>Ga0007802_100065_pt1 | contig 11108 bp, 9 predicted proteins | sample CryBogmetaGMA4M_FD_54978 | JGI IMG/M metagenome (GOLD analysis project Ga0007802, IMG submission 54978) | Freshwater microbial communities from Crystal Bog, Wisconsin, USA - MA4M | ecosystem: Environmental > Aquatic > Freshwater > Lake | place: Crystal Bog, Wisconsin, USA | collected 2009-07-06 | reverse complement strand
GCGCCCACAAACCATTTAAGTCTTTGACGATCTGCTCAGAAAATTGAGCCATCGCATTGGGCATATCTTCTACTGCATGCGCCCGGATATTTTTATCCTCGCCCTTATCAAGCTCAGCCTTGAGAGTGATCCACTCCGCCTGCTCTACGCTACGGCCGGGTAGATGGGCGGCAATTGGATTTTCATTCGCAGCACGAGCATAGATTAAAAGCTGTGGATCATCCAAGATATTCTCGGCACGATCTGCAATCTTCTTCATCTTCTGGTTTTTATAGTCAATGACTGCTGCGGCAGTGCTATCAGACTCCTGAATATCAAATCGATCGGCGCGCCCCGCAATACGGATCTCTCTTTGCACGCCATCGGGATCAGTCAGGCTTAATGTAAAGCCAATCGGTAGCTCAGCATCGTGATAACGCCAACCCGCGTCTTCTCTCTTGATCTGCCAATCAATCAAGCTAGGGATTTGTTTTTGCCAGTCTCTGAGCGTTCCCATCACTCTGGCATCACCAGCAATGAGGCGCTCAAATTCTTTTTCTGAACACTTCATTAAATGGTCAATCATCCACTGACGACGAGCCTCATGCCCTTGATGTATCGGTGAATGTGACTTCTCTTCTTCAGTTTTGAGTGCCTGGAAAAAGGTTTTGAGAAGTGCATGCAAAGTCTGACCCGCTAGCGAAGCATCAAATCCTTCTTCAAATTCTTTTGCCTTGCGCAAACCCAGTAGACTCGTAACGTAATAGCGATAAGGACAATCGCGCAAAGCCTTATAGGCACTAGGTGATACGGTAACCGGAATAGCCAAATTCTGATCAGGGGTGCTGACCGACATCTGAATGGGTTTTGATTGCCCCTGAACCGTTTCGGGCCTGGCATCGATTACTCGCCAGTCTGTTAATTTGGTCTGCAAGCGCTGGATCCATGCCGATGGTCTTAGAGGTTCGCCGCTTTTACTTTTGCTCTGCCAAAGTAAATCGACATTGTTGCAAGACACTAGCAATTGAGAAAGATCCCTAGCCTGCTGTACATATTGCGCGGCAATCGTGGAGGACTTCAGATATCGATTTAAGGTATCCGAGAAAAATAAGGGCGGTTCAGAAAAAGCGGGCAGTTGTTGCTCATCGCAACCCACCAACACTACCGCATCAAATTGACGTAGTCGTGTTGAGCTCAGCGGCAAAATACTCAGGGTGGCTTGCGCCTCTTTGCCAGCTTCTGCATAAGCAGCTTCTTCGATGACTGTTTTTAGTAGGCTCAACCATTCGGGCAAGCGCATCTTCACATCTTGATAAATGCCGCCGCTCAAATCAAAGCTATTGAGTACTTCTAAAAGCTGCTTACCTGCCGCATCTTTTTCAAGACGCTGCGCCATGCCCGTTTCTTGAAGGTTTTTCTGTAACAGCGCATACGCACTAGAGCAGTCCACCGTGGGCGGCAGCCATCCTGCATGCAGTTTTCTCACAAACTGGATGAGAGTGATTAAATGTGCATTGGGCGACCCACCATTGGTAGCCGCATAACTATTAGCTCGCTCTATTGCCATGGTGAATGTTTCCCAGCCAGCTTTTGCTTGGCTAGCAATCAGAATGTCCTCAAGCTGAGCAATGAGGCCGACGCCTACTTCAGACGATTGATTCAGACTATGCGAGAGATCAAAATACGGATTTTGTAAAAACTCCAGCAATGCACTCGCACTCGGCCCCTCTTTGGGAGCGCGCACTACTTCAAGCCAACTATCAAGGGCTGCTGCTGCTCTAGTGGTAGATAGCTTCCAACCGGTCTCATCACGAATGCGCAATGAGTTACCTAGACGACTTAACAATGCTCGCGCCCTACGCGCTGCTAAGCGATCTTGCGCAACTAAGGCAATATTTTTCTTGCCAGCGATTAAATGCGACTCAACTGATTTAGTGGCAGCCCAGGCCAATTCTTCAAAACGTCTTGCTGCTAGCAAGCGCCAATCATCCTGTCGATTAGCTTGAATATTGCTATCAATTTGAGATTCTTCTTGGGTATTGGCAACGGCGATGTGACCCTCTACGTCTAGCCCACAAAGGGCTTCAGGCCATAAAGCGACGGATTGCCAGTCTAGATCCACGCGCACTACTGATGCGAATTGAGCGTAATCGCACAGATAGCTATCGATGAGCTCTTGCTCAATCGGCTTTGGATCGGCAGTCTGCACCCAGAGGAATGGACGCACCGTATCGCGATCTTTTTCTGCATTGGCTTTTACTAATTGCATGTGGGATGCCATCGCCAAATGCTTACGAATCACTGGATCACCTATGCTAGTGAGATAACGCCAGAAGGTTAAGAGTACTGCAGACTCTTCATCTACCACATTGCGTGAGAGCCCTACATAGGCTTTAGCAATCGCTTGATCCAAAACAAGCTCTACTTTTTTTAGCCACGCTTCGGTATCGAGTGTGTGAGTTTGTAGTAAGTCATTGAGTTCACTTTGTAATTGCGGCACAACTACTTCTGACAATGAGTCGCATGCATCAATTACAGCTTGAGCCAATCCCCATGCTCCAGATTCACTCTCTGCTTTAAACCAGCTTTGCAAAACTTTGTGTTTACGTAAATTCACAAAGACCGATAACCATCTCTCTAAATCCGTTTGTTTCTTTGGAAATTTCCATGCACTTGGCGCTGCCTCTAACCAATCAGCAAAACTAATCACTTGCGGTAAGAAGGCGATATGACTCGGCAGATCTTTTGGTCGGTTTTGTTCTAAGGCCGCTCTTAACCCAATGAGTGGACCGGCAGTACTGAGCACCACTAAGGGGCGCTGATTCGTTTGCACTGCACAATCCCAAATGCCCTTGGCTAACTCAGCAAGCGCATGGCTATCTGGCGTAATTGCCCATGCTTGCGGCTGCTTTTGCTGTGAAATGATGGGAAATGGCTGGGGCATTACAGGGGATAGTCGATTGGCGTTTTAGGGTTAATTTTGAAACTTATGGTGAAATTTAGGCAGAGTGTTTCGCTTATTGCTAATATAAGCGTTGTAACGACAGAATTAAATAACTCGCTAAATAAGTCTAAATAAGGAATTTTCATGAGTGCCGGCATTAAATATGTAACTGACGCCTCTTTCGAACAAGACGTCCTCAAATCCGATAAACCTGTTCTGCTCGACTTCTGGGCTGAATGGTGCGGTCCTTGCAAAATGATTGGCCCTATCCTGGAAGAGCTCTCCAGCGAGTATGGCGACAAGTTGCAAGTCGCAAAAATGAACGTGGATGAGAACCAAGGCGTTCCTGCCCAGTTTAATATTCGCGGCATTCCGACCCTAATCCTATTCAAAAATGGCACTGTAGCTGCTCAAAAAGTAGGCGCTTTGGCCAAATCTCAGTTGACTGCATTTATTGATAGTCATCTGTAAATAGTCCCACACCACAGGTTCACCGGTTGAGCCTGTGGTTTTTACCCCTCCCGCGCACTTGTCAGACCCGTTTTTTAGTGTAGTATTGCGTTTAATAGCAGTTCAGCACCTTCTTCGGTGCACCAATTCCCAGCAATTTTCCTCCCCCATCTTTTAAGTCAATCTCCCAAATTCTGTTTTTCCATATCTGCGTGATCTAAATCAGCGCAGGGATACCCCAAAAAAATTTCCTTATTCATTTATATCTTTATCAACACCTGAGAACCACATGCAATTAACTGAACTCAAAGTCCTCCACGTATCCGCTCTGCTTGAAATGGCAGCGAGCTTGGAGATTGAAAATACGCAACGGATGCGCAAACAAGAATTGATGTTTGCCATTTTGAAGAAACGCGCTAAAGCCGGTGAAATGGTTTTTGGTGATGGCACATTAGAGGTGTTGCCAGATGGCTTTGGTTTCTTGCGCTCTCCTGAAGCCTCTTACATGGCTTCTCCTGACGATATCTATATCTCTCCTGCGCAGATCCGCCGCTTTAACTTACACACTGGTGACAGCGTTGAAGGTGAAGTACGGACACCTAAAGATGGCGAGCGTTACTTTGCCTTGGTTAAGGTAGACAAGATCAACGGTTTGGCTCCGGAAGCCCTGAAGAACCGCATCATGTTTGAGAACCTTACCCCACTGCACCCAAATCGTACGGTTTTGTTAGAGCGTGATATTAAGGCAGAGGAAAACTTAACCGGTCGTATCATCGATATGATCTCCCCAATCGGCTTTGGCCAACGGGGTTTGATTGTGTCCTCACCTAAATCCGGCAAGACAGTCATGATGCAGCACATCGCTCATGCAATTGCTGCTAATCACCCTGATGCAATCTTGATTGTTCTCCTGGTGGATGAGCGTCCTGAAGAAGTTACCGAGATGCAACGCTCCGTTCGCGGCGAAGTCGTTGCCTCTACATTTGATGAGCCAGCAGTACGTCACGTTCAAGTTGCCGAGATGGTAATTGAAAAAGCCAAACGCTTAGTGGAGATGGGTAAAGATGTCATTATCTTGCTTGACTCTATTACCCGTCTTGCGCGCGCATACAACACGGTGATTCCGTCATCAGGAAAAGTACTGTCTGGTGGTGTCGATGCAAATGCTCTGCAACGTCCAAAACGCTTCTTCGGTGCAGCGCGTAATATTGAAGAAGGTGGCTCATTAACCATCATCGCCACTGCCCTGATTGAAACGGGTAGCCGCATGGATGACCTCATTTATGAGGAATTCAAAGGAACGGGCAATATGGAAGTTCACCTTGAGCGCCGTTTGGCTGAACGTCGTGTTTATCCATCGATTAATCTCAATAAATCCGGTACCCGCCGTGAGGAATTGCTAGTCAAGGCAGAAAACCTCCAAAAAATCTGGGTATTACGCAAATTACTGGCTGATATGGACGATATCGAAGCTATGAACTTCATTGTGGATAAGCTCAAATCGACTAAAAACAACGGTGAATTCTTTGACTTAATGCGTCGCGGAGGCTAATTTAGGGGTCTCAGAAGCCTGGAATGTGTGTTTCAGGCTGTTTTACCCCCTTAAAGTGCGCTTTGTTGTTGATTTCATGGCATAATTTCGCCTTTACTGCTTTTAAAACCTGGGAAAGTATTTAAGCCAATTTGGCTAAAACGGCTCCCCGCTCATAGGACTCACAATGAAACCTGGCATTCACCCCGAATATCGTGAAATCGTCTTTGTAGACGTTTCAAATAACTTCAGCTTCAAAACTCGCTCCACTATGTCCACTAAAGAGAAAATCAAGTGGGAAGATGGCAATGAATATCCATTGGCCAAGATCGAGACTTCATCTGAATCACACCCTTTCTACACTGGCACCCAAAAAATCATGGATACCGCTGGTCGTGTTGAGAAATTCCGTCAGAAATTCGGTACCAAGGCTGTTGCTAAGTCTACCGGTGATGGCGCTGCTAAAACAGCTGAGAAAAAAGCTGCCGCTGCAGAAGCTAAAGCTGCTGAAAAGACAGCTAAGAAGAAGGCTTAAAACACTTCAAGTCGCAGGGTATGAGAAATACCTTCTCTGCGAGATAATCAAGGCAGCGTTTGCTGCCTTTTTTATTTTTTGCTTTACCGTTTGCTATACCAATAGATTCGTCCAAAATAAAGTCCATGGTTAAACTCACCGCCGCCGCCACTAAATCCATTCCGCGCTTTGTTATCTTTGCGCTGACATTGGTATATGGGTTTGTTGGTCTCTTCTTTCGGGATCCCTGGAAGAATGAAGATGCGATTGGTTTTGGTGGTATGTGGTCTTTATTTCGTGGTAACTCGATGGATTGGGTTGTTCCGCACTTAACCGGCCGCGATATTTCCTTAGGAGCACCCCTTCCCTATTGGATGGGTGCCACACTCATTAAATTATTTGGTCCCTGGATTGGTGCCGCTAATGCTGCACGCCTATATTCGGCGATTTGTTTTTTTGCTGCGGCTCTTGCCATTTGGTATGCCACTTATCTTTTAGGTCGTCGTCGTGAAGTTCAACCAATGGCGCTTGCAGTTGGTGGTCAACCGGATTTAAAGAGTTACGGCATGACTTTGGCTGATGGCGCTCTACTGATCTTCTTGGCTTGTGTAGGACTTGCTCAGCGCGCTCACGAAACCACGCCAATGATGGCGCAACTCATGGGCATTAGTATCGTGCTCTACGGCACAGTCCGAGGATTAGATAAACCATGGCAAGGGGGTCTTTGGACGGGTCTGGGTATTGCGATAGTTGCTCTCTCCAGCAATCTCACTCTGAGCTTAATCATTGTTAGCTCCACCATCATTGCGGTCATTGCTAGCAATGCAAAACTGCGCTTTCGCTGGACTCTCACCAGTACGGTGATCGGTTTAATTGGTTTTGCTATTTGGCCAATCATTTGGTACTTGGCCGATCTCCCAATTCAGTGGCGCCACATTGCTGAAGAAGGTTGGCGCAACATGCCAGAGATGCGAGTAAGCCCTTCTATTGAGTCTCTTGGCTTCCTGAGTGTGAACTTCTGGGCCTATGCCTGGCCCGTATGGCCGTTAGCGATTATCTCGCTTGCCCACTGGGGTCGCGTTAAGGAAGCCGGTGCCTGGCGCGCTCCCCACCTTTGTATTCCTCTGAGTCTATTTATTGGTAGCTTGATTTATGTTTTATTCCGCTTAGAAGCAAATGAACATGACTTGATGATTCTCATTCCAAGCTTATCGATCATTGCAGCTTTTAGCCTGCCAATACTGAAGCGCAGCATGATCAGTTTTATCGATTGGTTTGCGATGTTTAGCTTTACGATCATTGCACTAGCGATTTGGATTATTTGGTTAGCTAAGGTGACTGGCTATCCAGAATCTACCGCTGCAAACTTAGCTCGCCTCCTCCCAGGATTTGATTTTCAATTCAACCTCCTCGCACTGGTAGTGGCTCTTGTGATTACCGGTATGTGGTTGGCAGTAGTTCGCTGGAGAACCTCGCGTGCCCCTAAAGAAATCTGGCGTTGTCTGATTATTTCCGCATCAGGTACTACCTTGATGTGGGTTTTATTAATGTCCTTATGGCTACCAACAATTAATTACGCCAAAACCTATCGTCAAGTATCTGNGCGTTTAGCTCAGGTNGTGCCCTCAAGTGGNGGTTGTATCGACACCAGCAATATTGGCTTTGCACAACTCGCGTCTTTTCAATATTTCACTAAGCTGAATTTGCGTGATGATCCTAGCTGCCCTTGGATGCTGACCCATACCCAGTCTGAAGCGAAGGCCTACGCCAAGCTCAATAATAAAAAACTTAATCTGATTTGGGAAGATCGTCGCGCCGCTGACCGTGATGAACGTCTCCGCCTTTACAAAGTTATTCCGGAATAATTCGTGCTGCACTTTAAGTTATCGCGCCTCCGCGAGGATGTTCCTTCTTTACTCAATCTAGCCGGCCCTCTTCTCATTGGACAATTGGCGGTAATTGCCTTTGGTGTTTTGGATACCGCAATGACGGCGCGTTATTCTGCTGATGATTTAGCTGCCTTAGCAATGGCATCGGCAATCTTCATTAGTATTTACGTAGGACTAACGGGCGTAGTTTCTGCATTAGCCCCAATTGCTGGACAACTCTTTGGCGCNAAACGNTATTCNGAAATCGGTGAAGAAGTAAGGCAAGCAACTTGGCTCGCCCTTGGGTTAACGGTCTTAGGCTGTTTTATCTTACTCAATGCGGAGCATATACTAGCTATCTCCCACGTCAGTCCTGAGATNGAAGATAAAGCAAAGCTCTATCTCAATATCCTAGCAATCGGTCTTCCTGCAAGTATGGCTATGCGGGTCTTAATGGCTTTGCACAATGCCGTATCTCGCCCTGCAGTCATAACCATTGTTCAACTCATCGGCTTAGCACTCAAATTACCCCTGAACTTACTATTCATTTATGGTGGATTTGGGATTGAGGGCATGGGTGGGCCTGGATGCGCTGTAGCCACCGTGATCATCAACTGGTCTTGGTTGCTGATGACCTTAGGTATCGTCTTATTTGATCGCTTTTATCGACCTTTCAAGATATTCGAACGTTTTAGCCTGCCTGACTGGCATCGTATCTGGACGCTCTTAAAGCTAGGCACACCTATTGGCTTTAGTTATTTGATTGAAGTGACTTCATTCACTTTTATGTCACTGTTTATTGCGCGTCTTGGAACCACCGCATTAGCCGGTCATCAGATCGTAGCTAATATGGGCACAGTGATTTATATGGTACCGCTCTCTCTATCAATTGCGACGATGACGCTGGTGTCTCAATCCATTGGCGCAAATAAACCAGAGCGTGCTGAAGAGATTGGCTGGTCTTCTGTTNTATTCACGACTGTTACCTGCATCACAATAGGCATTGCCGTCTGGTTTTTTAGAATGCATTTACTCGATTTATATGATCCACCAGCAGAAGTGAAAGCTTTTTCGATCCCCCTCTTCTTGTTTATCGCCTTCTATCAAGTCTTTGATGCCCTACAAGTAACCGCAGCCTTTATTTTGCGGGCGTATCGCATTGCATTTCTACCCATGCTCATTTACGCAGGATCCCTCTGGGGTGTAGGCTTAGGGGGCGGCTACTTAATGGGCTTCAATGTCTTTGGCAATACACCGGAATTTTTACAAGGTGCCAATGGATTCTGGGCTGGGAATAGCATCAGTCTAGGGTTGGCTGCCTGCTTTCTACTCTATCTCTTTAGAAGAACGGCAGAGCGCTATGAAAAAACGCATCCGCCTGTGGAAGTCTAAAACACTCAGGTTGTGTTCTGAGCTTGCTTACTTGTAGACTTTTAAAGTAGAAGCATCATCATCTAAGCGACGCTTAAGATTACGCTCATAACCTGCTGAGCCTGGGTTATTAGTAATGAAATTTTGTGCAGCCAAGTTTTTACGCACGTCTTCTGCTAAATCTAAAGAAGCCAGTTTCATTAACTTCGCCATGCTCGGTTTGAAGGCATTGTCTTTGCCGTCAATTCTGACTTCTTTACCTTCGCCAGACGCAACAAATGAGGCGACGATCTGGGTAGACTGTGTGTCGACCACATTAAAGTCAACTGTGACNTCTAATACGACCTGCTGAGAAGAAGACTTGGTTCCTGGAATGTCATCAATGTTATCCACTACGGAGATTTCCGCTAATACACCATACAGTACATAGTTAGCATCCGGAAAATCACCAGCCTTAATCCGCTTCACAATATCAAAATACTCGTCACCTTGATTCGGCGTAACTGTTGATGGCTTAGCCTGGACCACCTTATAACCAGACTTTATTAATAAGCCACGGATTGGATTAGCTAAATAACGTAGCTCCCCGTACTCCATCTTGCTCTCGTAACCTGACTTTTTCTGACTTTGCGTTTCTACATTCGAGGCCGAATTGCTGTTGGTTCCGGGATCCACTGGCGTAATGACGGGTGCAGTACCTGGTGCAGTTGCTTTTGGATCGGCCAGGTTAGTGAACTTCACCGGAAATGCAGAAGAATTTGCCCCACCCGTTAAGGCGGAAGCATCTGCTTTATCCGCATCGACTTCAATTGTCTTTGGCGCGATCGTGGTAGTGACACTGTTATTTGTCTTATGGCGGGTCTCTTCAATCAAAATCAGGTTCTTACCTTCTTTTTTAAAGTAGATATCAGTCACAGCAATGGACTTCGAGTCTGCTTTAAGCGCTTCAGCACTAATGACAGGATTCTTGGGTGGATCTGCTGGCACTTGCCCAACGATGGCTTGCTCTGGCCCTACAGCGGGAGGTTTAGATGCGCAACCCGCCAAGAACACTAGGCTAAGGCCAACACTAACTAGAAACGTTTTCTGTATCAATTGCATGAATTCACATCCTTCATTAGCGAGTTGCCGTCTTACGAATTTCTTTTTCATCAGACCACTCGAGTAAGCCTGATTCGTTATTGATCAGATTGAGGTTAAAGACGTAGTAAACATCCTTAACGTCCTTAGTATTCTTCACAATCGAGGCAATCGATCCTTCTATACGATACTGCGCGCCCTGCATATTGCCAGTTTTAGCAATCGTATTGCCCTTGTATAAACCGGACTGATTTTGGCGCTTTAACTCTTCCGTTTGATTCTGCATTTCAGAAACACTCACTGCAAAACGTACCTGTCCACTTTTCATTAACTGAGTACGAATCTTGTCAGTAATCACACGGGTATCAATATATTCTGAGGTCTTGTTCTTCACATCGGCCAAAGTCACAATGGGCGCATCTTTACTTCCCGAGATAGCCTTAGATTGAAGTAAAGATCTGGTCATTGCCTCGGCAATCATTTGTAGATCGGTTGAGCCATAGTTTGCATTGACAGTCTCAACCGCCTTAGCATCACCATAGCGAACTTGCGGACCAGAACATCCTACAAGTAGAGCTGCAAAGATTGCTAGCGAAGATAATTGGATAGTTTTAGTGTGCATTTTCATGATCATTCTCAATAAGCTTTTGGTTTATTTGTATTGATTTAACTCAAAACGGAAATCGGTTGCATCTGGTGTTGGGGCAATACCCATAATAACGGTCGTTTGACCCTTACCCACTGTCACAGGCTTCCATGCCTCTTCATCGGTCACCGTCATTCCATTTTTACCAATCCATTTGAAACGATAGGCTACTAAATTCGATTTACTATCGTTTTGAATAGTCACTTGCGCTGTAAGAACGCCATTGCGCATGAGGCTGCGCATATCGGTAATTTGAATGCTATCGGTATCCCCTGTGCGTAAAGTCATGTCCTTCATCGAAGGATTAGAGCTACAGGCAATGAGTGCACATGCTGCCAATAGACTCAGGAGGTATTTTTTCATTCTCGAGTTTCCTAATTAAAAAGCTGCTGAAAGCGATTGAGTAAACTGGGCGGCTCATAGGGTTTTAACTCTTCTATATTACCGCTTGCAGGACTTGATGTGGGATTGCTTATAGGCGTTACTGCTGCTGGCGCGACAGGTAAAGAGTCTACTGGAGCTATGGGCGCAGGGATAGGCGCAGGAATGGGTGCAGTAATGGGTGCAGTAATAGGCGCAACAATTGCTTGCGGTTTAGCAGGTAAAGCCGCTGGATCATTTGAAGGCAATGACTTGCGGTTTAGCAGGTAAAGCCGCTGGATCATTTGAAGTAAGCACGCTTGCTTTGTTTCTGAACATGCGAATGTAGACTACGTTATAGCCGC
>Ga0007802_100061_pt1 | contig 11540 bp, 7 predicted proteins | sample CryBogmetaGMA4M_FD_54978 | JGI IMG/M metagenome (GOLD analysis project Ga0007802, IMG submission 54978) | Freshwater microbial communities from Crystal Bog, Wisconsin, USA - MA4M | ecosystem: Environmental > Aquatic > Freshwater > Lake | place: Crystal Bog, Wisconsin, USA | collected 2009-07-06 | reverse complement strand
GGATGCATCTTTGATTGAAGAGCGTCTTCGCAAAGATACCCAACATGAAATCAAAGCCGTATGTGTCGTGCATAACGAAACGTCAACCGGTGTGACTTCAAATATTGCAGCAGTACGTAAAGCCATTGATGCTGTAAAGCATCCTGCCTTGTTATTGGTAGATAGCGTGTCTGGCTTGGGTTCTGCGGACTATGAGCACGATCAGTGGGGTGCTGATGTGACGATTTCTGGATCACAAAAAGGCCTGATGTTACCTCCTGGGATTGGTTTTAATGCGCTATCTTCTCGCGCGATTGAAGTCAGCAAAACCAATAAAATACCAAAGTCCTACTGGGCTTGGGATGAAATTTTGGAGTCCAATAAAACGGGTTTTTGGCCAACAACACCCAGCACCAATTTGATGTATGGCTTGCATGAAGCGATGGACATGATGATGGCCGAAGGTTTGGATACGATTTTTGCTCGTCACCAACGTTTGGCTGCAGCGTGTCGTGAAGCAGTTAATGCATGGGGCTTGGAGATTCAGTGTCAAGACACCGATTGCTACTCTCCTGTGCTCACTTGTATTGCAACGCCTGAAGGTATGGATGCTGATGTATTGCGTAAACATGCTCTAGAGAAGTTCAATCTTTCTCTAGGTACTGGTCTTGGCAAAATTAAAGGCAAAGCCTTCCGTATTGGTCATTTGGGCGACTGTAATGAGCTGAGCTTAATGGCTGCTTTGAGCGGGGTAGAGATGAGTCTGGGCTCAATGGGCTTTAAACCCAAGGCAAGCGGGGTAGTGGCAGCCCAAGAGTTCCTGAAATAAGGGGTTCTAGGCTTGCAACCCTTATAATTCAAGTACTTATATAAAGCATTTTTATCATATAAACCCTATTCGAGATAGAAAGACGAACCATGTTGGCTACAAAACCTTACTTAACTCAAGCTGATGTTCAAAAGATTTTGGACGCTGCTGATAAACATGCTGCCGAAAATAATTGGGCTGTGACCATTGCTGTTTGCGATGATGGTGGACATGTATTGGGATTAATTCGTCGTGATGGTTGCGCTCCTGTATCTGCCTATATTGCTCAGGAAAAAGCACGCACTGCTGCGATGGGTAAACGCGAGAGCCGTGTTTATGAAGAGATTATTAATAACGGCCGTATTTCTTTCCTATCAGCTCCGCACATTTCGGGGATGTTGGAAGGTGGGGTCAATATCGAGGTAAATGGTTTTACCATAGGCGCAGTCGGCGTTTCCGGCGTTAAATCGACCGAGGATGCTGCCACTGCTAAGGCCGGCATTGCGGCCATCTTGTAAGTTACCTTGACTAATACTGTTACTGAAATAAATACCTCCACAGGGGTTGCTGAAGACAGCGCCCCTGAAGCAACAATTACTTTTGCTGACTTTGGTCTAGATCCGCTGATTCAAAAAGCGGTATCGGATCAGGGTTATATCACCCCAACACCTATTCAAGCGAAAGCTATCCCGCACGTCTTAGAGGGTAGAGATTTGATGGGCGCAGCGCAAACGGGAACCGGTAAAACGGCCGCTTTCGTATTGCCGATTATTCAAAAAATCTTGCGTCATGCGAGTAAAAGCTCATCACCTGCACGTCACCCGATTCGCGCTTTAGTCTTAACCCCAACTCGTGAGTTGGCAGTGCAGGTATCAGAGAATGCTGCGAGCTATTCAAAGCATACGGATTTACGTGCTGCCGTGGTTTATGGTGGCGTGGATATGAAAGAGCAAGTTGCGATCTTGCGCAATGGTGTTGAGATTTTGATTGCAACCCCTGGACGCTTGCTCGATCATCTTGGCTCTAAAGTCGCAAATTTATCGCAAGTAGAAATTCTGGTTCTTGATGAAGCCGATCGCATGCTGGATATGGGCTTCTTGCCAGACTTGCAGCGCATCATTGATTTAATTCCGGCGCAACGCCAAACCCTCTTGTTCTCAGCCACTTTCTCGCCAGAGATTAAGAAGTTAGCGCAAAGTTATTTGCGTACCCCAGTGACGATTGAGGTGGCGCGTCAGAACGCAGCAGCCGATACCGTGAAGCAGGTAGTGCATATGGTGCCTTCTGCTGATAAGCAGCGTGCCATTGTCAGAATTTTGGAGTCACGTACTCGCCAAGGTTTATCGCGTCAATGCATCATCTTTACCAATAGCCGTTTAGGGTGCGCAAGATTGTCACGTGCTCTTGAGCGTGATGGTATTAAAGCGGGAGCTATTCATGGAGATAAGAGTCAGGGTGAGCGCACCTTAACGTTGGATGCTTTTAAGTCGGGCGCGATTGAAGCTTTAGTTGCCACTGATGTAGCTGCTCGCGGTTTAGATATTCCAGACATGCCTTGCGTGATTAATCACGAATTACCATTTAGTGCGGAAGATTTTATTCACCGCATTGGCCGTACTGGTCGCGCTGGTAGTACAGGCGATGCGATTGCGTTAGTGGACGGCAGTGAAAAGCGTTTACTCGACGATATCGAAAAGTTAATGAAGCGCAAATTGGATGTGCTGCCGCTCCCCGAAGGAAGTTCAGCGCCAAGCAGAGCTGCTTCCCCAAGTAGGGCGGCATCGCCAAGCAGAAGTTCATCGGCGCAAGCTGCACCAGCCAAAATGTCAGACCCATTTTTCTATATGCCTTATGAGTCTGCCGCGACTCCTAAAGCGACTAATCCTGATGGATCTGCAGCGCCAGAGGCAAAGAAGGTTGGGATCACTCCTGCCAAGCCGGCTGTTGGTGCTTTACTAGGCGGCTTTAAGAAAAAATAATCTGCTTAGCTTTGTAGGATTGTTTTATATTTTTTGATTACTTTGATTGCCCCATGCATGAGTGGCTGCTAAGAGCCACTCTGCAATCGAAACACTTTCCCCATTCGGTAAATTCCTCAAGCCTAAATGCGCCGCTGCTTTCTGCAACTCTTGCAGCACGCTTTTTGTATCCTGTGTATGAATTTGAGTTGCTAGCGTTTGCTTGCTGAGTTTCTCACCATGCTCATCCAGTACGAGGGGTAGATGTAGATATTGCGGCCGATCGTAAGCCAGTACAGTTTGTAAATAGATTTGTCTGGCGGTATTACTCAGCAAATCTTCGCCACGCACGATATGGGTAATACCTTGTGCCGCATCATCAACAACAACTGCTAGTTGATAGGCGAACAAACCATCACTGCGACGCAGGACAAAATCGCCCACAGCCTGATTGAGTTGCTGTTTTTGAGTCCCAAGCCACCGATCCTCAAACTCAATGACCAGATTGCTGGGAAGGGCTAACCTCCAGGCCACCTTACTGGTGGACAGATTGTTTATTCCAAGTTCGATCGGGCGGCAGGTCTCTGGGTAGACCATTTCTTGATTGCGGGGAATATCAATCCCTTGGGTAGCCAGGGCGTTAGCAATCGTTTGGCGGGAACAGGTGCAGGGATACAGGCATTTATGCTGGTTTAAGGCCTCTAGAGCCCTTTGATAGTCTTCTTGGCATTCGGATTGCCAAGTCACTTCCTCGTCCCACTGCAGGCCACAGGCCAGCAATTGGCGCATGATTTCCAGGTCAGCCCCAGGGATAGATCTTGGACCGTCTACGTCCTCAATCCTGAGTAGCCACTTACCTCCATTTTTCTTGGCATCCAGCCAGCTTCCGAGGGCGGCAACTAGNGATCCAGCATGAAGCGGACCGGTAGGCGAGGGGGCAAATCGCCCGCGATAGNCGCNGGCTGGGGNTGGGGGATTTTTTGGATCGTTCACAGCTAAAATGATCTCATGGCTTCACCCCGTTTTGTTCATCTTCGCCTTCATTCCGAGTTTTCGATTACGGATGGGATTGTGCGCATTGACGATGCGGTAGCGCAGGCTGAAAAAGATGGAATGGGGGCTTTAGCCTTAACCGATCTGAGTAACTTATTTGGCTTAATACGGTTTTATACAGCCGCGCGTGACAAAGGCATTAAACCGATTGCTGGAGCTGATGTTTGGATTAGCAACCATCAAGATCCTGATCAGCCTTATCGCTTACTACTTTTAGTTCAAAACCATTCTGGTTACCTTAATCTATGCCAGTTACTGAGCCGCGCCTCTTTGGAAAACCAATCGCGCGGTCGTGCTGAGGTCGACCCCGCCTGGTTTACTGAGCCAGCAGCTAAAGAGGAAGATAAGAAGACTAAAAAAACCTTAGCGCACGGCTTGATCGCTTTATCCGGTGGTCGCTGGGGTGATGTTGGTGTCGCACTTCTAGCGGGGCAAGAAGACCAGGCTAAGGCTGCGGCAGGTCGCTGGGCCAAGATTTTCCCAGACGCCTTTTTTATTGAAGTGCAGCGTGGCGGACATCCACAAGATGAACAACATCTTCAACGGGCTTGTCATATGGCGAGCGAGATGGATTTGCCAGTAGTCGCTACGCATCCTGTGCAGTTTATGCAAAGAAGTGATTTCACGGCCCATGAAGCGCGTGTTTGCATTGCAGAGGGCGAGCTCTTGGGTAATCCACGCCGTCAAAAGAAATTTAATGATGAGCAATATTTCTTATCGCAAGAAGAGATGGAGAAACGTTTTGCCGATCTTCCTATTGCGATTGCGAATTCTGTAGAAATCGCTAAACGTTGCAACCTGTCATTGGTATTAGGTCAACCCCGCTTACCAGATTTTCCGACCCCACCAGGCATCACTCTAGATGAATATCTCTTAGCGCTGTCGGAGATTGGTTTGGATCGTCATATGGAGCGCAATTTTCCGGATCCAGAGGAGCGCGCCAAAGAAAAATCTCGCTATCACGATCGCCTAGTGTTTGAGGTGAAGACGATTTCTCAAATGGGTTTCCCAGGTTACTTTTTGATCGTGGCAGATTTTATTAACTGGGCAAAAAACAATGGTGTCCCAGTAGGCCCTGGCCGTGGATCTGGTGCCGGCTCTTTAGTGGCTTACTCATTAGGTATTACCGACCTTGATCCCCTGCGTTATAACTTGCTCTTTGAGCGCTTCTTAAATCCTGAGCGGGTATCGATGCCCGACTTCGATATTGACTTTTGCCAGCATGGGCGCGATCGCGTCATTCAATACGTCAAAGATAAGTACGGCAAAGACGCTGTTAGTCAAATTGCGACATTTGGCACGATGGCGGCAAGAGCAGCGATTCGTGACGTAGGTCGTGTACTTGAGCAAGGTTACAACTTCGTCGACGGCATTGCAAAACTCATTCCCAATAAGCCTGGTCAATACATGACCATTGATATTGCTAAGAAAGAAGAAAAGCAATTNGCTGAGCGCGAGAANAATGAAGATGAAGTGCGCCAGCTACTATCTTTGGCTCAGCAGTTAGAGGGCATGACCCGCAACGTGGGTATGCATGCGGGTGGCGTTTTGATTGCCCCTGGCCGCTTAACGGATTTTTGCCCGCTCTATACCCAAGAAGCAAAAGATTCCAAGGATCAAGATAGCAACTCCGTCATTAGCCAGTTTGATAAAGATGACGTTGAAGCGATTGGTTTGGTGAAGTTCGACTTCTTGGGTTTAACTACGCTCACTATTTTGGCTGCAGCTGAACGTTGGATTAAAACCCTGCATGCTGATCGTCAAGATTGGAATATTGGCGAGATCCCGCTTGATGATGCGGGGGCGTTTGAGGTTCTCAAGAAGGCGAATACTGTTGCTGTTTTCCANTTGGAAAGTCGCGGCATGCAAGGCATGCTACGTGAAGCTAAGCCTGACCGCTTCGAAGACATTATTGCTTTGGTGGCTTTGTATCGCCCAGGTCCAATGGATTTGATTCCGGACTTTATTGAACGTAAACACGGTCGTCAAAAAGTAGAGTATCCAGATCCTCGCATCGAATCCGTTCTGCGTGAAACCTACGGCATCATGGTGTATCAGGAGCAGGTAATGCAGATGGCGCAGATGATTGGGGGCTACTCACTCGGTGGTGCTGACATGTTGCGTCGCGCGATGGGTAAGAAAAAACCAGAAGAGATGGCGCAGCATCGCAAGATCTTCAGTGATGGCGCAAAGGCTGGTGGTATTACCGAGGGCAAAGCCAACGAGATTTATGACTTAATGGAGCGCTTTGCGGGCTATGGCTTTAATAAGTCCCATGCGGCTGCTTACGCACTCTTGGCCTATCAAACTGCTTGGTTGAAAGCATATTACCCCGCTGAGTTTATGGCGGCCAACTTATCACTCGCGATGGATGACACCGATAAGGTGAAGATTCTGTATGACGATTGCCTCAATAACCAAATTCGTGTGTTCTCACCAGATATCAACACTGGTGTTTATGAGTTCACGCCATTACGTGCACCCGATGCAGCGCCAGATTCGCCGCTAAGTCATATTCGTTATGGTTTGGGCGCAGTAAGGGGTACCGGTCAAGCAGCGATTGAATCGATTGTGAAGGTGCGTGAGAGTGGTGGGCCATTTAAAGACTTGTTTGACTTTTGCGCTCGGGTCGATCGTCGTCAAGTCAATCGTCGTGCAATTGAAGCGCTGATGCGCGCCGGAGCATTTGATAGCTTGTATCGTGATGAGCTGACTGCTGGTGGCAATCTGTACGACATTCGCTCTACGCTGTTAGCCTCGCTGGCACGCGCNATTGAAGCGGCTGAGCAGGCTGAAGCCTCTGTCCATCAGGTGAGTTTNTTTGAAGCAGCCGGTGAAGAGGATCGTCATTTGCCTGAATTGGTTCGTGANCCGGTGTGGTCNGAGAAGAAACGCCTTCAAGAAGAAAAAACATCCTTAGGACTTTGTTTAACTGGACATATGTTTGATGCCTACCGTGAGGAGGTTTCTCACTTTATTCGTCAACCGCTTGCTAAGGTTACCGAAGGCAAAGATCAGCTGATTGCCGGCATCATCACTTCAGCTCGCATGCTGACAGGTCAACGTGGTCGCATGATGATTGCGACGATTGATGATGGCTCCGCGGCAATCGAAGTCACCCTCTATAGCGAGGTGTATGAGCCGAATCGCTCTTGGCTNAAAGAGGANGAGCTGTTGGTNGCTAAAGTCAACGTGACGCCAGATAAATTCTCTGGNGGCATGCGCGTNGTATCGGAAGGNGTGATGGATATCACNGGTGCCCGGATGCGTTTTGCTCGCAATATTCATGTATTTATTGATTCGGCAACGGATTTGAAAATGTTGCGTACTCAAATCGGCCCTTATTTGATGGCTAACCGAGTGCGGGATACTAAGTTTGGCGCACCGGCGCCAGCAGCTTCTGGTGGCAATGATGCCGTTAAGGGTTTGATGTTGACTGCTGCGGTGACTACTAGTGGTGGTGCCTGCTTGATGCAGTTTCCTGAAGAGCTAAGAATTTANCCNGATGANGCNTGCTTGCATAGTCTTCATCAAATTCTGGCTTCTAAACAANCTAACCCGGTACAGGTTCAATATCTCTAATTTTTAGAGATTTCTGCAGTTTATTTCTGAGTAATTTTCTNAATGGCCTCAATCACTTGATTNGGCTCCAGTAAATCTAAGCATTCACTNCTGCTATCAGGGCGATCTTCGCAGCCTGCCTTACGGCATGGCACACACTCACCCGGGCCTTGCAAGATAGTGACATTGCCGACAGTTTGGGTACGCGCACGCAATTGGTAGGGTTGCTTCCCGATAAAGCCATTAGGCCAGGGCCCAAAGTTACTTGGGGGTGTTGGGCCAAATAGGGCGACGGTTGGGATATTGCAAGCGGCCGCCAAATGGGTAATAGAGGTATCGACACCAATGTATAAATGCGCCCCTTGGATTAAGCTGCGTGCCTGAGGGATGGATAGCTTACCGGCGGCATTCACTACATTTTGTCGCGTAGCTTCATCAAGCAAAGAAACGATATCCTGATTGAGCTGTAAGTCTTGTTTGGCTGGTGAGGCGCTCAGTACCACTTGCCAGCCTTGCTGCGTTAACCAGGTGACCAGAGTTTGCCAATAAGCCAGTGGCCAACGTTTGTATGCAGTTAGCGGGCCTGGGTGTACAACGACATAGGGTGAGCGTAGTTGACTGGCGATCACTGGAGTGAGGGCTTCGCCTGCAGGGGGCACTACAGAAATTGGTTTGCTAAATAAGTCTTGAACATTTTTGTAAAACACTTCTAGCAATCGCAGCTTTTCAGTAATGACATGCTGTCCAAAATAATCTACGTCGACTGTATGTAAGCAGATGGCTTTCTTCCAAGCATTTTGTTTATCGTTTTTACTTTTCTTGGCTTTATCTTGTTCCGTAAGGCCTTGGGGATGTCCGCCCAATACGCCAACCCTTCTGAAGGCTGCTACTAAACCATAGAAATACGCTCGGTCGCTGGGTTGTGTGACGATGGCCAAGTCATAACGCTGAAAGAGGCGATTAAAGAGCGAAAGATACTCCCCAAAACCAGGTCGGTCCGAGGTTTCAATCAGCTCAGCAATATCAGGATTGCCTTTGAGCATATCGAGTTTGCCGCGATAGCCTAGAAAATGAAACTCAGCCTCAGGCCAGAGCTCTCGAGCCTGCTGGATGAGGGGTGTGGTTACTAATACATCACCAATTTGCCGAGTGGCAATAAACAATACTTTTTTTGGCTTGAGCGATGAGAATTGAGTCATGCGTTTAGAGTGCTTTGGCTAAAATTTTCTCGCGCACACGACGAGCGTTCTCTGCTGCATTGCTTTGATCATGAATGCGATGAAAGAGATGAAAAACCTCTGTTGCCCATGCCCCCGATTTACGGATAATTTTATTGTGCTGTAAACGAAACACAAAGTCGGCGTCTTCATGACCCCAGCCAGTCATGGTTTCATCAAAACCCTGAATCGCTAGCGCATCTGTTTTCCAGCAAGCCATATTACAACCCTTGATACGGCGCCAAACAAATTGATCGTAGTCTCGCCACGAGCCATTACCCAGTTTGATTTTGAGTGGCCAGTATTTATTGATTCCACCACTCAGACGATAGCTGAATAATTTGGAGGCAAAGCGTGCAAAGCTCCAATGTGGCCACGCTAATAGCGAGGTAGTGAGTGCTTGATTGAGTAATACGCGACTCCCTGTTACTAAATGACCTGCTTGAGCTAATTCGCGATGACGAGTAATGAAATCCGGCTGGACAATACAGTCCCCATCTAAGAAAACCAAATAATCACCACGCGCTGCTGCAATAGCTTGATTGAGAATGCGGGTTTTTCGAAAGCCTTGATCTTCCTGCCAGAGATGTGTGATGGCTACTGGAAAATTTTCCTTGATGCCATCGATCACTTCCTTAGTTTCATTGTTCGACCCGTCATCAGCAATGATGATTTCAAAATCAAGATCATTTTGAGTGCCAAGGGATTCTAGGCAAAGCTTTAACGCTTTTGGCCAGTTGTAAGTGGCCAACAAAATCGACATCATTTGCTGGCTTCCCGAATCAAGTGCCACAGCTTGATATAACGATAATAGGTACCTTGGGCATTTGACATGGCTAAGGTAAAACCTTGTGGACCATCTAAAAAGCCAGCCCGCAAGAAGTAGGTACGAAAGAAAGACCAAGCACCATGGAGGACTGCTTTTAGAGGGGTGCTGGTTTTACCTTGGGCAAAAGCTTGTTCGGCGGATGCCGTGGAGTAACGGTCAATTTTTTGGAGTACCTGAGAGTAATCCATGAAGCTGTAATGCAACATGGGGTTCTCGAGCTTTGCGACTTGTCCAGAGGGAATAAGACGCTCATGGACTAAATCATCGGAAAACCGGGCGCTGCCGCGTTTAAAGAGGCGGTCAACATAGTCAGGATTCCACCCGGAGTGCCTAATAAAACGCCCGCAATACCAAGATAGGCGCGGAATGGCAAAACAGTCCACATGGGCCGAATGATGAATCGCTGTGACAATTTCGGATTTGAGGGCTGGGGTGAGTCTTTCATCGGCATCTAGGGATAAAACCCATTCACCGGTAGCAAGATCCAGGGCCCGGTTCTTTTGGGGGCCAAATCCAGGCCAATCTGGCGGCTGAGCAATCACCGCCCCATAGGATTTAGCGATGTCCAGGGTCCGGTCTGAGCTATTAGTATCCACCACCACAACTTGCTGAGCAATCCCTTCTAGGGAGGCTAAACAGTCGGCCAAATTGGCCTCTTCATTGCGGGTGATGAGTATGACTGATAAGGTGGGCATAATTCATTATATGAATGCTCAAGACCGTACCGCCCTAAACCGCTTAATTCAGTACCTCAAGCCCCATATTCGCTTGATTATTGGCTCTTTATTGGCGATGGCCTTGGTGGCAGGCGCCGAGACCTCTATTCCAGCCTTAATGAAGCCTTTGCTGGATCGTGGCTTTACGGGGCAGCTCGATAACAAGCTTTGGCAGGTGCCGCTTTTCCTAGTGGGTTTAGCGATGGTTCGCAGCCTAGCCCAATTTTTATCCAATTATTTACTGACTCGTGTCATTAACGCAGTGCTCTTAAAGCTGCGTGAGCAGATGTTTCAAACCCTCTTGCATGCTCGCACAGTCTTTTTTCAAAAAAACTCCGCTTCTAATTTAATNAATGCCGTTGTATTCGAAGTGAATAATGTTCTCTCAATCATGGGCGGCATGTTGATTAGCCTGGTACGCGATTCATTGACTGTTGTTGGTTTGATGGGTTATCTCATTTACCTCAATTGGCGTCTCACCTTGGTCGTATTAATTATTTTCCCAGTGATTGCTCTCATCATGAGCAAGATCAATAAGCGTTTGAGAGCATTAAATCGAGAGCAACAGGGTTTGACGAGTGAGTTGGCGTATATCGTTGAAGAGGCGGCAGCAGGCTACAAGATTGTTAAGGTGCATGGAGCTGAGCAGTACGAGATGCGCCGCTTTATGGAAAAGGCGGAGCGCTTACGTCAATTTGCCTTGAAGTCTGCCGTAGCGGGTGGCTTAAACCAACCGATTACTCAGTTAATTGCCTCTATGGCGCTATCAGTCGTATTGGTGATTGCCTTGATGCAGTCCGCTACTGAGGGAACTACCGTCGGTGGCTTTGCCTCTTTCGTTACAGCCATGATGTTGGTGATTTCCCCTCTGAAGCACTTGGCGGATATTAATCAACCTTTGCAGCGTGGTTTGACGGCGGCAGAAATGATCTTCACATTAATGGACGAGCCTTTTGAAGAGGAAGAGTCTCGCACACCAAATATGAAGCCCCTGACTAAGGCTAAGGGCGGTATTCGCTTTGAAAATGCTGGTTTCTCTTATCAGCAAGAGGTCGGCCGTAAAGACGCGCTTACTGACGTTAATTTATCTATTAGGCCAGGCGAGATCGTGGCCTTTGTAGGACCATCCGGTGGCGGTAAGTCCACCTTAGTAAACCTTTTGCCGCGTTTCTTTAAGCCGACTTCTGGACATATTTTCTTAGACGATACGCCACTTGAAGAAATTGTCTTATCTGATTTGCGAAAGCAAATTGCCTTTGTAAGCCAAGATGTCATTTTGTTCAATGACACGATTGCTGCTAACGTCGCTTATGGTGCGGTTGTTGAAGAAGGCATTGATCGCGGTCGTGTAATTGAAGCTTTGGAGGCCGCCAATTTAAGCGCCATGATTAAAGAATTGCCTGATGGCATTGATAGCAT
>Ga0007802_100055_pt1 | contig 12190 bp, 10 predicted proteins | sample CryBogmetaGMA4M_FD_54978 | JGI IMG/M metagenome (GOLD analysis project Ga0007802, IMG submission 54978) | Freshwater microbial communities from Crystal Bog, Wisconsin, USA - MA4M | ecosystem: Environmental > Aquatic > Freshwater > Lake | place: Crystal Bog, Wisconsin, USA | collected 2009-07-06 | reverse complement strand
GATGCTGGCGTAGATTTAGCGCTCTTAACCGATGGCCTTGAGGCTGAGCGTGAGCAAGGCATCACCATTGATGTCGCCTACCGCTACTTCTCTACACCAAAACGTAAGTTCATCGTGGCTGATGCCCCTGGGCATGTGCAGTACACGCGTAACCTTGTTACTGGTGCATCCCAATCGGATGTTGCTGTGATTCTGGTTGATGCGAGTCGCGTGGATTTAACTACCTCACCAGCTACTCTTTTAGCGCAAACCAAACGTCATGCTGCCATTGTTCATTTACTCGGCCTGCGTCATGTGGTCTTTGCGGTTAATAAGATGGATCTATTTAACTTTGATGAGAAGATTTTTAATACCATCGCAGTCGCTATTGAAGATTTAACCCAAAAGATTGGTTTACCAAAACCAATCTTGATGCCAATTTCTGCTTTACTGGGTGCGAACGTGGTTACTGCCAGCAAAGATATGCCTTGGTATAAAGGCCCTACCCTCTTGGAATGGTTAGAAGGTTTGGATACNAGTCCTCAGTCTGAAAAAACAGAATTGCGTTTCCCTGTTCAGTATGTCGCTCGTCAAGACGGGAGCGCTTCTGATGACTTCCGTGGCTACCTTGGTCAAATTGAATCTGGCAGCATTCGCAAAGGACAAAAGATCAGAGTGCTTCCTGGAAATACTGAAGCTACGGTTGCAGAGATCTATTTAGGCAATCGCTCAAACCGCGATCAAGCCAATGCTAACAATGAAGTAGAGTCCGCACAAACCGGTGAAGCTGTTGCCATTCGCTTGGCTGAAGATATTGATGTGTCGAGAGGCTGCCTCTTCGTGGGTACTGATGATGCAACGCCACCCACTCTCAGCAAGCAAATTTCTGCGGATCTTTGCTGGCTTGATAGTGAGCCACTTTCACTCAGTCGTAAATATGCTTTGCGTCATACCACTAATACCGTTGGCGCAAAAGTGAAAGAGATTAAACAAGTACTGGATGTGGAAACTCTATCCCATGCTAGCGATACCCACCCCTTAACCGCCAACGAGATTGGTCGCATTGACTTGGTGTTGCAAAAGCCAATCGTGGCTGATTTATTTGATCAGTCTCAGCGTACTGGTGCTTTCATTTTGATTGATGAAGCCACCAACCACACCGTTGCTGCTGGCATGATTCGTGAGGCAATCGCCTAATTTACCTTGACTGAAGACCTGGGTCAGATGATAGGCCAAGGAAAATTATGCTGGAATAAATTGGCCAATCACGATATTAATTATCCCACCGCCAACAACTAACCAAATGAACAATACTGCCGCCAATTTAAGGGGTTTAATTCCAGCCTTGGCTATAGCAGATAAATGAGTGGTCAAACCTAAGGCGCCCATGGCTAAGGCGAGTAGAAAATTGTCTGCCGTAATGAGTGCCGTGCGTAATGGTTGGCTTATGTACCCAGTTGAATTAACGCCTATCGCAAGCAGAAAAAAGACTGCGAACACTGGAAAAAATTGGCCAATTGATCCCTTCTTGGTATCCGCTTTAGCATCGGTAGCTTGTGGTGTTTTCGCCGATTTCCATTGCAAGGATATATAAGCTGAGAGTGCAATTAAAAATGGGGCCAGCATAATAACGCGGACCATTTTAGCTATCACGGCCGTATTGGTTACATCATCGCCAATTGCATCGGCAGTAGCAACTACTTGCGCAACCTCATGTATTGTTGAGCCTATATATATCCCATATTTTCCAGGACTTAAGTACTCTGAATAATTCAAAATCGCATAAGCGTAGATGAGTGGATAAATAAAAATTGCTAGTGTGCCAAAAATTACAATCGTAGAAATTGCTACCGCTACTCGCTCATTAGATGCCTTCAGGATTGGCTCAGTCGCCAAGATTGCTGCAGCACCGCAAATTGAACTTCCAGCTCCAATAAGGACAGATGTATCTCTATCTAGCTTGAAATATCGCACGCCCAAAAATACAGCTAATAAAAAAGTGGATATCAACATTAGTGAATCTATCACTATCCCGCTTAAGCCCACTACACCAATGTCTTGAAAAGTGAGCCTAAAACCATAAAGCACGATGCCCAAACGCAATACTTTTTGCTTTGAAAAATTGATTCCTGATCCGCAAGAGGAAATCAGGAACTTGTATATCGGCATATTACCGATTGCAATACCTATTAGAATGGCTAGAGTAAGAATGCTTAAGCCATTTTTCCCCAATGCTGGATATCTACTAGACATTTCAATCGCAACCAATGCGACCACAGTAGCAAATAAAATGCCTGGAATATTCTTTATATAGTTCATTTTTATATTAATTGAACTAATTAAACTTGTAGCTCACTAAAATATTCATATTGATTTGTATTGAGCGTTGAAATCCGCCACTCAATTGGATCATCCTGAATTCCTAGGGCCACCCTTCGAATCACCAATACAGGGGAATTAGGTTTAATGTCGAGCCACTCTGCATGCTGCTTACTAACCAAGCTAGCACGCAAGCGCTCNCTACTACGCACTACAGTTTGACCATANTTCATCTGATACAACTGATAAATACTACCTTCACGATTAATAAATTCAGCACGAGTAAGATTCTTAAAGCGTTTTTTATCTAGCGTAATTTGATCGATCATCACGCAGCGCTCTTCTAGATAGAGGCAATTCACCAGTCGCCATACTGGAGCGCCTTCTTTGATATTTAACTTACTAGCTTCTTCCTTGGTAGCAACTGCAGTATTCAAAGACACCAGATCAACTCTTGGGTTGGCTTTCTTATCAACATCATGCTTTACAACATGAAAAAAGTAATACAGCAATCTTTTTAGATCATGTTCGGCAACATAGGTGCCTCTGCCTTGACGGCGAACCACAATACCCTCTGCGACAAGCTCATCTACCGCTTTGCGTAGTGTGCCTATAGAGACGTCTAATTCTTTTGATAAATCCTTTTCGGCAGGCAAAGCCTGCCCCATAGGATAACGACCCCTGACCAGATCTTCGGTGATCTTTTGCTTTACTTCCTCATAAGCGGTCAGGGATTTCATGCTTTATAACTTACGCAGATTCGTATAAACGCGTTAATACGAACTCACGGTGGCCGAGAATCTCAGATGCAGTCATTTCACCATCTGCTGTATGCAAGAGACACTCCAACAACTTATCGCCAGCCTGATCCATATTCTCTTCGCGACGTAAGATACCTGATACGTCAACGTCAATATGCTCACCCATAGTGCGAACAGTTTTCGGATTTGCACAGATCTTAATGACCGGAAGAATTGCATTACCGATCACATTGCCCTGGCCTGTTGGAAAGAGGTGGGCAGCAAAACCAGCGGCGGCACATAAAGTCACCATNTCAGCAGCAGCTGAAGAAGAGTCCATAAAGTGCAAACCAGGAATCTTTGGCTCTTCGCCTTTATCCAGGACGCCATCTACGATACATTTCTTGCCGATTTTCTGAATATTGCCCAAGGCTTTTTCTTCAATCGTGGTCAATCCACCGGCAATATTTCCTTTGGTAGGCTGCGAGTCAGACAAGTCGCTGGTTTTGTGACGCTCAATGACATCCTGATAGCGATCAAACATTTCGCGGAACTTCTTTTTTACTTCTGGAGTCCGGCAGCGGGCTTCCACCAAATGCTCGCCACCAGTTAACTCAGTGGTTTCACCGAAAACCAAAGTTGAGCCAATCTCATACAGCTTATCGAATGCATTACCTACTGTTGGGTTTGCGCCGCAACCAGAGGTGGTGTCAGATTCACCGCATTTGGTAGAGACCCACAATTCAGATAAAGGCGCCTTAACGCGTTGCTGCTTGGATGCGTGCTTCATCATCTTGTANGCAGCCTTGCTAGCGGACGCAATCGTAGCGGTATCNCCATTACCCTCAATCCAGAATCCTTCAACTGGCTTGCCTGACGCCTTAATGCCGTCAACAACAATCTTGGTCCACTGTGGCTCAATGCCAATCACCACTACAGCAGCTACGTTTGGATTGGAGCCAGTTCCNATTAAGGTACGGAAATGCAGATCTAAGTCAGCNCCAAACTGCAAACGNCCATATGAGTGAGGAATAGCCTGAGTTCCTTTGATGTTATTTGCCACAGCTTCGCAAGCTGCATTGGATAAATCATCTAAAGGCAAAATTAATACGTGATTACGAATTCCCATGCGGCCATTTTCACGGCGGTAACCCATGAAGCTCGCGTCTTTCAAATTAATCATCTTGTTTTCTTTCTAAATGAATGGGGTGAATAAGNGNCTGGATTACCAGCGCTTCGTTTTTACGTTTTGGACATGGAGGTGCTCGCCTTTTTTGATAGGGGCTACAACCTTACCGATATCTACGCCATACTTCATCACCGTATCGCCTGATTTAAAATCATTTAATGAAATTTTGTGGCCGATAGGAATATCGCTCTCAGACTTCATATTGAGCGTTAAATCTCCATCCATTACCCAACCAATTAAATCATCTCCAGCTTTTACGCCTTCAACTACCACTACACCTACGCCATCTCCTGGCTCATGCACGACAAAATGGATCATTACTTTCTCCTCTTTAATCTTGTTTAACTTCTAGCTAGCCCATGACTGGCGGATACCAGTCTGAATTTCTTCAACTACCACTTCAGAAACATTCACACCGTCTTTAAACCCAGCTGCACGTTGCTTGAAACGCCGTTGACCTGGCAAACGTGTTCCCGCATCAGCCGCTAGGGTTTTAAGAAAATCATGTATTTTGTTGGCAAAGACTTGGCTTCCTGCCAAACCTGGATCGATTGTTAATAGAAGCTGTCCAATACGAGGGCGATTACCTTTGGTATCAAAGAATGAATCAGCCTCATAGGAGAATCTGCTACCCGATAAACCTACAACGAGAAGTTCAACAATGAGGGCAAGCAATGCGCCCTTATCACCACCCAATGGAACCATCAAGCCCTTCAAGCCTTCCTGGGGATCTGTTGTAGGCTTGCCATCAGTCGTTAAGGCCCACCCCTCTGGAATGGACTCACCTTTTTTGGCAGCCACCAGCAATTTCCCGCGAGCAACTGCCGATAAAGACATATCAATGACTAACGGGTCGCAGTTAGCAATCGGAAATGCTGCGGCCAAAGGATTTGTTCCAAAGATTGCTTTGCTACCACCTACCATCGGCATAGCAGCAGGCGTATTACCAAACAAGAGAGAGATATACCCTGCTCGCGCTGCTGCCTCTGCAAAATGGCCGGCCACTCCAAAGTGATGGCTATTTGTAACTGCCACCAAGCCAACGCCAGCTTTGGAAGCTAAATTAACCGATAAATCCGTTGCAAAGCGTAGTGCTGGAAATGCAAGGCCATCACAAGCATCTACTAAAGCTGCCGAAGTCTTAAATGGGCGCACTTTAATTTTGGGAGCCAATTCAACACGGTTATTTTTTGCATGACCGGCATACTGCGCAACACGGGCTAGGCCATGCGAAGCCAAACCATCTAATTCAGCAAGAGCCAAAAATTGTGCCGTCTCAAAAGCTGCCTTTTTACCAATGCCAGCAGCCTCTAAACCAGCAGATGCTAACCTAACCATCTCTTGATAAGATAAGTTCATCTTAAGCTCCTAAAAACCGATTAACTTCATCGGCAATCATTTGACTGACGCGCTCATTACTCTCTTGGGTAACCCCTGCTATATGAGGAGTAAGTATGAGGTTTTCGATTCCAGCAAAGTGACTTAAGTCCTTTGCAGGCTCTGTTGAAAAGACATCAATCGCTGCACCTCCAAGACGCCCAGAGCGTAAACGATCCGCTAGAGCCTTCTCATCCACGATGCCGCCTCGTGCAGTATTAATAAGACAAGCGCCCTCTTTGATTTGATCTAGAGTTGCAGCATTAAATAGATTCTTGGTATCCGGTAAAAATGGCAGATGCAAAGTAATCGCATCACTCTCTGAAAGTAACTCGCTTAAGGAAAGTAATGGCACTGAAAAACCATCGAGCTCTACAGAATCTCCTGAAAGCATTGGGTCATAGGCAACGCAGCGCAAACCAAATGCATGGGCTTTCTTAGCAACAATTCTGCCAATACTTCCAAAACCAACAATCCCAATTGTCTTACCTAAAAACTCATGGTAGCCAGAGAAGCGCGGGCGAGGCCACTCACCGTTAAACGTGGCAGTCGTGGCGGGGATAAAGCCCCTGGTTAATGCCACTGCAGCCCCAACAACATATTCGGCAACAGACTCAGCATTAGCCCCAGTTGCAGGTATCACTTTGATATTGCGCTTNGCGCATGCGGACAGCTCAATATTTTCAAGCCCAACACCCAGGCGNCCCACTACTTTTAATTTNGCAGCGCCGGCTAATACCTCTTCATTTACCTGTGTCAGGTTGCGTACTACTAAAGCCTCAATATTTTGCAGCGCAGCAATCAATGCAGGGCGATCTTTATATAGCTCAGGCGCATAGATCACTTCATGATGACGGCGCAGGGTTTCTAGGGCTTGACTTGTAATGAACTCAGAGATCAAAATGGATGACATATCTAAATCATATAGATGATTTAGATATCTTGCAATACCCTCATTATTGTGCAACGCAATTACGAATTCAATTGCGTAAATCGGTGGTTGGAGGAGACACTAGCAATACATAAGCTTATAACTAATAAATAGAGATCATAAGAATTCTTAGATGCAAATGCAGATAATATCTTTAGATCAAATTACCATCGGAGAACATGTGAATGTTTGAGCAGAAAATAAGTAAGTTAGTTAAGAAATTAATCCTAATCTCAGGTGCGCTAGCACTCATTGGGTCCCCGCTTGCAAATGCGCAAAATTGGCCAACAAAGCCAATTAAATTAATTATTCCCTTCGCTGCTGGTGGCACTACTGACATTCTTGGGCGTCTTCTTGCCCAGCAGCTAACAAAAGATCTCGGACAAAACGTCATTGTTGAAAACAAACCTGGTGCCGGAGGAAACATTGCAGCAGAGTATGTTGCACAATCCCCTGCTGATGGATACACCATCATGTTGGCATCTGGCAGCATGTTGACAGTCAACCCAAATCTTTATAAAAAATTACCCGTTAATTACGCCAAAGACTTTGTCTATATTACTAACGTGGCTAGCGGCCCAATGCTGATATCAACCAGCCCAAAACTGCCGGTTAAAAATTTAGCTGAATTTATCGCCTACGCCAAAACTAAGGATTTGAATTTCGGCTCAGCGGGTATTGGCAGTCAGGTGCATATGGCTGAAGAGAGTTTTACTTATTCCGCCAATATTCCAGCCACACATGTGCCATACAAAGGTGAGTCAGCCGCTCTCAATGATTTAGTAGCGGGTCAAATTGATTTTATGGTCGGCAATCTCACTGCAGCAGCTGGCTTTGCAAAATCTGGACAAATCAGACCTCTAGCCGTAACAAGCTTAAAACGCTCCAAACAACTTCCAGATGTTCCTACTGTCTCTGAAGCTGGAATCCCTGGCTTCGAATCGACAGGCTGGTTCGGGCTAGTCGCTCCAGCAAATACTCCTCAGATAATTACTGAGAAGATTTATGCGGCTACAGTCAAGGCAGTTGGCTCAGATGCTATGAAAACCAGTCTTGATTTAAACGGTTTGACTGCTGTCGTAAATAACCAAAAGGATTTTGAGACTCAAGTAAAGACAGAATCTATTGGCTGGGAAAAGGTTATTAAGGGTCGCAATATTAGCGCTCAATAAATCCCTCACTCAATCATCAAAAAAGCGAAGGTCTTCTTCGCTTTTTCTTTTTAGAGTTGGCGAATCAGCAGCATAGTTCCGGAGAAAACCAGGATGGAGCCATAGGCTATCCTCATTGCAGCATTGCTTAACTTGGAGTGCACATGGGTTCCAAGCCAAATCCCAAGAAAGGTTGCGGGCATTAGGCAGATAGCCAAACCGATAACAGGCCAACTTAAAATTAATCCCGTTACTAGCATGAGGGTTAAGCGCAAAAAGGTGAGCATAAAAATAGCAAAGGCCATTGTGGCTCGTAATGCCTTTGGATCATTGATACGCAGACCGAGGTAAGAAACGTAAATGGGGCCACCCGTAGCAAATAATGCAGTGAATGTTCCCCCTATAAATCCAAAGGGAGCAGCCCACCATTTATTAATCGGATCGCGTGCCTCATTATTCCTTTGCCAAAGGACACGTAGTCCATTAGCGGCTGCGAAACAACCCAAGGTTAATAACAATGGCTCGCTTGGCGCCTTAATGAGTAAGACTATGCCCAACACCATACCAATCAAGCTAAATGGAAAAAGCCACTTTAACTCTTTAAAGTTCGCATCCGCAGAGGACTTTCTGCCAACATACAGGGATGCACAGATGTCGATAATGACCATCATGGGAACGACTACTTTTAGTGGATACATCTGGACTAGCAAGGGGACTGCAACAATAGATGAGCCAAATCCAGAGATACCAAAAATAAAGTAGCCACTAAAAACAATCAGCGTCGCCAGCGCAAATTGAAATGGCTCAATTAAATCAAAAATGGTTAACTCTCAACTAGAATTGTTTCACCTGGCTTAACCATAGTGAAGTTGACTGGCCTATTTTCAATATGCAAATTCTGATTCAGCATATTTACCGCCGTAAAATAAGAACCTTCCAATGAACCTGGCTCAGGAAAATCATCACGATAATGAGCCCCTCTTGAATTTTCTCTGGCAATGGCAGCCTCTGTGACAGCCTGGCTAACCAGAATTAAGTTTTGGAGATTCATCCAATCTTGCCAAGTAATACTGTATTCGCGCTGTATATCACCAACACCCATTTGCTTTAATTGGGATGCCAATTGCTTTAAGGTATGACGTGCGCGCAACAAGCTCTCTTGTGTTCGTGAGATTCCAACATCATCCCACATGCACTCCGCTAGAGTATCTCGAATGAATTCAATGTCTCCTGGGGGCTTTTGAAGAGGTGCCTCGTGCTCACGAATACTTGCGATCACCTCTTGCATGTTGCACTCGCGCAATTGCTGAGTACCCACCCACTGCGCCATAGTCTCACCTGCGATACCACCAAATACCGTTGAATTAGCAACACCATTCCCACCCAAGCGATTGGCGCCATGTACGCCACCCGTATCTTCACCAGCTGCAAAAAGCCCTGGTAGATCTGTGCTGCAATCCTTCTTAAAGACTAGACCGCCCATCATGTAATGCGCAGTTGGCACAACCTCAACCAAGTCATTTGCCAAATCAAACCCACTATCAGCACAACGTTCAACCATACCCTTAAATTGCTTGCGAACATTCTCAGGACCCAAATGACTCATCTGAATATAAACACCGCCATGAGGTGTTGCACGCCCTGCACGAATCTCAGAATTAATCGATCTTGAAACAATATCTCTGGTAGCTCGCTCATTGCGAGGATCATAGTTACCCATGAAGCGCTCGTGATTGCCGTTTAGCAAATATCCACCAGCTCCACGAAGCCCCTCCTCCAAAACGGTTCCAGTCATCCGCGTCCCAGGTCCAGCCAATAAGCCAGTTGGATGAAACTGCACCATCTCCATATCACGCAAGATCAAGCCTGCACGCAAGGCCATAGCCAAACCATCACAACTCTTGTCACCTGATGGAGTGTGATACTTATACATAGTCGGTCCGCCACCAGTGGCTAATAAAACTGCCTTGGCACGCACCAATGTAAATTGACCCGTCTGCATATTCAGCATCAACACACCAGCGAGAGACTTACCATCTTTACTGTGAATGAGTTCAATGGCACGATGCTCTTCAAGTCGATGAATGCCTCTTGACCATACTTGCTCCGCTAGACGATTGATAATCTCAATCCCAGTCAAGTCACCTTTGTGAACAGTTCGATCAAAGGTTTGCCCAGCGAATGCCTTTTGATGAACCGTGCCATCAGCGTTGCGATCAAAGAAACAACCGAGCTCGTTCTCCAGNTCATGAATACGCTCTACAGCCTTACTCACTAAGGTCCAAGCCAACTCTTGATCGGATAGCCACTTGCCACCCTCGATCGTATCCATAAAGTGACGCTCGACTGAGTCACCTTCTGCCAAGGCTACGTTATAGCCGCCCTGAACCATGCGTGTACAACCACATTTACCCAGTAAGCCCTTAACGGCAATCGTAATATGCAGATTGGGGTTAGTTTGATGGGCATGCAAGGCTGCAAAGAGGCCGGCGCCACCGGAGCCCAAAATTAAAATGTCGGTGTCTAGNGTGGGAATAGCACTCATGGAGTAATACCGAGACTTTTTAATACCGCTTCTTTTTTACGGGCTACNTCACTCTTCACTTCCTGATAAATNCTTCCGCCATGACTATCCATGGCTACNAATAAGGGGCCAAAATCTTTAATCTTGAAACGCCAGAGAGACTCTGGATTGAGATCATCCATGTCNACATCCTCTATTTGCTCTATCCAAGTTGTTTCGAGNGCTGCAGTACCACCGATGATGGCTAAATAAACCCCACCTAATTCTTTGAACGCCTCTGCTGAACCCTCACGCATACCGCCTTTACCAACAATCATGCGTACACCGTTTTGCGTCATCAAGGGACGAGTGAANCGCTCCATACGATCAGAGGTTGTCGTTCCAATGCAGATCGGTTCGTAACCAGCAGGAAATGCCTTGCTAATGGGTACTTTTCGCACATTCGGCGCTGTATGAATCACTGCGTGACCATGAAGATCAAAGCGAGTTTTTCGATCATGATCAAACATATGAATTTGGGTTGCATCACGAATACCAAACAAAGTATTTTGCAAAGTTACAGTGTCATTAATGCGTAACTTACGTATTGCTTCTTCGCTTACTGGGGTCTGGAGAACATAGTGCGCCATTGATACTCTCCTTAGAAGCCGTAACTTACGCCAGCCGGCGTGAAGGTGGCGCGAGCTCTGCGCGCAGAATGGCATTGCATATTGACGGCTACAGGATTAAGGGTGATATGGGTATGCGCAAGTTCTACATGAACAGCAAATGCCGTGCTATCACCACCTAGGCCTTGTGGTCCTATACCCAGTTGATTTACCGCAAGGCTAAGCTCTTTCTCAAGTTTTGCGCCTTCCTCATCGGTACAGGAACTTCCCAAGGGACGAGTAGCAGCGCGCTTTGCCATCGCTACACATTGGTCTGATGTCCCGCCTACACCTACACCTACAATGGTTGGTGGGCAGGTTTTTCCTCCGGCAGAGACCACACTCTCAATTACAAATGCTTTTACGCCATTAATGCCATCGGCAGGAATCGCCATTTTGAGGAAAGAATTATTTTCTGATCCACTCCCCTTGGGAACCATTTCAATTTCAACCGTTTCAGGCTTATCGGAAAAGTCAATGTGAATGGCTGGCATGTCGATACCGCAAGAGGTGTGATTGTTTTTACGTGTAATAGGGTGAACAACTGATGATCGCAAAGGATATTCCATAGTGGCACGCTCGCAACCTTTCCGAATAGCAGCCTTCAAAGCCATACCGTCGTACTGCACATTGCTACCAATCTTCACGTTATAGATAGGCAAGCCCGTGTCTTGACAAAGCAAATTATCTTCACGCTCTGCCACAGAGATATTGGTAATCATGGTCTTCAAAACTACCTGAGCACGCGCATCGGTCTCCGCGCGATCCAACTTGTTAATGCCCGCTTTAATATCGTCTGGAAGCACTTTGAGTGCACGGATGTAAAGCTCCTTGCAAGCTTCCTCGACTAAATTCATTTGTAACTGCATAAATAACCTAACTAGTTAGCAAAATATAGAAATAACAGTCCACATCCGATTGCGAACAGAATAGAAATTTCTATCCAGCCCTTACGCAAACCGCGCCAAGAACCGAATTCAATTATTAAGATACGAATACCGCCGCCCAAATGGATAGCCAGTAAAACAACTAGCGCCCACTCTCCGAACTTAAATACCCAGAAATCAGTTAGCCCCAAAGAACGCTCGAAACCAGTGGCTCCCCGTAAAGACTGGGACAGCATCAAAAAATGCAGGGGAATAAAGCATGCAAGTAACAGCCCGGAAATACGATGGCATGCAAAAGCTAAGTAATACAGATGGCTCTTTGCGCGCAAATCGAGGGTTGGCCTTGACCTCATAGCGCACCTCCAGTAAACAACCCAAACACTGCGGCGCTTCCCAGCAACAGAATCAAAATCGCCAAAACCAAAGATAGTGGCAGCGCCAATCTC
>Ga0007802_100052_pt1 | contig 12519 bp, 11 predicted proteins | sample CryBogmetaGMA4M_FD_54978 | JGI IMG/M metagenome (GOLD analysis project Ga0007802, IMG submission 54978) | Freshwater microbial communities from Crystal Bog, Wisconsin, USA - MA4M | ecosystem: Environmental > Aquatic > Freshwater > Lake | place: Crystal Bog, Wisconsin, USA | collected 2009-07-06 | reverse complement strand
TTAAAAATGGCAGTTGCTGATATTAAAACGGCGGAAATCGTCAAAGAAAACGCGCGCAGCGCAAACGATACGGGTAGCCCTGAAGTTCAAGTTTCATTGCTCACAGCCCGCATCAATGAATTAACCCCCCATTTCAAGGCTAACGCCAAAGACCATCATAGCCGTCGTGGCTTGCTGAAGATGGTTTCACGTCGCCGTCGCCTCTTGGATTACCTCAAGGGCAAAGATTTGGACCGCTATCGCGCATTGATTGAGAAATTAGGTCTCCGTAAGTAATTCTTATCGGTATGCAATGCCATCTTTCTTAGGGTTGTTTCGTCACAGAATCAGTCTTAAGCAGATGGCATGTTTTTTGGGCGTTTCAAGATTATTTGTGTAGGGGATTGTGTCATTCCAATGAGTTTCTGAAAATAGATTCAGAGTCTCCCTGGAATGGCATCCCTTGTGATCTTAAATCGCTCCAGTGTTGTCGTGACACTGCTTTATCCCACGACAAGCGTGAAATTCATGTGAGTTTTACGTGAACAATTTGGAGAAGATCAGAATGACGATGTTTAAAAAAGCAGTAAAAAGTTTTCAATGGGGCAACCATCAGGTAACCATGGAAACAGGCGAGATTGCTCGTCAATCAGGTGGTGCCGTTATTGTTAACATTGATGACACAGTAGTAATGGGAACAGTAGTTGCATCTAAGTCTGCTAAGCCAGGCCAATCGTTTTTCCCGCTAACGGTTGATTACCTAGAAAAAACGTACGCAGCAGGCAAGATCCCTGGCGGCTTCTTTCGTCGTGAAGGTCGCCCATCAGAAGGTGAGACATTGATCTCCCGTTTGATCGATCGCCCATTACGTCCTTTATTTCCAGAAGGCTTCTTGAATGAAGTTCAAGTGGTGATTCATGTGTTGTCTATCAACCCTGATGTTCCATCTGATATTCCTGCCTTGATCGCTGCTTCAGCAGCATTGGCTATTTCAGGCATTCCTTTTGCCGGCCCAGTTGGCGCAGCGCGCGTAGGTTATGCCGATGGTCAGTACCTTTTGAATCCAACCCGTACAGAACAAGCTACTAGCGAACTCGATTTGATCGTTGCTGGTACACAAGCAGCTGTATTGATGGTTGAGTCAGAAGCAAACCAATTGTCTGAAGAAGTGATGTTGGGTGCTGTGGTTTTTGGTCATGACCAAATGCAAACTGCTATCAACGCTATCAATGATTTAGTGCTTGAAGCTGGCAAGCCAGAGTGGGATTGGACTGCTGCTCCTAAAGATGAGCCATTTATCGCTAAGGTAACCGCTATAGCTGAAGCGCCATTACGTGAGGCTTATCAGATTCGTCAAAAAGGCGCTCGTTCAGACAAGCTCAAAGAAATTTCTAAAGAAGTCATGGCGAAGTTATCTGCTGAAGGTGACGTTGATGCTGTTGCTGTGAGTGACATCATGTTTGAAATCGAAGCGAAAATTGTTCGTAGCCAGATTTTGAATGGTGAGCCACGCATTGATGGTCGCGATACCCGTACAGTTCGTCCAATTGAAATTCGTAACGGTGTATTGCCCCGTACCCACGGCTCTGCTTTATTTACTCGCGGTGAAACACAGGCTCTCGTTGTAGCTACTTTAGGTACTGCACGTGACGAGCAAATCATTGATGCACTTGAAGGTGAATACCGCGATCGTTTCATGTTCCACTACAACATGCCCCCGTTCGCAACTGGTGAAACCGGTCGTGTAGGTAGCCCAAAGCGTCGTGAAATTGGTCATGGTCGTTTGGCTAAGCGTGCCTTGATTCCGGTATTGCCAAGCGCTGAAGACTTTGCTTACAGCATTCGTGTGGTTTCAGAAATCACTGAATCAAATGGTTCTTCATCTATGGCTTCTGTATGCGGTGGCTGTCTGGCAATGATGGATGCTGGTGTTCCAGTAAAAGCACACGTTGCTGGTGTGGCAATGGGCTTGATCCTTGACGGTAACCGTTTTGCTGTATTGACCGATATCTTGGGTGATGAAGATCACCTAGGCGATATGGACTTCAAAGTAGCAGGTACAGCTAATGGAATTACTGCACTCCAGATGGATATTAAGGTTCAAGGTATTACTAAAGAAATTATGCAAGTTGCTTTGGCGCAAGCTAAAGAAGGTCGTTTGCACATCTTGAGCAAAATGCAAGAAGCGATGGGTTCAGTGCGTACAGAATTGTCTGCACATGCTCCACGCATGGTCTCATTCAAGATTCATCCAGACAAGATTCGTGAAGTAATCGGTAAGGGCGGCGCAACAATTCAAGCTTTGACCAAAGAAACGGGTTGCAGCATTGACATTAAAGATGACGGCACTGTAACTATCGCTTCTACTAGTGCTGAAGGCATGGCTGAAGCAAAAGCCCGCATTGAAGGCATCACTGCAGAAGCTGAAGTAGGTAAGATCTACGAGGGCCCAGTAGTGAAGTTGCTTGAGTTTGGTGCTTTGGTAAACATTCTTCCTGGTAAGGATGGTCTCTTACACATCTCAGAAATCTCCAATGAGCGCGTTAAAGAAGTGAAAGACTATTTGCAAGAAGGTCAGATCGTTCGCGTGAAATTGTTAGCTGCTGATGAGCGAGGTCGTTTACGTTTATCACTCAAAGCTGCAATGGCGGATGAAGGTGGCACGATTGCTCCTTTGGCTGGTGCTGCTGAAGCGGTTGCTGAAGTTGCTCCTGCCTCAGATGAAACTGCTTGAGTCATTGACTAAGTTAGCTTAATTCAGCAATAGCCAAGAGCCTCTTATGCGCGTCATAGAAATCAAAGAATTTGGTACACCAGAAATGTTGGTGCCTACCACTCGTCCAGATCCAGTGGTTCCGGCCAGTGGTACTGGCGAGGTTTTGATTCAAGTTCGAGCAGCAGGGATTAATCGCCCAGATGTTTTACAGCGGAAGGGCTTTTATCCAGTACCTGCAGGCGCTTCAGATATTCCTGGTCTTGAAGTGGCTGGTGAGATCGTAGGCGGTGATTTATCGCATACTGATAATGTCTTTGGTCTTAAAATCGGAGACAAGGTTTGCGCCTTGGTGCAGGGTGGTGGTTATGCAGATCAATGCACCGCACCTATTGCCCAATGCTTGCCTTACCCAACTGGTTTTACTGATCAAGAGGCTGCAGCTTTGCCGGAAACCTTCTTTACCGTATGGAGCAATGTTTTCATGCGTGGCGAATTATCTAAAGGTGAAACGCTGTTAGTTCAAGGNGGTTCTAGTGGTATTGGTGTAACGGCCATTCTGATTGCCAAAGCATTGGGTCATAGAGTATTTGTTACTGCTGGTACTGATGAGAAATGCGCTGCTTGCCTAAAATTGGGCGCTGACTTGGCAATCAACTACAAGACTCAAGATTTTGTAGAGGAAGTTAAGAAAGCGACGGATGGCAAAGGTGTCAACGTGATTCTCGACATGGTGACTGGTGCTTATGTCCAGCGCGAGATTGATTGTTTGGCCGATGATGGACGTATTGTGATTATTGCCATTCAGGGTGGCTCAAAGGCTGAGGTGAGCACGAATCAAATCTTGCGCCGCCGCCTAACTATTACTGGATCAACCTTACGTCCACGCCCAGTTTCCTTTAAGAAGCAAATCACCAAGCAACTTTTTGACCATGTATGGCCTTTGCTCAATGCTGGCCAATTAAAGCCAGTAATTTATAAAACCTTTTCGCTAGATCAGGCAGCGGATGCCCATCGTTTGATGGAATCTTCCGAGCATGTCGGCAAAATTGTTTTAACGGTCTAATCCTTTCTCTTTAATCCATTCTTATGCGACCACTCATCGTCATCGGCAACTGGAAAATGAACGGCAGTCTTGCCAGCAATCAGGATTGGATTAAGACAGTTGCGCGCGGCATGGAGAGCGGTATGCCATCTGGACGTAAGTTTGTTGTATGCCCTCCGTTTCCGTATTTGTCACAATGCGCCACATTAATTAAAGAACATTCTTTGGCATTCTTAGGTCTTGGGGCGCAGGATGCTTCAGCACATATCTCTGGGGCCTTTACCGGCGAGGTGGCTGCCTCAATGCTGAAAGAAATGGGTTGTAGCTATGTCATTGTTGGACATTCAGAGCGTCGTCAGATGCATCAAGAGACCGATGAAGTGGTTGCAGCTAAAGCCCTGCAGGTATTAGATGCTGGCATGACGCCAGTGATCTGTGTTGGCGAAACTGCTGATGAACGAAATTCAGGTAGGGCAGAAGAAGTGGTTTGCGGCCAAGTGGCTAAGCAAGTCTTTGTTCTGCAGGATCGATTGGCTGACTGCTTAATCGCTTATGAGCCCGTTTGGGCTATCGGTACAGGTAAAGTAGCCAGTGCTCAGATAGCGCAAGATATGCACCGTGTGATTCGACTTCAACTGACTGAATTTAACGGGGATGTGGCAGAGCACGTCGGAATTTTGTATGGTGGCAGTGTCAAACCTGACAATGCCGTTGAATTGTTTGCAATGCCAGATATTGATGGCGGATTAGTTGGGGGAGCTTCTTTGAACCCTCAGGATTTTCTGGCTATCTGTCAGGCATAGATTTTTTATTTGGAGATAAATTGTGGAATGGCTTAAGACTTTATTGATCGTATTGCAGGTAATTTCAGCCTTGGCTGTGATTCTGTTGGTGCTATTGCAGCAGGGTAAAGGCGCTGATATGGGTGCTGCATTTGGATCTGGTGCTTCAGGCAGTCTGTTTGGTGCAAGCGGGTCAGCCAATTTCCTTTCTCATACAACTGCCATTTTTGCGGCTGTATTCTTTATTTGCACCTTAGGCATCACCTGGCTTGGTAATAAGAAGGAAGTAAGTCCTGGGGTTCTTTCTGGAACAGTAGCGCCCGCTGTAGCCCCGGCTGCGCCAGTCGCTCCTGTACAAGATCCAACTAAACCCGCAGTTCCTAAGTAAAACAGTAGGTTTTTACAGATTTGTCTGTCCCATTTTTGGGGTAGTTCAGTGGTGCAATGCAGTAGAATTGATTGGTTTTACAAGATGCCGACGTGGTGAAATTGGTAGACACGCTATCTTGAGGGGGTAGTGGCTTAGGCTGTGCGAGTTCGAGTCTCGCCGTCGGCACCAAAATAAAGTAATAGTAGTGTTTTTGTTCTAAATCAAAGCTGTAGGTAGTGAAATAATCAATAATTTGTAGCTCTTAAGAATTATCAGACGAACGACTCAGGACCATTTTGAATCTCGCTAATTACTTTCCTGTTCTGCTTTTTATCCTCGTAGGTATTGGGGTTGGTTTAGTTCCCATGCTCCTCGGAAGAATTTTGGCTCCTTCGAGGCCAGATGCGGAGAAACTGTCTCCTTACGAATGTGGTTTTGAAGCTTTTGAAGATGCGCGGATGAAGTTTGACGTGCGCTATTACCTCATTGCCATCCTCTTCATCCTATTTGACTTAGAAACAGCATTCCTATTCCCATGGGGTGTTGCACTACGTGATATTGGCTGGTTTGGATACGCCTCCATGGTGATCTTCCTGTTGGAATTCATTGTGGGATTTGTATATATCTGGAAAAAGGGCGCTCTCGACTGGGAGTGATAGATATGGCATTAGAAGGCGTTCTCAAAGAAGGATTTGTTACCACCACTGCAGATCAGTTGATCAACTGGACGCGCAACGGCTCTTTGTGGCCGATGACCTTTGGTTTGGCTTGCTGTGCAGTTGAAATGATGCATGCAGGCGCATCACGTTATGACTTGGACCGTTTTGGTGTCGTTTTCCGCCCATCACCACGCCAATCTGACCTCATGATTGTTGCTGGTACCTTATGTAACAAGATGGCACCNGCCTTGCGTAAGGTNTATGACCAAATGCCAGAACCACGTTGGGTTATCTCCATGGGCTCTTGTGCCAATGGAGGCGGTTATTACCATAACTCTTATTCGGTTGTACGCGGTTGCGACCGCATCGTACCAGTGGATATTTATGTGCCTGGTTGCCCTCCAACTGCAGAAGCTTTGATNTACGGAATTATTCAGTTGCAATCCAAGATCGCTCGNACNAGCACGATTGCACGGAAGGCTTAAATCATGTCAGATCGTTTAGTTCAATTAGCGGCCAACCTAGAAAAAGTTCTTGGTAAGCGAGCGCAATCGATTGAAATTGCTTTAGGTGAAGTGACTGTTGTCGTGAACGCCGATACTTATTTTGAATCTGCCATGCTCTTGCGTGATGAGCCCTCTCTTGCATTTGAGCAGTTGATTGATCTGTGTGGTGTTGACTATCAAGACTTCCGCGATGGCGCTTGGGGTGGCCAACGCTTCGGAGTAGTCAGCCATTTATTGTCTTTAAAGCACAACTGGCGTTTGCGTGTTCGCGTATTTGCTCCCGATGATAGCTATCCATTGGTTGCTTCGATTACACCAGTGTGGAGTTCCGCTAACTGGTTCGAGCGTGAAGCTTTTGATCTCTACGGCATCCTATTCGATGGTCATGAAGACTTACGTCGCATCTTGACTGACTATGGATTCATCGGACACCCATTCAGAAAAGATTTCCCAATCAGCGGTAACGTTGAAATGCGCTATGACCCAGAATTAAAGCGTGTGGTGTACCAGCCTGTGACGATTGAGGCGCGTGAGATTACGCCACGTATTGTGCGAGAAGAGCAGTACGGAGGTCCGGTTTAAGTCATGGCACAAATTAAGAACTACACCCTCAATTTCGGTCCTCAACATCCTGCGGCACACGGCGTTTTACGTTTAGTGCTTGAGCTTGATGGTGAAGTGATTCAACGGGCTGACCCCCATATTGGTTTATTGCATCGTGCTACTGAAAAATTAGCTGAAACACGTACTTGGATTCAGAACGTACCTTATATGGATCGCTTGGACTATGTTTCCATGATGTCCAACGAACATGCTTATGTTTTAGCTATCGAAAAATTATTGCAAGTAGATGTGCCATTACGCGCTCAATACATCCGCGTGATGTATGACGAGTTGACACGGCTGTTGAATCATCTTCTCTGGATCGGTTGTCATGGTCTAGACGTGGGTGCAATGGCGGTATTTCTCTATGCATTCCGTGATCGTGAAGATATCTTTGATATGTACGAAGCCGTATCCGGTGCACGTATGCATGCTGCTTACTATCGCCCTGGTGGCGTATACCGAGATTTGCCTGATCAGATGGCTCAGTTCAGCAACTCCAAGATTCGGAGTGCATCCGCTGTGAAGCGCCTGAACGAAAATCGTAGCGGTACGTTACTCGATTTTATTGACCAGTTTGCGAATGGCTTTGATGCGAACGTCGATGAGTACTGCAATCTATTAACCGATAACCGCATTTGGAAGCAGCGCCTAGTGAATATTGGGATCGTTACTCCAGAGCGTGCATTACAACTTGGCTTTACCGGTCCGATGTTGCGTGGCTCCGGCATTGAGTGGGATTTACGTAGGAAACAACCCTACGAAGTGTATGACCGTCTCGAATTTGATATTCCTGTAGGCGTGAATGGCGATTCCTATGATCGTTATTTAGTGCGTATGGAAGAGATGCGTCAATCTAATCGCATCATTAAGCAATGTGTGGCTTGGCTTAAAGCGAATTCAGGCCCTGTGATGAGCGATAACCATAAGGTTGCTCCACCGAAGCGGGTGGATATGAAAACCAATATGGAGGAGTTGATTCACCATTTCAAACTCTTTACAGAAGGTATGCATGTTCCTGATGGTGAGGCCTATTCAGCGGTTGAGCATCCAAAGGGTGAGTTTGGTATTTACTTGATTTCTGATGGCGCTAACAAGCCCTACCGTATGAAGATTCGCGCTCCCGGATTTGTACATTTATCTGCTATGGATGAAATGTCACGTGGGCATATGTTGGCTGATGCGGTAACCATTATTGGTACCCAAGATATTGTGTTCGGGGAGATTGACCGCTAATACAGCGCGCCATAGATTATTTAATGACAACAACTCTTCAACTATCCGCTAAAACACTGGCAGTGATTGCCCAAAATGTCGCCAAATACCCGCCAGAGCAGAAGCAGTCTGCTGTGATGGCTGCATTGATTGCTGTTCAAACCGAATTGGGTTGGGTCTCACCAGATGTGATTGCTACTGTTGCCCAGATCTTAGAAATGCCCACCATTGCAGTAGAAGAAGTGGCTACTTTCTACAATATGTACAACACCAAGCCGATTGGTAAATACAAGTTGGTTATTTGTACAAACTTGCCTTGCCAATTAACGCATGGTGAAACTGCGGCCACCTATCTGAAGGAAACTTTAGGTATTGGATATAACGAAACTACACCTTGTGGCACTTTTACCTTAAAAGAGGGTGAGTGCATGGGTGCCTGCGGCGATTCTCCAGTCATGCTGGTAAATGACAAGCGTATGTGTAGCTTTATGAGTAAAGAAAAAATTGATGCTCTATTAAATGAGCTTCGTGCAGAAGGGAAGTCAGTATGACCAGCTTGCACGATCGTCACATCAAGCCTTTAATTCTTGCCGGATTAAACGGTGATAACTGGCGTTTAAAAGATTACGAGAGCCGTGGCGGATATCAACAATTGCGTCGTTTAATTAATGACAAGGTTGCACCTGATTCCATCATCGCTGAGTTGAAAGCATCATCACTGCGTGGTCGTGGTGGTGCAGGCTTCCCAACTGGATTGAAGTGGAGCTTTATGCCTCGTCAATTTCCGGGTCAAAAATATTTAGTGTGTAATAGCGACGAAGGTGAGCCAGGTACATTTAAAGACCGCGACATCATGCGTTACAACCCACATGCGTTGATTGAGGGCATGATCATTGGTGCTTACACCATGGGTATTACCGTTGGATACAACTATATCCACGGTGAGATTTGGGAAACCTATTCTCGTTTTGAAGAGGCTTTAGAAGAGGCACGCGCTGCTGGATATTTGGGCGATAAGATCATGGGAAGCGATTTTGCCTTCCAATTACATGCTTCGCCAGGCTGGGGTGCTTATATCTGTGGCGAAGAAACGGCATTACTGGAATCCTTAGAGGGTAAAAAAGGTCANCCACGTTTCAANCCACCTTTCCCTGCGAGTTTTGGCTTGTACGGCAAACCAACCACTATCAACAACACTGAAACTTTTGCTGCTGTGCCATTTGTATTGGCAATCGGTGGTCAGGCTTATCTCGATCTGGGTAAACCTAACAATGGTGGAACCAAAATATTCTCAGTTTCTGGTGACGTAGTTCACCCAGGTAATTATGAAATTCCTTTGGGCACCCCATTTTCTGAGCTGCTCAAACTGGCCGGCGGGATGCGTGACGGAATTGCGCTAAAAGCAGTAATCCCTGGGGGATCTTCTGCTCCGGTAGTTCCTGGTGCGCAGATGATGGATTTGACAATGGATTACGACAGCATTGCTAAGGCTGGCTCCATGTTGGGTTCTGGTGCGGTAATCGTAATGAACGAAACGCGCTGCATGGTTCGTGCACTAGAGCGNTTGTCTTACTTCTATCACGAAGAATCTTGTGGTCAATGTACCCCTTGTCGTGAGGGGACTGGCTGGTTATATCGCATTGTGCATCGTATAGAGCATGGACAAGGACGTCCTGAGGATTTAGATTTGCTCAATGACGTAGCAGCAAATATTCAGGGTCGCACGATTTGCGCTTTGGGTGATGCAGCTGCAATGCCAGTACGAGGTATGTTGAAGCATTACATGGATGAATTTGCGTATCACGTAGAAAATAAGCGCTGCTTAGATTCTGCACAACCTTTATAAGTTATTGAGCACGGGACATCTTAAAGTGAGCATGGTAGAAATCGAATTAGATGGTAAGACAGTAGAAGTTCCGCAAGGTTCGATGGTGATGCACGCCGCGAACAAGCTCGGCACCTACGTACCTCACTTCTGTTATCACAAGAAATTATCGATCGCTGCTAATTGCCGCATGTGTCTCGTTGAAGTAGAAAAGGCGCCAAAACCATTACCAGCATGTGCAACCCCAGTGACCCAAGGCATGAAAGTGTTTACCCATTCTGCTAAAGCAGTTGAGGCGCAACGTTCTGTCATGGAATTCTTGCTCATTAATCACCCATTAGATTGCCCCATTTGCGACCAAGGTGGCGAGTGCCAATTACAAGATTTAGCGGTTGGTTACGGCAAGTCGAACTCACGCTACGACGAAGAAAAGCGTGTGGTATTTCACAAGAATGTCGGTCCATTGATCTCCATGCAGGAGATGACTCGCTGCATTCACTGTACCCGCTGCGTTCGCTTCGGCCAAGAAGTCGCTGGCGTCATGGAATTAGGCATGATCAACCGTGGCGAGCATTCAGAAATTACTACCTTTGTTGGCCAAACAGTTGATTCAGAGCTCTCTGGAAATATGATTGATTTATGCCCAGTTGGCGCATTGACTAGCAAGCCATTCCGTTATGCAGCGCGAACTTGGGAACTAGGACGCAAGCGCTCAGTTAGCCCGCATGACAGCCTTGGTGCCAATACCACAGTGCAAACTAAAGCGAACAAAGTTATGCGGGTCGTTGCTTTAGATAATGAAGCGATTAATGAATGTTGGATTAGCGATCGTGACCGCTTTTCTTATGAAGGTTTAAATAGTGCAGATCGCATCACTACGCCAATGGTGAAGCAGGGGGGGCAGTGGTTAGAAACCGATTGGCAATCAGCATTAGATTATGTTGCCCACTCACTCAAAACAATTTCTTCTGAAAGTGGTGCAGAAGCCATTGGGGCATTAGCTCACCCAATCTCCAGTACTGAAGAGTTACACCTTTTACAAAAAATGATCCGTGGCTTGGGCTCAAGCCAAATGGATACTCGCTTACGCCAGACTGATATTAAAGCTGCTGCTAGCGCACCATGGTTGGGTATGCCGATCGCGAAGGTGAGCGAGCTTGATCGTGTATTGGTGATTGGCAGCTTCCTGCGTAAAGATCAGCCAGTGCTTGCTGCACGTATTCGTACTGCAGCGAAGCGGGCATTACAAGTTTTCCGTATTGATGCTGGGGGCGATGACTGGTTGATTCCTAGCCAAGGTATTTCAGCGGCTCCAAGCGCTTGGTTAAATGCATTGAGCGAAGTGGCTTTAGCTGTTGCAAAGGCCAAGTCAGTTTCTGCACCGGCAGGTACATTCAATTTGCCAGTATCGTCAGCAGCCCAGAAGATTGCTGACAGTTTGTTGTCTGGCTCTTCGAAAGCGGTATTGCTGGGATCGGCTGCAATTGCCCATCATCATGCTGCTGACTTGCACGTGATGGCGCAATTTATTGCTGATCAAACGGGTGCCACTTTCGGATTCTTGCCTGTTGGTGGTAATGCCGTTGGTGCATCACTAGTAAATGCCAATGGTGCAGGGGTTGACTCTGTACTCTCAGGTGATCGTCGTGCAGTGGTATTAATGAATATCGAACCCGACGCAGATTTACCAAATCCAGTACAAGCTCGTGCAGCTTTGGCAAAAGCAAACACCGTGATTGCATTGAGTGCTTATAAGAGTGCTGATTTGCTCGAAGTGGCGGACGTGATTCTGCCGATCACCCCATTTAGTGAAACCGTTTCTACCTTTGTGAATGCAGAAGGCAGGGTGCAGACTGTTCAACCATCCGTGAAGCCTTTGGGTGACTCCCGTCCAGCATGGAAAGTGCTGCGTGTGCTTGGAGGTCTAACGGGCTTGGATGGTTTCTTGTTCAATTCGCCTGAAGAAGTCTTGGGTGAAGCTCTGAATGATACTTATTGCACTCGTTTGAATAATCAAGCTACNAACAACACGATTATCAATGGCAAGCTTGCTCCATTTAATGGTCTTGAGCGCCTTGCTGATGTCAATATTTATGCTGGCGACCAAATTGTCCGCCGTTCATCTGCTTTGCAATTAACGCGTGATGCCAAACGCGGTAATCAGGCCGGTCTGAATCAGATGCTGTTTGCTGAGCTCGGATTGAAAGAGGGTGAGGCAGTTCGTATATCCCAAGGTGACCAGTCTGTAGATATGCCAGCCACATTAGAAGTGAACCTAGCGCCAGGTGCAGTCAGAATTTCTGCGGGCACGATGGCAAGTGCGAAATTGGGATCGATGTTTGGTCCGGTAACCGTTAGTAAGGCATAAGGTACGAGATGGATAATTTCTTGAANCTCATTACCACTCAAGGTGAGGCTATTTTTGGCTCCTTGTGGCCGCTCGTTTGGGCCTTAGTACGGATTGTCATCATCGTATTGCCGATGTTTGGCTGTGTGGCTTACTTAACCCTCTGGGAAAGAAAGTTAATTGGCTGGATGCATATCCGCCTAGGCCCAAATCGTGTTGGTCCCTTAGGCTTATTGCAACCAATTGCTGACGCTCTGAAACTCTTGATGAAGGAGATCATTGCTCCTGCAAAAGCGAGTAAGGTTTTGTACTTCATTGCGCCCATCATGGTGATCATGCCTGCATTTGCAGCATGGGCGGTGATTCCATTTCAAGCGAAGATGGTTTTGGCTGATGTGAATGCTGGCCTTTTGTACATCATGGCCATTTCATCGATTGGTGTGTATGGCGTTATTTTGGCCGGCTGGGCATCTAA
>Ga0007802_100031_pt1 | contig 16114 bp, 13 predicted proteins | sample CryBogmetaGMA4M_FD_54978 | JGI IMG/M metagenome (GOLD analysis project Ga0007802, IMG submission 54978) | Freshwater microbial communities from Crystal Bog, Wisconsin, USA - MA4M | ecosystem: Environmental > Aquatic > Freshwater > Lake | place: Crystal Bog, Wisconsin, USA | collected 2009-07-06 | reverse complement strand
ATGATTCAGATATCCACATCTTGGCTTTTACTGATCCCCGTTATGTTTGGCATCGGGTGGTTGGCATCCCGTTGGGATTTGCGTCTTGAAAATCGCCTGGATGAGCGTGAGCGTATGCAGCAGCAGCGTTCAACATTTAAAGGTTTAAGCCTCTTATTGAACGAACAGCCAGATCAAGCGATTGAGACGCTCGTTAAGATTGCGCAGCTAGACCCAGAAACGATTGAACTCCATTTTTCATTGGGTAACTTATTCCGTCGTCGCGGTGAAACCGAGCGTGCTATTCGGGTGCATCANCACTTAGCGAATCGTGATGATTTAAAGTCGCGGGATCGTGATCATGCTGCTTATGAATTAGGTCGCGACTTTTTGCGTGCAGGATTNTTNGATCGTGCCGAAGCCTCTTTGAATCGTGTGGGTGTAGGCAANTATGCAGTTCCAGCTAAAGAAAGTTTGTTGGAAATGTACCAAGTGGANCGCGACTGGAAAAAAGCAATTATTGCTGCCAATGAGCTCGAGATATTACAAGGAAAGTCCCACCACACTGAGATTGCACAATTTCATTGTGAGCTTGCTCAAGAAGCTTTGCGTCGCAAGGATTTACCTGAGGTAGAGCACTCTATTCAATGTGCTATACAAGCAGTTCCAAACCATGCTCGCGCTTTAATTTTGCAGGGTGACTATTTAATGGCAATGGAGCGACCAGCCCAAGCAATTGATGCCTGGTCATTAATTGCCGCATCGCATCCTGCGTATATGCACCTTTTGGCTGATCGATGGATGCTGGCCCATGCTGCAGTAAATAAATCAGATGAGGGATTGGATCGCCTCTGTGCTTTGTTGACAACCCAGGCATCTGGCGAGTTACTCGATATTGTGCATAAGCAAGTGATGAAAATTCGTGGGCCACAGGCGGCTAATGTCATGTTAGCTGATGTAATGCAACATTCCCCCAGCTTAAGTGCCTTATCCAAGTTGGCAGAAACACGTCTGGCTTTGGAAGAGGGTAGCGCTAATCCAGAAAGACTTTCTGAGCTGCAATCGATTTTGCTTCTCTTGCGCCAACGAACCACGAGTTTGGCTCGATATACTTGTGGTAATTGTGGCTTTCGAGCCCGCCGTTTTTATTGGCAATGCCCTGGATGCAATCATTGGGAGGCATACTCTCCCAGAAGAAGTGAGGGAGTCGCACCAAGCGGCCCCTCAATGTAAATGATTTAAATCGTCATCAAGTTATCGTGTAATGATGATTGATATAAAAGATAAGTTGGAGATAAATTGAAAGTCACCATTATTGGCAGCGGCTACGTAGGTTTAGTGACTGGCGCATGCCTTGCAGAGCAGGGTAACAATGTGTTTTGCTTAGACCTAGACCCTAAGAAAATTGAGATCCTCAATTCTGGTGGTGTTCCCATTTACGAGCCAGGCCTAAAAGAAATGATCGCGCGCAATCGTGCTGCTGGCCGTTTGCAATTCTCTACTGATATTGCTGCATCAGTGGCCCATGGCGATATTCAATTTATTGCTGTCGGTACTCCTCCAGATGAGGATGGCTCTGCGGATTTGCAGTATGTTGTTGCTGCTGCCCGCAATATCGGCCGCTATGCATCCACTCCTAAGGTCATCGTGGATAAATCTACGGTACCGGTAGGCACTGCGGATAAGGTATCTGCTGCTATTACAGATGAACTCCAAAAAAGAGGCCTGCCTGCCGACCTGTGTTCTGTCGTCTCTAATCCAGAGTTCTTAAAAGAGGGTGCCGCAGTAGAAGACTTTATGCGCCCTGATCGCATAGTGATTGGTACAGAAAATACGTCAGCAGGTCTGCGTGCTAAAGAGCAAATGCGTAAGCTCTATACGCCTTTTAATCGCCACCATGAGCGNACTTATTACATGGATGTCAAAAGTGCAGAGTTAACAAAGTATGCAGCTAATGCCATGCTTGCNACCCGCATCTCCTTTATGAATGAACTTGCCAATCTTGCCGATTTGGTTGGTGCAGACATTGAAGCTGTTCGTCAAGGNATTGGNTCAGATTCTCGAATCGGTTTTGGATTCCTATATCCAGGAACAGGATATGGNGGCTCTTGCTTTCCGAAGGATGTTTCGGCTTTATCTAAAACGGCNCTGGAACACGGCAGAGATTTGAAAATCTTGAATGCCGTCGAAGCGGTCAATGAACTACAAAAATACACCTTAGTAGAAAAGATTGAAAAACGCTTTGGCGCAGACTTATCTAATATGAAATTTGCGCTCTGGGGATTGGCATTTAAGCCCAATACAGACGATATGCGTGAAGCCCCTAGCCGAGTCGTTATTCAGGAACTCGTGAAGCGTGGCGCTAGCATAGTTGCTCATGATCCTGTGGCGATGCCTGAAGCAAAGCACTGCCTTGAGCAGGACTTTATAGCCAACCCAGAAGGCTTTAAAAAGATATCTATGGTTGACGACCCTATGGCAGCCCTCAATGGATGTGATGCCCTGGTGATTGTGACTGAGTGGAAAGCGTTTCGTAGCCCCGACTTTGATCAAGTAGTACAAAAATTGACCAACCCAATCATTTTTGATGGTCGTAATCTCTATGAGCCAGGATTTATGAAAGAATTAGGTATTGAGTACTACGGCATTGGGCGACATAATTAAATTAATTCAAAAATAGTCCTATGGAAAAAGCAAACCGAGACCAGTTTTCTAAAACCCGCTTACTAGTGGTCGGCGATATCATGCTTGATCGCTACTGGTTTGGTGATACCAATCGAATTTCTCCAGAAGCTCCTGTGCCAGTAGTTCAAGTTGGGAAGATTGATGAGCGCTTGGGCGGGGCAGCTAACGTTGCGCGGAACGTCGCTGCATTGGGTGCTAACACAACTATTTTAGGTATTGTTGGAAACGATGAACCAGGGAGACGGGTAGTTGAGCTCCTGAAATTTGGCGGCGTAGATAGTCAATTAGAAATTGATGCTGATGCGCCGACAATTGTGAAGTTACGCGTGATTGCGCGCCAACAACAATTAATCCGCTTAGATTTCGAAGAGGCACCCAGTGAAAAAGCCCTGGCCCATAAGTTAGAGCGTTTTGAGAAATTGGTTGGTAATGCTGATGTAGTGATTCTGTCTGATTACGGCAAAGGAGCATTGGGTCAAGTAACCCATATGATTGAACAAGCAAGAGCGCAGAACAAAGTCATCTTGGTCGACCCTAAGGGTGAAGACTATGAAAAATATCGTGGTGCCACTGTCTTAACCCCTAACCGTAGCGAACTACGCCAAGTAGTTGGAAGCTGGACTAGTGAGGAAGAGCTAACTAAGAAAGCTCAAGATCTTCGCCAATCACTAAATCTAGAGGCCTTACTGCTAACTCGCTCAGAGGAGGGCATGAGTCTATATACCGAAGCAGGCGTAAGCCATGTTAAAGCCCAGGCTCGTGAAGTATTTGATGTATCGGGCGCTGGTGATACGGTGATTGCGACTTTGGCTGTAGCTTTAGCTGCTAAATGGCCATTAGAAAAAGCAATGGCACTTGCCAACCGTGCAGGTGGGATTGTGGTTGGTAAATTGGGTACCGCAACTGTTACTTCAGAGGAATTACAGTGACTATTATCGTAACTGGCGCCGCTGGTTTCATTGGCGCAAATATTGTTCAGGCGCTAAATGCACGCGGCGAGAAAAATATTATCGCTGTGGATGATCTACGTCCTGCAGATAAATATCGTAATCTTGCTGACTTAGACATTAGCGACTACCTTGATAAAGATGAATTTCTGCAAGCCTTTAGAAGTGGCAGATTCGGTAAAGTAAAAGCGGTTTTCCATGAAGGCGCTTGCTCCGATACCATGGAGACCGATGGGATTTTCATGATGGCGAACAACTATCGCTACACCATGGATTTACTCGATATCTGCACAGCTCAAAAAGTACAACTTCTCTATGCGTCTTCTGCAGCTACCTATGGTGGTTCTGATGTATTTGTTGAGAGTCGTGAGCATGAGAAGCCACTCAACATTTACGGCTACTCTAAATTCCTATTTGACCAAGTGATGCGTCAGCGTTTTGCGGAAAAGGCAAATACTGCACAAGTCGTTGGTTTCCGCTATTTCAATGTATATGGCCCACGCGAATCACATAAAGGCCGGATGGCTTCCGTTGCCTTTCATCAATACCATCAATACAAAGCCAATGGTCACGTGAAGTTATTTGGTGAATATGGTGGATATGGTCCCGGAGAACAAAGTCGCGACTTTGTTTCGGTAGAGGATGTGGTTAAAGTAAACCTATTTTTCTTAGATCACCCAGAAATCAGCGGTATCTTCAACTTAGGTAGTGGTCGTGCTCAGCCATTTAATGATGTGGCACATGCAGTGGCCAACGCGATGCGTAAGCTCGATAAAGCAGCGCCTGCCAGCCTACAAGAATTGGTTAAAGAAAAAGCCATTGAGTACATTCCATTCCCGGAAGCGCTCAAAGGTAAGTATCAGTGCTTTACTCAAGCAGATCTTACGAAACTCCGTGCTGCAGGCTACACAGAACCCTTCCTAAATGTAGAGCAGGGCGTAGGTCGCTATATTGAATGGTTAGAGGCTAATTCTGGATTCTTGGCTAGTCCCCTTTAAGCTTTCAATCGGCATCCTTTTCAGGGATTAGTTCTAAAGGCTTGGTAGTGTCTCTACTAAGAATGGCTAGCTCTTTTATGAGCTACTATATTGCTTATAAAAACTAGGGGATTTCTATGCGCAAACTCTCGCTAATTCCATTACTAATGCTGTGTTGCAGCATAACCTTGTTTACTAATTCATCATTCGCAGTTCCAGGAAAAGATGAAGTGGATGTTGAGAATATAAAGGCGCCACCAAGAGATGTGAAGGATATTCTTAGGTTGGTTGAGCAAACGAAACCTGATCAAGCAGTTGTCGATCGAGCAAAAAAAATAGTAGCTACCTCTGTGCCGCCATCACAGGATAATGAAGTCTTAAATCATTTTTATACCAGACGTTCGATAGCGTATGAGGATCTTGGAAATACTAGCGAGGCTCTTAAAAATCTAGAGATAGCAGTCAGTCAATACCCATCCACGAATCCACGACTGTATATTAATGACTTAATCAATCTAAGTGTATTAGAAAATTCTGTTGGGCAAGTATCAAAGGCGATCACTCTCATTCAGAAGGCTCAAGCTTATCAATTGTCAGCATTGCCTAATTTGGATGGAATTCAAATGACCATGGGCAGATTGCTAACTGGATATTATGTTTACTCAGGTAACTTTGAATCTGCCAAAAAATCCTTAGACATAATGGAGGACAAGTTAAGCTCCTTAAAAAGGTCTCGAGGTTATATGGAGTACGGCCCCATTTGGGAGGCTTCATATGAAAGTGCGCGAGGTATTTATTTTTCAGGTCAGGGGCTGTGGTTAGAGAGTGAGCGTTCCCTTAGAAAAACACTTTATTTGCTGGAAGCTCAATATCAAAAAGTTAAAAATAGCTCAGCTAAAATAGATGTTGCCGGGGATGAAGCTAGAACGGCTACGGATGCCACTAATAACCCTCGAGTTTATGTCACTCAGATTTCAAATAGAGAATTAAATTTAGCCAATGTTTTATTGCAGCAGCGAAAATTAACTGATGCAGAGTTTTATGCCCGGAAGTCTATTACGCTCTCGTTATCTAGTTTTGGCTCTAACTCTATTGAGGTTGCTCGTGGTCTCCGAAGCCTCGCTATTATTGTTAATGAGCAGGGACGGTATCCAGAAGCTGTTCTTCTCTCTAAGGCGGCACTAGCTACAGTAAAGGCGGCTGGTGCAACTGGAGCTAACAATACTTTAGCTTTAGTCCAAAAGTCGCTAGGTTCTGCCCTTGTAGCCGACGGAAAGTATGTTGAGGCAAATCAAGTTTTTGAGGAGATGGCTACCGCAATTAAAACTGATCCTGAGATGGCTAAAAGTTACCGGTTTGGAGATCTAGATTGGGTATTAGCTATGCTTAAGACTGGGAAAGCTAATCAGGCATTTGCAATGTCCAGCGAAATGCTTAATAGGCTTAATTTATCTGCTGATAAAAATTCTCCACGCATTGCAATGGTGCGGGCATTTGAGGCTGCCAGCTTACAGGCTGAGGGTAAATGGTCGGAGGCAGAGGTTGCATATAAAGCTTCTATACCTATTTTGATCGATCAAGCTCGAAATGATTCGGAGAATGACACCACTAGTATCAAACAACAGCAACGTATGACTTTTTTACTGGAAAGTTACCTTGCTTCCTTGGCACATTCGGCTAAGACCGATCCATCTCAAGCGGAATTAGCCGCAGCACAAGCTTTTCAGATTGCTGATATTGCAAGGGGGAGCGGTGTTCAAAGAGCGCTTACTGCGAGTGCAGCCCGTGCAAGTATTAAAGATCCCCAATTGGCAAGCCTTGCAAGGCAGGAGCAAGATTTACAGCAACGAATTAATACCCTATCAGAGCTTTTAATAGGTTTATTGTCTGCCCCGCCTGCGCAACAACTCCCTGCGGCTCAAGCTAAGATACGTACTGACATTGCTGCCTTTAAATCTCAACGTGAGGATCTTAAAAAAGAGATTGAGCGTAAGTATCCCGACTATGCTGAGTTAGTAGAGCCTAAGCCAGCAACAGTAGAGCGCACTCAAAAGGCGCTTAAGCCTGATGAAGTTTTAGTCTCTTGGTATTTTGGAGATAACGTGGGCTATGTTTGGGCTATTACCAAGGACAAGCCCGTGCAATTCGCTCAATTATCCGTAGGCCGCACTCAGATTGCCAAAGAAGTGGCTCAATTACGTAAGGCTTTAGATCCTGGCGTGGCCACAATTGATGAGATTCCTCCCTTTGATGTGGCACTTGCAAATCAGCTATATCAACAGGTACTCGCACCTGTACAGAGTGCGTTCGTTGGCAAAAAAGTGATGCTCACTGTGCCACATGCCGAGCTTGGACAGCTACCCCTATCACTACTAGTGACAAAACCAATTGCCCAGCCTGCCAAAGGTGGTGCTACACCATTTAGCAGTTATAAAACGGTTCCATGGTTAACTAGAGAAATTGCTGTTGCTCAATTACCTTCTGTAATTTCATTAACGGCCTTACGCTCGTTGCCTGTAGGTAATGCTAATCGTAAAAGCTTTATTGGTTTTGGTGACCCCTACTTCAGTAGTGAACAAGAAAAATCTGCACAAAAACAAGCAAAGACTACTCAACTTGCTACNAGAGGTATCCCATTATCCTTACGTAGTGCACCTAAGACATCTGGTGTGAGTTCCGCGGAGTTAGCATTACTTCCTCGCTTGCCCGATACCAGTTTAGAGCTGGAGGAGATTGGTAAAGCAATCGGCGCCGGTGATGGCGATATCTTCTTGCATAAACAAGCTTCGGTGAAGCAGGTAATGACTACTGATTTATCAAATCGCAAGGTAGTGATGTTTGCCACTCATGGATTAGTACCTGGTGAGCTCAATGGTTTGACACAACCAGCCCTAGCTTTGTCATCTCCAGATGTGACTGGTGATAAGGACGATGGTCTTCTCACGATGGATAAGGTGCTCACCCTGAAGTTGGACGCTGACTGGGTAGTACTCTCCGCTTGTAATACGGCAGCAGGAGAGGGTGCTGGTTCTGAAGCGGTTTCCGGTTTGGGTAGAGCCTTCTTCTTTGCTGGCGCTAAGGCACTCTTGGTATCCAACTGGCCTGTAGACTCAGTCGCCTCTAGAACGATGATGACGGACCTATTCAAGAATCAACAAAAGGCCCANGGTACTAGTAAGGCNGAGCTTTTGAGACAGGCCATGCTCAATCAAATCGATCAAGGCGGCATGAAAGAGGGCGGTAACATGAAGTACGCTTACGCACACCCCTTGTTTTGGGCTCCCTTTGTAGTTGTTGGGGATTGATTTAAGATCTAATTTTGATTCTTTTTAATTTTTTGAGGTTTTTATGAAGCTGAGTCATATATTGCTTGCTGCATCATTCCTTGCATCCGCTCAAGTGGGTGTTGCCGCCTCCTTGATTAGTGCGAAAGAAGCGGCTTTACCGCCAGCAGCCGGCACTCTGGCTACACGCGGTATCTCTCGTGGGCCAGCGATTAAATTGGCCTCACCTGAGGCTGATACACCGGTGATGGCNCCATTTGATTTTAAGGTGACTTTTGAGCCACGCGGGGATGCCAAGATTGATCCAGGTTCAGTTAAGGTGGTTTATATGAAATCGCCTTTTGTGGATTTAACTCCGCGCCTCAAGAGTGCGATATCGGCCAATGGGATTGATTTTGCAAAAGCAGATGTTCCGCCTGGAACCCATACCATTCGTGTGACTGTCAAAGATACTGAAGGTCGAGAAACAAANTCGGTATTAAATTTAGTAGTTAATAAATAATGAATTGCCCATATTGCCTCTCAGAAGTGTCGGTAGATGCTTATGTCTGCAAAACTTGTAGTCGCGATATTTATTTGTTCAAACCAATGATGCTTAAGGTCGCTGATTTAGAAGATCAATTGGCTGCTATTCCAAGTGCTGAAATGTATGAGCTCAGAATTGCAGAACTTGAAAATTTGCTGGAAGAACAGAACCATCAACTTGAAGAACGATCTTTTTTTACCTGGCTCTTTGAGATCGCTCTATATCTAATAGTCCCTTTACTCTTATTGTTATTGGCACATTGGTTAATAACCGTGGTGTACGACACGAAGATGATTTATTTACGTATTGTCTCTATGGTTCTACCACTTCCTTTTGCGTACTTCTTATTCAAGAGTCACGCACATAAACTCTTNCCTTGGTTTATAGGAGTCGTCTTCTTGGCTATTGCTTCGGTCATTGGAATGAGTTGGATTACGAGTTTGGTTGATAAATCACCTGTATGGCCCCAAAACTTATTTGAGTGGAAAGAAGTTTTGGAGTATTCCGCAAGTATTGCGTTTAGCTTCTTAACAGGCATGTTATTGGGAGGTGTTGCTTATGCAAGCAAGCAGCGACGCAGGAAAGAGGGGTTAGTTGGCTTATTGTCAAAAGTTGCATCTAGCAATCTCAGTGGTGGCGCATCCATTCAAGGNGTGCACAGCCTGATGAAGACGCTACAAGAATACGGTGGCACTGTTGTAGCATTAGGTACGACCGGAGTATCAATTTATACAGGTCTAAAGGGTATTCTCGGATGAGCTAAGTTTTTATGTATTTACTTGTAATCCATTAAATAGAGTCAACACTATTCCATTTCATTCGTTGTAAACGATCCACGCGCACTTTGTGTTCGTGGATTTTTTATTTACTACTGGAGAATCTATGACTCGATATTTAAATGTTGCTACCGTAAAAGAATTCATGAGAGCCGCGACTATTTCTACTGTTTTAGCATTTACCTCTATTGGCAGTGTGCTAGCTTCCCCCATTAATGTCAATACAGCCACTCAATCAGAATTGGAAAGCATTAAAGGTATTGGGCCTGCTAAAGCTAAAACAATCATTAATGAGCGTTTAGATGGAGGCCATTTTCAAGATGCAAATGATTTACAAAAACGGGTGCGTGGGATTGGGATGAGGTCGGTAGAAAAAATGGTGGATAACGGCTTAACAATTGAAGCTCCAGGCTCTTTTCGGGAGCCGAATGGTCGCACGAAAAAGGAGGGTGGGGCCACTGGTAGACGTCATTCACGTACTCAAGCTAGTCCTCGCAATCAGCCGGAGCGTTCGGGAGCAAGTCGCAGAAATTAAGCCCTATCGCGTGTAGTCCTGCTTATGGCTAAAATGGACTCATGAGCAAACCTTCTTACTTAACTATTTCGCAAACCGTGGGCAATACGCCCTTGGTTCAATTGCAACGTATTCCTGGTCTAGAAAATCAGACTCGCAACAATGTGATTCTGGGTAAGTTAGAAGGCAATAATCCAGCCGGGTCGGTGAAAGACCGACCTGCGCTGTCGATGATCATGCGCGCTCAAGAGCGTGGTGAAATTAAACCGGGTGATACGCTCATTGAATCAACGAGTGGTAATACTGGCATTGCATTGGCTATGACAGCAGCTATGTTGGGCTACAAAATGATTTTGGTGATGCCAGAAAATCAAAGCATTGAGCGTCGTCAAAGTATGTCTGCTTATGGCGCTGAACTCATCTTGACAGCAGCATCTGGTGGCATGGAATTTGCAAGGGACTACGCTTTGCAGCTTCAGAGAGAAGGGCGCGGAAGATTGTTGGATCAATTTGCGAATCCCGATAATCCAAGAGCGCATATTGAAACTACTGGCCCTGAAATTTGGCGTGATACCGATGGTCAAATCACCCACTTTATTTCTGCAATGGGAACCACTGGCACCATCACCGGCGTTTCAATATACCTAAAGTCCATGAACCCCGCTATTCAGATTATTGGTGTACAGCCCGAAGAGGGCTCTCAAATTCCAGGAATTCGGAAATGGGCTCCAGAGTATTTACCGAAGATTTATCAAGGTGACAAAGTAGACCGGATTGAATATGTAACCCAGGCCGATGCAGAAGAAATGGCGCGTCGCTTGGCTGCAGAAGAAGGTATCTTCTGTGGCATTTCAGCGGGCGGTGCTTTAGTAGTGGCCCTGCGTATTGCACGTCAAGTTGAAAATGCCACTATCGTATTTATTGTATGTGACCGTGGTGATCGCTATTTATCTACCGGCGTATTTCCAGCTTAAAGTGACTTAAGCTGGTTTACTCTTTTTCTTCGAGTTCACTTTTTTGCTTTTTACTTTTTCGCTGGCGCTCTTAGAGTTGACTGTTTTAGCGGGACTCTCTACTTTTTCTACTGGCACTGCGCTTTGATTCTTATAACCTAGTGCTTCAGCAAATTCGGCAACGCTTTGCGCATAAAAGTAGCTACGGTTGTATTGAACAATAGTTAGAAAGTTATTCAAGCCTACAAAATATTGCACTTGATCTGAACCCTCTTTATCGGGATAGGGTAGATCCACAATAAATGCTTTGCTCTGAGGTTCTACACCACCGTTTTGCAAGTCACCTTGTTGTTTGTTCAAGATCCCCTTTTCGATGAGTTCCTGAACCGTGTATTTCAGTTGGGGTTCGCCATCAGCCAATTCCTTCGCAGCCGGAATGGCATTGACTTGAACAGGGAAGGAAACCGGCATCCCCGCTTGCCAGCCATGTTTTTTCATGAAGTTGCCAACGCTAGCGATGGCATCCTTGGGGCTCTGCCTTAAATCGATTCTTCCGTCCCCATCGCCATCCACTGCATAGTTGCGTATGCTGCTGGGCATAAATTGGGGCAAGCCAATAGCGCCCGCATAGGAGCTATTCTGGTTTAAGCAGCTATTAAAACGCGAGCTATTCACTCCCTGGGAACCAGTCTTAGCAGGTAGTTTGCCGCCTGCTTCGGTCCAGCACATCAAGATTAGCTCCTTCAGTTGATCTTTAAACAGCTGCTCTCGAGCAGGTTTATTGGGTGTTTCTGGATAGCTAAAGGCTAAGGTCGATAAAACATCTTTCACTCGGAAATTACCAGTTTGGCGTCCATAGATGGTTTCAATGCCAATAATGGCAACAATAATTTCCGCTGGAACCCCTGATTCTTGCTCCACTTGGCTTAAAAAGGCCTGATTTTCTTCCCAAAATACCTTCCCAGCTTTTAGGCGTACCGGCTCAATAAAGCGCTTGCGATAAGCCAGCCAATTTTTCTTAAAGGTGCCCGATGGGGGTAATACCAATTTGCGTATTGAAGGAATCGTTTTAGCATCTAAAAAGCCTGATTCTAGGGTCTGAAGAGGGATTTCTTGGGATTGTGAGATTTGGGTCAACAAGGCATTGAGGTTTTCGCTAAAACGCGCCTCAGTGGCTGAATCATCGGCTTGGTTTACGATGGACTGTTGCGAAAGATTAGATTGTGTATTGGGTTGTGGCGGTGTGCTAGAGCAGGCACCAAGCGCCAAGACCAACAGTAAGTAGGAGACGCGAAAGTTCATGCGCAGAGTATTGGATTTTTGAGAATTAAACACGTTTTATTAAATTATAAAAAATGATAGTTTTGCTATTAAGGATTTAGAGTAATGACAACAGGATACATAACTCATCCGGACTTTCTGAAACATGAGATGGGGAGCCATCATCCAGAGTGTCCTGAACGAATTCAGGCGATCAACGATCAGTTGATCCGAAGTGGTGTAGATCGCTTTCTGCATCATTTGGATGCCCCTTTAGCCTCCGAGGATCAGCTCGAGCTGGTGCATAGCCCAGACCATGTGGCTTTCGTAAAAGAACGATCTCCCGAAAGCGGCTATTTCATGCTGGATGGTGACACCATTATGAATCCCCATACTTATAGGGCGTCNTTGCGTGCNGCTGGTGCCGCAATTGCTGGCGTCGATGCNGTCATGAAGGGNGAGGTCGAGAATGTTTTTTGTGCGGTACGACCCCCAGGACATCATGCGGAGCCAACCCGCTCAATGGGTTTTTGTGTCTTCGATAATGTGGCTATCGCAGCACGATATGCCATGGAGGCCTATGGCATTAAGCGGGTGGCTATTATTGATTTTGATGTGCACCATGGCAATGGTACGGAAGCAGCTTTCTTTAATGATCCTAGCGTCATGATGTGTAGTTTTTTCCAGCACCCTTTTTATCCCTATAGCGGCCTGGAGCCTTCTGACAATATGGTAAATGTGCCATTGCCTGCATCAACTCGTGGGGATGTGGTCCGTTCCATTGTTGAGGAACGTTGGTTACCTGCTTTACGAAACTTTGAGCCAGAGCTGATCATCATTTCTGCTGGATTTGATGCCCACCGAGAAGACGATTTAGGGCAAATGGGTTTGGTGGAGGATGATTATGTCTGGATTACCAAACGTCTTAAAGAAATTGCAAAAGATTATGCGCAAGGTCGTATTGTGAGTTGTTTAGAGGGTGGCTACAACCTCTCCGCATTGGGACGTAGCGTTGTGGCGCATGTGAAAGCCTTGGCTGACATTTGAGATTTAGCTTAATTTGATTGAAGTACTACTGTTATTGAAAGTGCATGATGGCAAATATTTATGAGCAGGGTTTAGAGCGTAATTCAGCTAACTACACTCCAATTACCCCTCTATTATTCTTGGAGCGTTCAGCTGAGATCTACCCCAATAAGACTGCTGTCATTCATGGAAAGCTGCGTCAAACCTGGCAACAAACCTATGAGCGTTGCCGTCGACTTGCTAGCGCTCTGCAAAAGCATGGCATTGGTCTAGGCGATACAGTAGCAGTGATGTTGCCAAATACTCCACCAATGGTAGAGGCTCATTTTGGTATTCCAATGGCAGGCGCAGTATTGAATGCCTTGAATACGCGCTTGGATCCGGAGTCCATTGCATTCATGCTGAATCATGGTGAAGCTAAGGTAGTGATTGTTGATCCAGAATTTTCAGGGGTAATGAAAAAAGCGCTTGAACTCGCCAAGAAAGAAAGTGGCCGCGACATTTTAGTCATTGATGTTGAAGAAAAAGAATTTGATGTACCTGGTGAGAAGATCGGCAAGCTCACATACGAGAAATTTCTCTCTGAGGGAGATCCGAATTTTGCATGGCAAGTGCCTGCGGATGAGTGGCAAGCTATTTGCTTAAATTACACCTCTGGCACTACTGGCAATCCTAAAGGTGTTGTCTACCATCATCGCGGTGCGGCTATTAATGCTGTTTCAAATGTACTCGACTGGGATATGAATAAGCACCCCATCTATTTGTGGACACTTCCCATGTTCCATTGCAATGGCTGGTGCTTTCCTTGGACTATTGCTGCTCGTGCTGGGGTCAATGTGTGTTTACGCCGTGTGGATGCGGAACATATCTTTGCTGCCATTAAAGAATATGGCGTCACTCATTATTGCGCTGCACCGATCGTGCACAACCTCTTGGTAAATGCCCCTGATGAGTTGAAGGTAGGCGTTCCAGCAGGTGTGAAGGGCTTGATCGCTGGGGCTGCACCTCCAGCATCCATCATTGAGGGCATGGAAAAACTCGGCTTCGATTTAACCCATGTGTATGGTTTGACTGAGGTATATGGTCCTGCCGCAATTTGCGTGAAGCAAGATGAATGGGATGATCTGGATATTGGTGAGCGCGCGCGTTTAAATGCACGTCAAGGTGTGCGTTACCACCTTCAACAGGCCATTAGCGTATTGAATCCGGAAACAATGGAACCTGTACCGGCTGATGGTGAAACCATGGGCGAGATTATGTTCAAGGGTAATATTGCCATGAAGGGTTATCTGAAGAACGAGAAAGCGACTAAAGAAGCTTTTGAAGGCGGCTGGTTCCATTCAGGAGACTTAGCCGTCATGAATCCGGATGGCTACGTAAAGATGAAAGATCGTAGTAAAGACATTATTATTTCTGGTGGAGAAAATATCTCTTCTGTTGAAGTTGAAGATGTTCTTTATCGTCACCCAGCAGTCATTGCTGCTGCAGTCGTTGCTAAGCCCGATCCTAAGTGGGGTGAGACACCTTGCGCTTTCTTGGAAATTAAGCCAGGAGTCGAAGTAACCCCAGCCGAGATTATTGCCCACTGTAAACAGCATTTGGCTGGCTTTAAGGTGCCAAGGGCAATTGTTTTTGGTGAGCTTCCTAAGACCTCCACCGGCAAAATTCAGAAGTTTGAGCTACGCAAACAGGCTGGGTCTGCGACGGCTATTGATGTTTAGAGTGGGTTAGCTGAGGCGGATAAAATAAGCAGTTACTTAAATTTTTGTAACTGAATACAGTTTTTATAAATATTGAGAATTCCAGATGAAGATCTTAGTGGCAATTAAGCGCGTAGTTGATTACAACGTCAAAATCCGAGTTAAGTCTGACGGTTCTGGGGTAGACCTAGCGAACGTCAAAATGAGTATGAACCCTTTGATGAAATCGCTGTTGAAGAAGCGGTTCGCCTGAAAGAAGCAGGCGTAGCTACCGAAGTGGTGGTCGTGACTGCTGGTGTGACCCAATGTCAAGAGACATTGCGTACTGCCTTAGCGATTGGCGCCGATCGAGCAATCCTAGTTGAAACCGATGCCGAATTACAGCCCTTGGCAGTAGCGAAGATTCTGAAGGCGCTCTCTGATAAAGAACAGGCGCAAATCATCATTCTCGGTAAGCAAGCGATTGATGACGATAGCAATCAAACCGGCCAGATGTTGGCTAGCTTATTGGATATCCCTCAAGCCACCTTTGCATCTAAAGTGGTAGTAGCCGATGGCACAGCAACTGTGACACGTGAAGTCGATGGTGGCCTAGAAACGATTGCATTAACTCTGCCTGCAGTGATTACCACTGACTTACGTTTGAATGAGCCGCGTTATGTGACTTTGCCAAATATCATGAAGGCTAAGAAAAAAACGATTGATTTAATTAAGCCAGAAGAATTAGGCGTGGACATTGCCCCACGTCTAAAAACAATCAAAGTAGAAGAGCCACCGAAGCGCTCGGCCGGTGTCATGGTTGCCGATGTGGCAGCTCTTGTAGAAAAACTTAAAAATGAAGCGAAGGTGATCTAAATGGCTGCACTTGTCTCCCTAGTTGTGGCTGAACACGACAATCAAACGTTAAAGGCGGCTACCTTAAATGCCGTAGCTGCTGCCCTGCAGTGCTCACCCGAGGTTGATGTCTTAGTTGCAGGAAGTGGTGCTGATGCGGTCGCTGCCGCTGCCGCCCAAATCGCTGGTGTGCGCAAGGTCATTCAGGTAGATGCCCCCGCTTTAGCTGATCAATTAGCAGAACCTTTAGCTGCGCAGATTTTGAATCTGGCTAGTGGCTATAGTCATCTTCTCGCTCCTGCTACAGCCAATGGTAAGAATGTCATGCCACGGGTAGCTGCTAAATTAGATGTTGCTCAGTTATCTGACATTACTAAAGTAGTGAGTGCCGATACATTTGAGCGCCCTATCTATGCTGGTAACGCGATTGCTACCGTGCAATCTGGCGATGCAGTGAAGGTCATTACAGTACGTACTACTGGCTTTGATCCAGTGGCGGCCACTGGTGGTTCTGCTGCGATAGAAAAACAGACTGCTACTGAAAGCAAATCCTCATCATCCTTTGTAGGTCGTGAGCTTACCAAATCGGATCGCCCAGAACTCACTGCTGCCAAGATCATTGTGTCTGGTGGTCGTGGCTTAGGTTCTGGTGA
>Ga0007802_100024_pt1 | contig 21259 bp, 21 predicted proteins | sample CryBogmetaGMA4M_FD_54978 | JGI IMG/M metagenome (GOLD analysis project Ga0007802, IMG submission 54978) | Freshwater microbial communities from Crystal Bog, Wisconsin, USA - MA4M | ecosystem: Environmental > Aquatic > Freshwater > Lake | place: Crystal Bog, Wisconsin, USA | collected 2009-07-06 | reverse complement strand
GTTCCCGCAAAAAGAAGTTCAGGAAAAAGCACGGGCTGCAGATATCTATGAGTTCATTATTGATCGCATGCGCGCCTACTTGCGAGACCAATCTGTAGCGGGCAACCCATTTACTAGCGCGGAAATTGATGCAGTTCTCAGCCAAGAACCCGCGCAGATTAACGACATCATTGAGCGCTTAACAGCCGTACGTGAATTTAATGCATTGGCCGAGGCTGCACAATTAGCTGCTGCAAATAAACGGATTAGCAATATTCTAAAGAAAACTACAACAGCTATTCCAGCTGCATGCTCTAAAAAGTTATTACAAATACCGGCTGAAGCCACATTACATCAAGCTTTAGAGGCTATCACTCCCGCATTAACTATTGCTTATGAAAAGCGTCAATTTGTTGAGCTCTTAAAAACACTAGTTGCCTTAAGCGCACCAATTGATCAGTTCTTTGCGGATGTCATGGTGATGGACCCCAATCTAGAGCTTCGCGATAACCGCTTAGCCCTCCTGCAACAACTTCACCAGAAAATGAATCTCGTTGCCGATCTCGGCAAATTAGCATGAGCAACAGCTCTTCCAAGTTAATCATTCTTGATCGCGATGGCGTGATCAATGAAGATCGCGATGACTACGTGAAATCCGTAGATGAGTGGGTTCCACTCCCTGGCAGTCTTGAAGCGATTGCCCTTTTAAACCAGTCTGGCTATCAAATTGCAATTGCTACCAATCAATCTGGCATATCTAGAGGCTACTTCACCATCAATGATTTGCAAGCAATGCATAGCAAAATGGAGCAGTTACTCAAACCATTAGGGGGACATATTGACAGCATCTTCTTTTGTCCGCATATGGACTCGCATGGCTGTGACTGCCGTAAGCCTGCTCCAGGACTGATGAAAGAAATTGCCTTACGTTATAAAAAGACTGACAACGCCCAGCCACTTTTGGGTGTGCCCATTGTTGGTGATTCCTTGCGTGATCTTCAGGCTGGAACCGTGCTCGGCGCCTCACCCCATTTGGTACTCACCGGCAAGGGTCAGAACACGCTAGCAAAAGGCAACTTGCCAGAAGGCACCCAAATTCACGCTGATCTCATGGCTTTTACAAATAGCTTATTAGAAAATAAGGTTTAGAAAGTCTATGATCTTTATCCGCTCAACACTATTTACCCTATTTTTACTGGTCTTCACACCTATCTGGTCAGTGTTGTGCATGTTAGCGTTTCCTTTTCTGAGCCCTGAAAATCGCTACCGCTTTATCGGCTTTTGGAACAAAGTCGTTATTTGGTTAGCTTGGCATCTGTGTGGTATTCATTATGAAATTCGTGGGATGGAGAATATGATCGCCGTTCTTGACCAGCCAGTCATCATCTTAAGCAAGCATCAATCTGCTTATGAAACAATTGCCTATATTGCTTTACTGCCTAAGCAGCTATGCTTTGTCTTTAAGCGTGAATTACTTTGGATTCCATTCTTTGGGTGGGCTTTGGCATTACTCAAAATGATTCATATCAACCGCGCCAATAAACAAACGTCCGCACTATCGGTTGCAAGCCAAGGTCGCAAACGCTTAAGTGATGGTAAGTGGATTATGTTATTTCCTGAAGGCACTAGAACTCCCAGAGGTTCTACCAAGCCTTACCGTAAAGGTGGAGCTCGCCTAGCTAGCGCTACAGGTGCATTAGTGATTCCTATTGCGCACAACGCGGGTAATTTTTGGCCTAAGAATAGTTTCTTGAAGCAGCCGGGCACNGTGATCTTTTCGATTGGGCCCGCTATNTCTTCTACCGGCAAGTCTGGTGAAGCGCTTCAGCAAGAAGTGGAAGGCTGGATCGAATCTGAAATGCGGGTGATAGATCCTGGGGCNTATTCATCTAAANCAAATTAAGAGGCTAAAACTTTAGCCCACTCAATGTAGCGTTCTACTGAGATATCTTGCGCTCTTGCTTTTAATTCGTTCTCAGTTAGTTTTAACCTTTCTGAAAACGCCTGTAAATTGGTCCGCAACATTTTTCTTCTTTGGGAAAAGGCCGCAGCAACTACCTTTTCTAGAGATCTCCACTCTGCATCACTNAAATTAAAATCTTGACGTGGAATCATNCGCACTACCGCAGAGTTCACCTTGGGCTTAGGATCAAAGGCTTCTGGNGGCACCTCAAGGACAAGCTCCATATCGTAACGGGCTTGGAGCATCACCGAAAGCCTACTGAAGTCAGAGCTACCTGCTTTCGCGACTATTCGCTCCACTACTTCTGCCTGCAACATAAATACTTGCTCGTCGATCAATTTTGCTGCAGCAACCAGATGAAACAATAATGGGGAAGAAATGTTGTAAGGTAAATTACCTACAACCTTACAGAAGCCCTTTTTATCAGCTTGATTTTGCGCCCATTCTAAGAAATCAAATTGAAGTGCATCGCCCTCAATGACTGTTAAGCCAGGAAGATTTTGCTGATTCCAATAAGCGACTAAGTCACGATCAATTTCTAAAAGATCGAGATGGTCGAGATTTCTTAATAAGGGTCTAGTTAAAGCTCCGAGGCCAGGACCAATCTCAATCACCTGCATATCCGCGCTTGGATTAATTAATGAGACGATAGAGTAAATAATTCCTTCATCTTGCAAGAAATTCTGGCCAAATCGTTTGCGTGCGCGATGCATTCTTCAGCTTAGCTTTCTTTGGCTAATCACGAGCTGATAAGCTAAACGGATGGCCTCAAGCATGCTGCCAGAGTCTGCAATGCTTTTACCGGCAATATTTAAAGCAGTTCCATGATCCACTGAAGTTCGAATAATCGGCAGCCCCAGAGTGACATTCACCCCGCCGCCAAAAGTAACAATTTTGAATGGCGCCAATCCTTGGTCGTGATACATCGCAATAAATGCGTCGACCTGTTCGAGCGCAGCAGCATCAAACATCGTATCCCCCGGGTAAGGTCCTGACACTTCTATACCCAGTTTTTTAGCAGACTCAATCGCAGGCAAAATTACTTCTATTTCTTCATGTCCTAAATAGCCAGACTCTCCTGCGTGAGGGTTTAATCCTGCTACCCGAATCACGGGCTGAGCAATACCAAACTTTTTTCTTAAGTCCTGATCAACAATTTGAATTGTCTCCAACACGAGGTCGTAGCTAATTGCTGAGGGAATATCTTTTAATGGCAAATGGGTAGTCACTAGCGCAACTCGTAAATCTTTAGGCGCTTTGATTCCCAAGAAACCCAGAGGCAACGGGGCACATAACATCATGACAACATGCTCTGCATTGCAGCGATGCGCTAGATACTCTGTATGTCCTGTAAAAGGAATGCCAGTAGCATTAATCACACTCTTTTGGACTGGTGCCGTAATCATGGCATCAAATCGACCCCGCAAACAGTCATCAGTAGCTTGGTTTAAAAGATGTAAAACATACTGAGCATTGGCAGGATTTAGAACGCCTGGCACGACAGTGGCAGCCAAGGGGCTTGATTCAATTTTAATGCGCTCATGCCCATTTGCAACTTTGTCTTCAGGGAATGTGAATAGACTGATATCACCCAGTAAAGTAATCTCAACATCAGGTTGTTCGCCAACAAAATGCAAAGCAGCAGCTAAGGAAACTTCAGGCCCTACACCAGCTGGTTCTCCAGTTGTAATTCCTAATTTAACGAGGGGCGCTGGTTGCTGCATCATCCACATTCAGAATTTTTACTGTTGCGGTATCGCGTAATTCACGAATCCAGTCCTGATAGGCTTGCTCAAACTTTCTTTCACGGATTGCTGCGCGTGCGAACTCTCGCTGCTTTTCTACTGTTAATTGTGACTCCCGACGCTCCATTACCTGAATGAGGTGCCAACCAAATTGAGATTTCACTGGGTTGCTGACCTCCCCAATCTGAAGCCTATTCATCGCTTGCTCAAATTCTGGTACTAGGTCTCCAGGACTCATCCAACCCAAAGATCCGCCATTGGCAGCAGAACCATCTTCAGAATATTTCTTAGCAAGATCACCAAAATCCGCCGTTTTTGCTCGCACTTGATCGCGATAGCCCTGCAAACGTCTTTCAGCGTCTTGATCGCTAAAGCCCGCACGGGTTTTAAGCAAAATATGACGAGAATTTGTCTGTGTAATGGAGACATTTTGAGGTGTACTTGAGACAGGCTCTTGCGCTACAGCTTGAGCTGGCGATCCAGCAGACACCCCTCGTCGGTCTAAAACTTTTAGCACGTGATAACCGGCTGGGCTTTTTACGACTGCATTTGCAACCTGACCGCCACCAGTATTTCGAATAGCCTCATAGAAAATCTGGGGTAAACGATCTGGGGCGCGGTATCCCAGATCTTGAAATTTAATATTTGGATTTTCTTTTGCGGCCATAGCCCCTAGCTGCATAAAATCAACATCGCCCCTTGCATCGCGTAGTAGCGCATCTGCTTTTTTCCTTGCCTCAGCCTGCGCACCTGCACCCGCCGCAGCATCAACTGGAATAAATATCTGAGCCACATCAATCTCTTCTGCCCCGCCATTAGCAGCCGGAGATGAGCCAGGCGCTCCACCTGCCATGGCACGATTTCGTTCCAATATAAAGTTATCTATTTCCGCGTCTGAAATTTTGATCTTTGAATCTACTTCACGCTCACGGTAGCGACTAACGATAATGTCATCACGTAATAATTCCTGATAACGCTCAAACGAAGTTCCAGAGGCAATCACTTTAGCCTTGAACTCAGCGTAACTTATTTTATTTTTACCAGCGATATCAGTAAGAATTTTTTCCAACTCCTTGTTGCTAACTCTGGCTCCCTCCAACTCTGCATTCTGTAATTGAATTTTCTCAATGATGAGCCGCTCTAAAACAAACTTTCTTAAACTGCTTGCTTCGGGAAGTTTGGTGCTTTGCTTTTGCAGACTCGCAATTCGATCGTCGATTTCTTTGCGAGTGACAAATCCTGTATTAACAACGGCGGCCACACCATCAATGTTGCGAACTTTTCCATCGGCAGGATTATTTGCGCGAGAAGTATCCTGGGCGTAAGAAAAACTCATTGCTAAAAACGCGCCCAAAAAAAACATGGAAGATATCAGTTGTTTCAATCGATTCCTACAAAGCATCATTGATAGTTCTCATATATAGAAGGCGGTATAGGCTTTGAAGTAGGCATATATCCAGGAACATTAAGCCTCATGATATCAACAGGGTTGCTACCTGCGCTAGCAAAGCCCCTAAATTCTATTTGAAAGAGTATTTGAGTCGTAGTTATCTGGGAAGTATTGACCATTTGCGAATAGGCACCACGGAAAGTCCAGCAATCCCTATTCCACTCAAGCCCAACTAAAGTATTTAAAGTTTTTACGGTCAAAGCATCGTAGCCCCAGCGTCCCAATACTGAGACCTCGCGGGAAAGAGGCCATTGCCCAGAAATATTGTATTGATCAGTTGTTGTAGAGCCCGGAGTATAAGCCTGGTTATTTTGTATAGACGCCTGAACTGGTGGTGTCCAAACATTTCTATAGCCAAAATTTAAATTTCTGCCAGGGGTTGGTCGCCAACTACCGCCAACTGTTGTTTGTACAAATCGATTAAGTTGAGTGTTGTACTGACCAAATACATCAGCACTAAAGTTTCCAAGTAGTCGAATGGAACCCGATCCTAAAGTATCGGAATAAACCGAAGGATTGGTGATGGTACCGTTCAATCCCACTTTTTGACCAGTGAACTGCTGTTTCTGGGCAATCGTTACATTTGCGCGCTCAGCACCCGTATTTGCCTCAATCATTCGGCTCGTTAAACCTAGAGTTGCTGCATTGCTATCTGAAATACGATCATTACCAATAAAAGTATTAGCAGCAAAAATCTGGGAAACACCAAATCCAGCTTCAGCAGTATCAAATATTGGCGTATTGGCCTGACTTTGATAGGGCGTATACGCATAAAAAACTCTCGGCTCCATCGTAAGCAACATATCGCGCCCAAAGAACCCCTTCAGCTCAGCAGCCTCTCTTTCAAATGACAAGCCTGAATCCAAGGTAAAAGTGGGAATTGTGAAACCTTGCGCGGGAGGAGCGCCTGTATTGTTGGCAAAGGGAGTTGCGTTATAGGTATTTGACTGAAAACTCACCTTTGGTGTGATGTAATAGCCCGGCGTAACTTGCGGAAGGGCTAAAGCGCCCTTAATAACCGTTCTGTCAGCCTGACTGTAAACGCCTGGCGCAGTAGCAGCTGTATTACCCTGAATGTTGTAAGCAAAACGCGTGAAGTCCGTAGAAAAAGTGGTGGTTGGACCGCTTGGTAAAGTGAGATACTTTCCACTCGCATCAGCCACGGTTGGCGTAATGCGATTGTTATAAGTTGCAGTAACGTTCGGCAAGATATTGTAAGGCGCCTGAACTGTAGTAGTCGGGTCTGGTTGCAAAGTCTGAAATGTTAACGCTCGGGCCGACACATTCCAATTACTTAAACTACCCTCAAGCGCTTTAGAAGTTCCCACTTCTTGTCGGAACTGATTAGTCACTGCACCCGCAATACTTTGAGAAAAATCCGTTGGGTATAAGTTATCTGAGACCCTCGCCATATTGACATATCCCGTCCAAGAACCAGGTAAAGGCACCCCTCCTGGGCCGATTCCTCCAGTCAATGCCTGTCGTTGTTGCCAATCATATTTCCAACGGTTCGTGCCCGTTTTTTTGTCGTATGGCAAATACTCACCCATTGCAGATCCTGAATACTCAGTATCCAAGAACCGATACTGCGCGCCCAGTAAAGCGCCGCGTTGGTTCATATATCGGGGTAGCAAAAGCAAATCGCGATTCGGAGCAATGTTGACGTAATAAGGCTGAGTAATATCTAAACCATTGTTTGAGTTGTAACCCATCACTGGCGCCAAAATGCCAGTGCGACGTTGACCGCTCGTAGGCGCAGTGAAATAGGGAACATAAGCTACTGGAACATCAAAGAAACGCATTACTCCATGCGTGCCAACCATTTCTTTTTGTTCGTTGTCAATTTCCAGAGTGCTAGCTGTGAAATACCAATCCATATTTTCTGGAGTGCAGGTAGTGTAAGTGGCCTTATCAAATACAAAAACATCCGCACTCTCAACAGTTAATTTTTTAGCTTTACCGTTGCCGCGGTTATCTCGCATTTCATAAGTTAGGGTTTCCATAGCGCCTTCACGCGCATCTACCTTAAACCGTCCTTTGGGGCCCTTAAAAGTCATGTTCCCTTTTGACATTTCTGCATTACCCAACAAATCTGCAATGTCAGTATCTTGGTTGTAAGTTATCTCGTCTGCCTTCAGTACTGCACCATTTCGCCGAATTTGTGCGCGACCCTTTAGATGCATATCTCGCTCAACTACACCATCAATAGAATCGCTTAAGGTAAAAGTAAGGGCGTGGTCATCAGTAATAGGCTTACCAACACGAAGTTGATCGTCCACCTTCAAAATCGTGACATTGCCACGATCTGGCAATAAAACTAAATTGGTCGAAGGCGTTGAAACGGAGGGCAAAGGTGCGGGCGCCTGAGCATGAATTGGCAGCGCAAATTGAAGCAATGCCATCCCCATCATTACGCGCAGGGATACAGCTAAAAAAAGAGGGGCGCAAAGGCCGGCGCGACGGCGATAATGACTCATAGATCCAGACCCGCCTTATTATACGAATCGACCATGACTGACTCTCGCTTAAACACCCTCCACGACTGGCTAAAAGCCCTGCAAGCAAGCTGGCAATTAGATCTCGATACCCTGGAGCCTGCCTCAGCAGACGCTAGCTTTAGACGGTATTTCCGTATTACATCCAAAAACCCCGATTTTGGGACTTTGATAGTGATGGATGCGCCCCCTCAATATGAGCCCTTAGATGCCTTTATCAAGGTCGACTTGTTGCTATCCGCAGCAGGCTTAAATGTGCCAAAAATTCTAGAGCAGAACATTGCGGAGGGCTTTCTTTTATTGAATGATTTAGGCACTAAAACTTACCTTGCTGAGCTCAATAATGAAACGGCTGATTCGCTATACCAAGATGCAACGCATGCCTTAGTGCAAATGCAATTGGCTAGCACACCAGACGTATTACCAAATTATGATGAAGCCCTCCTTCAGCGAGAGTTAGACTTATTTCCCGACTGGTATCTGCATAAGCATCGCAATATTAAATTAACAGATTTACAAGAGGCACAACTCAAAAATTCGTTTGCGCTCATTATTGAAAATAACTTAGCACAAGCCAAAGTCTACGTTCATCGTGATTACCATTCTCGCAACTTAATGGTAACGGCAATCAACAACCCTGGAGTAATTGATTTTCAGGATGCTGTTTATGGCCCAATTACCTACGATGCCTCATCTTTATGGCGCGATGCTTACATTGCATGGCCAGAAGACAGAGTGATTGATTGGGTCATCAAATTTTGGGAAGAGGGTCGCAAAGTTGGCTTGCCTATGCCCAGTGATTTTGGACAGTTCTATCGTGATTTTGAATGGATGGGCTTGCAGCGTCATCTAAAAGTTCTTGGCATTTTTGCAAGACTCTTTCACCGCGATGGCAAAGAAGGCTATCTCAAAGATATCCCACTGGTTCTGGAGTACGCTATTGCAACAGCCAATCGGTATATCGAATTAAAACCTTTGGCCCGTATTTTGGAATCCACACGCCCACGCAAAGAGTAAATTGAGCTCATGAATAATAGTGATCTGATTCCATGCTTTTTACTTGCTGCTGGCAGGGGTGAGCGGATGCGTCCACTCACAGACAGCTTACCCAAGCCTTTATTAACTATTCAAGATAAATCCCTACTTGCCTGGCATTTAGAGTCCCTTGCAAACGCAGGAATTAACAATGTCGTTATTAACCATGCCTGGCTGGGTCAGAAAATTGAAACTGCTCTTGGTGATGGTCATCAATTCGGACTCAATATCCAATACTCCCCTGAGAGCACTGCCTTAGAAACAGCGGGAGGAATATGCAAGCCCTACCAATCCTTCTTCCGGATGACTATTTCTTGGTAATCAACGGGGATGTCTTTAGCCCTCAATTACCCATCAAAGAACTCCTAGAGAAAGTATCTCTCTTCCGCCGCAACCCTCAAAAGCCCTTGGCTCACCTTTTGATGGTGCCGAACCCAGTACAACACCCAGAGGGGGACTTTTACTTAAACGGCTCACAACTAGCCAATAAAGAGTCGACGGGATCTGAAAAGCTGACCTTTTCAGGAATTGGCATCTACCATCTGGATCTTTTCAAGGAAATAAAGATGGGGGAGCCAGCAAAGCTAGCGCCCCTTCTGAGAGATGCAATGACACAAAATAAAGTGTCGGGTGAAAAATATACCGGTCCATGGCACGATGTAGGAACTCCGCAACGATTACAAGAGCTCAATATGGCTTATGAATAAATTGAATATCTATCAAATTCGCAGAAACACATTAGCGCAACGCATTTTTACCAACACTGGCGGAGGAATTGCCATTATCTCGACTGCGCCAGAGCTTACCCGCAATCGCGACAGTGAATTTCCATACCGCCATGACAGTGATTTCTTTTATTTAACTGGCTTCGAAGAGCCAGGTGCCACGTTGGTCATGAAAGTGGGGAAAGACGGCAACAATTTCCAGCTGCAATCTCATCTATTTTGTAGACCCAAAGATCCAGAACGGGAGATTTGGGATGGTATTCGTCTTGGACCTGAGGCAGCCCCAGAGGCTCTAGGAATTGAATTTGCCCACAGTAATCAAGAGTTGGATCAAAAACTCAGCAGCATACTAGCTGATCAAGATGCCATCTATGTCCGTCTCTCAGAGAGCGCAGAATCAGATCGTCGCTTGCGTCATTGGATGAAACAAGTTCGAGGACAAGCGCGTTCTGGCATTAATCCTCCATCAGAGTTTCATGATGTTGAAACCCTTATTCATGAAATGCGCTTATTCAAAGATGCCCAGGAGATCGGTATCATGCGTCGTGCTGCAGCTATCTCAGCACGGGCACATGTGCGGGCAATGCAAGCATGTAAACCTGGAATGCGCGAGTATCAACTCGAGGCAGAGTTACTGCATGAGTTTCGTAATAGCGGCGCGCAAAGCGTTGCCTACAACAGCATCGTCGCAGGCGGAGCCAATACCTGCATTCTTCACTATCGTGCAGGCGCCACTGAATTGCACACAGGTGAGCTTTGCTTAATCGATGCCGGTTGTGAATTAGATGGCTACGCCTCTGACATCACGCGCACCTTCCCAGTCAATGGAAAATTTAGCGGGCCCCAGCGTGCGCTTTATGACATCACCCTAGCTGCACAAGAAGCCGCTATCGCCATGACAAAAGTGGGAAATACATTCATGCAACCTCACGAGGCAGCGCTTAAAGTCCTCACGCAAGGTTTGCTTGATGAAAAATTACTCAAGCTATCTGAATTAGGTTCGCTTGAAAATGCCATCGAAACAGGGGCTTATCGTCGTTTCTATATGCACCGTACCTCCCACTGGTTGGGAATGGACGTCCATGATGTAGGCTCTTATCGAGAATCTTCAGAAGACATCGCGAAAGACGAAAAACCTTGGCGCATTCTTCAGANTGGCATGGTCATCACGATTGAACCGGGTCTTTATATTCGGCCGGCAGAGGATGTAGATGAAGCATTTTGGAATATCGGTATTCGTATTGAAGATGATGCGGTTATTAACGATATGGGCTGCGAGCTAATTTCTCGCGGAGTTCCGGTAAAGGCTGATGAGATCGAAGCCCTCATGAAAAATAAATGAGTAGGTCTAATTGCGATATCTTAATTCAGGGGGGTGGCCCAGTTGGCCTAGCCTGTGCTTCATGGGTTTTGCAAAAGTTTCCAGACGCACGCCTAACTCTCCTTGACCGTAATCCGCTAGACGATGCTGATCTTGCCGCGGCTGACAGTAGAGGTATTGCCCTTTCGCATGGCAGCAAACTCTTGCTAGATACGATTCATGCTTGGCCTACAGAATGCGCCGATATTCATCGTGTGCATGTTTCACAAGCGGGACGCTTTGGTCGCGCCCTAATGACGCGCGAAGAATTGCATCAAGATGCACTAGGCCACATCATTCGTTATCGGGATATTCACATCACTTTGCGCCAAGCTCTCAGAGCCATNCAAAGTAAAAGCCCCCATTTTGTATGGCAGCATATCGATGCTAAAGATGAAGATAATCTTGTCAGCGCAAAATGTNTTGTGCATGCTGAAGGTGGTCTATTTAAAAAACAGGATTGGGTAGAATCGGGTCGCGACTATGGCCAGTCTGCCTTAGTAGGTTTGGTTGAAGTCGAGAATGCCGCCCCTCACCAAGCTTGGGAGCGCTTCACCTCCGAAGGGCCGNTAGCAGTACTTCCAAGTCATTACGGTCCTCATATTTTGAATCTAGTTTGGTGTGGCTCACCAGAATCTTCACAACNCCGCCTACAACTCAGTGATCTNGATTTCCTCACCTCTTTACAAAATGAATTTGGTGCGCGTATTGGACGTTTTCTCAAAATTCAGGATCGTCGCTTATACGAACTAGGCTTGAACTACCGTAAGCAAATCACTAAAGATAATGAAGTTTGGATTGGTAACGCTGCACAAACTTTACACCCCGTAGCTGGTCAAGGATTAAATCTCGGATTACGTGACGCNTTTCTTCTGGCCGAAAAACTAGTGGGTGTATTTGCAGGCTCAGTAGAAAATCAAACGACCATCAGAATTCAAGAAGCGCTTGAAGAGTATTCCCAAAGCCGTAAGGCAGACAGAACCACCACCATTGGTCTAACTGACTTTATGGCCAGNGTATTTACCTCGAATCTAGCTCCATTAGTGGTGGCTCGTGGGCTGGCTCTATCCGCCCTTCAGTGGCTTCCACCAGTGAAAACGGCCTTAGCTCGCCAGATGATGTTTGGTAGGCGCTAAGAGGCTTAAATTAGNCTCCAAATAAAAGCTTTCTCTGTTTGAGCTGAATCAGGTAAGTTGCCTAAAAAATAGGCAGATTACACCTTAATTGTGCTAAAGTGACATGCTTTCCGCCCTCCTCCTTTATTCCCAGCCCCATTAGATGAAAATTGGTTCCCACCTACTTGCAAATAGACTTTTTGTCGCTCCAATGGCAGGAGTTACAGACCGTCCATTTAGGCAGCTTTGCAAAAAGTTGGGTGCGGGCTATGCAGTCTCTGAAATGGTAGCCTCCAATGCATTACTTTGGAAAAGCGAAAAGACGCAACGTCGCGCTAACCATGTAGGGGAGTTCAAGCCCATTGCAGTTCAAATTGCAGGCGCTGATCCAGCTATGATGGCTGCCGCTGCAAAAATCAATGTAGACCACGGCGCACAAATTATTGATATCAATATGGGCTGCCCTGCAAAGAAAGTATGTAACGTAGCAGCGGGGTCAGCCTTATTGCGCGATGAGCCCCTGGTACAACAAATCCTCGAGGCGGTAGTCAACGCAGTTGGTATTGGCCCAGACGCAGTACCTGTAACTTTAAAAATTCGGACAGGTTGGGATCGCGAGCATAAGAATGCCATTGAGATTGCACGACTTGCAGAAAANTCCGGCATCTCTATGCTTACCGTTCATGGTCGCACCAGAGCAGATCTCTACCATGGTGAAGCAGAGTACGAAACCATTACCGCTGTGAAGAACAGGGTGCATATTCCGGTGGTAGCGAATGGTGATATCCATTCTCCAGAAAAAGCAGCAGCTGTTTTAAGGACTACTGGTGCAGACGCCATCATGATTGGCCGCGCCGCCCAAGGGCGACCTTGGATCTTTCGCGAAATCAATCACTACCTTGAAACTGGTGGCAAGCTACCAACCCCAGAGATCAATGAGATTCAGGGCATTATGAATGCGCATCTCTTAGATCACTATGAATTTTATGGCGAACACATAGGCCTACGCACTGCGCGCAAGCACATTGGCTGGTATTGCAAGGGCTTACGTGACTCTCATGCCTTTCGCCAACGCATGAATACCGCAGATGATTGCAAAACGCAATTACAAATGGTGAATGACTATTTCGATGAGATGAAATCCCTCTCGGACCGTTTACTCTTTTTAGAAGCAGCTTAATTTTTAGTTTTTATTAGCAATTGAATTTTATGACCAATAAACACCCTATTACCGAATGCATTGAAACCCAATTACAGGGTTACCTAAATGACCTCAAAGGTACGCCTCCAAGTGATATCTATGAAATGGTATTAGCGGTAGTTGAGAAGCCAATGCTTGAGCTGGTGATGCAACATGCTAAACAAAATCAATCCTTAGCCGCACAATATCTCGGTATCAATCGGAACACACTGCATAAAAAATTAGTTGAACATCAACTAATAACTTAAAAAATAAAAATATTTCACTTATTCATCTATCAGAACCTTCGAAAAATATGATCCGTACCGCTCTACTCTCCGTCTCCGATAAAAATGGCATCGTGCCTTTTGCCAAAGCCCTTCATGAGCAAGGCATCAAGCTGATTTCTACTGGTGGCACCGCAAAACTCTTAGCTGAAAACAATTTACCAGTGGTAGAAGTGTCTTCTTTGACCAAGTTTCCAGAGATGCTCGATGGTCGTGTAAAGACGCTCCATCCTTCAGTACATGGGGGATTATTGGCACGCAGAGACTTTCCTAAGCATATGGCGGCATTAAAAGAGCATGGCATCGATACCATTGATATGTTGGTAATCAATCTCTATCCATTTAATGAAACTGTAGCTAAGGAAGACTGTTCTTTTGAGGATGCGGTCGAGAATATTGATATTGGTGGTCCAGCGATGCTACGCGCGGCTGCCAAGAACCATCAAGATGTCACTGTATTAATCTCTCCAGAAGATTACGAGCCAGTATTGGCAGAGATGAAAGCTAATAAGAATGTCGTTTCTTATAAAACCAATTTAATTTTGGCTAAAAAAGTATTTGCTCACACCGCACAATATGATGGTGCGATTGCCAACTATCTATCNGCATTAGGTGATNACTTAGATCACAAGGCTCGCTCTGCTTATCCTGAAACGTTGCACCTTGCATTTGAAAAAGTTCAAGAGATGCGTTACGGTGAGAACCCCCATCAATCAGCCGCTTTCTACAAAGATATCTATCCCAGAGCTGGTGCCCTTGCCAATTACAAACAATTACAGGGTAAAGAGCTCTCTTATAACAATATTGCTGACGCTGACTCCGCTTGGGAGTGCGTCAAGAGTTTTTCTGGTAATACTGGCGGTTCTGCTGCTTGTGTGATCATCAAGCACGCCAACCCTTGTGGCGTAGCTGTTGGCGCCAATGCGCTTGAGGCTTATCAGAAGGCTTTCAAAACTGATCCAAGCTCAGCCTTTGGTGGAATCATTGCTTTTAATGTGCCCTGTGATGGCACTGCCGCCGAAGCGATTTCTAAGCAGTTTGTAGAAGTATTGATTGCCCCTAGCTTTAGCGATGAGGCAAAAGCCATTTTTGCTGCAAAACAAAATGTGCGTCTCTTAGAAATACCACTTGGCACTGCATTTAATCATTTTGATTTCAAACGCGTTGGTGGTGGCTTGCTAGTGCAGTCTCCAGATGCAAAAAATGTGTTGCAAAGCGAAATGCGCGTTGTAAGCCAAAGACTTCCAAGCCCAAGTGAAATGAATGACATGCTATTTGCATGGCGGGTTGCCAAGTTTGTGAAATCCAATGCGATTGTGTATTGCGCTAACGGCATGACCCTGGGCATTGGTGCTGGCCAAATGAGTCGCGTTGACTCTGCGCGCATGGCTAGCATTAAAGCTGAAAACGCTGGCCTAAGCCTTAAGGGCTCAGCAGTGGCGAGTGATGCCTTCTTCCCATTCCGTGATGGCTTAGATGTTGTCGTCAATGGTGGAGCAAGTTGCGCAATTCAGCCCGGCGGCAGCATGCGTGATGATGAAATCATTGCGGCTGCAAACGAACATGGTATTGCTATGATCTTTACTGGCACCCGCCACTTCCGTCATTGAGTAGTCAGAAATAAATATGCCAACTCGTTGGATAGGAATCGACCCAGGATTACGCACCACGGGTTTTGGTGTCATTGATGTAGATGGCCACAAACTGACTTACGTAGCTTCTGGGACGATTGAAAGTGGCGATCCAGCCAAAGGCTTACCTGAGCGTTTAGGTGCACTCTATGCGGGTGTTAAAGAAGTTCTAGAAACCTATCGTCCTGAATCAGCTGCGATTGAAGAAGTCTTCTTAAACGTCAACCCACGTTCTACATTGATGCTAGGCCAGGCTAGAGGATCAGTGATAGCTGCGCTAGTCTCTGAAAAGTTGCCAGTTGCTGAATACAGCGCACTGAGAGTCAAGCAATCGATTGTGGGTACTGGTAGAGCCACTAAACCTCAAGTTCAGGAAATGGTTAAGCGCTTGCTTCGTTTAAATCGCGCTCCCGGCACAGATGCTTCTGATGCGTTGGGTGTAGCCATTTGTGCCGCCCATCACGCTCAAATACCAACAGCGATTACCAATGCACTCGCTCCTAAGCGTAGTCCTAAAAAGTAACGCGGGACATTACAGGTTAAGATCTTCATATGATTGGTCGTATTCAAGGAATCCTCGTTTCAGTTCATCCGCCCCGCCTCTTGGTTGATTGCCAAGGTATTGGCTATGAAGTAGATGTACCTATGAGCACCTTGTATCAACTACCCCAAGCAGGACAAAAGATAACCCTCCTCACCCACTTCCAAGTTCGAGAAGATGCGCAACAGCTCTTTGGCTTTGCGACTGAGACTGAACGCGAAGCATTTAGACAACTCATTAAAATCAGTGGGGTTGGTTCCAGAACCGCATTAGCCGTTCTCTCAGGAATGAGCGTGAATGAATTGGCTCAGGCTATTGCCCTCCAGGAAGCGGGTCGCCTNACTCAAGTGCCTGGCATTGGCAAAAAAACTGCAGAACGTCTTTGCTTGGAGCTCAAAGGCAAGCTAGCCCCAGACTTGGGAATTGCTGGNGATAAACCACATACTATTGAAGTTAGCAGTGAAGTATTGCAGGCACTTTTGGCGCTAGGATATTCAGAAAAAGAAGCGCTCTTAGCCCTCAAGCAAATCCCACCTGATACTACGGTTTCTGATGGTATTCGGATGGGCCTGAAATACCTCTCTAAGTCTTAATCGCTAAACACTACTAATCCAAACACCACTACACTTGTAGCATGGCAATTCATACAGACGACCTTAGCTCCATTCCCGAAGATCTACCAGAAGACAATGATCGCATTGTGAGTGGCGCCGCTGGTAATGCTGAAGCCGTCTTCGAAAGAGCACTGCGCCCTAAACAGCTCGATGAATACGTTGGTCAAACCAAAGCAAGAGCGCAATTAGAGATTTTCATTAGTGCTACAAGAGCGCGACAAGAAGCTTTAGATCATGTCCTCTTATTCGGTCCTCCTGGTCTGGGCAAAACGACCTTAGCCCATATCATNGCCAGAGAACTCGGCGTGAACTTACGCCAGACCAGCGGTCCAGTATTAGATAGGCCTGGTGATCTCGCGGCATTGCTAACCAATTTAGAAACCAATGATGTGCTCTTCATTGATGAAATCCATCGTCTCTCTCCAGTAGTTGAGGAGATCCTGTATCCAGCGCTTGAGGACTATAGCCTTGACATCATGATTGGTGAAGGTCCTGCAGCAAGAAGCGTCAAAATTGACCTTAAGCCCTTTACTCTCATCGGTGCAACAACCCGCGCCGGCATGCTAACGAACCCATTACGCGATCGTTTTGGCATCGTGGCAAGACTCGAGTTCTACACCACCGAAGAACTTACCAAAATCATCACTCGCTCTGCCGGCTTATTAAAGGCGAGTATTGATCCGGAAGGTTCGGTTGAAATTGCCAAACGCGCACGTGGTACCCCTCGTATTGCCAACCGCTTACTACGTCGTGTACGCGACTATGCGGAAGTCAAAGGCACCGGCACGATCACTAAAGCGATGGCCGACGCCGCGCTCAAGATGCTAGATGTAGATCCAAGTGGCTTTGATGTTATGGATAGAAAATTGCTTGAAGCCATCTTGCACAAGTTTGATGGAGGTCCAGTGGGAATTGATAACTTGGCAGCCGCTATTGGTGAAGAGCGTGACACTATTGAAGATGTACTAGAGCCCTATCTTATTCAGCAGGGTTATCTACAAAGAACTTCACGAGGTCGAGTGGCTACTCGTCAGGCCTACGAGCATTTTGGTTTAACTCCACCAAGTAATAACTTAGATTTGTGAATGCGGCTTAATCAGCTGGCAATCAGATCAGCATAGGCAATACATTGCCACTGGCTATCGATTTTTTTCCAAACACTTAAACGCGGGGAATACTCTGCAGATAACTCTTTACCATCGCGATACTCTAAAGCGGCAATCCAGAAGCTCACGATTAAATTATCTTGCACCTCAGTAACCTTAAAATCCTTAAACTGAACAGGTCCAAGATGCATCTCCTTCATTAGGCGCATTGCACTTTCTTTATCGCATGAACCTTGTGAGCTAACAAACTGGCAACTCGGAGCAAGCATTTTTTCCAAAGCTTCCCAGTTTTTATCTTGAATTAACTTCACTGAGAGTCGCTCTAGAGCTTCTGCCTCTTTTTCAAAGCTTTTCTGATTATTCATGTCTGTCATCATTTAAGTAAGCATTACTTTCGCAAATTTACGCTTACCTACCTGGACTACGTAAATTCCAGCCTCAATCTTTACCTGCTTATCAGTAATCGTCACACCATCAATTTTCACACCGTTTTGCTCGATATTGCGCATTGCTTCAGATGTCGAGGGGGCCAGACCTGCAGCCTTTAAGAGATTAGCAATTGCCATTGGTGCACCCGTCAGACTGACTTCAGGAATGTCGTCTGGAATGCCGCCTTTTGCCCGATGATTAAAATCCTCTAAGGCTTTTTCTGCCGCAGCTTGTGAATGGAAGCGTGCAACGATTTCTTGTGCAAGGAGGACTTTGCAATCTTTTGGATTTCTTCCAGCGGCGACTTCTTGTTTCATTAAATCAATTTCTGACATTGGGCGGAATGACAATAATGTGAAGTAATCCCACATCAAATCATCTGAGATACTCAAAAGCTTACCGAACATATCTCCAGCGGACTCACTGATACCAATGTAATTGCCTTTGGACTTGCTCATCTTCTCAACACCATCAAGACCTACCAATAAAGGCATAGTCAAGATACATTGAGGCTCCTGNCCATATTCCCTTTGGAGCTCTCGACCAACCAAGAGGTTAAATTTCTGGTCGGTGCCCCCAAGCTCTAAGTCACTTTTGAGTGCAACTGAGTCATAACCCTGCATGAGTGGGTAAAGAAATTCATGAATGGAGATGGGCACACCATTNCGATAACGTTTCGTAAAATCATCGCGTTCCAGCATACGTGCAACAGTATGCTTAGCCGCTAACTGAATCATGCCGCGTGCACCTAAGGGATCGCACCACTCACTGTTGTAGCGTACTTCTGTTTTAGAAGGATCGAGCACCATACTCGCTTGACGATAGTAAGTTTCTGCATTGACAGCGATCTCTTCTGCAGTCAATGGCGGTCGAGTTGCGTTACGGCCAGATGGATCGCCAATCATGCTCGTGAAGTCACCGATCAAGAAAATCACGGTATGCCCTAAATCTTGCAACTGGCGTAGTTTATTCAAAACTACAGTATGGCCAAGATGAATATCCGGTGCAGTTGGATCTAAACCTAACTTAATCCGCAAAGGAGTCTTGGTTGCTAGACTACGAGCCAACTTCTGGACCCAATCCGCCTCAACCAATAACTCATCACTGCCACGTTTAGTGACTTCAAGTGCCGCAAAGACTTCGGGGGTTAAGGGGTATTTTTGGTCTGGTTTAGCCGTCATGCTGATTCTGCTAACTGTTTCAGTTAAATTAGTATTTAAATTGCTAAAGCATAATTGTCGCATCACTGAGAGCCCCATGAACAAACCCCATTCCTTCTATATTGGACTGATGTCTGGCACTAGCCTAGATGGGATTGATGCCGTTCTAGCGAAGATTGGTCCAAATGGCGAAGCAAGCGCACAAATGGCAGTAAGCACCCCCTTTGCTCCCGATCTGCGCAAAGCCCTATTTGAACTTCAAAGCCCAGGCCCGAATGAACTCCACAGAGAGAAACAGGCTGGAAATGGCTTATCACTTGCTTATGCAGACGCAGTTAGCCAACTCTTAAAAAAGGCGGCTTTGCAAGCCTCAGATATTTCTGCTATCGGCGCCCATGGCCAGACGATTCGTCACCAACCAGATCTTGGGGATATGGCTTATACCCATCAAACCCTCAATGCTGCTCTCTTGGCAGAAAAAACGGGTATTGATGTCATCGCCGATTTTAGAAGTCGTGACCTCGCTGCCGGTGGACATGGCGCTCCTTTAGTGCCCGCTTTCCATGCACAGCAATTTGCCTCACCTGAAAATGTAGCCATTCTGAATATTGGTGGCATCGCCAATCTGACACTACTGCCAAAGGAGGGTGAGGTCACTGGATTTGATTGCGGCCCTGGAAATATGTTGATGGATCTATGGATACAGGAACATCAAGGAAATATATTTGATGAGAATGGCTCCTGGGCACTGCAAGGAAAAGTGATTGAAGCCTTACTTTCAAAAATGTTGGCCGATCCCTTCTTTGCAAAAGCCCCGCCAAAGAGCACAGGTCGAGACGACTTTCATCTGAATTGGTTGCTAGAAAAATTAGGGAGTGACAATCATCACGCCGAAGACGTGCAGGCTAGCTTATTACATCTAACTGCGCACTCAGCATTAGAAGCTTTAGTACGTCATGCCCCGCAAACCCAGAAGCTGATTGTCTGTGGAGGTGGCGCCCGAAATAATGCCCTCATGAATTTACTCAAAGTGAAAGCCCAGTCTTTTTTCAAAGAACCTTTAGAAGTTACTACCAGTGAAGCGTCTGGGATTGACCCACAATGGGTTGAAGGTCTTGCCTTTGCATGGCTTGCTTGGGCCCATAAAGAAAAACGGCCAGCAAATTTGCCAGCCGTTACGGGAGCGAAGGGCCCTAGAATTCTAGGTGCTTGCTATCCTGCTTAAATGCGCCGCTTAAATTCTCTTCTTAATTAAGCAGAGAAAGAAGATCCGCAGCCACAAGTGGTTTGGGCATTTGGATTCTTAATGACAAACTGCGAGCCATTGATGTCTTCTTTGTAATCAATCTCAGCGCCAACTAAATATTGGAAGCTCATTGAATCTACTAAAAGTGTAACGCCATTCTTTTCAAAAAGAGTGTCGTCCTCATTTACAGCATCATCAAAGGTAAAGCCATATTGGAATCCTGAGCAGCCACCACCCTGTACGAATACGCGTAGCTTTAACTCTGGATTGCCTTCTTCAGCAATCAAGTCAGCCACTTTTGCAGCAGCGCTATCCGTGAACACCAAAGGGGTTGGTGGCTCGGCTAAATCTTGTGCGGGTTGCGTAGCTAATTCGGTCATGGTTTACTCCTAAATCAAAAGGCAATATCTTATTTTAGGCTTTAAATGCCTAGCTTGCTGAAGGGTCATTATGGAGAAATGGCAATCTGGGTCAAACCCATTGTTTCAGGCAAACCAAACATGAGATTCATACATTGAACGCCCTGGCCCGAAGATCCTTTCACCAAATTGTCTTCCACCACCAAAATAACCAAAGTATCACCACCCCCTGGACGATGGATTGCAATCCGAATACCATTGCTACCGCGTACTGAACGAGTCTCTGGGTGGCTGCCAGCAGGCATCACATCGACAAAAGGTTCATCCTTATAGAAGTTTTCATATAGCTTTTGAAAATCGATATTCAGACCGGCTTCAGTTAAGCGCACATACAAGGTCGAATGAATACCTCTGATCATCGGCGTTAAATGGGGCACAAACGTTAAACCAATTTGATCATGCTCTGCAATGGCTTTTAAACCCTGCACAATTTCCGGAAGATGACGATGGCCTTTAACGCCATAAGCCTTAAAGTTATCGCTTGCCTCAGAGAGCAAAGTGCCAATCTCAGCCTTACGTCCAGCACCAGAGGTTCCTGACTTTGAATCTGAAATGATGTGATTGCCATCAATCAAATGTTTACCACCGGTTGATTTTGGTGAGAGCAAAGGAGCAAGGCCAAGCTGCACTGAAGTTGGATAGCAACCAGCCAAGCCAATCACACGCGCCTTTTTAATGGCTTCACGATTAATCTCTGCCAAACCATAAACGGCCTCAGCCAAAATTTCTGGGCAGGTGTGCTCCATGCCATACCACTGGGCAAACTCTTTGACATCCTT
>Ga0007802_100016_pt1 | contig 25271 bp, 36 predicted proteins | sample CryBogmetaGMA4M_FD_54978 | JGI IMG/M metagenome (GOLD analysis project Ga0007802, IMG submission 54978) | Freshwater microbial communities from Crystal Bog, Wisconsin, USA - MA4M | ecosystem: Environmental > Aquatic > Freshwater > Lake | place: Crystal Bog, Wisconsin, USA | collected 2009-07-06 | reverse complement strand
TACTTCTTACGCTTGTTAACTGAATCTTTAAATGCTTTACCAGCAGAAAACTTAACAGTTTTAGCAGCAGCGATTTTGAGTGGCTCACCAGTTTTTGGATTACGACCCATACGTGCAGCACGCTTGCCAGATGCAAAAGTACCAAAACCAATCAGTTGTACAGTGTCACCTTTAGTAACAGTTTTGATGATTGTCTCGATTGCAGAATTCAATGCGAATTCAGCTTTGGCTTTAGAAATCTCCGCGTCGTCAGCAATCGCTGCGATTAGTTCGGCTTTGTTCAAGTGAAGCTCCTTATAGATATTGATGTCGGCGCACATTGCGCTTACATGATTTTAACCACAAAAAATTACAAAAATAAAGCTGCGTTACAGCAATTTTTACAAGTACTACTAATTACTCATCCAAAACAGTGATATCGTAAACAAAATATTCTGTGTCGCCAAAACAGTTTGTTGGCAAACCAATATGTTGTTGATATTTTAGAGCTACTTTTTTGCCTAAATTAGCATTTATTTTTTGCGCCACAGCATCTTCACGCACCGTAAAGAGGAATTTTTCTGACATGGTGCCCGGCATAGAGACCATTGCCAATTCACCCTCCCAAGTTTTACATATATAGCCACGATGTGAGAATTTCTGTATATATCCCGCACGTTCACCGCTGCCATAGCTCCATGTAAGCATAGCCCAGGTATATACAGAAATACCGACTAACCCAATTAAAACAAGGCTTAAGAGCCACTTTGTAAACCCATTCATAAGATCTTCCTTGATCTATCTACACATAAACCCTAATCAGGTCCCCAAACCCACCATGCCTAAGTATATGAGCATCCAAAGCTAAGAAATAGTCAATTAATCATCTAGAGACAAATTAAAATGGGAGGGTTATCTCACTTAGACCAGCCTCATGCAAATACGTCACATCATCTTTTTTATTTTTGTCGCCTCAGCTATTTATGTCTATTACAGGGGCAGAGTCCGTTTTGGGGTCGTGAGATCCCTCACCGACTATCAAGTCCTTCTGGCCCCCGTAAATACCCTTTTATATTTGTTTTCTAAGGTAAAGGCGAGCGCCTACATTCCCGTAAGCCAATTCCCAGAAATGCAGCCATTACAAGATAACTGGGAAATTATTCGCCAAGAGGCGCTTGCTTTAAATGCTGAGGGCTCAATTGCCGTCGCAACCGGCTATAACGATATTGGCTTTAATTCGTTTTTCCGCACCGGCTGGAAACGCTTTCATCTGTATTGGTATGGGAAAGATTTACCTTCAGCACAGGCGAATTGCCCAAAAACGGTTGCATTGCTGAAATCCATTCCGTCCGTTAAGGCCGCGATGTTTGCTTCTTTACCACCTGGGGCGACGCTAGTACGCCACCGCGACCCTTATGCAGGATCATTGCGTTACCACATAGGTTTAGTGACCCCCAACGACCCTAAATGCTTTATTGAGGTTGATGGTGAGCGCTATCACTGGAAAGATGGTGAGCCTGTGATGTTTGATGAAACCTATATTCATTTTGCCGCTAATGAGACCGATCACCAACGAATAGTCTTATTTTGTGACGTTGAAAGGCCTGTTTATACAAAAGCAGTTCAAGCATTTAATCGCTGGTTTGGGCGAAATGTCATGAGTGCCGCAGCATCACAGAACGTCGCAGGTGAAAAGGTTGGTTTTGTAAACGTGCTGTTTAAGTATTTTTACGAATTGAGGGCACAAGCCAAAAAACTGAAAGCCAAGCATCGGTCAGTCTATTACGTTGGAAAATGGGTGTTGATATTNGGTATTTTGTGGGTGATCTTTTGGTAATTTAAGGCTTTAAGATCTCAATAATTTGCTCGGGGGTAATTGATCCCCAGATTTCAATTCGTTTATGGCGACTATTTTGACCAGATATAAATTGAATTTGTTTCTGCGGCACTTTTAGCTGCTTAGAAAGCCAAGATAGTAGAAATTCATTGGCCTTATTTTCCAGAGCAGGCGCTTGGAGAGAAATCTTTAGGCATCCGTCATGCAGTCCCACCACTTTGGTTTGCTTCGCGCCTGGCTGGCAGTGCAAATTTAACGTAATTCCGTTAGGGGTTTGTTTTAACCAAATAGGTGTCATGAAAGTACTTTAAACTTAAATTATGAGCAAACAACAATCTCAAGCCCTCGAACAGCTATTTGCGAATAATCGCACATGGGCTGAAAGCATGGTTGCTAAAGACGCCAACTTCTTTAAAAGACTCGTTTCACAGCAAGCACCGGAATATCTTTGGATAGGTTGTTCTGATAGTCGCGTACCTGCGAATGACATNGTCAATTTACTTCCGGGCGAGCTCTTTGTTCATCGTAACGTAGCAAACGTTGTTGTCCATACCGACTTAAATTGCTTGTCCGTCATTCAGTTTGCCATCGACTTGCTTAAAGTCAAACATATCTTGGTTGTAGGCCACTATGGCTGCTCAGGTGTGCATGCTGCATTGACCGATAAACGTGTGGGCCTTGCGGATAACTGGCTACGCCATGTAAAAGACGTTCATCAGAAACATGAGCGCTACTTAGGCGAACTAATCCCAACACCTAAACGTCAAGATCGTTTATGTGAACTCAATGTGATTGAACAAGTGGTCAATGTATGTGAAACAACCATAGTGCAAGATGCTTGGGCACGTGGTCAAGATCTGACAGTTCATGGATGGACCTATCGATTGGAAACTGGTCTCGTCAACGACTTAGTAATGTCGAGTAGCTCAACTGAAGAAATGCAAGAGCGCTACACTAAATCCATCAAGCGTTACGATTCAGAGCAAAACTAATTTGCTTAAGTCGTTCTTTAATTATGTTGCAGTTTGCTTTCTCAAGCTGTTATCACTNCTCCCCTACAAGCTATTAGTATCAATAGGCTACGGTCTTGGCTATATAGCAGCGCGTATTCCGGGCGACAGAAATAAAGTAGTAAAAACAAACTTGCACCTATGCTTTCCCAATCTGAATGCCACAGAAATTGACCAATTAAGTAAACAACACTGGCGCTTGCTTGGCAGAAGCCTTGTTGAGAAAAGCATTATTTGGATGGGAAGTGTCAATCAACTGAGTCGAATGATTGAGGTTAGGTCTGCGGTTGATCTTTCTAGCAAAAAACCTCGCATACTGGTGAATATGCATTTCACTGGCATCGAGGGAAGCATTATTTTGAGTGCACTCGCAAAACAAAAAGACTGGCCACGCACCTCGGGATTTTTTCAGAGAATGAAAAATCCGTTCTTCAATAAGAAAATAGTTGAATGGCGCAATCGCTTTGGCGGAAATTCAATTGATCGGCAAGGAAGCTCTAAGGAGATTATTCGAGAGATACGCAACGGCGACTTTATCATCATTGCTCCTGATATTGATTTGGGTCTTAAAGATTCTGAATTTGTGCCATTTTTTGGAATTGAGACCAACACCATTACAGCGGTATCNCGCTTGGCAAAAATCACGGGCGCAGAAGTTTGTATGATGACCACCACATTAAAAGCAGATGAGTCAGGCTATCTATGTGAAATTAGTGCCCCTCTGAAAGATTTTCCAGGCTCAGATGCGAAGNCCGATACAGCACGCTTAAATCAGTACTTTGAAGACACTATTCGACTTCGCCCCGCTGAATACTATTGGGTTCATAAGCGCTTTAAAAACCGTCCTAACAGCGTAGCTAACCCCTATAACCCTTCAAAGTGACNGCCTTTTGCCCTATCATTGAGNGATGACTGAACGCATTGGGCTATTTGCCGATCTTCATAGCAATTTAGAGGCTTTCGAGGCTTGCATGGCCAGAGCTGAAGAGCTTGGCGTGACCCGTATGGTTTTTTTGGGCGACCTAGTTGGCTACAACGCAGACCCTGCTGCCCTTATCGATCGTATTGCAGGACTTGTAGAGGCTAAAAAAGCCATCGCCATTTTGGGAAATCACGACGAAGCTGTTTTCAAGGACTGTCGATCCCAAATGAATGACAGTGCCAATGCCGCTATTGAATGGACTAAAACTCAACTTAACCAGAGTCATATCCAGTTTTTAAAAAGCTTGCCCTTGATTGTGAATGAAGAAAAGATCTGTTTTGTACATGCATCTGCGTATAAGCCTGACGAGTGGAATTACATNACTGACAGCATGAGCGCATGGCGTTGCGTTCAAGATTCAGGAAAGAGCTANACCTTTGTAGGTCATGCTCATGAGCAAGCNCTTTTTTACCAAAGTGCTGTAGGTAAGTTAATTCGCTTTGCTCCACATCCTGGCGATGAAATCCCAGTATTGCAACACCGCCAATGGGTTGGCGTGGTTGGCTCCTTAGGGCAGCCAAGAGATGGAAATCCAGAAGCGTGTTTTGCAGTTTTTGAACCTGCGTTAGAAGTGCTCACTTTTCATCGAGTTCCTTATGATCATTTCACGGCCGCAGATAAAGTNCGNCGCGCAGGCTTGCCCGAAGATTTGGCGAACCGTTTAATTACNGGCAAGTAATACTCAATGGCAATCAATACCGATATCGAAGCTGTTGATGATATTTTTCAAGAAGGCAAAGTCGTTGACGGGTTTGTTATAGGAAAAGAAGTTCATCGCGGCGGGATGGCTAGCCTGTTCACAGCCACCAAAGAAGGTATTGATGTTCCAATCCTTCTCAAGATTCCTCGCGTTGGGAGGGACCAGCCTGTTGAGAGCTTAATTGGCTTTGAGACAGAGCTCACGATTCTTCGCTCATTGAAAAGCCCATTTGTTCCTCAATTTTTGGGCGCAGGGAATATGGCTACTCGACCCTATATTGCAATGGAAAGGGTGGAAGGTCGACCGCTTGAAGATCTCATTAAAGAAGGCAAAATATTTACGATTGATGAGGTNGTTCGGATCGGCGCAGACCTGGCTCAAGCGGTTCAATCCCTNCACTCCCAAGATGCGATTCATCTCGATATCAAGCCAGAAAATATTCTGATAGATGAGAAGGGAAAGTTAACGCTGATTGACTTTGGCTTGTCACATCATGCCCGTTACCCTGATTTGCTTGCAGAAGAAATGCGTAAAGGAATTGGCTCTGCACCCTATATTTCTCCAGAACAAGTAGCGGGTATTCGTTCAGATTCGCGCAGCGATATCTATTCGATTGGCGCAATCATGTATGAACTACTCACTGGTGAATTACCTTTTGGTAATCCACAGACCTTGAGTGGCTTAAGAAAACGGATGTGGGCTGAGCCCTTTCCGCCTCGTGCAATCCGCAAGGAAATCCCCCGCTGGTTACAAGAAGTTGTCTTGAGATGCCTAGAACCGCGCGCTGCCGATCGCTACCAAAGTGCCACTCGCTTGCGTCAAGTATTACGCGACCCTGAGGGTATCACCCTTACTGAACGCGCTGATCGAGTTGAGCCTCCCAGCTTTTGGGAAAACCTCAAAGGCATGTTTAGGGCGGCTGGCTATGAACCCTCTCCCAGTCCGCGACCCAGCATGGGCAGTCATGATGCGCCATTGATGATTGTCGCAATTGATACCCGCCAATCGGATGAAGATTTACGTGAGCTCATGCAACTCACAGCTAAAAATTTATTACTTGCCTATCCTGAAAGTCGGTTGGTATGTATTAGCACTATTAGCAGTACGCCCACATTTGAAGGCAATCAAGAAAATGAAACCGCCAGTGGAATTGTGCGGGGGCACTTGGTGCAGTTAATGGATTGGGCTAAACCTCTAAAGCTTCCCCCAGAGCGCATTTCTTATCATGTCCTTGAAGCAATGGACCCCGCATCTCGTATTGTCGAGTTTGCGAAAGATAATGATGCATCACTCATTTTGATTGGGGCATCACACAAACTGCCCAATAAGGTNACGCCTTGGAGAACCTCCATGACNAAAATNGTCGAGGAAGCCCCATGNAGCGTTCATATTGTGAGAACCTAATTTAGCGCATTTTGTCTTGCTTTTGATCTAAGTAATATTCGGGATCCTGAGCCTCAATCCAATTATCTTTATTCAGTACTGAAGTTAATTGCTTTTCATCTAACTCACCAGTCCATTTGGCCACAACAATCGTGGCTACGCCGTTCCCAACTAAATTAGTCAAGGCACGTGCTTCAGACATGAAGCGGTCAATTCCTAAGATGATTGCTAAGCCAGCCACTGGAACATTACCAACGGCAGAAAGGGTTGCGGCTAAAACAATAAACCCGCTACCAGTAATGCCCGCAGCACCCTTTGAGGTAAGCAATAAGACCAGTAAAAGTGTGATTTGTTGAGTGATCGTCATCGGGGTATCAGTAGCCTGGGCAATAAAGACTGCNGCCATGGTTAGATAAATAGAAGTGCCATCAAGATTAAAGGAATAGCCAGTTGGAATAACTAAGCCGACGCAGCTTTTCTTGGCGCCCAATAACTCCATCTTCTCCATCATGCGCGGCAAGACTGATTCAGATGAGGATGTACCCAAAACAATCAAAAGCTCTTCTTTAATGTAGCGAACAAATTTGAAAATATTGAAACCATTTAGGCGTGCAATAGTTCCAAGCACAATGAAAACAAAAAGTAGGCAAGTAAGGTAAAAAGCGCCCATCAATTTNCCTAAAGAGAAAAGTGAGCCAACGCCATACTTGCCAATCGTGAANGCCATTGCACCAAAAGCACCGATCGGTGCAAATTTCATGATGATGCCAATGATGTCAAATAGAACGTGCGAAGATTTTTCGATTAAATCAAATACCATCGTTCCACGACCACCAAACTTATGCAAAGCAAAACCAAATAACACTGCGATAAAAAGCACTTGTAATATCTCGCCTTTTGCAAATGCATCTACAACAGTATTGGGAATGATATTTAATAAAAATTCTGTAGTGGTGCCCATTTTTCCTGGGCCTGTATACGCAGCAATTCCCTTGGTATCCAAGCTAGCTGGATCGATATTCATGCCGGCGCCTGGCTGTAATACATTTACAACAATCAATCCAACTATTAACGCTATGGAGCTAACGACCTCAAAATACAAAAGCGCTAATCCACCCGTTTTACCCACTTTCTTCATGTCCTCCATGCCGGCAATACCAATCACAACCGTGCAGAAAATAATCGGGGCAATCAACATCTTGATGCCCTTAATAAAGGCATCGCCAAAGGGTTTCATCTCTACGCCAATGGAAGGATAAAAGTTGCCAAGTAAAACCCCGATTAAAACGGCCATAAGCACTTGAAAATAAAGGATTTTATAAATTGGTGGTTTTTTCAAAACTGCAGTCATTTTATTTTCCTTTATTTAGCATTTAAGACATCTGCAGTTTAGCCAAAATAGAATATTGCCCTGCACCATTTAAAAACGTTCTTTAACGGATAATGCAGGCATGGAAGAAAAAGTACGCGTTTCAAAACTATTGTCTGAATTGGGACTGTGCTCACGTCGTGAAGCAGATTCGTATATTGAGCAGGGCTTAGTAACGGTTGATGGTGAAGTAGTAAATGAACTTGGCGTTAGAGCATACCGTCATCAAAAAATTGAGTTGCAGTCTGGNGCCAAAGCACAACAAGCCTCTCGCATTACAGTGGTTTTAAATAAACCCGTTGGATACATCTCACATTTTGATGATGAGCAAGAATATCAGCCAGCAGCCTCTCTCATCACACCTGAAAATTACTTTGGCAGTCCGCTCGACAAGGGCCGTAACCCTCGCTTCAATACTAAGGGCCTTGCGCCTGCGGGAAGACTTGATATTGATTCCACCGGAATGTTGGTATTAACCCAGGATGGTCGCATTGCCAAATTATTAATCGGCGAAAATAGTCCGATTGAAAAAGAATATTTGGTTCGTGTAGAAGGCAAACTCTCCTTTGAGGATCTAGATCGTCTAAAACATGGTCTTTCTCTTGATGGCGTTGAACTCAAACCCGCTCAAGTCAGTTGGCAAAATGAGGATCAACTTCGCTTTGTATTGCGAGAAGGTCGTAAGCGTCAGATTCGCAGAATGTGTGAAATGGTTGGCTTGAAGGTGGTTGGCTTGAAGCGAGTCAGAATTGGACGCATCTCTCTTGGACCGCTGCCGCCTGGTCAATGGCGTTTTGTAAGGCCTGAAGAGCAATTCTAAGCAAGGCCACCCGCTTATAATTGCGTCCAAACTATATAAGCGCAGAATTACCATCGAAACCATTACCCCCAGCACCCCAGGCGCAGAAGTATTAAGACGTCGTAGCTTTGCCATCATCTCTCACCCAGATGCCGGCAAGACTACGCTCACAGAAAAGCTATTGCTCTATGCGGGAGCAATTCAAATTGCGGGTAGCGTCAAGGCTCGTAAAGCTAGCAGGCACGCAACCTCTGACTGGATGGAAATTGAGAAGCAGCGCGGTATTTCTGTAGCAAGCTCTGTAATGCAAATGGAATATCGCGATTGCATCATCAATCTACTAGATACACCAGGACACCAAGATTTTTCAGAGGATACTTACCGCGTTCTCACTGCAGTAGATTCTGCATTAATGGTGATCGATGCGGCCAATGGTGTCGAATCACAAACCCTTCGCCTGCTTGAAGTTTGTCGCGCACGTAATACACCGATTGTTACTTTCATTAATAAAATGGATCGCGAGGTAAAGCCTCCCATGGAATTAATGGATGAGATCGAGACTGCGCTTGGCATTGAAGTGGTTCCATTTACCTGGCCAGTTGGCATGGGTAAATCTTTTGCTGGGGTAATTGATATTGCCAATATGCGTATGCGCATGTTTAAGGCTGGCGAGGATCGAGTAACCGAAGACTCACATGCTGTAGTGGATGTCACTGATCCAGCCCTTAAGGCGCGCCTTGGAACAGATTTAGAAAATGCCTTGACTGAAGTGGCGCTGATTAAAGAAGCAATGCCTGCATTTGACCGCGAGGCCTTTCTGGCCGGACGTCAATCGCCAGTATTTTTTGGCTCCGCAATTAATAATTTTGGTGTTCGTGAAATTCTGAATACGCTTGTTGAACTTGCACCATCTCCCGGATCACGCAAAGCCCTACAGCGTGAAGTAAGTCCCGCTGAAAACAAGTTTTCTGCTGTGGTCTTTAAGATCCAGGCAAATATGGATCCAGCCCATCGCGACCGTGTAGCATTTTTACGCATTTGTTCTGGTCATTTTCAGCGTGGTATGAAACTCAAGATTTGTCGCAACAACAAAGAAGTGCGCACCAATAACGCACTGTCTTTCTTGTCGCAAAGACGCGATATTTTGGATGAGGCATTTCCAGGGGACATCATCGGCTTACCCAATCATGGCCTGCTCCGTCTTGGCGATACGCTCACCGAGGGTGAGCAATTGCAATTTACAGGCTTGCCTTTTTTTGCGCCTGAAATTTTTCGCATGGTTGAATCCGCTGACCCATTACGTTCTAAGCAATTACGAACCGGCCTCATGCAGCTTGGGGAAGAAGGTGCTATTCAGGTATTTCGCCCGATGACTGGCGGGACTATGTTGCTTGGCGCCTTTGGTCAACTGCAATTTGAGGTAGTAAGCCATCGTCTTCAAACGGAATATGGTGCTGAAGTGCGACTTTTACCAGCACGCTATAGCCTTGCTCGCTGGGTAAGCTCGGATGATCCGGTTGCACTGAAGAAATTCACCCAAGAAAACATTCATCGTATGGCAGAAGATGTTGTAGGCGCCTCTGTTTTCCTGGCATCCCATAAATCAGAGTTAGACGTAGCCCAGCAGCGTTGGGAGTCTATTCAATTCCACGCCCTAAGGGAACATGCTGGCCTGATTTATCAATCAGATCTTGCTGGATAACTTGCTTCAATTTAGTTGCGGGATGGTTTGCAATCAAACACTACGTATAACTGAGTATCACTACTTCTGAAAGAAGCGGTTTTGCCATACTGCGCACAATATGTGCCTGCCTTTTGCGTTAATTGTTCAATAGATTCACCGCTACTATTTAAAAATGTCACGTGATTCGCATCTGATGCGTCTGTATAAACGGCAGCACAAGCACTCAATCCAATGATCAGAAATGCGCTAGTGATATAAGTCTTCATATACATCCTTTTCTGCTTGAAAGAGTGCTTACGGGAGCAATTTGTCTCAAAGATGCGTTTTGAGAGACTATTCATGTCTAATCATAGCGCCTGTACTTTTTAACTGTTATTCTGAATAGTGATCACGATTGTGCGCCCTAAATAGGGGGGTCTGATGAGCTAGCCTCTAAGATTCATCACTCATTTTCCCCAGGAAAAATATGGCTGTAGGCCAAAATCAAAGAAACAGAAAAAACGATCCCATGCTCACCAAAACAGGCAAACCGCGCCTTGGGCCACTTAATGCAACACAGCTCAACAAATTATTAGAAGCGAGCAATAAACCAAAAGAGAAAAGTAAGATTTTGCGAGCTATCAAGAAACAAACCATTGTTACTGCATAAATACCAAGCCCCAATTTAACGGGGCTTTTTTATGTGCTGCACTCTATGATTAGCGTCTTTTAACCAACATACTTTTTCCTAAAATCACTGTTGACACAACTAATCCAGCAAAAACTAAATTCATTACGGTAATTGGATCGCCCAACAAAACACTGGCGGCAAGCAATGTACAAAACGGCTGAATGAGCTGCACTTGACTCACGCGTGCGATTCCTCCAATAGCAAGTCCCTCGTACCAAAAGAAAAATCCCAAGAACATGGGAAATAAGCTTAAATAGATAAAACTAATCCACGCCACGCCACCGGCATTGGTGTATTCAGGACTAAAAGTCAAAAAGCTTGCGACTATATTTACAGGCAATGAAATAACGAGGGCCCAAGAGATCACCGCGCGGGGATTCATTCTTCTAGAAAGCTCGCCACCCTCGACATAACCCACGCAGGCACAAATTCCACCAAGCACCAACAGGCCATCAATATAAGTAAAACTTCCGGAGTTTTTCAGTAGCGCGTAGATCACCACCAGTGCCGCCCCCATTAAGGAAACCAACCAAAAGCCTAAAGAGGGTCGCTCCTTAAAGCGAATGACCCCTATGACGGTCGTTGCCAAAGGCATCATGCCCAAAATCACAGCACCATGCGAAGAGGATCCTTGCGTCATAGCCACTGTAGTGAAGATAGGAAAACCAAAAACTACGCCCAAAGCAATGACGACATATTTGCCAAAATCAACCTTGCTAGGTAGGGATTCTTTTTTATAGGCAAGGTAGGCCAATGCCACTACGCCGGCAAGAGTCGCTCTGCCGAAGGCAATAAAATAGGGATTAAAGCTTAATACCGCAATCTTGCTGACAGGCAAAGTTAAGCTAAAAATCAGAATGCCGATAAATCCAATCAGCATTCCTTTGGTTTCTTTGTTCACTCAGTCCTTTTTGCTATCAATCTATTGATTGTATTAACAAACCTGTAGTTCAAGTTGTAATATGCAGATATCTATTATGCAAACGAACGCCCATATACAAGCTATTTACATTGCCTCAAACGCGGGGGCGCCGATGGAATCTAAAACCACAGTTGAGGTCCAAGTGGGTCTTGGTATTAAAGGAGATCGCTACGCCTCTGGAATGGGTGCCTTTTCCGATCAACAGCCTCCTAAGATTAGACATATCAGCATTATCGCCAGCACCGGCATCGCTATTGCCAACCTATGGCTTGAGGCTGACAATGAAGCACCTTTTACAGATGCGCAAACCCGTCGCAATGTCGTGCTTGATGGCATTTCACCAAGCGAATTAAATGCCTTGGTCGGTGAAACTTTTCAGCTGGGCGGCATTTCTTTAAAGGGAACTGAACTTTGCGCTCCTTGTATACGGCCTGGAGAGCTTTTGGGGAAATCAAACTTTATGGATGCGTTTGATGGCCGAGGGGGAATACGTGCCGAGATACTCAGTTCAGGAACTCTCTCATCCGGCGACGCATTATTTATCAGCAATCAAAAATCCAATGATTAGTTACAGCGATAAAACCCCCGTAACAGCAATGCAGGCTATCGACTTATATAAAAGATCCACCTTGGNTGAACGACGCCCCATTAATAATGTCAGCACGTTTGAGTCTATGCTNCAAAATGCCAATCTTATTATTACGGCATGGGATGAGGATAAATTGATCGGAATATCCCGTTCGTTGACCGATTTTTCTTATGTCGCCTACCTAGCTGACTTGGCAGTAGATGAGCAGTACCAACGAACAGGCATTGGCAAACAACTTATTGAAGAAACTAAAGCTCGCCTGGGCCCAGAGTGCATGATTGTGCTCCTTGCAGCACCTAAGGCAAACGCGTATTACGAGCATATTGGCTTTGAACATAATCCACGCGCGTGGACTCTGAAAAAATAATTACGCCTTTAGGATTGTCGAATGACCACAACTCAATTTTGCTTAGTACGCCATGGGGAGACCGACTGGAATGCTGCGCGTCGTCTTCAGGGTCACACTGATATCGCTCTGAATGCTCGCGGCTTAANTCAAGCCAAGCAAATGGCTCATGCCCTTAAGGCCATTCATCTGCAGTTCGATGTTCTTTATACAAGTGACCTTCAGCGTGCTCAACAAACAGCACAGGCTATTGAGGAGCTTTATAAAACCACGGCAATTGCTCATAGCGCCTTAAGAGAGCGACACCTCGGCGCCCTTCAAGGTCTTACTACCGATGAAGCCCCTCAGCGCGAACCGGAACTCTGGAAGAGCCACCTCAGCAGAGGTATTCTTCAAGACTTGCGTGGCGGAGAAAGTATTCAGCAATTTGCAGCGCGGGTTCAGAGTGCGCTCGAAGAGATTCGCCAAAAGCACATCGGTAAAACCATTTTGTTGGTAAGTCATGGTGGAACGCTAGATATGATGTATCGAGTTGCGAGCAAGCAGGCATTAGATGCCGAAAAAGCGGTCACCGTTCCCAATGCCTCGCTGAATTGGATTAGCCATGATGGGACGGGCTGGAAGGTTAATGCCTGGGCAGATACCAGCCACCTTGAAGATCTGGCTTTGGATAATTTAGATCTTTAGAGAAACAATAAGCCGCACATAAGCGACTTATTGTTTAGCGCTTTAATTTGCTGCGTGCAGTTTTTTTTGATCGGATATACAAAAATCCACAATCACTTCGGCAAAGCTTAAATACCGTGAATTGCTTTTTCTAAATTGATCAATCTCGGTCACAAGTGGAGAGACTCCCCCCTTAAACCCTGCATCCTCATAACCAGGGTGATATGGTGCTTCTTCAACGAATTTGTTTGTCATACATTAACCTTAATCAGTAAGCGCTCAAATGCACTATCGCACTCGAACAATATTGGAGTACTAAATCTGCGTGAGCAGATGTATAAAAGTTGCTTCTGAATTATTTAAAAGGGTTTTGCATATAAGACTCTCCCAATAGCAGCCCATCAAAGCCATGGCTCTGCCATGTGATGGATGCCGCTCCCCCTGTCCTTGATACCTGAGAGATTCACCCTAAGCCTAGCTTAGGGCTTGCTCCTTCGGTGCACCATAAAGATGGTGGCTCTCCAGACGGCTATTTAGGATAAGCAGTACCTTCCNGTGGGATACCTGAGCGTTCATGGGAGTTTGCGCCTTCGGTGGAGGGAAACCCCTCACTCTCCTGCTTACAGAAATTATATCCTGAGAGTTAGGGAATTTCGCTAATGATTTATACCAATAGCGCTAAATAGCCATCACCAGAATAGATCCTCCAGAAATAAACATGACAAGCTCCATCAGCAAGAGAAATCTTTTTTCTGGCAAGGCCAAAACAATTTTTTTGGAAAAAATAGATCCTGCTAATACACAACTGCCAATCAACAAGCCTTGAATGATTGCTGTTGTGTTTAAGAACCCAAGCTGATGAAAGGTAATTCCCTTGGTAAAAAGTATGGATAGGGTGCTAGCAGCTTCTGTACCCAAAAAGGCGCCCTTAGTGAGGCCGTAAGCTAAGAAAAATGGAGTATTGATGGCCCCAGTAGTCGCAACAATGCCAGTAAGGTAGCCAATACCAGCACCTACCAAACTCATCTGCCATAACTTTAAATAAAAGTTTTTTCTGCGCATCCATCTCCGAATCGGAATCAATAGGATTAGAAAAAGACCGAGAGTGATTTCAACAAACCGATCATTTAGAGTCACTAAAGTATTTACACCTAATATCACTGCAGGGATTGCCGTAAGACTATAGACAAAACAAACCTTCCAATTAATTGCACTCCACCAGAGAAAAATACGGGAAAGGTTTGCTACGGTTGCCACTAAAGCAATCACTGGAATTGCCTGAATTGGTCCATAGAAATACACCAGCGCCGGCATCAAGATAATCGTGGTACCAAAACCAATCACCCCGCCTAGAACGCCAGCACCAAGACCCAAAAAGCCTAATACGAGGGCCTGAAGCAGGAGATCTGAAAGATTCACGCTTAAGAAATCAACTCGCTAATCTCAATCAAATTTTGGTCAGGATCACGAATATAAATAGAGTTAATTTTTGCGGTGGCGCCCGTACGAATGACTGGGCCCTCAATAATCGGCCAGGCTTCTTTTGTTAATAGGGCAATGACTTTTGTAAGCGGTCTATCTGCAATAAAACAGAGATCTAAAGAACCTGGCGTAGGGAGATCTGCTTTGGGTTCAAATTCTTTCCCTTTGATATGCAAATTGATTTTTTGATTGCCAAACTTGAATGCTTTACGCTCAACAGGTGGCGTTCCGCCAATGAATGACTCTAATTGCATACCTAGAACACGTACATAGAAATCAATACATTCAACTTCTTTTGCAGTAGTGAGAACTAGGTGATCGAAGTGATCAAGCATCTCAGCCGTGATTTTTCAAATAATCAACTACCCATGCTGGGTCACTATCGCTAGGAAAAATAGGGTAATGAACCGCTTCAATCACCCCATTATTAGCAATTAGGGTAACTCGCTTAAGCAGCGTCATTCCGGCAGCAAGGAATGTAGGCATATTTAATGCCTTTTGAAATTGATAGTTGACATCACTCACCACTGGAAATGGTAAATGTAGTCTATCTGCCATCTCTTTTTGATACTCAGTAGTTTGTACACTAAGGCCAATCACTTCCGCATCAAGCGCCTGGAGTTCTTGATAGTGATCCCTGAACGAACAACTCTGAGGAGTACATCCTCTCGCCCCAGGAATCTGATCCCAGCCGTCTGGGAGTGCAACATTGGGTTGGCCCGTCATTGGGTAGCAATAAATGATCAATTTTCCTTTGATATCACTCAGATTAATTACTTTGCCATTCGTGGCAGTGAATGAAACATCTGGCAGCTGCATGCCCTTTAAATGATCAGTGGCCCCGTCATCTTGAGGAATAGGGAGATCAGTGGGGAGTTGATTAAGATTGGTCATCTAATTTCCTTCGGTAATCTTGCGGCCATTGAGAGGCATCGTTGGACGCGCATTTAAGGGGTAAAGTTTCTTAAATTGCTCCAATTGCTTTTTAGACACTTCAACCGGGGTCTTCAAGATATAAAACTGCACACCTTCAGCACAACCAGGGGTCGTTAAAGATCCTTCGTAACTATAGAAAGCTTTATTTTGAGGGAGCAGGGCGCGTGTATCAAACTGAGTTTTGTATCTCTCTTTGCTTTTTTGGCTGGGAACTTCTGCAAAGATGTTTTTTAGNGCGGCATTCTCTTTGCCCTCTTTGAAAAAGACGCCAATCACGGCGAGTTTACCTGCCTCGCTATCGTACTCACTATCACCTGGGTTGATGTGAACCAAATGGGCATTTAAAGGNTAACTCTTGCCATCAACCTTCTCCTCACTGGGAGTATGAAAGTGAATTTGCAGTAAGGTGTAATCTTCGCCATTGAACTCGGCATAGCCTGCATTCGGAAGATTAATCTGAATGGTATGCCCATTATTAATGATCTTTGCACGTGAGGGCCGATAGGCAGTTTGCATAGTGGCATCTGACTTTTGTACTAGCTTTACGGGTATATCGATCGGGGCCTGGGACTTTCCAGTCTTGCACATTAAAAAATCTGGGCTGAGATCACCCCAAAACTCTGGGCCAGTTTTACCGTCATAGCCCCAATTAACACTATCCTTGGCAAAGGATGAACCAGCGACAAAAGCAAAACAAACCGCAATGAAAGTTCTTTTCAGATTCATAAAGGTTCCCTAATGACATTTATATTGATTTACAAGGCTCACTTTACACAAGATAAAAGGGAATTTCTACGTCCAATGCTTTGGCTATATTTGCAGCTGTTTTTAAGGTTTAAATACCAGGTCCCATATTTTGGCCCCCAGTGAATATAGAATCGTTGCAAATATCAAGACAAACCCTTTGTAGCCGTTCATCCTAAGGATATATGCCAGAAATTCAATCAATTATTAACGACTTTGGACTTGTAGCCCATCCCGAAGGTGGCTTTTATAAAGAAATATATCGCTCCAAAACCATCATTAAGGATACAAAAGGTTTGGATGGAAAGAACGCCTACACGAGCATTTACTACCTACTTGCGGGAGATGATTTCTCATCTTGGCACAGGATAAGGTCTGATGAAACTTGGTTCTTCCACCAAGGGTGCGATTTGTTAATCTACTTTATTGANAATGAAAAANACCTTCAGAGTATTCAGCTAGGCTTAACTTCGAAGATTTTGCAGGCTACTATTCCAGCGAACACTTGGTTTGCAGCAAAGCCAATAGACGGGTCTTCTTTCAGCTTAGTGAGTTGTGTTGTATCGCCTGGTTTTGAGTTTGATGATTTCGAACTGGGTGATCGTCAAACGCTTCTGGCTCAATATGGCGGCTCAGAAAAAAATATTCAAGCCCTAGAGCGGTTCACAAGAAAATAGCATTCCGCGAATAAAAAAACCACCCGAAGGTGGTTTTAGAAAATGGAATTGCGCTTTAACGACCTTGGCAATCTACCGGCATCTCAGAAATAGGCTTTTCCTTGCTGAAATCACAATTAACCCCAACCGGCGAAGATGAGCTAGCCATACAACCATTAAGAACTGCTGCTAGCAAGGCGAGAGAGATAAGGCTTAATATTTTTTTCATTCTGGCACTCCCAAAAGTTTTCATCACCGATTCTCCCATGTGGAGATTACCCATCCAACATTTAATCTATTAGCCTCCGCCAGTACAATCGGGATTTTTATCTTGTATAGGTATTCCAGTCAAACAAGTCACGCCAATTGGAGACATAGTACTTGCTCCAGCACACGCCCCCAAAGAAACGGTTGCTCCAAACAGTAAGAAGACCAGGGTAATTTTTTTCATTCCAATATCCTTTATTCACTCGCAGGATTTAGCCAAATTATTAGGTCTAAATCTTAGAGGCTTTTCAAAAACTCATTGTAACTATTTATACCTCGACCCAGAAGTATCCTGCTTAATTTAAACCAATTTATTCAATGCCAAGGTCAATAAAGCCCTCCTCAAATGATCTCTAAAACCCGACTAAGTGCATTGCCTTCGTAATCGGGCCGATTGCCTATCTCCTCAAAAGGGTGCCCCAGTCGATTGACCCAAAATACATCGAACCCGTACCACTTTGCCGCAAGAGCATCCCAAGCGTTGCTAGAAACAAAAAGGATTTCTTCTTTTTTGACCGGGAATGCCTTTAACAAGAGCTCATAAGCCTGCGGTGCTGTTTTAAATAAACGAATATCTTCGATAGTTACTACCTTATCCAAATAAGGCTTTAGGCCATTGCTCTCAACCACGGTATCTAACATTTCTCTACTGCCGTTAGACAAAATTGCTGTGGATACTCCCTTTTCTTTAATGTGCTTAAGTACATTTAGGCTGTCGTTAAAACTAGTGAGCTTGGCATACTGATCCATAAGACGCGTTTCGTAGTCTGAACTTAGATTTAAATTCATTCGTTTACAAACATAGCGCAGGGAACGAATGGTGAGCTCCCAAAACGGGAGATAATATTTGCTTCCGTTTGGATCTGGATCGCTCATCGTCACTAGTCGGGTGTACTCAATTTGACGATCACGCCACATCAAGGCAAATGCCTGACCATGCCCAGGGAATAACTCTTCTGCCAATTGGCCCATGGAATACACATCAAACAATGTGCCATAGGCATCAAAAGCGACTAGCTTATACATGCCGTCTCCTTCTTTTTATTATGAACTTGTATTGTCGTTTAAATCGACGCTCAATCAATGTAGGCACGAAAACTGGGGAGCCCTTTTAATCTGCATTGTTTCATTTCTTAAAGGGGATGGGGGGAATGCCACACCCATTAATAAAACTTCCCCCTACAAGCCAAAGTAAAAAACCACCTGCGGGTGGTTTTGGTATTTCTTGATGATCTAGGGTGAAACTGCCCAAGGACCAGAATTTTTAATCCAAATTACTTATCGAGCTTAACAGTAACACCGCTAGCACTGAGGTTCAATTGCAAACCCTCGGAGGTGCTTGTCAAACGCATAATGACGCCATTCTCATTCTTAAGAATTGTTCCTCCAACGCCGCCGCCCAAAGTAATGCTGCTCTCGAGTTTAGTAAATGTGCCGGGAAACTTAGACAATTCAGCTAAGTCATAAACCTCTCCGCTTGCCGATAACTTAGAAACACCGACATTAGCCCCAAGACTCATGCCGCTAATTTTGAATGGGTATTTTTTACCTTGGTAGGTGAGTACGCCACCGCCAGTGCTACCGCCCACAATTAAAGCAAACTGAGTTTCATTAATACTTACTGTACCTGCCGGCTTTTTAGGAGCATCTGCCGCGCTAGCTCCAAAACTCAAAATAGATAAGCCCAAAATTAGAAACGAAAGAATTTTACGAATACTAGTCATTTAACTTCTCCATTGGTTGTAGCCTCTGAACAACTTGACTACGAATTTAGCAATATTGCTCGTTTGAGCTTACTCCGGTTGCCTGAACAACACAAATAAAGGCTATTNCATGGAAGTTTTAGTGTTTGTTGATAGGCCCGCGTGAAAATCCAGCAATGATTAGGGTGCTTACGTTATAGGTGCTAATTCTGCCCCAACCGGTCGCTTATAGCGGTTATAAGACCACATATATTGATGCGGCTTAGAAACTATCATCTCTTCAAAGTATTGATTCATTTCTGTGCAGGCATCGATTAGACAATCTGGAAAAGCTTGTGGCATAAGTCGACTCTTAATAATCCAGCCCTTACCCAGGCCCAACCTCTCTGCTGCAACAAAAAGAGTCGCCACATTAACTTGACGAGCCAACTTGATTGGAAATGAAGTTGTATAAGCATATTGATCAAAAAATTTAGCCCAAACTCCGTCACCGACATTGGGCACTTGATCTGCCAATATGCCAACTACCTCGCCCCTTATTAAGGCTCGCTTAATCTGACGAACTCCGCCAATATTTGCCTCAACAAACTCCATCTGTGAGTGTTGCCGAGATTTACGCATTAACTCATTCAACCACCACTTGCGGGCCGGCCTATACATTACCGTTGCTTTCGTATACTCCGCAAAAATACGAGGCACTATTTCAAACCCTCCAAAATGTGAAGCAAGAATAATCAAGCCTTTTCCATTTTTAGATAGCTCAATAATTTGATCCAGGTTTTCTATTGTGGCCATATTGATAGAGGCCTGTGGATGCTTCCAAATCCATAGAGTATCCGCAAACATCATCCCAGATTCTGCCGCCACTCTCCATGGGGTTAATTTAAATCCACAATAATTTGCGGCGCTCTGATGATTTTTATTTAAGCGCGACCGATACTTAGGGGAGCACAAGTAAATCAAAAGCCCTATGCCAGCCCCTGCAAGCTGAAGGATTGCCAAGGGAAGTAAGCTAAAGAGGCCCAGTATGAAATACAACATTGGACATTCTAGACCCTATTAACGAAAAAACCACCCGAAGGTGGTTTTAGTGTGTCTGGGTGGCTTGAGGCGGTATCAAGCAGGGCAAGGGAGGCTTAGTGTTGCTTTCAAGAGCACGGCCATTTTTTTGCCATCGCATCAAAGACAAGAGAGGCAAAAGCTTCGCTCATTCTATTTGGTTGCGTGGCAACATAATCACTCACCACTTGGGCGCGCCCTTTAATATCGATATTTTGTGGCACACAAATTTTTTTGTCGTAATTGGCATTATCTTCAACTCCTAAAATAATCCCAATACATAACCCTTGATTAAAATCATCTTCTTTTGCTTTACCTTCTGCTATCTCATTACATACCAACTTGAATCTAGCCGTGCTTAGATCGGGCATGCTATTCATATTAAATTCTCCAAAGCCCACAAGGGACTCACATAAAACAAAGCAAGGATTAGGGTTAAAACCTTGCTACTTAGCTTCTCATTTATATATGGAGTTTAATAAAAAACAGCCCGCAGGTGTTTTGGTATTTCTTGGTTGCCTAGAGGCCCTATCCTAATCTTGATTGCCTTTGGCTACTGAACGCATGATTCGTAATAGCTCTACATCGTGACTTGGAAGGCCATCCAGCAGGCCTAGCAAATGAGGCACATCTTTAACAATTTGGTCGCCACCATAGAACCTCAAGGCCCAATTAGGAAATAGTCTTTGATCAATTGGTTCGAATTCAATTCGGTGAAGAATCTTATGGCGATAGTCTTTCTGAATTTTTTCCCAAATGAATAGAACATCTTTTCTCCTCCCCTCAAGAATCTGTGCAAAATGGCCGTTTTCATAAAATAAGGCGCCCGTAAGCTCATGTCCCTGATTCCATTTATGGGCAACATCGAATAAATGAACTAGGCTTGACAAGCCCATATCCTGGGTTGCTTTGCTGACATAGCTCAGCTCAACTAATTGATTCGGATCGTCTGATCTCACTTTGCCCTCTCCTGCCTTCAAGATGCCTATAAAAACTAAAATCAGTTTGTTCTTTTAGTCACCAAGCTTATATGGGCAATAACCCTAAAGCCCTAAATGTAAAACCACCCGAAGGTACTTTTACTGTTTTTTGGTGGCCTGACTCGACCGGTGCAGCAGATACCTCATCCCCTATTAGCTTTTAGTTAGCTTACTTCTTCCATGTACAAAAAGCCTTTTGCCAACAAAGTTCACTACCAAAGAAATTAAAGCAGTAAAAGCGCCCGTCACAATTGCTTCTGTAGAGACCCCGCCAAAGTGACTTGGATGCGCCATTAAATCCGCAATAAAGCACATGCCGCCGGTAATACCAGCGACTATATATTTATTGCCAAACCAGCGATGAGTAAACAGTGAAAAAATAAGAACGCCGACGCCGGTGATAAGCCCCGTCTCTGTTGCCTTTTGAAGGTGCCCAATAGTTGCCAACCAAATATTGCCCTGAACCATAACCAATAGACAGGCAGGGGTCGCTTCGCAAAACGGTGTTAGAAAAAGCTTCATTTTTTGAATCAGCATTTTGAACCCCCATCAATAGGAGAGTCCAAAGTAACATGCCCAAGCAAATCACACAAATGAAAAAACCACCCGAAGGTGGTTTTGGTGTTTCTTAGTAGACGGAGTCTGTCGTTTAAAACGACATCCATCCAATAGAAGTTATTGCGCAGATTTTGCTTTCCAGCCATCGATGCTAATAGTGCCAGCACCTGATGAGGCCAATACCAATAAGCCACCAGTTACGGCAATGTTCTTAAAGAATAGTAGCTGAGCAATAAATGCGGCGTCGGCTGGAGCGGCCCAGAACGGATGTCCAACAATGCTTGCCAGTACAGTAAAGATGGCTAAGCCGATTGCAACAAAATGCGTTTTATAGCCAAGAATCAAGGCAAGACCGCCCAAAACCTCAATGGCAATGACTATCCAAATTAAAACAGCTACCGCTGGCAATCCAAGGGATGTGAAATAGCCTGTTGTACCCTCCACACCCATTAATTTATTTAAGCCTGCCGGCAGGAACAATGCCGCAATAGCAAGGCGACCTAGGAGGTTTAATACATTTTCAAAATTCTTCATTTTTTTCCTTGTAAATAATTGATATAGAGGAGCTCTTAGAGCTTGTTATTACTAGCGTCACAAAATGGTTGACTCTTTCTTTGGCAGCAAGAACAACAGCAGTAGTGCTGGCTGGCGGATACTTCAACTGCATAAGGTGCTTTCTGAGCAATATGGGTTGATTGTGGCTCCTTTAGCTAATAAAAATGGATTTCAGGGTTTTGAGAGATTCTTCTATTTCTTTCATCTGTTTTTTTGACAGCTTTTGAAACGCCATTTCAAGATGCTGAAGATGCTCTGGAAAAGCTTTTTCGAAGATCTTTTGTCCTTTAACAGTTAGCGTCAGAAAATGACTGCGAGCATCATCGGGATTTTCTAGGATGGCAATAAATCCTTTCTGAACCATTCGCTCAACGACGCCAGTTAGGGAGCTCTTAGAAATAAGCGTTTTTTCTCCCAACTGCTTATACGTGATCGGCGGCTGATTGCCTAGAGTCGCAATCACATCAAATTGAACCGGCAATAACCCCAACCCTCTGATATGGGTAGAAGAGTAGCCCTCAAATCCTTGATAAGCTCTAGCCAGTTGTTTAATAATGGGAAGAAAGTTCATATATGTACTAATATAGTCCATATATTGACCAATGTCAAGCTCCGTCTCTAAACCCAATGAGTTCGTAGCGTCAAACGACATAGGCTAGCGCAAGTATAGAAAATGGATGGGGCCTTTTAAAGAAAGCCGATGAATCAAGGGGCATGAAAAACCACCCGAAGGTGGTTATGGTGTTTCTTGATGGCCCAGGTTGGAATCGCCTGGGACCTAAGGTGCTTAATCCTACTTTGCTCTATTACATCTTCACAATATGCCAAGCACCATTTAAGAAGCCGTCTCCAGTTTTATCTCCTGGCTTAATATCTTTAACCCAGAAATATAGCGGCATCCCTTTGTAGGCCAATTGCTTCTTGCCATCATCACGAGTGATAACAGAATAATCGCCCGATACTGCTGCACCACTATCAACCAACAGTGGCGGCCAATTAGCGGCACATGGTCCATTACACGCAGACTTGCCTGAACCAGCCGTATCTTTGTCAAAGGTATACAGGGTCATATTGTTACTGCCCACTAACATCCCATCATTTACCTTGGTATACGGCGCCATTGCCCCGCCTNTCATTGAAGCGCATGCCGCTAAAGTAGCAACAGCTACCAATCCAATTAACAGCCTTTTAATACGATTCATTTAGGTCTCCTTTTAAAGTTATCCAAATACTCTACCCCTAATTTATCTTTATCGCTTGACACCATTAAGAGTAAAGGGAATAGGAAATAAAACCGCCCAAAGGTAGTTTTAGTGTTTCCTGGTAGGCCGGGGAAGAATCGACTAAGGACAAAGTTATCTCATCCTATTTCCAGTAAGCTGGTTGCTTTCTATGAGAATGTNTAAATGAATATTAATTCTGATTTTTCGCAGAAGGCCGTAATTAATACCGCGGACTTAGACTGGAGCCTCTCACCTATACCGGGCATCGAAAGAAAATATCTTGATCGAGTTGGCGATGAGGTTGCGAAAGCCAGCTCACTGGTTAAGTACAGCCCCAAATCATCTTTCACTGAACATACTCATGGTCGCGGAGAAGAAATACTGGTTCTAGAGGGTGCATTTTCTGATGAGAATGGTGACTANTCGGCTGGTACCTATATTCGCAATCCACCCAACAGCAAACATGCTCCATACTCAAAAGAAGGTTGCGTCTTATTTGTAAAACTACGGCAATTTAACGACCAAGATGGTTCAATAGTAAGAATAGATACAACCACAGCCCCCTGGCATCCTGGCTTAGTTCCCGGCCTATCCGTAATGCCACTACATGAATTTGATGGAGTTGGAACAGCTTTAGTCCACTGGGCGCCAAATACAATTTTTAATCCCCATGTTCATCCAGGCGGAGAAGAAATATTTGTTCTCAAGGGTGTGTTTCATGATGAGCATGGTTCATATCCCGCCAGAACGTGGATAAGAAGCCCTCGATATAGCAAACACGCACCCTTCACCAAGTCTGAGGGCGCACTCATCTATGTAAAAACTGGCCATCTCAGTAACCTAGTTTGATTAAATGAAAAAACCACTCGAAGGTGGTTAGGGTGTTTCTTGGTGGTCTGAGGGTGGAATCAACCAGGGGTGGGGATGCCCGACTCTATTTCTTAGACTTATATTTTTGGATAGCCCCTTTTAAATCCGAATACTCCTCGCAGCCAAATGTACAGACCTTATCTAATCTGGCCAATAAAGCCTCAGCACCAGGCAGATCATTATTAATTAACTTTAGCATCCCGTAATATTCAAGAGCGCCGCGATGATTTGGGTCTATTTTTAAAGCGGCTTGATAGTACTTTTCTGCCCCCGCCAAATCGGGTGGCTGCTTCTTGCGAAGACTGTAGCCCATCAAATTATTCCAATCCGCAGAACTTATTTCATTGGCGCCTTGTAATTGCTTGATAGCCTGATCGTACTTTTCAGACTTAATACTTGTCCTTACTTCAGTTAGCCAAATTGGGTCTGACTTAACAGGTGTAGTATCTGCCGCTTGAGATGAGCCAACTATCGAAAGGAGCAATAGAACTGCCGAGAGTATTTTTTTCATTTGAATGCCTGTGGTTGATAGCCCCTCTTTTATAAACGGATTATTTAATTCGCGCTTGTGCAGAGGCTAAATGAAAAAACCACCCGAAGGTGGTTTTGGTGCTTCTTGGTGGCCCGGGGCGGAATCGACCAAGACCTCAGGAGATTCTCATCCTACCTCTAGACTACTTCCAGATAAGGTTCAATTTCTTATGCGAAGCGGCGCAATCTCTCAAATAAAGATTAATGAGGCTTTGGTAAGGAATGCCAACTTCTTCTGAAACAGATTTGAAGTAGCTCACTGAATCCTCGTCCAGTCTAATGGTTATGGGCTTCTTGAGCATAGAAGCATATGGGTTTTTACGAGCCTTTGAGAAATCATATTCTTTACGCATCTTCATCACCTTTAATAAGCTTTTGACTCTTTAGGGGTTGCCTTACGAGCCGAAATAATACGAACGACATTACCCTCGCTTCGATAACAATGGCAAACCAAAATCACACGAAGAGAATGACTTAATCCCAGCAAGATAAATCTGTCTTCATCCTCCGAATGATCGGGATCGGAAATTAACTTAGCACTTTCATCATAAAACACAGATTTTGCCTCTTCAAAAGAAATGCCGTGTTTCTTTAGATTGGCTGAAGATTTTTTGGGTTCCCATTCAAATCGCAATGAAGTCATATGTACATTGTACATATATTAATTGGAAAAAGCAAGTCTGCCCGACCAAAAGAAAATGCCCCGCACGAAGCAGGGCATTATTTAAATCTTGGTGGCCCGGGGCGGAATCGAACCACCGACACAAGGAT
>Ga0007802_100014_pt1 | contig 28481 bp, 30 predicted proteins | sample CryBogmetaGMA4M_FD_54978 | JGI IMG/M metagenome (GOLD analysis project Ga0007802, IMG submission 54978) | Freshwater microbial communities from Crystal Bog, Wisconsin, USA - MA4M | ecosystem: Environmental > Aquatic > Freshwater > Lake | place: Crystal Bog, Wisconsin, USA | collected 2009-07-06 | reverse complement strand
CGCTGGTGTTTATGCCACTGTCCCAGATTTTCCCAGCCAGAATCAACCACAATCATTTTGATTCGCGAAGTATGGGTATTGGTGATGATGGTATCTACAGGAGATTTTCCAGACCAGATATACATGATGGTGGCATATGGCATTTCTTGACCGCTAATGAGATTGGCCATCTCAAAAGTCATCTTCTCCTTCAAAGACAATTTCGATTTATTACCATCAAAGGCGACCAAGATTCTTAATGGCGCATCATCGTGATAGCTTTCAGCATTATCAGCCTCAGGCATGGCACTCAGCGCTTTCCATTCCCACTGGAGCCATAAATTATTAGCCTGACGTGGGCGCAACTTCACAGCCAAACCAGAAGCAGATGTTTTGGAATTGGCGCTCAGAACGGTTTTACCTTGGTAGTTTTCTAAGCGATAAACCGTATTCTTTTTATAAGGCGCAATACGATAAAAATTCCAGCCGTTAGGCATACCATCACGAGGAGTTTCTGCAGAAAATTTGGGAAGTTCTTCTTGGGCTGGTAGTTGATCAACATTAAAGGCCTGCCCAGACTCATTTTGGATAGAGTCCCCGCTAAATCCAGCACATCCAGCCAATGCAAAGACTATGCAGAGTATCAAAAGGCTTGAGATGTATTTCAACATAAGCTCAATTGTCCCAAAGAATTGCCCGAGTGAGTCTAAAATCGATGCATGCGCCAATATTCCCCCTCAGGCTGGGCAGCAATCTGCATTTGCATAGCAGCAGTAGTGCATTTTGCACTGGGGTTCTTAATTGAATTTTCGGTAGACGAAGCACACTACGCGCTATATGCCCAACACTTAGCGTGGAGCTACTTTGATCATCCGCCTTTAGTTGGCTGGATTCAGTGGCCCCTTGTGGCCCTCACATCTTCAGAGGGACTTATTCGCATTATTCCAGAGCTTCTCTGGATTGTTTCCTGCATCTTAGTTTATCAAGTAACACTGGAGATTCACCACTTCATTCAAGGGCGTAACGCAGGCTACCTGACAAGCTCACTACCTACAGCAAATGCTTGCGGACTAATGGCAGTCTTAGCCATCATCGCAGCACCAATGCCACATGTTTTAGCCATTGGCTTATTGCCTGACACATTACTAACGCCATTGAGTCTAGGGATCATGCTAATGGCAATACGCTGGTTAATTCAAGATCGTTTCAGTATTGGTGATTGGATCTTGATGGGGGTCTTACTGGGATTGGCTGGATTAAGTAAGTACACCGCTGTATTTACTGCATTCGCTTTGATACTGGTGTTTTTCAGTGCTCGCAGAAAATCGTGGATTACCAAAGTGGGGTTCTGGGTGGCGCTGTTTATCGCTCTCCTCTTTATTAGCCCTGTTCTCTACTGGAACTGGGCCAATGACTGGATTTCATTTAAATATCAAATTGCTCATGGGGGTGGCGGTGAGTGGCTATGGCGTAGATTAGGAGCATTCTTAGGATTGCAAATTCTTGTTTTCGGCCCTCTACTGATCATGGGAACCTATCTCTTTTTTAGAACCTGTATGCATGCGACTAAACTGTCCTTGGTCGCATTGCTTGGATTCTTCTTTATTCCATTCGTGATTTTTGCCAGCCTATCTGGAGGTGGTGGACTACCTCATTGGACAACTCCTGCGTGGTTTTGTTTGGCACCGTTTGCAGGGATTGGTTTAGCAAAGGCATGGTCTACGCAACGTCGTGCCATTATTCGAGCTCTATTCATTATTCAGATTGCTTTGTGTTTTATTGGTTTTGGATTTGTCCTATCGGGCGGCATTAGTTCGGCATCGATCAAATCAAACCCGATTGCAGATCTATATGGCTGGAAAATTGCCGGTCAAAAAGCGGCTGCGCTAATCCAAACAACTAAAGCTGATGGCATCGCAGTTCAAAATTGGACTCTTGCCAGTCGTGCTGCTTGGTATGCAAAGCCCATTCCCGTGTTCGTACTTGATCAAAGGAAAGATCAGTTTGATCTCTGGTTTGGACAGCTCCCACTAGGAGCAAACATTCTTCTAATTAACTGGTCTGGGATGGCTTTTCCAACCCCAATTGGTTCTAAGTCGGCTTTCGAGCGTTGCGAACCCCTGGACACCCTAGAAGTACAGCGATTTGGCCAGGTTTTATCAAAATTTGACTTTAGCCTTTGTAGTAACTGGCAAGGCCCAGCTTCGATAAAGTAATTCTCCCAAATTCAAGACCTTAGGTGCCCAAGGCATTATCCTTACGCCTATGAGTTCACAACCCCAAGCCACCCCTAAAACCCCATCCGGGTGGAAATCAATTCTGAAACGTGCGTGGCCAACCATTCGCATTTTGCTTTCAGTCGCACTTCTCTGGAAAGCAACGAGCGGAATTGATTGGCATACCCTGCTAGATTCCGAAATCAAAATGGAGCCACTGTGGTTCTTAGCAGCCTTAGCATGCATGATGACCGCCTTTGTTTGCGGTGGCTATCGCTGGGGTCTATTTATGCAAGCAGTTGGCTTTCCTCGCCGGATTCATTCCTATATTGGCCTCTACTTTGCTGGTGGATTAATTAATCAAGGTTTACCAAGCACTCTGGGTGGTGATAGCTATCGCGCTATTACTGCTACCCACTTAACCAATTCTGGAAATTTGAGCGATCCCAAAGAGTTGGATCAAGAACTGCATCACTCAGTAGATCTTGGGCACGCAACCCCCAAACTGCGCTTAAGTTTTGCAATGGTTTTAGTAGACCGCTTATTAGGACTTGCTGGAAATAATTTATTGGGTGGCATTGGCTTAATATTGGGTGGGGCAACGCTTGCTATCTGGGGTCAAGATCTTGGCTATGCCGTAATGGGCATCATGATTCTGGCAGGACTCATTATTTCCGTAATATTGGCTTGGACTCCTAGCCGCCAATTATTACAAAAATTATTGGACCGCTTCCAGATGAACAATGCAATGCCTGGTATTCGTCTCGCATTTTCTTGGCCCACCAATCTTGCACAAGCGGTTCTCGCAATTGGAATTCACTTTTTAACTATCCTCACACTCTTATTTTGCCTAAAGGCATATGGAGTAGATGCGCCAATTGAAGCCCTGATGATTGGCTTGCCTGCGCTCAGTCTATTACTGATGCTGCCCATCAGCATCTCGGGTTGGGGTTTGCGTGAAGCCACGCTCTCATCAGTATTGGCATTGTGGGGAGTAAACCCCTCACTCACAGTCATAGCATCCATTAGTTATGGCGCACTCACTGTGATATCGGTATTGCCTGGTGCATACTTTTTATTAAAACGAAAATAATTCTTTCAGAGCAAAACTATGGCTATTAGCGTCAACACTATGCGGGCAATTGATCATTGGGTAGGTGTACCCCTATGCGCAGTCGCTAGTCCCCTAGTAGCACTCATTGATAGTGTAAAAAATGTTTTCACTCGCGGCCCCGAAACCCCAAAAAAACTACTCTTTATTGAACTCTCAGAAATGGGTAGCGCAATCTTGGTAGACCCTGCTATGCGCAATGCGAAAGCGCGTGGTGCGGAACTCTACTTCTTAATCTTCAAGAGCAATCGCGCCAGCCTGACTTTATTGAATACTGTTAAGTCAGAAAATATTTTTACTATTGACTCCTCTAGCTTAAGCGGCTTAATAAAAGATACCTTACGTTTCTTATGGGTTGCACGTCGCCATCACATCGATACCGTCATTGATTTAGAACTTTTTTCACGCTTTACTGCATTACTTACAGGTTTATGCGGAGCCCGTCGTCGTGTGGGTTATCACATCTTTCATGGCGAAGGCTTATGGCGTGGCTTCATGCTAACTCGCAAAGTACATTACAACCCCCATATCCACATTACTAAAAACTTTCTTTCTTTAATTCATGCGGCTTTTGCCAAAGAAATTGAAGTCCCCTTTAGCAAAATTCAGATACCCGATTCTGAGGTGCGTTTAGAGCAAGCCATCATTAATCCGGCAGCACTTGAGAAAGTGCGCGAACGAATTGAGAAGCAAGCAAAAGATGCGGGTATTGAATATATACATGGCAAGCATCGCTTAATTTTGATTAATCCAAATGCGAGTGATTTATTGCCGCAGCGTCGCTGGGCGCAACAACGCTTTTCTGAATTAATTCAAGCCGTTCATGCGCAATATCCTAATGACCTGATTTTGATTACAGGATCACCCGCTGAGCTTGCTTATGTAGAGAAGGTTCGTATAGTAGCTAACGTGAAGAATGCGCTGAATTTTGCGGGCCACGTCACTTTTGCAGAATTACCTCCGCTATACACGCTATCCGATGTCATGGTGACTAATGACTCTGGCCCAGGTCACTTCTCAGCAGTGACACCCCTCAGAACAGTAGTGCTGTTTGGACCAGAAACTCCAGCCTTATATGGTTCAGTGGGTAACTCCATTGCTATCACCGCCAATCTAGCCTGCTCTCCTTGTGTCAGTGCAGCAAACCATCGCAAGACCCCCTGTCATGACAATGTCTGTATGCAAGCGATTACTGTTACTCAAGTTTTAGACAAAGTACAAATTCAATTACAAGACGCAGATAAAGCAAAAGGTCGCTAATCGGAATGGGCAAAAAAGCGATTCCTACTTTTGCCTGGTTTATACCGCTTGCTCCATTAGCGCTCGCATTAGCCATCTATTTCGGTGAATTCCAAAGTAGCAGCTTTCTATTCATTAATCAGTTCACCCGATTATTACCAGACACCATTTGGGCGTGGCTTACATTCCTAGGTAATGGCTGGGGAGTTTTTGCCATTGCATTTCCGCTTATCCTATTAGCCCCACGCTTATTAAGCGCTGGAATCTTTGCGGGAATCATTTCAGCCATTGCCAGCAGCTCTTTGAAAGTACTCTTTGATTTGCCTAGGCCCGCTAGCGTTTTAATGGAAGGTAGTTTTTACCGTATTGGCGAACCTTTACTGCATAAGGCCTTTCCATCTGGTCATACCTTAACGGCTTTTGCTATCGCAAGCGCCCTCTATTTCTCAACCAATAAAGAAAAGCGTGGGCCGATGTTGTTCCTCTTTTTTGTAGCAATATTGGTCGGCTTATCGCGAAGCGCATTTGGGGCGCACTGGCTAACAGATGTGTTGGGTGGCGCTGGATTTGGACTATGGTGTGGAATATTGGGGGCTATTTTNGCTAATGGCATCCCAGAAAAATATCTTGCAATTAAAGGCATCTGGTTGAGATTTATAGCTGTTGGGGGCATCTGTGCTGTTTATGCTCATCTGACGCAAATCATGGATCATGAATTAAACCTGCCATTGCAATATGCATCCATCGCCATACTGCTCATTACACTTACTTTGTTCATCAAAGCCCAGTTCACCCCGTCACCCAGTAAGGCGGACTAAAGCATCATGTTTAGTTACCGACACGCATTTCATGCGGGTAGTCATGCAGATATTCTCAAGCATTTAATCCTGATTCATTTGGTTGAATATCTCCAAGAGAAGCCTGGCGCCCTAACCATTGTCGATACCCACGCGGGGGCTGGAATTTATAGCCTGAAGGATGGTTTCGCAGCAATCAGCAAAGAGGCTGAGGGTGGGATAGTTCGCCTACTCAAGTATGTTGAGGCAGGAAATCCAATCCCAGAAAGTATTCAGCACTTTTTAGAAATTATTCAATCAGAAAATACTCNGGGGAATTTAACTTCTATCCAGGCTCACCTTTTATCTTGGCAAACCTATTGAGGTCACAAGATAGACTGAAATTATTTGAACTTCACCCCAAAGAGATTGATGTATTACGCCATAATATTGGCCAACTCAAGCAATCCAAACAGATTGATGTTTATGCTGAAGATAGTTTTGCCAGACTAAAGGGCTTGCTTCCGCCCCCTAGCAGGCGTGGTTTAGTTTTAATTGATCCATCTTATGAGGACAAACAAGATTATCGTCATCTTGAAACAGCAATGGAAGAAGCACTCCAGCGCTTTGCTACTGGCTGCTATGCCATTTGGTATCCTGCACTTTCCAGAAGAGAGGCTACAGCCCTACCAGATCGCATGAAAAAGATTGCCACTCAACACAAACGCTCATGGCTTCATGCAGAATTTCGAGTGGAAAATGCACCCGGAGAACGACGTCTGCAAGCCAGCGGCATGTTCATCATCAATCCACCTTGGACTCTCGAAAAGAATTTAGCGCAAGCATTACCGATTTTGATCAAAGCTCTAGGTATAGATAGTGGCGCTCAATTCGTACTGAAGAGTTTTGAGGTTTAAGCAGTAAACCTCAAGGCTTGCTAGTCTCGTACATCAATCATGATTTCATTGCGGCGCATAAAAGGTAGCGTCCAAGGTGGGTTATAGCGAGCAAATTTGGGTATGCTCGCCGCCTGAAGATTTTTAGTCTTCATCCATTCCTCTAGCTCGAGAGTTCTTTCGGCGACCTTATTCTCATTATAAAAACCAGAAAAGCTAAGCACTGCGCGCTTCACAGCCGGAATTTGCCGAAGCTGCACTTTAGAATTGAGGGGTTTCGGAAGGCTCTCCATAGAGTATTCCGCAGGCATTACAAACGACACCGTCCATTTGCCAGCATAGGATTCAATGTTGACTGGGGCAGTCATTGCTATCGCGGCGCCCTTTACTGCTCGCTCTTCTACCACCACTGGAGCAGTCATTGAGATTTTTTCACTAGGCTGATTTTGTCCAAAAATATAGGCTGCAATAAGTCGGAAACCTTGGCTCGATGCTTCGTCTAAATCGCCCTCAACCTGAACCTCTGCGAGAATCATAGGGCTATAAGACCTTAGCTCAAATGGCGGTGTTTTTTCAAGCACAGTATATTTGGGTTCCTCAACTGCCATTGCTGTACCTATTACTCCAATAGCAATCAAACAGAACAGAATTCGGGAGCAAGTGATTCTCAAGCACTACCCTACCAGTTCGCTTTGAGAGTAAATCCTGAAGCACTGTAATCTAAGCTAGCCTTAGCACCAACAGGCAGCGTAGCCTTATTAGACTGATGACCAAATGGCAAATCAGTCAAGATAGGAATAGAGTCTGGCAAGCGTTTACGGATTACTTCAATTGCTCGCTCTAAAGAATATCCTTTGTCATTATCGTAAAGACGATATGCAGAAAAGCTTCCCAACAAGATGGCAGACTGATTTGCTAGAACGCCTGCATCAAATAGTTGCATTAGCATTCTCTCGACACGATAGGGATGCTCATTTACATCTTCTAAAAATAAGATGCCATTATTGGTCTGCTGCGCTGATGGCAAATAGGGTGTCCCCACTAAACCAGCCAGAATGGTTAAGTTACCACCCCATAAGATTCCTGAAAGCGAATTGCTAACTGTCTTACCTAAAAAGGATTGTGGAGCAGAAACACTGCAATCCAGTTTTCGCTCTTTTATAGCAGTTTCAAAATTCTGCCACATAAATGCATCAGGAGAGATTGCCGCTCCGCTTTCATCTAGCCTCCCAAAATCATAATTCAGCATTGGGCCGGATAAACTGATTGCCCCGGCTTTTGCTAATAATCCTAACTGGAACACTGTGAAATCACTATGACCACAAATTTGCAAGCCGTTGTTAACGGCCTTTGCAATTTCTGACCAGTGAATATCCGCAAGCAAGCGATGTATGCCATACCCACCACGCATTACCATTACAACATTCTGAGGATCAAGGGTGGCTAAATGATTTATCTCCTTTAAACGCTCACTATCAGACCCCGCAAAACGTTCATGAACTCGATGCACGCATTCAGAATTCTGAATAGCAATTCCCTTACTCTTTAACCAGTTGATACCAGCTAAAGGACTTTGATTATCTATGCTTGCCCCAGACGGAGCAATGAGGTGAATCGATTTCAACGCCGCTCCTTAAAAAAGTCTCGTAATAACTGGCCGCATTCCTCAGCCATCACACCGCCCTCAATATGGGTTTGATGATTGATTTGTTTTGAAGAGAATACATCTAAAACACTACCGGCAGCACCTGTTTTTGGATCTGTGGCCCCATAAACAATGCGATCAAGCCTAGCATGCAAGATTGCGCCCGCACACATCGTGCACGGTTCCAGAGTCACATACAAGGTGGCGCCTGGCAAGCGATAATTTTCATCGGATAAGGCTGCCTGTCTTAATGCCAACATTTCAGCGTGCGCACTAGGATCATGATTTGATATCGGCTGATTAAATGCCCTTGAGATCACTTGACCATCGCGGACCAGTACTGCACCTACAGGAACTTCACCAGCAAGAGCAGCCAATTTAGCTTGCTCCAAAGCTTGCTGCATAAACTGGCGATCAAGCTCGATTGGATTCATTTAAGAATGATGAACATCAGCCCAGCAATTAGGGGTTTCGTACAAGCGAAGGGAAGAGAGTTCAAGTCGACCACCAAAAGCTTTATTAAATACAGGCTGCAAAATTGCAAAAGCTGCATTCGCGAGATTTTCTACGGTAGGTACATGCTCCATGATCACTGTTTTGTGATTAGGCAGGCTTTCTAAAAAAGTAACGACCCCCTCATCTTCTTTGGCAACCAGAAATGCATGGTCCCAAAGATCAACAACATATTGATTGGTTAGGCGCTTAATATCACCAAAATCGAGCACCATGCCATCATCAGGCTTGCCAGGGTGATCCGCCACCTCACCAGTCAAAGTGACTTCGATGGCATATCGATGCCCGTGCAGATGACGGCATTGCCCATCATGATTGGGAATACGGTGTCCTGAATCAAATTCAAGACGACGGGTAATGGAGATTGCAGGTTGTTTACTTTTCATTTAGCACTTAATTAATAGCCTTGCTAGCCTTAGCCAGATTATCTTATTCCTATGAGTTTATGAGATTGAAGGCTTAACCTCCAAAGTGGGCGTTTCTGGCAAAGGCCTACCGCTAATTCGGTATTGCTTATTAAATCCGGTCCATCCATTGGCTGCAAGAAACGATTTCGATAATCCATCTTCTCAAAACGAGCCAATAACTTCTCCAATGGATCGTGACCAAGCTGCGGAATGACTAACTTCAATTCATTTGCTTGTAGCACAATCAATTCTGCGCCCGCTTTAGGGCTCACACAAACCCAATCAATACCAGCTGGAACTTTAATCGTGCCGTTGGTTTCAATGGCCACTTCAAAACCTTTTTGATGAAGGGCTGCAATGAGATTTTCATCTAATTGTAAAAGTGGTTCACCGCCAGTGAAAACAACATAGCGTTGCTGCGGCCCAGCAGAGGTACTTCGCCAGGAAGCCTCTATTGCATCCGCCAAATCTCTGGCGCTCTCAAACTTTCCGCCGCCAATACCATCACTCCCTACAAAATCGGTATCGCAGAATTTACAAACGGCAGTTGCTCGATCTTCTTCACGGCCACTCCATAAATTACAACCTGCGAAGCGGCAAAATATGGCAGCTCGTCCTGCGTGGGCGCCCTCACCTTGCAGGGTAGGGAAAAGTTCTTTAACGGTATACATAGCTATATACCTATTTTAAGCGCTTTGCCTACTTCCAGGAGATAAGCTCCCACTGTAGATAATCTTCCCAATAGGCATTCGCCCAAAAGACGCCGTTGGCTAAATATCGGCCATAACCCCTTCTTATGACCCACCTACCAATTTCTGGAGCCAACCAAACATCCTCTTGGCGATAATTTGCTAGTCTGAAAAGGTCATTACTTTCAAAATAGGGTGCCTCATTTTGATAATGGATCGTCGAAAATTGTCCTGCCGGGACTGTAATCCTCTCCCATTGGAGCGCAGTGACATTAAGCCCCCAGTAATAACTAGAGTCTGGATAACCGGGCACCTGATATCGAGTTCGATAAAAACCAGACCATTTTGGAAGTAACTGCTCTGGCCATAATGGCAATGCCTGCTGAAAGACCTGAGGAGGGCTCCAATGCGGATCCTGAACAACAAAGCCCCATGGAGATTGAATTTCATCTGGCAAAGGACCGGCCTTAACACTGCTACGCTGAATACGAACCTCTTTGCCTACAGAAACAATGGTTTCGGTAACCACATCGATCAGGCTCTGATTGAAGACATTGCGGACGTTATAAACCCACTGCTGCCCTACTTGAGGGGGTCTTACTTTAGGGGGGACTTCAGGTTGGGGCAACACACTTCCAGATGGATAGGGTTGAGAAGAAATGCAAGCCCCCAATAATCCAGTCAGGATTAATAAAAGAATTCTGTGCAGATAGCTTGCTTGAAAAATTGAAGTCATCGCAGAATCACTTTCTTAAAGAGGTTATTGGCCAAGAAGATCAAGCTCTTCAGACGTAAACCCAGCCTGCTCTCTTGCCCGAAGATTGAAGGGGCCTCTTAATGCTGGAGCACGATACTGTTTTGCCAAATCTTGATAAGCTTTTATTGGTGACAGATTTTCTTGAGCACATAAAAAATTGAACCACTGATTACCAATCAATACATGTCCAACCTCATCCCTAAGGATAATCTCTAATATTTCTACAACTCTATGATCTTTTATCTGCTTGAACCGATCGCGAATAGCCGGAACTGCATCTAATCCGCGTGCTTCCATCGTTCTTGGAACAAGCGCCATTCTTGCAATGACCGCATCTGAGGTTCTCTCCACCATCTCCCATAAGCTATTGTGAGCAGGAAAATCACCGTAAGCTAATCCAAGGGAGTGCAAGTGATCTTCAATTAAACTGAAATGGTAAGCCTCTTCTTTGGCCACTTTTAACCAATCTGCGTAGTATTGTGCAGGCATTTTGGCAAATCGCCAGATGGCATCTAAGGCAAGATTCATGGCGTTAAATTCAATGTGGGCCAGAGAATGTAGTAAAGAATGTCGGCCTTCGACCGTATGCATTGCTCTTTTAGGAACTGTTAACGGTGGCACTAATTCAGGGCGGAGTGGCCGACCGGGGAGCTGAAGTCCTTCTGCGCTCAGACAAGTAGAGGGATTTAGGCTAAGTCGCCCATAAAGCTGATCATCAAATAATTGGCTAAGGCGCTCTACCTTAGTCTTGGGATCCGTAAGCAACAGTATTTCAAGGGCGGATTGTCGTAACTCACTCATCTACAGCAGTCGACTAGGTTTTTATTCCCACTCAATCGTAGCTGGCGGTTTGCCGCTGATGTCATAGACGACCCGATTGATGCCGCGCACTTCATTGATGATGCGATTAGAAACTTTACCTAATAACTCATGTGGCAAATGCGCCCAGTGCGCAGTCATAAAGTCTTGCGTCTGAACTGCTCGGAGTGCCACAACATACTCATATGTTCTGCCATCCCCCATCACGCCAACTGACTTCACTGGCAAGAACACCGCAAATGCTTGGCTAGTAAGCTCATACCAAGACTTCTGAGTTGCCTCATCTATGGTGTTGCGCAGTTCTTCAATGAAGATGGCGTCTGCACGTTGGAGCAGACTAGCAAACTCCACTTTCACCTCACCCAAAATACGAACCCCTAAACCGGGCCCAGGGAATGGATGGCGATAAACCATCTCACGCGGCAAGCCCAATGCAACACCAAGCTCGCGTACCTCATCTTTAAACAACTCGCGCAATGGTTCTAGCAACTGCAGGTGCATATCATCAGGCAAACCACCGACATTATGGTGGCTCTTAATGGTATGAGCACCCTTCTTGCCTTTGCCCGCTGACTCAATCACGTCTGGATAGATCGTTCCCTGTGCAAGCCACTTTGCATTTTTAATTTTTCCAGATTCAGTCTGGAAAATTTCCACGAATTCTTTACCAATAATTTTGCGCTTCGCCTCTGGATCAGCAATACCTGCCAACTTGCTCATAAACGTGTCTTTTGCATCGACACGAATCACCTTAACACCCAGATTGCGTGCAAACATCTCCATGACTATGTCGCCTTCATTTAAGCGAAGCAAACCATGATCAACAAATACACAAGTGAGCTGATCACCAATTGCGCGATGAATTAATGCCGCCGCAACACTGGAGTCAACACCGCCAGATAAACCGAGAATGACTTCTTCATCCCCCACTTGCTTGCGAATGTGCTCAACAGCTTCAGCAATATAGTCACCCATCACCCAATCTGGTTTGCATCCGGAAATTTGATGTACAAACCGCTCCAGAATGGCAGTACCTTGAATAGTATGAGTAACTTCTGGATGGAACTGAAATGCGTAGAAATGGCGCTCTTCATCCGCCATGCCGGCGATAGGACAAGAATCAGTGGAAGCCATCAATGTAAATGATGGCGGCAAGGTAGTAACTGAATCACCATGGCTCATCCACACCTTCAGAATGCCGTGGCCTTCACTGGTAGAAAAATCCTGAATACCTTTAAGGAGCTTTGTATGGCCATGAGCACGAACCTCGGAGTAGCCAAACTCACGTGCTTTACCCAAAGACTCTGCAGATGCTACTGCGCCACCAAGTTGGCTTGCCATGGTTTGCATGCCGTAGCAAATACCTAAAACTGGAACACCTAATTCAAAAACAATTTGAGGTGCACGCGGACTGCCGTCTTCAGTAACTGAACTGGGGCCACCAGAAAGAATGATTCCTTTGCCGCCCTGTTCTTGAATAAATTTACGAATAAATTCTGGATCGCAATCATAGGGATGAATCTCTGAATAGACTTGTGCATCGCGCACACGCCGAGCAATTAATTGAGTTACTTGTGAACCAAAGTCGAGAATCAGTATTTTGTCGTGCACGAAAGAACCAGTCTTAAATTCAGCCTTAATTTCAGCTTTTGTTTACTTATTAATCAATGTGGTAATTCGGTGCTTCCTTGGTGATTTTCACATCATGCACATGCGACTCGCGCACACCCGCAGAGGTGATTTCCACAAAATTGGCTTTTTCATGTAGCTCTTCAATTGTTTTGCAACCCAGATAACCCATGGAGGAACGAATACCACCAGTCAATTGATGCAAGATGGCAAGAACGCTACCTTTGTANGGGACCTGACCCTCAATTCCTTCAGGCACCAGTTTTTCAGCATTCGCAACNATGTCGCTTTGGAAATAACGATCGGCAGAACCATCCGCCATCGCGCCCAAAGAACCCATGCCTCGATAACTCTTATAGGAACGTCCTTGATANAGGAACACTTCACCGGGAGCTTCTTCAGTACCAGCAAACATACCGCCCATCATCACAGAACTTGCGCCAGCTGCTAATGCTTTAGCAACATCACCTGAGTAACGTACGCCACCATCAGCAATCAATGGAATCCCTGTTCCTTTAAGTGCAGTTGCTACGTTAACGATTGCAGTAATCTGCGGAACACCAACACCAGCGACAATTCGTGTAGTGCAAATAGAGCCTGGACCAATGCCAACCTTTACGCCATCTGCGCCATGATCAGCCAAAGCTTTAGCAGCATCACCTGTAGCAATGTTGCCACCAATCACCTGGATATGAGGATAATTTTTCTTAACCCATTTAACGCGATCTAAGACGCCTTGGCTATGACCATGCGCGGTATCAACCACGATGACATCGACGCCAGCGCGAACTAACAACTCAATGCGTTCATCGTTATCGGGACCTACACCCACCGCCGCACCTACGCGGAGCTTGCCTTCGCTGTCTTTGCAGGCATTCGGATGTTCAGTAGCTTTGAGAATATCTTTAACGGTAATGAGTCCACGTAACTCAAACCGATCATTGACAACCAGTACACGCTCTAAGCGATGTTGACTCATTAAACGCTTTGCTTCTTCTAATGAGCAACCTTCTTTAACCGTNATCAAACGCTCACGTGGAGTCATCTTCGTTTTTACCGAAGCCTCTAAGTCTTCTTCGAAACGCAAATCCCGATTTGTAATAATTCCAACCACTTCTTTTCCTACCAACACTGGAAATCCCGAGAAGCCATGTTCACGAGAAAGTTGAATAACCTGGCGAAGCGTTACTTCTGGGGCGATAGTGATTGGATCACGCAGTACGCCCGATTCATATCGTTTTACTTTGGCTACTTCGCGCGCTTGTTCAGCTGGCGATAAGTTCTTATGAACAATACCAATTCCACCTTCGCTGGCCATGGCGATTGCCAAACGACCTTCAGTGACGGTATCCATAGCAGCAGACACCAGTGGTGTATTAAGAGAAATATCTCGAGTTAACTTACTTGCCAAGTTGGCATCTCGAGGGAGTACCGAAGAATAAGCCGGTACGAGGAGCACATCGTCAAAAGTGAGTGCTTTTTGAATGAGTCGCATGCAAAACCCCTAGTCGCAAAAACAGATTATAGCCTCCTGGCCTTTCTTTTAGCTGCAGCAGCTTGAAATTTGGCGTCCTGGTTCTGGTTAGCCTTTTTACGTCGCACTGTCTTGGGGTCTATCAACAGAGGGGAATAGAGCTCTAAACGGTCTCCAGAGTAAATGGGGCTATCCCAATCCTTCCGTTTACCAAAAACCCCAAAACAACCTTTTCTGGCTAAACCAGGGTCATTTTGGCTAGTTGCTATGCCNGCCTTAATCAAAGCCAAACCTACTGTTGCAGACTCACTATCGTGAAAGATCAATTTCAAGGAACTCAGAATCGGCTCCCCTAGCCTAGCGTCACACAATAAGATATCGAGTGTTTGCTTAGCCATAAAGCGCTTCAGCCCGCTTCACAAAGCAATCTACAAAGGTGCCGGCAATATGACTGAACACGGGTCCAATAATCTTATCGAGAATGACACTCTTAAACTCCCAGTGAAGCTTAAACTCCACTTTGCAAGCATCTTCTCTTAAAGGGATAAAGTTCCACTGCCCAGAAAAATGCTTAAACGGGCCATCCACAAAGATCATATCAATGGTTTCAGGACGATGATTCACGTTGCGGGTGTGGAAATACTGGGTAATGCCCTTGAAATGGATATTGATCTTGGCATCAAGAATAGTCTCAGTTTGCTCAAAAATTTCCACCCCGCCACACCAAGGCAAAAACTCGGGATAACGAGCCACATCGGTCACCAGACCATACATGCGGTCGGCTGATTGGCCAATTAAAACGGTCTTGTAGACGTCTGCCATAATCGATCTTGGAAGCTAAATAAATATGAGTATCGTCGATAACAAAAAAGCCTTCTTTGATTATTTTGTCGAAGAGCGCTTTGAGGCAGGGCTGGTGTTGGAAGGCTGGGAAGTCAAAGCCATCCGCGCAGGTCGCGTGCACGTCAAAGAAGCGTATGTCGTCATACGCAAGGCGGAGCTTTTCCTGATCGGCTGTCATATCACCCCCCTGCTTTCAGCGTCTACCCACATCGTCCCCGATAGCACCCGTACCAGAAAACTGCTCTTAAACGCTATTGAGATCCGTAAGCTCATTGGTAAGGTGGAGCAAAAGGGATATACCTTAGTCCCTCTGAATCTCCATTTCTCCAAAGGGAATGTGAAGTGTGAAATTGGCCTGGCAAAAGGTAAAAAACAGCATGACAAACGTGCCGCAACTAAAGAGCGGGAATGGGAAGTTCAAAAAGGACGGATAGCTAGGGGCGATTTAAACGCTTAAACCTGGAAAAACTGGGATAGATTCCCCTTAGAACGCCTATCCGAATATATATGCACTAATTTAGTGCAATACAGCACCAAGCTGCTTCAAATCATTTAATTTAACCTCTACAAAGGCATTAGTTTGGTAACTATGAAATTGCCTTTTGACGAAATGCTCGACGCCGCTGGTAAAGCGCGTCCCCACTACCAAATTTTTCATCATTGGTTAAAGCAGCAAAGCGACAGCCTCATGGGTCTCAAGCGTGCTGAAGCTGACCTCATCTTTAGACGTGTGGGAATTACGTTTGCCGTTTATGGGGATGATTTAGGTGCAGAAAGAACGATCCCTTTTGATCAAGTGCCGCGCATTTTTACGTCCAAAGAGTGGGAACAGCTAGAAGCTGGATTACGTCAGCGTGTTAAAGCGCTCAACCGCTTTATCTATGACGTTTATCACGAAGAAGAAATTATCAAAGCCGGCATTATCCCTGCCGATCAAATCTATAACAACGCACAATACCGTCCAGAGATGCGCAATGTAAGCGTGCCACGCGATATCTACGCGCAAATTGCGGGCATTGATATTGTGCGGGCAGGTGAAGGTGAATTTTATGTTCTAGAAGATAACTTACGTGTGCCTTCTGGTGTGTCCTATATGGTGGAAGATCGCAAGATGATGATGCGCCTTTTCCCAGACCTGTTCCAAAAATATCGTATTGCTCCTGTAGAACACTACCCAGATCTTTTATTGGAGTGTTTGAAGGCCGTTAAACCAGATGATGTGAAGAAGCCCAACGTAGTTATCCTTACGCCAGGCATGTACAACTCAGCCTACTTTGAACACAGTTATCTTGCACAGCAAATGGGCGTAGAGCTAGTGGAAGGTAAAGACTTATTTGTAAAGAATGAGCAAGTCTTTATGCGTACCACGCAAGGTCCTGAGCGCGTAGATGTCATCTACCGTCGTGTCGATGATGACTTCTTAGATCCTCTCGCATTCCGTTCTGACTCCACCTTGGGGGTTGCTGGCCTCTTGTCTGCACATCGCGCAGGTAATGTCACTTTAGCCAACGCCATTGGAACTGGCATTGCAGATGACAAGTCAATCTACCCTTATGTCCCAGAGATGATTGAATTTTATCTTGGTGAGAAACCCATACTCAATAACGTACCTACATTTCAATGTCGCAAACCCGACGATTTGGCTTACACACTAGCCAATCTTGAAAAGTTGGTCGTGAAGCTAACTCATGGCGCGGGTGGGTATGGCATGTTGGTGGGCCCTGCTTCAACCAAGGCAGAGATTGAAGAATTTAGAAAGCATCTCATCGCCAATCCAGATAAATATATTGCCCAGCCTACCTTGGCACTTTCCACCTGCCCAACTTTCGTTGAGTCCGGTATCGCACCAAGACACATTGACTTGCGACCTTTTGTACTCTCCGGCAAGACCATCAAGATGGTTCCGGGCGGACTTACAAGGGTGGCCCTCAAAGAAGGCTCTTTAGTAGTGAACTCTTCTCAAGGTGGTGGTACTAAAGACACCTGGGTATTAGAAGCGTAAGAGGAATAAACATATGTTAAGTCGTACTGCTGATTGCCTTTATTGGATGGCCCGCTACACAGAGCGTGCTGAAAATACTGCGCGCATGCTGGATGTAAATCATCAGACCTCTCTACTTCCACAACCATCTGAGTTCTTAGAGCAGAGCTGGAAAAAGTTACTGACAATCTCTAAATTAGAAGAAGCGTTTCTCAGTAAGCACGACGTAGTGAATCGCGAAAATGTGCTTGATTTCATGATCTATGAAACCAGCAATCCCTCTAGCATTGTTTCTTGTTTATACGCCGCTCGCGAGAATGCTCGCGTGATTCGCGGAAAGATCACCTCTGAAGCATGGGAAACCCAAAACACGACCTGGCTTGAATTGCAGCGCATCCTTGAAGCAAGACACCAAGCCGATCCTAGCAGACTACTAGAGTGGGTTAAACACCGTTGCCATCTTTTTAGAGGGGTGCTCTATGGCACGATGCTTAAGAATGAGGCCTTCTATTTTATTAACGTAGGAACCCTTCTAGAGCGTGCAGACAATACAGCACGTATTCTTGAAACGAAGTATGAGCATCAAGATGCGCTAAAAGTATTAGATCCAAATAAGGCATCTGACGATGGCACTGGTGGTGAATTCTTTGACTTCTACCACTGGGCAGCCTTACTTCGCTCAGTATCAGCCTTTGAGATTTACCGCCAGATCTATTCCGATCAGGTCACACCAAAGCAAGTGGCCCAGCTTCTGATTTTCAACAAGCAAATGCCACGTTCATTGGTTTGCTGCGTCAATGAGTTGATTCCCCTAATCTCAGAAATGAAGAATCAACAATCCAAAGAAATTGAACGTCTATTAGGAAAACTCAAAGCAAGCTTAGATTATTCTGATATTGATGAAGTGTTTGATCAGGGATTAGANGAGTTTATTGAAGTCTTTTTAGAGCGTATCAACCANATCGCTGATGAGTTCAGTAACGCCTACCTCATCCCACTAGCTGTTGCCTAAGACTCTACAAAGATTATATGCACTTAAAAATTCGTCACCGTACGGAATATCGCTACGAAACTCCGGTGCGCTATTCTATTCAAGAATTGCGCCTAACACCGCCATCAACAGCGGGTCAACAAATTGATAGATGGAAAATCAGCACCCCCATCAAAGCGTCTAGCTCAATCGATACTTTTGGCAATGTATGCAGTGTATTTGTGCAAGAAAACCCTTATACCTCNATGATGATTGAGGCCGAAGGTGAAGTACATACCCAGGATGCCTTTGAGTTTGTTGATGATTCAAAAGCAGTTTCCCCCTACTTTCTACTCCAGCAAACCAATCTCACAGAGCCGACTGAGGAAATGCTGGAGTACTTCGCATATAGCCTGCCAAAGAAAAATTCCGTTGATCAAGTGCTTAAATTAGCTGAGTCAATTCAAGGCTTGATTGCCTACTCGCCTGGCCAAACTAACTTTGCTACTACGGCGGCGCAATCGTTTGCTATGAAATCGGGTGTTTGCCAAGATCATGCTCACATCATGCTTGGACTTTGTCGTGCATCTAACATCCCTGCGCGTTATGTCAGCGGTTATTTCTTTGCTGAAGAATCCCCAAATCTAGCAAGTCATGCGTGGATTGATGTTTGTAGCGATATTGAAAAAGGGGTTTGGACAAGTGTTGATATCACGCACGCATGCTTAGTAGATTCTCGCCATATCAGGTTAGCGATTGGACGTGATTACTACTCTGCTGCACCTGTTAAAGGCGTTCGCTCTGGTGGTGGTGGCGAAGAGTTAAGCGCCAGCATCNCCATTCAGNAATTACCCTAACAGTCTTCCTGGAAATTAAGAGATAATTCCCAATAAATTATTAAAGAGCTTAGGGGTTGAGGTATGACGTACTGTATTGGTCTTTGCCTAAAAGATGGTTTAGTTTTTCTCTCAGATACCCGCACGAATGCTGGTGTAGATCAAATCGGCACTTTCAGAAAAATGACATTGTTCCAAAAGAGCAATGATCGCTTCTTCGTTCTCATGAGNGCTGGAAATCTAGCCATTACGCANTCAGTTAAAGAAATCCTACTTCAGGGACAGCTTTTTAAGGGCAAGAATCTCTGGAAAGCCAAAAACGCATATGAAGCCGCGGTTGTTGTGGGTGATGCTATCAAAGAGGTTTATGAACGCGATCATTTGGCACTTGAAAAATCAGGGCTTGAATTTAATTGCAATATGATTTTTGGCGGCCAAGTCAAGGGTGAAAAACCGCGCCTATTTAGCATCTACTCGGCCGGAAATTTTATTGAAGCCACTCCTGAGACTTGCTATTTCCAAATTGGCGAATCGAAATACGGTAAGCCGATTTTAGATCGCGTGCTGAATTTCACTACACCACTGAACCTGGCAACGAAGTGTGCCCTCATTTCTATGGACTCCACTTTGAAGAGCAATATTTCAGTTGGATTGCCTTTAGATATGCTGGTTTATGAGAGAAACTCTTTAAAGGCTACCAAGCTAGTCACTTTAGATGATGCAAACCCGTATTTTGCGATGATCCATCAGTTATGGGGAGAGAAACTACGCGAGGCCTTTAACTCTATTGCCGAACCCAGCTGGAGCGGCGCTCATAAATCTAGCGATATCTCCATTCCTGCAAAAAAAATGGGGGCTATTCCAATTCATCATCCACCATCTAAAACACGGCTAGCTCATTCACGGACAAGCACCAAAACAAGCAAGCCAGCAAAGAAAGTGCCAATAAAGAAAGTTGCCTCTCAGAAAAAAGCAAAGTAGCGGCAATAAAAAAGCCTAGAATAATCTAGGCCTTTTTACTACGTCTAAGCTTAAATTAAGCTTTTAAACTCTTACCCAACATTTCCCAGGTTTCAACGACACTGTCTGGGTTTAGTGAGATTGAAGTAATGCCTTTCTCAACCAACCAACGAGCAAAGTCTGGATGATCCGACGGGCCCTGGCCACAAATACCAACGTATTTGTTTTGTTTGCGACATGCGTCAATTGAACGTGCAATCATGAACTCTACCGCTGGATCGCGCTCATCAAAGTCGATGGCCAGTAATTCCATGCCGGAGTCACGATCAAGACCTAAGGTTAATTGAGTCATATCGTTAGAACCGATAGAGAAGCCATCAAAATGCTCAAGGAACTGATCTGCCAGAATCGCATTCGATGGAATCTCACACATCATAATCAGACGAAGACCGTTCACACCACGCTTTAGGCCAAACTTCTCCATCATGTCAATTACGCGTTTCGCCTGATTGACAGTGCGCACAAACGGAACCATGATTTCAACATTATCAAGACCCATATCTTCACGCACACGCTTCATGGCAGCACATTCAAGAGCAAATGCCTCGCCGAATTCTGCTGATACGTAACGTGAAGCGCCGCGGAATCCTAACATTGGATTTTCTTCATCCGGTTCGTAACGTGATCCGCCAATTAATTTTTTATATTCATTGGATTTGAAATCAGATAAACGCACAATCACTGGTTTTGGATAGAAAGCAGCAGCAATCGTTGCAACACCTTCAACCAGCTTGTCTTCATAGAATTGGCGTGGGCTTGCATAACCACGAGCAACACTTTCAACGGCACGTTTGAGGTCTGGATCAATATTGGGATACTCCAAAACAGCCCGAGGATGAACGCCAATATAGTTATTGATAATAAATTCAAGGCGCGCAAGACCTACGCCTGCATTTGGAATCTGACAGAAATCAAATGCCAATTGAGGATTACCAATATTCATAGTGATCTTCACCGGAATCTCTGGCAATACACCGCGAGACACTTCAGTTACTTCTGTCTCGATCAAACCATCGTAGATATGACCCTCATCACCTTCAGCGCAAGAAACGGTCACCATCATGCCATCTTGCAAATGTTCAGTAGCATCACCACAACCAACTACTGCAGGCACACCCAACTCGCGGGCAATAATCGCTGCGTGGCAAGTACGTCCGCCACGGTTAGTCACGATTGCAGCAGCACGCTTCATTACTGGTTCCCAGTTTGGGTCGGTCATATCTGCCACCAATACATCGCCTGGCTGGACACGATCCATTTCGCTTGGGTCACGAATAATCCGAACAGGACCTGCACCGATCTTTTGACCAATCGCACGGCCCTTAGCTAGTACCTTAGAGCTGCCTTTCAGCTTATAACGCATCTCGACTTGGCCAGCCGATTGGCTCTTCACTGTCTCAGGGCGAGCCTGGAGAATATAGATGCGTCCGTCTTGACCATCTTTGCCCCACTCGATATCCATTGGACGGCCGTAGTGTTTTTCGATAATGACAGCATATTTAGCCAATTCAGTAATATCCGCATCTTCTAAGGAGAAACGATTGCGCTTCTCAGGAACAACGTCAACTGTTTGCACTTTCTCTGCAGAACCTTTTGGCGCAAATTGCATTTGAATCAACTTAGAACCTAAGGAGCGACGGATGATCGCTTTTTTGTCTTGCGCTAGTGTGGTCTTAAATACATAGAACTCATCTGGGTTTACTGCGCCCTGCACCACCGTCTCACCTAAACCATAGCTAGAGGTAATAAATACAACATCTTCAAAACCTGATTCAGTATCCAAAGTAAACATCACTCCTGCCGCTCCCAAATCCGAGCGCACCATCCGCTGAATACCCGCAGATAAGGCTACTTCAGCATGGGCAAAGCCCTTGTGAACGCGATAGGAGATAGCCCGATCGTTATAAAGGGATGCAAAGACTTCGCGAATTTTTAAAAGCACATCGTCGATACCCTCAACATTCAAGAAAGTTTCTTGTTGACCCGCAAAAGAAGCATCTGGTAAATCTTCAGCTGTTGCAGATGATCGAACTGCAAAAGAACCTTTGCCAGAATCATCTAATACGGCAAATGCTCTGCGAATTTCTTCTTCGAGCTTGGTTTGAAATGGTGCCGTTTCAATCCACTGACGAATCTCAGCACCAGCTACCGCTAATGCACGTACATCATCAATATTCAAACCTTCTAAACGCTGTTGAATGCGCTCAGTCAGATTATTGTGTTTTAAAAAGTCACGGAATGCCAATGCNGTAGTCGCGAAACCCGTTGGTACACGAACCCCTGTAGAGGCCAACTGAGAAATCATTTCTCCTAAAGAGGCATTCTTACCGCCGACTGATTCGACATCAGTCATGCGAAGTTGCTCAAAAGGCAAAACATAGGCATCTGCCAAACTGCTATTTTGTTGCTGTGGGTTGGACATAAAATACTCTCAAAAGATAAGGAAACTGGTCAAGCGGCCACTCAAAATGGGGCATACTTCTATATCTTGTTATTGTAGTGCTGACCCTGACTTTTAGGCCAAATCCATGTCTAACGAAACCCGTATTGTTTTCATTGTTTCTGATGGAACCGGCATTACCGCCGAGAACTTCAGCCAATCGATTTTGGCTCAATTTGAGGCCAGTTTTAAGCACATTCGCATCCCTTTTGTGGATAGTGTCGATAAGGCCCATGATGCGGTCAGTAGCATTAACCAAGCCCATCAGAAATACGGGGTACAACCCATTGTTTTCACTACTTTGGTGAATGCTGAGCTTAATGCCATCGTCACCAAGGCGAATGGCTTAATTTTAGATATGTTCCAGACCTTTGTGGCACCCCTTGAGGCTGCCCTGGGCGTGAANTCCACCCATGCGATGAACCGCTTGCACCACAATGCGGATACTGAGGCTTATAAAAATCGGATTGAAGCGATTAATTACTCTCTAGCCCATGACGATGGACAGTCTAATCAAAACTTAGCTGAAGCAGATGTCATTTTGGTTGGCATCTCTCGAGTAGGAAAAACGCCAACCAGTCTCTACTTGGCGATGCAGTATGGATTGAAGGCAGCAAATTACCCTCTAATTCCTGAAGATTTTGAGAGAGGTCAATTACCGAAGGACCTCGTCCCTTACCGCCAAAAGATATTTGGCCTGATGATTGATGCCGAGCGCCTGTCAGAAATTCGTAATGAGCGTCGGCCTGGTAGTAATTACGCCAAACTCGACAACTGTCGCTATGAAATTAATGAGGCGACTGCAATGATGAAAAAACAATCCATTCCCTGGGTGCTCACTACCAGTAAATCCATTGAAGAAATTGCAACCACCGTGTTGCAAGCAATCAAGTCAGATAGAACAATTTTGGGTTAGTTAAATGACGCCTCTAAGTGCGTCTAACTCGTATCGTCTCAAAAAGACAAACCGCTGCCGCCGTTGAAACATTGAGTGATTCAACTCGTGGGTCAATAGGAATGGATACTCCCTTTGCCTGAGCCATGAGATCCTCGGAAACGCCGTGCCCCTCGCTCCCTAACACCCAGGCTATTGGATGAAGCAATACCTTTTTCAAAGCAAAGAGGTCTTGCTCTGCATCTCCAGTTGCCGCAAGTAATGGTGCAGTGACTGCGCTTAATACTTGTTGATTAGACCAACCTTCATATAAATCCAATAAGCGATGCGCACCCATACCAGCGCGCAAGACTTTAGTTGACCACAAATGAGCGCACCCTGATAAAGCAATCACCTGAGTAAATCCTGCAGCAGCCGCTGTACGTAATATTGATCCAACGTTACCAGCATCTTGTATGCGGTCTAAGATCACCACATCGCCCGCCAGAGTTCCAATAGATTGGGATGGTACTAAACAAGTCTTTGGAAGATCTAAAAGACCTGCAATATGAGGCGCATTGACCAAATCACTGAGCAGATCCCAGAGCACACTATCTAATTGAAACACTTTGGTATTTGGGCAAATCTCCAGATGGGAATAAACAGCTTCTACAATTTCCGTATTCTGTAAACCAATCTCAGAAGTGACCAGCACTTTTAAGGCTGGATCCCCCACCCAGGTTTGCACCAAATGAATTCCTTCTAATAAGGCTTGCCCACTTGTAATCCGAGCCTTTTGCCCTTTTGATCCCGTAGCTTGCAATAGCCGAATCTCTTTGAAAAGAGGGTTGTCCTTAGAGGTAATCAGATCAAAATTCATNTGCATCTATCTTGTCATGTTCTCNAGCACTTTTCTGACTGGAGAAAAGCTTCTACGATGNTCCTCACATACTCCAAACTCTTTTAGCGCTGCAAAGTGCGCTTCAGTTGGATAACCCATATGCTGTGCAAAGCCGTATTGTGGATGACGTTCATGTAAAAGTTGCATCTGACGATCGCGAGTTACCTTAGCCACAATCGATGCTGCAGAAATTGCTGGTTCTTTAGTNTCNCCNTTAATAATAGCCNCGGCGGCTATTGGTAAGTCAGGGCAGCGGTTCCCATCGATTAATGCCTTGTCTGGCCATGTACCTAAACGACTGGCTAAATCCTCAATCGCGCGACGCATAGCCAACATCGTTGCTTGCAAAATATTGATATTGTCGATCTCTGTAGGACTGGCCTCTCCGACGCCCCAGGCCTTTGCCTTCACCATGATCTGCTCATATAAAAATTCTCGACGAGCAGCAGTCAATTTCTTAGAGTCCTTTAATCCTTCAATTGGATTTTCTGGATCAAGGACTACTGCACCGGCCACTACAGAGCCCACCAGCGGACCACGTCCCGCCTCATCTACTCCACAGATCCAAATCACACTCATCCGCCCATTCTCTTCTGGCGGCTATTAGCAATTGTTTGGGCTACGGCTTGCGCAACTAACAAACCTGTTGGTCGACGCAGCGTTTCATGCATCTGAGCAAAGCGGGCTTTTAGATCAGTCACTCTAGCTGGATGATTTAACCACTCTTGCACTGCATTTGCCAACTTCTCAGGGTTAGCATCATCCTGTAATAATTCAGGAACGACAAACTCGCCACAGAGAATATTAGGTAAGCCCACATAAGGTAAGTAAGCTTGACGCTTCATGATTTGCGCAGTTAGCCAAGGTACCTTATACGAAATCACCATCGGCTTCTTCCATAATGCAGCTTGCAAAGTGGCAGTGCCACTAGCAATCAATACGACATCTGATGCCTCCAATACTTCATCAGCCATGCCATCTAATAAATGGATCTGAATATCGGGGTTGTTGTTCTTCGTGTTAAGCAAGAGCTGCTCTAATGGTGCTCTTAATCGTGAGGTTGCCACTGGAATGATGAAATTGAGTTTTTGACCTTTGAGTCGATCGGCTAATAATTGCATGGTGTCAAAAAAGACGGGCGCAATCAGTTCAATTTCAGAGCCACGACTTCCTGGCAAAACTGCAATGACAATTCCATCCAAAGCATTGTTTGGGATGTTTAGTGCTTGAACAATTTTCTGACGGGCTTCATTTGTATCAGGTTCAAGCGGTATATCGCTCGCTAATGGGTGGCCCACATAGGTTGAAGCAATGCCAGCGCGATCATAAATTTCTGTTTCAAAAGGAAAGATACATAGCATGCGATCGACTGCTTTGGCAATTTTCTGAATACGTCCTGCCCGCCAGGCCCATATAGATGGAGAAACCAAATGTAAAGTCGGAACACCCGCCTTACGCAATTGCAGTTCAACCCCTAAATTAAAATCTGGTGCATCAATACCCAAATACACATCGGGGCGACCCTCACCCAAAAGATTGGCAATGAGTTGCTTACGCAGCTTCAGAATTGCAGGAAGTTGTTTGATGGCTTCAACATAACCCCGCACACTGAGAGTTTCCATCGGCCAATCAGAACGCATGCCTTCTGCTTGCATACGCGGCCCGCCAATACCGTAAACCTCTAATCCGGCCATATCTGGAATTTGGTTAAGGGCACTCAAAACAGGCGCCGCTAGCAAATCACCAGATGGTTCGCCCGCTACGCAAGCTAACTTAGGCAAAGTAGACTCGTTACCGAATAATGCCGCGCGTAGAGGCAGCAATAAATTCATAGAACTGGGTAAGCTTTTCTACGGTAGTAGCATCAGAAGTGCTTGCCGCAATCATCTGTTGGATTTCTACTTTGGCATCTTCAAAACTGAGGCCGTCTTTGTAGAGAACTTTATAAGCCTGACGCAAGGCAGCAATGGTTTCACTAGAGAAGCCGCGACGCTTCAAGCCTTCCACATTAATACCATGGGGAGAGGCTTTTTCACCGGCCGCCATCACAAATGGCGGTAGATCTTGCACCAAAGCAGAGGCGCCACCAAGCATGGCATGTTGTCCGATACGTACAAACTGATGAATGCCAGTCATGCCGCCCAAAATGGCCCAATCTTCGACATGAACATGCCCAGCAATTTGTGCGTTACTCGCAAAAATAGTATTGTTACCCACCTGACAATCATGGGCTATGTGCACATAAGCCATGATCCAGTTATCACTCCCAAGACGAGTAACGCCACCGTCCTGTATTGTCCCAGTGTGAATCGTGGTGAACTCTCGAATCGTATTACGATCACCAATAGTTAATTGGGTTGGCTCCCCACGGTATTTCATATCCTGTGGAACCCCCCCGATAGCGGCAAAGTGCGCAAAATTATTATCTCTGCCGATAGTCGTATGACCTTCAATAACGGTGTGCGACCCTACCTTAGTACCAGCGCCGATTTTGACATTCGGTCCGATTACAGAATAAGGGCCAACCTCGACATCACTAGCTAACTCAGCCTTACTATCGATCACGGCAGATGCATGAATCCGAGTCATTGCGCACCTTTCCTACGCACGGCACAAGTAATATCCGCTTCAGCAGCAAGCTCCCCATCAACCGTTGCTTTTACATGAAATTTATAAATACCGGCCTTTTCACGTTGGTAGGTAGCGACCATGACTAATTGATCTCCAGGCAANACGGGTTTTTTAAAACGCGCACCATCAATGCCTGCAAAATAGTAAACCGCATCATCCGCTTTTTCTTCTGTAAATGTCAACAATGCAGCAGTTTGTGCTAAAGCCTCAATAATGAGTACCCCTGGCATCACTGGAAAATCTGGAAAGTGGCCCTGAAAGAAAGGCTCATTAATCGTGACATTTTTAATCGCTGTAATACTTTGGCGTGGAGTAAATTCCAACACGCGATCCACNAATAGAAATGGATAGCGATGCGGTAATAACTTCATGATCTGATTGATATCAATTGCTATTTCTTTACTCATAAGATTACCCAAATGGAAGTTTTATTTAAATTAGTTGGCAAGAAGTGTTAAGACTCTGTATTTTTGCTTTTATCCAACAAACGTAAGCGTTGACGTATTTTATCTAGACCGCGCAAAATCGCGGCATTTTTCTCCCAAGCGCTATGGAGCATTGATGGGTATACACCCGTGAAATGCAGCCCTGGCTCGGTTATTGAGCGAATAATGGAGGTATTGCCTGATACAGTAGTTCTATCAGCAATCGTCAGGTGGCCTGCAAAATTAGCAGCCCCTCCAATGATGCAGAAATTACCAATTTTTGTGCTACCCGATATCGCGGCACATCCAGCGATAACGCAGCCATTACCAACAATNACGTTATGCGCAATTTGCACCTGGTTATCAATCTTTGTTCCAGCACCAATGACCGTATCACTCATGGCTCCGCGATCAATTGTAGTTGAGGCTCCAATCTCAACATCATCCCCAATCACCACGCGACCCGTTTGTGGGATCTTGACCCACTCACCACCAGTAGCAGAAAAATCAGGAGCAAAACCAAATCCATCCGCACCAATGACGACACCACTATGAATAATGCAACGCTCACCAATTTGAGTAGCGTAATAAATAGAAACCGAAGGATAAATCAGCGTATCACTGTTGATGACGCTCTCTCTAGCAATGCTGGTATTTCCAAGAATAGATACTCGTTCGCCCAGCTTTACACCTGCAGCAATTTGCACAAAAGGTCCAATATGGCAAGACGCAGGAATAACTGCACTTGGATCTATTGCAGCACTCGGATGTATCCCNGGGGAATATATAGGCGCACTTGCTTTGGCAAAATACTGAGCCATCCTTGCAAAGCTTGCATAGGGGTTTTTAGAAACAAAGTAGACCCGCTTAGGATTAGCGCCAGGATTAGCCTGTAGAAATTCTAAATCGCTCTTACTAACAATTAAAGCGCCTGCAGCACTTTCGCTCGCTTGTTGGCGATATAGCGGATTAGAAAGGAAGGATATTTGCTTGGATTGAGCTCGCTCCAACGGAGCAAGTCCAACAAAAATGAGGGAGGCCTCCCCCACCAAGCTTGCTTGAAACTGTTCGGCCAGCTCGATGGCGGTGGGCATAAAACTTACTTCTGACTATTTAAAGCCTTGATGACGTCATCAGTGATATCAGCCTTTGGACTAACAAACGCTGCTTCTTGCACAATGACATCCAATTTTCTTTGCTCGGCAATTTGACGCAATACCAAGTTTGCTTTTTCAGCGATCTTGGCACGCTCTTCGAATGTACGTTGATTCAGATCTTCTGTAAATTCACGTTGCTTTCGTTGCAACTCACGATCTTGATCAGCCAATTCACGTTGACGACGTACACGCTCTGCCTCACTCATTACAGCTGAATCACGATCAAGCTTTTCGGCTGCAGTCTTAATTTTTT
>Ga0007802_100013_pt1 | contig 28570 bp, 30 predicted proteins | sample CryBogmetaGMA4M_FD_54978 | JGI IMG/M metagenome (GOLD analysis project Ga0007802, IMG submission 54978) | Freshwater microbial communities from Crystal Bog, Wisconsin, USA - MA4M | ecosystem: Environmental > Aquatic > Freshwater > Lake | place: Crystal Bog, Wisconsin, USA | collected 2009-07-06 | reverse complement strand
AGCAATGAAACTTGAACTTCAGGGCTACCCGTATCGTTTGCGCTGCGCGCGTTTTCTTTGACGATTTCCGCCGTTTTAATATCAGCAACTGCCATTTTTAATACTCCTTACTTGCGAACACTTGAGCTTTCACCCAATCCGTGTCGTGCGTTATTAACAAAATAAAACAAAAAAGCTTTACAAATCAAAGCCCTCGAATTGTAGCAGACAGACCCCTAAAATAGCGCTTAACTAAGGAATAATTGGTATGCTGTGGTAACTTATTTTTCCTTTTTAATAGTAATACCTATATAAATCAACAACTTACACATAATGACTCCTCTATATCGTACCCTCATCGCCCTTATATTGATTGGTCTAGGTCTCAATCAACCAGCTTCCGCTCAATTTTCTTCCATGTTTGGGCCCAGCAAGACCATTGCTCAGCAACGGGATGACATCCTAAGAAAGAATGATGAAATTCTAAAGAATCTCTATAAAGTGGCACCGCAAGCCAGGGAACTCATTGAAAAGTCAGCGGGTTATGCCACCTTTAGCAACTTTGGAATGAAGATTCTGATTGCTGGTGGTGGCACCGGTACCGGCGTGGTGTTTAGTAAATCGTCATCAAAACCAATTTATATGAACATGGCTGAGGTCCAAGCTGGTCTTGGGGTGGGTATTAAATCAACCCAAACCATTTTTGTATTTCAAAAAGAAACGGCTCTCAATGATTTCGTTAATTCTGGTTGGACTTTCGGCGGCCAAGTAACGGCAGCTGCAAAATATGAAAAAAATGGGGATGCCTACCATGACGCCAACATCGTCGCCGACGGAATACTGATGTACCAATTAACAGACTCGGGCCTTGCCGCTGAAATCACTGGCAAGGGCTCTAAGTACTATAAAAATACTGACCTCAATAAATAATCAGATTGGATGACGCCTAAAGTCTTAAGGCGTCATCTGTGCATTGAGTTTTGCTTGACTAGGATCATGCAATTTATTCAAAGCAGATAAGTAAGCCTTAGCTGAGGCTGCGATGATATCGGGATCAGTTCCAACGCCATTCACAATGCGACCGCCCTTAGCTAAACGAACTGTAACCTCGCCTTGCGATTGCGTTCCTGAAGTAATTGCATTAACTGAGTACAGTAACTGCTCTGCCCCGCTCTTAGCAATTTCTTCAATCGCATTCAAGCTAGCATCTACTGGACCATTCCCTTCAGATTCAGAGCTCACCTCTTTATCACCCATACGGAAAGTAACGCGTGACTTAGGGCGCTCACCCGTTTCAGAATGTTGGCTTAAAGAAATAAAGTGATAATGGTCATCGGCTTCTGCAGCAGCAGAATCAGACATGATGGCAATGATGTCTTCATCAAAAATTTCTGACTTTTGATCAGCCAAAGCTTTAAAACGCACAAAGGCCTCGTTTAAATCTGCCTCAGCTTGGATTGCAATGCCCAAATCTTGCAAGCGCTGTTTAAAAGCATTACGTCCTGATAATTTACCCAACACGATCTTGTTAGCAGACCAGCCCACATCTTCCGCGCGCATGATTTCATAAGTCTCACGGTTTTTCAAAATACCATCTTGGTGAATACCAGAAGCGTGTGCAAATGCATTCGCGCCAACCACTGCTTTATTGGGTTGCACCACAAATCCAGTGATATGGGAAACCAATTTAGAGGCAGGAACAATTTGGGTCGCATCAATGCCACAAACCATATCAAAGTAATCTTTACGCGTACGCAAAGCCATCACAATCTCTTCTAATGCCGTATTACCAGCGCGCTCACCCAAACCATTGATCGTGCACTCGATCTGACGGGCGCCGCCAATCTTGACGCCTGCCAAGGAATTGGCAACTGCCATACCCAAGTCATTATGGCAATGCACGGACCATACCGCTTTATCGGAGTTCGGTACGCGGCTACGCAAAGTCTTGATAAATTCGCCATACAACTCGGGAGTTGCATAGCCAACGGTATCGGGAATATTGATCGTAGTCGCCCCTTCATTGATGACACCCTCGACCACTCTGCACAAGAAATCCATCTCAGAGCGATAGCCGTCTTCAGCTGAAAACTCAATATCGTCAGCCAAGTTTCTAGCAAAACGAATTGAGCGTTTTGCCTGCTCCAATACCTCTTCAGGAGACATGCGCAACTTCACAGCCATATGCAAAGGGCTGGTAGCTAAGAATGCATGAATACGCTTGGCTTTGGCAGCCTTTAATGCATCTGATGCACGTGTAATGTCTTTATCATTTGCTCTAGCCAAAGAGCACACAATGGAATCTTTAATGGCAGCAGCAACCGCAGAAATTGCCTGAAAATCGCCTTCAGAACTAGCAGCAAAACCCGCTTCAATCACATCTACTTTGAGTCGCTCTAATTGACGGGCAATGCGGACTTTTTCATCCTTAGTCATCGAAGCGCCTGGGGATTGCTCACCATCACGCAAGGTGGTATCGAAAATGATTACTTTATCGCTCATCACTACTCTCCGGTTTTAAATACTTCATTTGCTTATTACTGAATTTCAATCTTAAAAACAAAAAACCCCAGCAAATTGCTGGGGCTGGTATGTGGTGGTTAATGAACTCTTTTTGGTCTCATCAACTCAGGCCTTACCCGCCCCAAGCTTTAGGCTTAGTGCTAGTAGAAGGAGACCGGTTAAAGGCGAGAAATTCATCAACATGGAATTAATATACCCGAAAATTCTAAAATTAGCTAAAACGCTTCCCGCTGAGGCGCTCCCAAGCCCAAATGACATATCCCGAGATGGAATACACCACGAATACACCAAATAAGGTCAAAGGCGGATTAGAAGAAATCAATACAAAGGTAAGGATCATGAGAACCATGACGCCAAAAGGAACGCGATAGCGGACGTCCAAGGCTTTGCCGCTATAAAANCGTGCATTAGAGACCATGGTTAATCCTGCATAAACGGCAATGAAGAAGGTTATCCATGGAATTGCTGTATCCCGCACTGGAATTTTGTTGTCATCAGCTAACCAGATAAAGCCAGCCATTAAAGCGCCGGCTGCTGGGCTAGGTAAGCCTTGAAAAAATTTCTTATCAACGACGCTTGTATTGACGTTAAAACGTGCCAAGCGCAAAGCGGCACCAGCACAGTAAGTAAAGGCTGCCAACCAACCCCACTTACCCAAATCTTTTAAAGCCCACTCATAAGCAACTAAAGCCGGAGCTACCCCAAAGGACACCATGTCAGCAAGTGAGTCATATTGTTCACCAAAGGCGCTTTGCGTATTAGTCATGCGAGCTACGCGTCCATCCATACCATCCAGAACTAGCGAAGCAAAGATTGCAATAGCAGCAACTTCAAACTGATGATTCATCGCATTAACGATTGCAAAGAAGCCACAGAACAATGCAGCGGTAGTAAATGCGTTCGGCAGTAAATAAATACCTTTGCCACGTGGGCGAGGTTTTACATGGACTTCTTCTACTTCGTAATCAATCCCATCCCCAAGCTCATCAGCCCATTCGTCATGAGTTGACTCGGCACGAATGCGTGAGAGGCGACTGCGATCAATACGGCCACGACGGCGAAATGTAGTCAAAGATTTTCCCAGTGATGAGTGTGAATCAGTCTAGGCCTGGTAAGCGGGCCAAGGCTGTATTGGTAGCAAATACTTTATCACCAACACTTACCAATGGTTCAGCGGTAAGTGGTAAATAAACATCAACCCGAGAACCAAAACGAATAAAGCCATAGCGCTCGCCCGCTTTGAGACGATCACCCACATGGATATAACAAAGGATACGGCGTGCAATTAAGCCGGCAACCTGAACCAGGGTCACGATTTGTCCGTTAGCATCAATCACAACGGCATTACGCTCGTTCTCTGTAGAAGCTTTATCCAGATCGGCATTAACAAACTTGCCGGGGAAATACTGAATCTCTTTCACTAAACCATTTACAGCACTACGATTCGAGTGCACATTAAATACATTCATGAAGACGCTGATTTTGAGTGCTTCGCGACCAGCATAGGGATCATTGGTTTTTTCAACCACCACAATCCGTCCATCAGCTGGAGATAAAACCAAATCGCGACCCAGCGCAGGAATGCGCTGTGGATCACGGAAAAACTGCAGAACAAAGATAAAGATAATCCAAAGCGGCCAGGACCAGGCGGAACCGCCAAGGTATTGAACTAGCAAAGTAAAGAACCCCACCAGTGCCAAATACGGCCAGCCTTCTCTTGCAATAATGGGGTGGGGATACATCATCTTCGTTCTGAGCCTTATTAATTAAAACTAATTGTTTGTTGCTTAGTTCTTCGTTTGATCTACTAACTTGTTCTTAGCAATCCAAGGCATCATGGCGCGCAATTTTGCACCAACCACTTCGATGTCATGCTCTGCATTCAAACGACGACGTGAGATTAATGTTGGAGCACCAGCCTTGTTCTCCAGAATGAAGCTCTTAGCGTATTCACCAGTCTGAATATCTTTTAGGCACTGACGCATAGCGTTCTTCGTATCTTCGGTAACAATCCGTGGGCCAGTGACATACTCACCATACTCAGCGTTATTAGAAATGGAGTAGTTCATGTTAGCGATACCGCCTTCATAGATTAAGTCAACAATCAACTTGAGCTCATGCAAGCACTCAAAGTAAGCCATTTCAGGGGCATAACCAGCTTCAACCAAGGTTTCAAAACCGGCCTTGATCAATTCAACTGCACCACCACAAAGAACAGCTTGCTCACCGAATAAGTCCGTTTCAGTTTCTTCGCGGAAGTTCGTTTCGATAATTCCAGCACGACCACCACCGTTTGCTGTTGCGTAAGACAAGGCTAGGTCACGAGCAGAGCCCGATTTATCTTGGTAAACCGCGATCAAATGGGGAACACCACCACCTTGGGCATATGTTCCGCGAACAGTATGGCCAGGCGCCTTAGGTGCAATCATGATGACGTCTAAGTCAGCACGTGGCTGAACTTGACCGTAATGCACGTTAAAGCCATGTGCAAAAGCAAGAGCTGCGCCCTGCTTAATATTGCCGTGCACTTCTTTGTTATACACATCCGCAATTTGCTCATCTGGCAACAACATCATCACGATGTCAGCGTCTTTAACAGCTTCAGAAACTTCTTTTACTGTCAGACCTGCATTTGCAGCCTTGCTCCAGGAAGCGCCATCTTTACGTAAACCAACAGTTACGTTAACGCCAGAGTCGTTTAGGTTCAATGCATGCGCGTGGCCTTGTGAACCATAACCAATGATGGTGACTTTCTTGCCCTTAACGAGGGACAAATCTGCGTCTTTATCGTAAAAAACTTTCATGCTCTTTCCTTGTATTGAAATAAGTTTTGCTGCGTAATAAATCAGTTATAAAAAATTAAACTTTTAAGATACGTTCACCACGTCCAATGCCAGAACCGCCAGAACGCACGGTTTCCAGAATTGATGCTCGATCAATCGAATCAATAAATGCATCCAATTTAGCGCCATCTCCTGTTAATTCGATGGTGTAACTCTTGTCTGTCACATCAATGATGCGTCCGCGGAAAATATCGGTAGTACGCTTCAATTCTTCACGCTCTTTACCAACTGCGCGAACCTTGATCATCATTAACTCACGTTCAATGTGAGGNCCTTCACTCAAATCAAACACCTTAACCACCTCNACTAGGCGATTTAAGTGCTTAGTGATTTGCTCAATCACATCATCTGAACCCATGGTGACAATAGTCATACGTGACAAAGAAGAATCTTCAGTAGGGGCAACGCTCAANGTTTCAATGTTGTAACCACGGGCAGAGAAAAGACCCACTACGCGCGACAAAGCGCCTGGTTCATTTTCAATTAATACAGAAATAATGTGTCGCATTACAGATCCTCGCTACCTAAGAGCATTTCAGTAATACCCTTACCGGCTTGAACCATCGGCCACACATTCTCTTCTGGGTCNGTCTGGAAATCCATNAACACAGTGCGATCCTTTAAGCGAATAGCTTCCTTCAGAGCGCCCTCAACATCAGACTTTTTCTCAATAAGCATACCAACGTGACCATAAGCCTCTGCCAACTTCACAAAGTCAGGCAAAGAATCCATATAGGAACTCGAATAACGCTTGTTATAGGTCAGTTCTTGCCATTGGCGAACCATTCCTAAGTAACGGTTATTTAGGGAGACAATTTTCACCGGCGTGTTGTATTGCTTGCAGGTNGAAAGTTCCTGAATGCACATCTGGATAGAGCCTTCGCCAGTAATAGCAAAAACATCCTTGTCAGGAAATGCCTTCTTGATCCCCATGGCATATGGCAAGCCTACGCCCATGGTACCGAGTCCACCAGAGTTAATCCAACGACGTGGCTGATCAAACTTGTAGAACTGGGCTGCCCACATTTGATGTTGNCCTACATCAGAAGTAATAAAGGCATCACCACCTGTGAGTTCCCACAATTTTTGAACAACGTACTGAGGCTTCACAATTTGTGAAGCTTCGTCGTACTTCAAGCAATCTTTTTTACGCCATTCATTAATCTGCTCCCACCACGCGGCAACTTTCTCACCATTTTTACGTGGGCCAGCAGCCTTCAGTTGCGCAGTCATTTCCTGCAACACTTCTTTGAGGTTGCCAACAATCGGNACATCCACCTTCACACGTTTTGAGATTACGGAAGGATCGATATCGATGTGAATAATTTTGCGGGGATGACTTGCAAAGTGTTGGGTGTTGCCAATCACGCGGTCATCAAAACGTGCACCAATAGCAATCAACACATCACTATGTTGCATCGCCATATTCGCTTCGTATGTTCCGTGCATACCCAGCATGCCCAAGAACTGCGGACTGGTTCCAGGAAATCCGCCCAAGCCCATCAAGGTATTGGTAACGGGATAGCCCAATAAGTCAGCGAACTCTTTTAACTCAGGCGCTGCGTCAGCAAGAATGACGCCACCACCGGTATAGATGTATGGGCGCTCTGCTTCTTGCAACAAGGCTACTGCTTTGCGGATTTGACCGCTATGACCCTTTACTACTGGGTTATAGGAACGCATTTCCAATGTTTCCGGATAGACAAAGGGTCCTTTGGCAGCCGATACATCCTTAGGGATGTCGATCAACACCGGACCAGGACGACCGGTCTGCGCAATGTGAAATGCTTTTTTCAAAACCAAAGGCAAGTCTTTAACATCCTTAACAAGGAAGTTATGTTTAACCACGGGTCGTGTAATACCGACGGTATCTGCTTCTTGGAAAGCATCTTCGCCAATAGCGTACGTTGGCACGTTACCACTAATGATCACCATTGGGATTGAATCGGTATACGCAGTTGCAATTCCGGTAACCGCATTGGTTACCCCTGGCCCGGAGGTGACTAAAGCCACGCCAACCTTACCAGTTGCACGCGCATAGCCATCGGCCGCATGAACTGCTGCTTGCTCATGTCGAACTAGGATATGTTCAAACTTATTCTGCTTAAAAATTTCGTCGTAGATAAAGAGAACGGATCCCCCTGGGTAACCCCAAACGAATTCAACTCCTTCTTTGTGCAGTGCATGCACAAGCATTTCAGCACCAATCATTTCTGGAGGCGCATCTACGGTATTTGGGTTTGCTGAGTCTTTGTTAGCTTTAGTAGCTAAAAATTCGGCGCTGCTTGTATTCATTTTCTTTCGTCCTTTGCAATTTTCGGCAAAAAATTGTTTGGTCTGTTCTATCTCCTGCTTATGGCCTGAGTTCGAACGGCGCTGCTACCGGAAAAACCACTTCTTGAATGAGAATCTAGGTAGTAAGCCTAATATTCTATAGCAATCCCTTAAAATTACCCAATTCTTACAGATTCAGGTCTAATCCTTTGCATGGCATCAGCCCAAGAACTATCTGATTTTCTGCGTTGTGTCGAGCAGCGCGCGTTTAAGCAAGCGGTCTACGCTGTGCGTGATGATGATGCTGCACTGGATATTGTTCAGGACGCCATGATTAAGTTAGCTGAAAAATACGGAGATCGTCCAGCTGCTGAATTGCCGCTGGTGTTTACGAGAATCCTGCAAAACCGGATACATGACTGGTTTCGGCGCCAGAAGGTTAGAAATACCTGGGTCACCCTCTTTTCCAGTATGGGCAAGAAAAATGATGAAAATGACGATTTTGACCCCCTAGAGTCACTTTCAGCCCCAGATGACAGTGAAATTCACCAAGATGGGGCCCAAACCCTAGAGAGAAGTCAGCTTTTACAGTCTCTGGAGTCAGAAATATCAAAATTACCTGTACGTCAACGAGAAGCCTTCCTGATGCGTTATTGGGATGAGCTAAGCATTACTGAGACCGCAAAAGCCATGGGTTGTAGCGAAGGTAGCGTTAAAACGCATTGTTCTAGAGCCACTCAATCATTAGCTAAAGCATTGAAATTAAAAGGAATTACGCTGTGAAACACCTTAATGAGCAACTGACCGAGAGTCAAGCAGACCAATTTGGTCGAGCCAGTGCCGCCCTCCTAAACGAAGGCGCTCAAGTCTTGCCTAAAAATATTAAAGAGCGTCTTTACGCAGCCCGTATGAAGGCGATTTCTGTCAGAAAACCAGAAAAAGTACTTGTTCAAAAGCCCGTTTTAGCAGGTATTACTGGCAATTGGAGTTTCGGATCCAATGCCCGCTGGGATAGTGTTAGCTGGATAGCTCCATTGGTAGTCCTCGTATTTGGGCTGATTGCTATTGCGCAATGGCAGGATGATTCACGTATTAACGACATTGCTGAAGTAGATGCTGCCTTATTAAGTGATGATGTTCCACCTGACGCTTATGCTGATAGTGGCTTTATGGCATTCCTCAAGAATGGTCCTCTTTCAGATTCAAGCGACTCTGCTGATTTAGTACAAAGCAAATAAGCACCTGTTCTCTGATGCTGCCTAAACTGAAGTTGAACTTTGCTAGTGCTTTTGTAGCACTAGTCATTACTATGTTCTGCCTGAATATTTCTGCAGTACAAGCGCAATCTGCTCCGAACGCTGCGCATGGCAAAACAACTGCCATTCCCGAAAAGAAACCTGATGGCACTTGGGAAGGACTAAAACCAGCGCAACAACAAATTCTCGCCCCTTTAGAGAGCGACTGGGATTACATGTTGCCAGATAGCCGCAAGAAATGGATTCAGGTTGCGAATATTTACCCGAAGATGAGTACGCAAGATCAAGAACGCTTGCAGTCACGAATGACTGGATGGTCAAATCTTTCGCAAAAGGAACGCCGCCTCGCTCGTGAAAACTATTTAAGCAGTCTTAAGTTCCCAGCCGAGAAAAAAGCTGAAGCTTGGAGTGCCTATCAAAAGTTAAGCGATGATCAAAAGAAGAAGTTGGCTGAATCTGAGGTAAAGAAAAAACCAACTGCAGCTAACGCACCTACACTGCAACTGCACCCTATTGCCCCTAAGGTAAGCTTACCGGCAACCATTACGGCTCCCAGCAGCCCTGCTCCAGCCGAAAGCTCTGGATCTAGTGCTGAGAGTAGCGCTTCTAATAACTAATTTCATTGTTCATTAAGCAGTTTTATGACGCCTGCTGAACTCAGCGCATTATCTTCCCCACAATTTTGGCGACGTATTTTCTGTTGTTTATATGAACAACTCGTACTGTTGGGTGTGATTGCCCTTATCTTCCTAGTTCCTAATCTAGGGTTAGGTATTTTGTTTGGGGTTGCACTGCCGAGTTGGCTGACGTTTATTTACCTCTATACCGTTTTAGGAATCTACTTTGTTTGGTATTGGAGTAAATCGGGTCAAACATTGGCAATGCAGACTTGGCGTATTCGGATGATTGATATGAATGGCTTCACCCTCACTAAACGCAAAGCATTTTGGCGCTATATCTTTGGATCACTTTGGATCATCCCCTGCGTTGTATTGCAATGGGCATTCCATTTGGAAAAATGGCAAATTATCGAGATGCTANTTTCAGTTGCACTCTTCTTTTGGCCTCTGACGCTATATCTTGATCGCAGAAGTCCACTGCAACGCCAAAGCCTGCCAGATCGTTTTGCCGGTACGAGATTAGTAGAGCTACCNAAACACTTAGTAACACTCTCCTAAGGGCTCTAAACCTCTCTTAGGCACTCAATTGCTGTAGTGCTCTGTATCTTTCTCTGAAAACGATAGCCAGCAGCGAGACAGGCAAGCACTCCAAAAATAATTCCCATCGAAAGTGCCTGAGCAAACGCATTAAACTCAATTTCCAATACATAGCGCCCTAAAGCCCAAGCGGCGATACCCGCAGCTATCCCAGCTAAAGCTCCAGCGACAAAGCCAATGATGATTAATTCAACTCTGGCAATGCTGGCTAAAGTTGCGCGCGAGGCGCCAATCGCTTTTAAGATCGCGGCATTTCTGAAGCGGTCATCTTGAGTAGCTGAAATCGCAGCCATCAATACTAAGATTGCTGCAGCGATCGTAAAGGCAAACAACAAACCTAAGGCGACAGATAATTTATTGAGCACTTCTTGGATTTGTTGGAGTGAAGCTGATACATCCACCACTGTGAGGTTGGGATACTTCTGGCTCATTTGAAAATCGAGCGCTTCAAGATGGGGATCCTGGTAGTAGGATGTAATCCAAGATTGCGGCAAAGTATTTAGTTGTGCGGGAGGCATGATGACAAAGAAATTCACCCGCATGGACCCCCAGTCTAATTTACGAATAGAGGTAATTGGGGCAGTAAGCCTTTCGCCGGCGACTTCATAAGTCAGTTGATCGCCCATCTTGAGCCTGAGGGTTTTAGCAATACCAGTCTCTATGGAGATTTGAGGAGTCTCATCGCTTATCCACTTACCCTCAGTAATACGATTGCCTGGTGGCAATTGATCGGTATACGATAAATTAAACTCGCGATCGATTAAGCGACGCGCGTTATCGTCAGAAAAATTATTCGGGGAAATATCGCGTCCATTGATTGCAATTAAACGGCCTCGCACCATGGGGTAAAAATCAGGTTTTTCTATACCAGACTCGACCAGAGTGTTGGTGATATCCCCTTTTTGATCACCCTGTACATTGATCATAAAACGATTAGGTGCATTTTCTGGAATATTGCCTTGCCAGGTGCTCAATAAATCCTGTCTCAATAACAAGATCATTAGCAAGGACATCAAGGCGATCCCTAAAGCAGTGATTTGCATTACAGCAAACCCTGGCTTTCTGCCTTGTGCAGTAATCGCAAAGCGAATCGCAAAGCGTTGAGTACGGATGCGTCCCAGTAATCGCAAAATCAACCAAGCCGAACCAGCAAATAGCACGATCGCACCACCAAAGCTCAGGCCAGCCCAAAATGCCAACTTCCAATCACGGGCAGCCATCGCAATTAGGACTACGCTAGTACCAATCCCAAAAGTAGCTACCCAAATAGCTGAACGGTTAATTCCTTCAAACTCTTTTCGGATCAGACGGATTGGAGATACCTTCACCAAAGAAAATATGGGGGGCCCTGCAAATCCAATAAGTAAAAACCACGAAAAGAGCGCACTCCAAACTACTGGCCATAAAGAAACGCCCGGAAGATTGGTGAGGATTAAATTACCTAAAATCCAAGTCAAGATAAGCTGCACCAAATAACCGAGTATTGCCCCAACTATGGCAGAGCTTATTCCGAGGCTAAGCAATGTGCCAATTTGCCTTTTGATAATCATGGGGCTAGTAGCACCAAAACATTTCAAAACAGCGCACGCATCTGCCTGCTTTAATGCATAACGACGCGCAGATAATGCGATTGCGACTGCCGCAACCAACGCTGTTAATACTGAAATCAAGGATAAGAAACGCTCAGCTCGTTCCAGAGTCTTACGCATGATGGGTTGCGCATTTTCCAGAGTCTCAATTCGCAGACCGCGCAGACCCTCTTTTTCAATATAGTCCTTTGCCCAAGACTCATATGCCTGTATTTGAGGGTCAGAACCTGCTAACAGTAATCGATACGTGACCCTACTGCCCAACCCAATAAGTCCTGTGCCTGGTAGGTCATCCATCGACATCATCACTCGAGGTGCGAAATTCATAAAACCAGCACCGCGATCCAATTCACGTTCAAGGACGCCAGCAATGATAGCTGCTTCTTGCCAATTCCAATCTGATCGCCTAACTTGGCTTGTAGACTGGATAGCATTACAGAGTCAATCCAGACTGAGCCTGTGGGTGGACCTACCGCAATGACTTTATTACTTGAGGTTTGAACTTGCAGCGCACCTCGCAGGGGGTATTGAGAGTCAACGGCTTTCAAGGATGCCAGCTTACTCCGGGTACCCACAGTTGCCATACTGGGGAAAACAATTGTTTGAGCAATCTGGAGTTGGCGGCTTTGCGCTTCTAGAATAAATCGCTCAGTTATAGGTTGGTCTGCGGCGATCAGGAGATCCGATGCCAGCAACTGACGAGCATCGAATTGAAAAGCCCTTTGCATCCGATCAGCCAAAAAGCTCACACTAGATAAAGCAGCAACCGATAGAGTTAAGGCTACAAATAACCAAGCTAGCTCACGAGAGCGTAGCTCTTGTTTTAAACTACTAAACAGGCTTTGGAAATACTTCAAATTGCTTGAATCTGTCCGCCATCTACACGCATGACAGTTCCCGTAATGAAAGAGGCGTTTTGGCTCGCTAAAAAGGCAGCCGCATCACCATATTCTTTTGGATCTCCATAGCGCCCCATTGGAATCTGCCTCAGACTGGCTTTTACTACCTCTTCGTAGCTAGCGCCCTCACGCTTTGCTCTTGCTTCATCAAGCTGACGCAGTCTATCGGTTGCTACACGACCTGGCATGATGACATTCACCGTAATGCCTTCATTAGCAACTTCTGCCGCTAATGTTTTGGACCACGCAAGTAATGCTGCACGCAGAGTATTGGAGATCGCCAAATTTTTAATTGGGGCAATTGCTCCTGACGTGGTACTTGTAATAATGCGACCCCATTTACGCTGACGCATACCGGGCAGCACGCGATCGGTGATGGCAATCAGCGAGAGCACCATATCGTTAAAACTTTTTTGCCAGAGCGCAGGATCTTGCCCCGCAGCCGGGGTTGGAGGCGGACCGCCAGTGTTGTTAATCAGGATGTCAATTGGGCCGAGTGAATTTTCAACTTGACTAATCAAGGCATCTATTACTGAAGCATCGGAGAGATCCCAGCTAAGCGCAAGCGCCACACCACCAGCAGCCTCAATCAATTCAACTGACTGCCTTAAACCGTCTGGGTTACGTCCTGTGACAGCAACCTTTACGCCTTCACGTGCTAAAGACACCGCCATTGCTTGACCTAAGCCACGACTAGAGGCCAAAACCAAGGCTACTTTTCCATTAATCCCCAAATCCATGTCAACCCCCAAACCTCTATTTATATTTTTTAATCTAGCTGTAACTTTTGTTTAGCTACCACTTCTTTGTACACAGTGAACTCCGCTTTAATCTCTTTTGTAAATGCTTCTGGGCCATTTACATTAATGAGAGAGCCTGTATCTTCAATGCGTTTCTTCACAGCAGGTTCTGTGACGGCCTTTTGTAGAGCGGCATAGTATTTATCTACAATCTCTTTTGGCATACCTGCTGGACCCAATAATCCGTAATAAGCCATCCGATTGACTGGTGCCAAGCCAACCTCAGTAAACGTTGGTACGTTAGGTAACTGGGCTAAGCGCTTAGGCGCGGCAACTACAATTGGCACGAGTTTGCCGTCTTTAATGAACGGTAGTGACGATGGGAGATTATCAAAAATCATCGACACTTGGCCGCCCACCGTATCAGCCAATGCGGGACCAGCACCGCGGTAAGGAATGTGNACAATAAATACGCCAGTCAAGCTTTTGAATAATTCTGTTTGCAGGTGACCAATACCACCAGTACCGGAACTTGAATAAGAATACTTCCCAGGATTTGCCTTAAGCACTTCCATAAATGTCTTGAAGTCTTTTGCTGGGAACGAAGGATTGACCGCGATGATATTTGGGGTAGCAGCAATATTGCTAATGGCTGTGAAATCGGTAATCGGGTCATAACCAATCTTCGGATTGATTGCCGGATTTGCGGCGGTAGTAGAAACCGTTGCCATACCGATCGTATAGCCATCCTTTGGGGCACGCATCACTTCAAGGGCACCTACGGATCCCCCGCCACCCGCTTTGTTTTCGACAATCACAGGTTGACCTAACTGCCTACCCAATGCATCGCCTACCGAGCGAGCAATGATGTCAGTACTTCCACCAGGAGCAAAGGGAACAATCAGGCGAATAGGCCTATTGGGGAAATTTTGAGCTTGCGCAACATGACTTAGGCTAATGCCAATCAACAAGATAGTGATAGCGCCAGTAATTATGGCGCGACATGAGACAAATTTCATCGATTTACTGTCCTAACGGTTTCGGCAAATTGGCAGCATATTTAGATAGCTGCTCTTCATAAAGTGTGAAGATCTCAGCGAGTGCCTGCTGCTGTCCCAATACAAGCGCTTCAGGACTATTGTCTTTCAGGGGAATTCTCTTGGTATAGCGGTTTGCACCAATCATGGGCTTAGGTGATCCACCGCTTTGCGCAGTTAAGAAGAACTCCACGCTAACCACCGCCTCAGGGCGTACTCGATAGTCGCCATAGAATTCATTCACGGTAGCCTGCAGAGTGTAATAAGGGAAGAAGCTATTACTCTGACCTACGGTAGCAGAAAAAATATTGGCCTTATTGAGCCACTGACGCTCAGAATCTGCAATCATTTCTGCAGGAATCGTGGTGTAAACGTTATAGAAATCTTTTTCGTAACGCTGGTCACTAATGCGATAGACGAGCGATCTACCATCAAACGGTGGCGCGACCGATACCGACCCTACCTTAAGCCAGAGATCAGAGCGAGTTTTAAGTGGTTCACCAGTCCGCTCTGGAGCAACCATCCAACTACTTGGTGTTACTGGCGCACGGGTTGGTAAGCTGCAAGAAACAAGTCCCATCAGCGCCAAAGTAAATACAATTCGCTTCATCATTTTTGTACTCCTGACTGCGACGGTGTGCCGTTCAATGGCGGTGTGATCTTTGGTGGAGGTTCACCCCAAATCAAACTAGAAGGCGATTGGCTTGCAATGCGACTAAATTCATTTAAGTTCTCGCTAGTTTGCTTTAGATTTTCCATAGTCATGGCTGTATCACCCTGCATACTGGTGACAGTTTGACGCAAGGCTACAGTTGCACCAATCAACTCACGCATCAATACACTCAATTCTTCCTTATCTGTCACCTTAGCAATACGCGCCAAAATTACATTCATATCTTTAACGGTACGAATAACTCCTTCGTTTCCTTTGCCATCGCCAGCCATCATGACATTGAGATTATCTAACAGCGCATCCAGTTTTTTCTGAACGGCATCTACCTTCATCTCATTCAAGGACCCAATCAGTTTTTGAATACCAGAGATGATTTCGTCAGCTTGATTCGGCATTGAAGGTATTACGGGGTAATCAGGTGTCCACCCAAATTCCAGCGAAGGCGTTACAGCACCTTTTGCTACGAAATCAAATTCAACGTAGCTAACACCAGTAATACCCATCGATTTCACTCGTGCACGTAAATTGTTTTCCACAAATTCAGCAATCTGCTCTTCACTGACCCTATCACCAAAAATTTGCATCCGTACCACCACATACTGACGACGTTTATCGAAAGTAACATCCCTCTCATAGATATCACCTGATAAGCCAATCAACTTTACTTGGCCAATCTTGACACCTCGAAAGCGAACATCGGCGCCCGTATCCAGACCTGTAACTGACTGCTTAATATAGGTCTCCACCATGAATGATCTTTTGAAAAACTGTCCTGATCCAAAGATGAGTATCAAGGCTATGAGCACGCCGATTGCGGCAAGCACAAAAACACCTAAACGGAAGTAGTTGGGATTTGAGTTATTGCTCATGCTGCGTCCTTACTCATAATGCGATTAAAGAATTGATGCACTCTAGGATCTTTACTGGTATCTCTTAAAACNTTAGGGTCACCNTCTGCAATGATCCCTTTAGCGCCCTTATCCANCATAATGACCTTGTCAGCAATCGCGTAGATACTTGCCAATTCATGTGAAACGATCACAAAGGTAATGCCTAAATTTTTAGACAAATCTAAAATCGTGCTGTCAAGATCAGCGGAAGTGATTGGATCAAGGCCTGCTGAAGGCTCATCGAGAAACAAAATCTTGGGATCTAGTGCCATTGCACGTGCTATTGCAGCCCGCTTTTGCATGCCTCCGCTAATCTCACTTGGCATATATGACTCATAGGGCAATAAACCAACTAAATCTAATTTGCAACGGGCTAAGAGATCCATTTGGGCTTGAGACAACTCTGTGTACTCTTCCATAAATAGGGTTACGTTATCAAGCAAGTTCATGGAACCAAACAATGCACCTTGCTGATACATCACCCCAAAACTAGTCATAATTTTTTGACGATCGGCTCCTAGAGCGGTAGTGATATTTTGCCCCTCAATGAGTACGTCGCCNCCTAAGGGCTGATAAAGACCAAACAGATTCTTAAGAAGGCTTGACTTCCCACATCCTGANCCACCCANGATGACAAAGATCTCGCCATTATTCACAGTGAAATTGAGATTTTGCATCAATACGTTAGAGCCATAACCTACCGTGAGGTTTTGGACATCAACTGCATACGTAGAGTTAGTAAGGTCGGTCATTAGAAGCCAGTCTTATAGGAGATAAACGCAAAAATACCGTCAACCACCACAATCATCACAATGCTGCTGACTACAGCCCGGGTCGCAGAGATACCTACTGCTGCTGCACCTGTACCAGTTTGCATGCCACGCAGGCATCCCATAGCTGAAACAACAACCCCAAATAAAGTGGCTTTAATTAAGCCTGAGAGAATATCTTCCACATCAACGGCTGCTAACATGCCATTGTAAAAATTGATAAATGGAATGCCATAAATCAGCATCGTCAACATTGAAGCAACCACGCTCACAATATCTGCGAATAGAGTCAAAATAGGTGCCACTAAAATCCCAGCTAGTACCCTAGGTACGACCAAAAATCTCATCGGACTTAAGCCGCCAGAGACTAATGCATCTACCTCGCTATTGACTGTCATCGTGCCAATTTCAGCAGCAAAAGCTGCTGATGACCTACCCGCCAGCAAGATAGCAGTAATGAGCGGACCCATTTCGCGGACAATCCCAAGCGCTGCCAATGGCCCCACAAAGGAGACGGCGCCAAACTGCGCCATACCAATTGCAGCCTGAAAAGACAAAATTACGCCAATCAAGAAGGACACCAAACCCACGATAGGCAATGCGGCAATACCTGCCTCTACTGCTGTATTTACAAAATCGCCCCACCGTACTTGACCTGGATTACGTAAAGACCAATATAAGTCTGCAGACAACTGCCCAGTAAATGAAACCAGTCCCTTCGTATCATTAATTAAGTTTTGTGCGGCCATTCCGGTGCTCACGACAAAACTGCGTTTTGGTTTTACGGCTGGAACTGGAAAAAGATTATTGATTGGATCAAATTCCTTGAGTAGCGGTTGATAGCGTGGATCCAAACCTACCAACTCAAACTTACCACCGGCTTTTTGTTGAGCCTCTTCGATGGCAATCAAAAAAGCTACGCCCGCTCCATCAAAAAATGACACTCGAGATGCATCGAATGTCAGCGTCTGATTGGTATTTTGTTGAAGCCATGCATTTTGAGACGCTTGAATTTGAGTCCAAATACCACCCAAGGAATATACGTTCACCACGCCATTCAGGGCTACTTTTGCATTGGCTGCATCAATCTGTGTCCAAACCACCACTGGGGGCTTGGATTCAACAGAATTAGATGAAATAGGGTCTGAAACGCTCATAACCCAACTATAAGGGATCTTGATGAAAGGCTCGAGAAAGTGAAAAGGGCCCAGTTTCTCAACTAGGCCCTGTATGGGATGGTGCGGCTGGCAGGAATTGAACCCACGACCCCTTGGTTCGTAGCCAAGTACTCTATCCAACTGAGCTACAGCCGCAACATCCATAATTATGCCATGGAAGAGAAAAACTACATCACCCCCACCGGTCACGAGCGGATCAAAACCGAGCTCCTGCAACTCTTAAACCTTGATCGGCCTGAGGTTGTGAAGGTGGTTCATTGGGCTGCCTCCAATGGCGATCGCTCTGAAAACGGCGACTATATTTATGGAAAAAAGCGTCTTAGAGAGATTGATCGAAGGATTCGCTTTCTTAATAAGCGCCTCGAATTTGCCGTGGTGGTTGACAATTCAGCTCGAAAATCTGGTGATGCCGATGCTGAGCAAGTTTTTTTTGGTGCAACTGTGACCTACTCCACCCTTCAGGGCGAAGATGCTGGAAAAGAGATCAACATCACCATTGTTGGAGTAGATGAAGTGGATTTAGATAAGGGCCATGTCAGCTGGGTATCCCCCATTGCTAAAGCACTTATCAAGGCGAGATTGGGAGATTGTGTTTCGATCCGAACACCCACCGGGCCATGCGAAATTGAAATCTTAGAGGTTCAATATCTCTAAGAAAAATTCATCAAGAATCAAAGTGCCCGCGTACGAGTGACTCGCATGACATCGTGGTTGGTTCGCAAACTACGCATGACTTTCGAGAGGTGTAGGCGGTCATAAACTTGAATGGTGAAACGGATGGTAACTGAATCTTCCTTGTAACGATCTTCCATCGACACATTCATGATGTTTGAATCTGCAACAGTTACACTGCTTGCAACACGGGCTAAAACACCTTTACCTTGGCGGGTATCAATCGCCAGATCTACCTCAAACTCCCGATTAAGATCTTTACCCCACTCTACTTCTACCCATTTATCGCTATCTTTAGAAAGCATTCGCAATGCAATTGGGCAGTCGTTGGTATGGACTTGTAAGCCTTCGCCCTTACCAAGGTATCCAATAATGTTATCGCCCGGTATTGGATGGCAACAGGTTTGAAAATGAATCGAGTTACCTTCACGCCCATCGACTAAGATTGCCTGGCGTTGGTGATGATTAATTTCTTGATGGGGTGATACCCAGTCTGCAGCGCCTAAGCGCATTTGCTCACCACCACCCTCATCGTCAATCAATATCTTCAAGCGAATCGCCAACTCTTGAGGTGAGCGACGCCCTAAGGCAATATTGACGCAGGCCTCTTCACGAGTCTTGTCACCCGTCCAATGCATGAGCTTGTCCCAAATCTCAGGCGTCAGCAATGCGGCATCAACCCCTTGTTGACGCAAACCATTGGCTAAAAGACGCTCACCGAGCTGCAGTGACTCTGAATAATGTTTGGTTTTTAAAGAGTGGCGTATGGAAGCACGCGCTTTACCGGTACGAACAAAAGCCAACCAACCCGGATTTGGCTGAGAATTGGCAGAGGTAACTACTTCAATAATGTCACCATTTTTAAGCTCACTACGCAAAGGTAATTGCAAACCATTAATCTTCACTGCAACGCAGTTATTACCCAGATCACTATGAATGGAATAGGCAAAGTCGAGTGCAGTGGCACCTCTTGGTAATGCTCGAATTTGTCCTGCAGGTGTAAATACGTATACAGCATCAGGGAACAAATCGATCTTGACATGCTCTAAGAATTCTTGTGAATCACCACTACTGTCCTGAATATCAATCAACGATTGCAACCATTGATGGGCACGGTTCTGAACCTCACTCATATCTGGCGAACCGTCTTTATAAGCCCAGTGCGCCGCAACTCCTGCCTCTGCTACGGCGTGCATCTCGGTTGTACGAATCTGAAACTCTACCGGAACACCGGAAGGACCTAATAAGGTAGTATGCAGCGACTGATAGCCATTTAACTTTGGAATCGCGATGTAATCCTTAAACTTACCAGGCATTGGCTTGTATAAAGAATGTAGGATACCAAGGGCGCGATAGCACTCATCAATACTGCGGACAGTCACACGGAAAGCATAAACATCCAAGACTTGAGAAAAGCTCAAGTGCTTCATACGCATCTTTTTATAAATACTAAAGAGTGTTTTTTCTCGGCCACGGAGATCAACCTCTAGATTTGCTTTAGCAAAGGCCATACGNGAAGTTTGCAAAATCTTCTCAATCATTTCCTTACGGTTGCCACGAGCGCGCTTGACAGCGCCTTCAATGACTCGGAAACGCATTGGCATTGAGTAACGGAAACTGAGATCCTGTAGATCCCGATAAATAATATTCAGGCCCAAGCGATGTGCAATCGGTGCGTAGATCTCAATGGTTTCAGCCGCTACCCGACGACGCTTCTCCATCGGCACTGCATCTAGGGTNCGCATATTATGTGTACGGTCAGCCAATTTGACTAAGATGACTCGTACATCACGTGCCATTGCCATAAACATCTTACGAAAGCTTTCAGCTTGCGCTTCTGCATGACTCTGAAATTCTAATTTATCNAGCTTAGTTAAACCCTCAACCAGTTCTGCTACTTTTGCGCCAAACTTTTCAACTAGATCAGCCTTGGTGCAACCCGTATCTTCAATCACATCATGTAACAGGGCTGCCATAATTGATGGGGCATCTAAACGCCAGGTAGCACAGAGTTCAGCAACAGCAACTGGATGGGTTATGTACGGCTCGCCACTATGTCGATATTGACCCAAGTGGGCTGTATCTGAAAACTGAAATGCTTTTCGAACTAGCGCGATTTCATCCGCTTTGAGATAGGTTAGCTTTGCGAGTAATCCCTCAATAGAAACAACTTGATGCTTTAAGGGTAAATTGGGTGCAGAGGTAGGACCAAACAAATGGCGACTCGATTGCGCCAACAAGCTTGCAAGAATAGACTTTTTACCGCTTTGAGTTGGTGTATCNGAAGGCATAGCCANCAGATCTGCTTGCTTAATTCCAAGCGAGGTCTCATTGGGCGAGACCCCTCCTATTAATTCCGATGTTTTGGGCGTACCTAAAGGGAGCTCCACACCGGAACTCCTAAATTACAAAGGTACTTTGGTCAACATGTCACGGTCAGTTACACCAGCAGCAACTTCGCGCAATGCAACTACTGTCGCTTTATCTCTGGACTCAACACGTGGGGAGTGACCTTGAACTAATTGACGAGCGCGATAAGTCGCAGCCAACACAAGTTCAAAACGATTTGGGATAGTTTTAAGGCAATCTTCTACAGTAATACGGGCCATGCTGGACTCACTTAAATTTAGCTTCAACACCCATAGGATAACTGATTAGACCCCAAGGCGCTTTAAAAGCACTGGATTTCTGGCCATACTAGGTCCAGAACGGAGGCGACTAGAGGCCAAAATGTGCTTTAGATCCACTAGAGCCTGATCAAAGGCATCGTTGACCACGATGTAATCCGCCTCATGTGCATGTAATAGTTCTACATGCGCAGCCGCTAAACGCCTCTGAATCGTTGCTTCATCATCCTGCCCCCGCTTACGCAAACGCTCTTCTAGAGCATCGATCGAAGGCGGGAAAATAAAGATCCATTGTACTGAGGGGATCAGTTTGCGAATTTGTTGCGCACCCTGCCAATCTATCTCCAGCATGACATCATTACCAGCTTGCATTTGAGATTCAATCCAAGGCTTTGAAGTGCCATAGAAATGGCCATGTACTTCTGCCCACTCTAAAAATTGACCTTGATCTCTTTCGCGAATGAATTCTTCTTTTGATACAAAGCGATAATTTTTTCCGTCAACTTCGCCTGGTCTTGGGGCTCGAGTAGTAGTGGAGAGCGATAACTTCAAACCGACTTCCTCTTGCAGTAGGGCATTGACCAGAGAAGACTTACCTGCGCCTGACGGAGCAACAATCATCAGCATGCTGCCTTGATACGATGGGGTTGGCTTTGAGATCGTCATAGGTTTATTGTAAAGATTACTCTAGGTTTTGAACTTGTTCACGCATCTGCTCAATGAAAAGCTTGAGCTCTAAGGCGGCTTGAGTGCACTCTTCAGAAACTGACTTTGAGCTTAGCGTATTCGCTTCACGATTTAANTCCTGCATTAGGAAATCCAAACGCTTGCCAACGGGTCCCTTACCTGCTAATGCGGAATCAACCGCCTGTAAGTGGGTCTTGAGGCGCGCAAATTCTTCCGCTATATCAATTCGAACCGCATAAAGCACCACCTCTTGGCGAATACGCTCCATCAGTTCAGCGCCAGCCTTAGCTTGCTCTTGCGCAGCCAATGCTTCTGATAAACGCTCGGTGAGTTTTTCTTGGTACTGCGCAACATATTGAGGAACCTTTGGTTCAATGGTCTTAACGATGTCCCGCATTTTTCCGGTAATNCTAGTAAGAACATCGACTAATGCTTTACCTTCAGCTTGGCGNCTTTCCATCAACACAGCCAAAGCTGCCTTCCCCGCCTCAACAGTCGCAGCAATCCAACCTTCTTCCTCGCCACGCGGCTCAGAAACTACACCGGGCCAACGCAGAATTTCAGCAATACTCAGTTCCTGAGCTTTCGGAAAAGCATCTTGGGCTCTTTCTTGAAGGGTATAGAGTGCATCGAGACGATCTTTATTGATTGCCCCAAGTGAATGCGGGTTGGCTTTAGCGGCCCCGGCGGCAGCATTATTAATACGCCATGCAGCCCTAAACTCGACTTTTCCCCGAGAAAGGCTTTGAGTAACTAATTCTCGTAAAGCAGGCTCAGCCCCTCGACATTCGTCTGGAAGACGAAATCCGAGATCCAGAAAGCGGCTATTAACAGCCCTACATTCCACCTGCAGATCAGCAACTACGCCCGCTCCTAGGGAGACTTGACGAGAAGCGCTGCCATAACCAGTCATGCTCGATATCATATGAACATTGTAGATTGATCCTAAACCCTTAAGACTATATTTCAAGGCTAAATTCCATGAGTACCGTAAACCCAGGCAACATCACCCGCCCTAGTGGCCGCAATCCTAAACAATTGCGCCCTGTCACAATCTCTAGGGCCTTTACTAAGCATGCCGAAGGTTCCGTCTTGATCGCCTTTGGTGACACCAAGGTGCTGTGTACTGCGAGCATTCTGGATAAGGTGCCGCCCCATAAAAGAGGGTCTGGTGAAGGATGGGTTACTGCTGAGTACGGTATGCTCCCCCGCTCCACTCATACCCGTAGTGATCGTGAAGCTGCCCGTGGCAAACAATCTGGTCGTACCCAAGAGATTCAACGTCTGATTGGACGGGCAATGCGTAGCGTCTTCAATTTAGAAACATTGGGTGAACGCACCATTCATCTTGACTGCGACGTACTCCAAGCGGATGGTGGAACTCGCACCGCGTCAATTACGGGCGCCTATGTTGCCGCCAGAGATGCAGTGAATCAATTACTCCAGAGTGGCGTATTAACTCAGGATCCGATCATTGATAGCGTAGCTGCCATCTCTGTTGGTATTTATCAAGGTGTTCCAGTCCTAGATTTGGATTACCCCGAAGATTCTTCCTGTGACACGGATATGAACGTCGTCATGACTGGCAAAGGCGGCATGATTGAAGTTCAGGGCACTGCTGAAGGTGCAGCATTCTCAAGATCAGAACTGAATGCACTTCTTGATCTAGCTGAACAAGGCATTCAAGAGCTGACTCAATTACAAATCGACGCATTGCAGTAAAGCGTCAGCAGGCTATGCAAAAACTCGTTCTCGCATCCAATAATGCTGGCAAGGTAAAAGAATTTAAGGCGCTTCTTGCACCCCTCAACTTTGAAGTGATCCCCCAGGGGGAATTGGGGATTCCTGCTGCAGAAGAACCGCATTACACCTTCGTAGAGAATGCGCTTGCAAAGGCTCGACATGCGAGCGCAGCAAGTGGTCTTCCAGCACTAGCAGATGACTCTGGTATTTGTGCACATGCATTGAATGGTGAGCCGGGTGTTTTGTCTGCTCGTTATGCAGGAGAGCCAGCAGATGATGTCGCCAATAATCAAAAGTTGATTCAAAACTTACTTGCTCACACAGATCGTGGCGCGCATTATGTTTGTGCACTTGTCATGGTTAACAGCGCCAATGACCCTGAACCGTTGGTCGTGCAAACGCGTTGGTACGGTCAGATTGTGGACCAGGCAAAGGGGAGTAATGGTTTTGGCTATGACCCCTACTTCTTCTTGCCTGAATTAGGCCTTACGGCTGCAGAGTTAGAGCCTGCCAAGAAAAATTTAATTAGCCATCGTGGCTTAGCCTTGCGCGAACTCATTAGCCAATTGCAGTCCCGTGCTTAATCAACCCACCTTAACTGCTTTGCCTCCCTTGGCTTTGTATATTCACTTTCCTTGGTGTGAAAAGAAATGTCCTTATTGTGATTTCAACTCTCATCAAATTAAGGATGCTTCCGCCGGCCTAGCTAGCGGCTTTGATGAAAAACGCTACATCAAAGCACTGATTGCGGATCTTGAAACTGAAGTAGCCAATACTTGGGGTCGTCAAGTTCATAGCATCTTTATTGGTGGTGGCACACCCAGCCTACTCTCCGCCGAAGGAATGGATGAGTTACTTTCAGCTGTCCGCGCACGGATAAACCTAGAGCCCAATGCAGAAATCACCATGGAAGCCAATCCGGGTTCCGTTGAGACAGAAAAATTTGCTGGCTTTGCTAAGGCAGGAATTAACCGGGTGTCATTAGGCATTCAGAGCTTTCAAGATGAACAGCTCAAAGCGCTGGGACGTATTCACAATGGTGCAGAAGCAAAGCGCGCAGTAGAAATTGCCACTAAANACTTTAAGTCGGTCAACTTAGATCTGATGTACGGGTTACCAAACCAAAGTCTTNAGGCTGCCAAACTAGATACTGAGATCGCACTGTCTTTCAAAACGCCGCACCTNTCTTTTTACAACCTGACACTTGAGCCCAATACTTACTTCGCAAACTTTCCCCCGAAATTACCAAGCGATGATGAAATCGATGCCATCTTCGAGCAAAATTTAGAGCTACTGACNCAGGCTGGCTATAAACGCTATGAAATTTCGGCATATGCTAAAAAAGATCAGGAATGCAAACACAATCTGAACTACTGGCGCTTTGGTGACTATATTGGTATTGGCGCAGGAGCTCATGGAAAGATTTCATATCCAGGAAAGATTACGCGCCAGGTTCGCGAACGTCACCCTGAGACGTATATGTCAGCGATGGAAAACAAAGGCAATGCTGTGATTGAGTCAAAAGAGGTAGATAGCAAAGATCTACCTTTTGAATTTATGCTCAATGCCCTACGCCTAACGGCTGGTGTTGATACCAATACCTTTAGCGAACGTACAGGTCTGCCTTTAAGCGTGATTAGCAAAGGCTTAGGGGAGGCCAGCAAAAAGGGATTGTTAGATGAGAATCCCAGCAAGCTTAAAGCAACCGATTTAGGACTACGCTACTTAAATAATCTACAAGAAATGTTTTTGGATTGAGCTGTGGTGAAAGCTTGGAATTATTTACCAGTCCAAACTGGTGGCTCGCCTTTTAAGAAAGAAGCAACGCCGTTTTTAAAATCCTCACTACCGTAAGTTTCACGAATGAGGTCTTGGCAATCAGGTAATTGATTCTCAATGATTCTCGCCATTGCCAGTTTGCTCGCTTTTTGGGTAATGGGAGCAAGCTTTGCTAACCGTTCAGCCAAGGCTTCTGCCTCTTTGCCGAGTTGATCGGCCTCGTATAACGCCAATAAGTAACCCTGTATACGTAACTCACTTGCTGGAATCATTTCGGCAAGCAGTAACATGCGTCTAACAATATTCATTCCCAGATGCGCTGCTAACCAAGCGATATTGCCTGGATACAAGCAATTTCCAAGTGTTCGCGCAATTGGCACACCAAATTTTGCATCGGGTGTTGCAATTCGAAAATCACAACAGCTTGCAATGGCAAGGCCGCCGCCGACTGCCATGCCATCAATGACAGCAATCGTGGGCATAGGTAGTGTTGCCAAGGGATTGAGATAATCGTGTATTGCCTCTTCATAGCGCACGCCATCATCACCATTCATAAAGCTAGTGAACTGTGCAATATCACTTCCAGAGACAAAGGACTTTCCACCAGCACCACGGAAAATAGCAACCCGAATATCGGGATTCTGAGCCAGATCTTGACAAATGGACCGTAGGCTTTCATACATNCCTACCGTCATTGCATTGCGTGCTGCCACATGGTCAAAGGTAATGTGGGCTATCTTGCCACGCAGCGCTAGACTTACTTGCGCAATATTACCCTCTTGATCTTTTTGCGTCATAAACAAAACTTATTCAGATTTAATATTCAAACTCTTTACCAAGCGCTGATATTTAGCTAACTCGCCTGCCAAGAACAGATTAAATGCTGCCGGCGTTGTTGGGCCTTCAGGTTGCAAACCTTGAGAATCCAAGGTCTTTTTAATCTGTGGATCAGCCATAGCCGCTTTTACTGCCTGGTCAATCTTATTCACCACCGCAGGGTCCATGTTTTTTGGACCCATGATGGAATACCAGTTAGTCACATCAAAACCAACAATCCCGACTTCATTGAATGTAGGTACGTTTGGCAGAATGGATAAGCGTTTTGGTGTCGAGATGGCAAGGGCTTTTAATCCGCCTTCTTTGATCTGTTGCAAGTTAGGAGGCAAAGTATCAAAGTTCATGGTAATTTGACCGCCAAGCAAATCAATAATCGCCTGACCGCTACCCTTATAAGGCACATGATTTAGCTGAATACCGGCAATCTTGGCAAATAAAGCGCCAGCCAAATGTTGAGTGCTACCAATGCCTGAAGATCCATAGGTCATTTGATCTGGATTGGCCTTAGCAAGTGAAATTAACTGTGCCACTGTATTTACTGGCAAGGAAGACTTGACCACCAATACATTGGGCACGTAACCCAAATAGGTAATCGGTGTGAAATCGGTTGCGGGGTTATAAGGAACATTTGTTAATACAAATGGCGCTATCGCATTGGAGTTCGAGTGTCCAACCAGCAAGGTGTATCCGTCCGGATTCGACTTGGCAACTTGATCAGCGCCAATAGTCCCCGCAGCACCAGACTTGTTTTCAATAATGACACTTTGCCCCAAAATCTCGCTCATCTTTGGAGCAAGTGCGCGAGCAACGATATCGGTGCCTCCACCAGGAGCAAAGCCAACAATTAAACGAATGGGCTTAGTCGGATATGCCTGTTGAGCAAAAGCAAATATAGATGCCGAACTTAGTACGATGGCAGCAAGGCCACGAAGTACCAACTTGGGTGATTTAAGCAGCATACAGTCTCCAAATATTGTTTTAATTGTGTTTGATACTATTAGACATTCATTCTATACAGATAAAAAAATCGAGACAATGACGAAAACACCTATTAATGGCTCTATTAGGCCTTTGCCCCTGTCTGGCGTGCGGGTTCTAGATGTAAGCCAGGTCATGGCTGGCCCCTATTGCTGCATGCTTCTGGCCGACTTAGGCGCAGACGTGATCAAGATTGAGCCTCCAGGAACGGGTGATCAGACTCGTGGAGCCATGGGATTCAAGATGAAAGGCTCAGACAGCATGGGCTTTTTGAATATGAACCGCAATAAACGGAGTCTGACGCTAAACCTAAAGACCGATGCCGGCAAGAAAGTCTTTTTTGAATTGGTGAAGACGGCTGACATCCTCGTTGAAAACTATCGCCCAGGAGTCATGAAAAAACTGGGCATTGATTACCCTTCTTTACAAGCACTGAACCCTGGCTTGGTTTACGCCAGTATCTCTGGCTTTGGACAAACAGGTCCTTGGGCTGATCGCCCTGGTTTTGATCTGATGGCACAAGCCATGTCCGGAGTAATGAGTGTGACTGGCTATCCGGATGGCCCTCCAGTGAAAGCAGGCGTCCCTGTAGCCGATATTGGTTGTGCTCTCTTTGCTGTTTACGGAATTTTATCTGCTTACATTGGTAAAACCAAAACGGGTGAAGGCCAATTTATTGATGCTTCACTCTTTGACTCGGCCCTAGCATTTTCTATTTGGGATACAGCGCAGTATTGGGGGACTGGTGTTGAACCCTACAAATTAGGCACTGCCAATCATATGAGTGCCCCCTATCAGGCCATGAAAGCCTCTGATGGTTATTTTGTCATGGGCGCTACCAATCAAAAACTATGGAAACTGCTTTGCGACAAGATTGGTCGCCCAGAATTATTTGAGGATGCGCGCTTTAAAACTAATCCGCTACGTCTAGCCAATCGCTTAGAGCTTGCTGCTGAATTAGAAAAAACCTTTGTCACTAAATCTAGCCATGATTGGGTTGATGATCTGTTGGCCTCCGGCATTCCAGCGGGTCCAATCAATACTTATCCAGAAGCCTTCGATAGCGAGCATGGCCGTCACCGTCAAATGCGTATGGAAATTGATCATCCAATTGAGGGCACTGTTCCAAATATCGGCTTTGCTGTGAAGATGATGGGTACGCCGCAACAGGTACGCAAACACCCTCCTCTATTAGGTGAACATACCGGAGAGTTATTAGCAGAACTCGGGATTGCGGGTGATGAACTGAAAGCGCTTGAGGCTGGCGGTGCATTCGCGCCTTAATTTATTAATTTTTGAAAAATTATCAATTAATTAGTATTCTAAGATATCTAACTAAACAAATAAGCGAAATCGATATGAATCAATCTAAAGCAAAA
>Ga0007802_100009_pt1 | contig 31946 bp, 29 predicted proteins | sample CryBogmetaGMA4M_FD_54978 | JGI IMG/M metagenome (GOLD analysis project Ga0007802, IMG submission 54978) | Freshwater microbial communities from Crystal Bog, Wisconsin, USA - MA4M | ecosystem: Environmental > Aquatic > Freshwater > Lake | place: Crystal Bog, Wisconsin, USA | collected 2009-07-06 | reverse complement strand
GCTTTAAAAGGTAAATCCACCATTCCACGAACACGCCAACCGCATGCGATTAATCCACTGAAGGGTGCAGATACCAAGAGCCCGAGTACTGTGCGACGAAGGGAATTTACGCTCATGTATTTGTTTTCTAATGGGTTAAGCAACAATATTCACTAGGCGACCGGGCACTACAATCACCTTTTTGGGCGCGCCACCATTGAGAGCTTTTGCAGCTGGATCGCTTTGCAAGGCTAATGCTTCGATTTGTTCTTTTCCTGCATCTGTGGGAACTCGGATCTCACCACGCAACTTGCCATTAATTTGCAGCATCAAAGTAATTTCTGTTTGAACTAGCGCTGCTTCGTCAACAACAGGCCAAGCGGCATCCAGTATCACGCCATAGGTCTTTACGTAACCCATTTGCTTCCAAAGCACATGGGTTAGATGCGGAACTACTGGGTAAAGTATGCGCAACAAAATGCTTAAGCATTCTCGTAGAACTGAAGCGCTAATATTGGTGTTTTGATCTAACTTAATAGGTTCAAGAACATTTAACATCTTCATAGCAGCTGAAACTACTGTGTTGTATTGACGACGCTGATAGTCAAAATTAGCCTGCTTCAAAATGCTATGCACTTCCCGACGCAATTCTTTCTCCGCATCATTCAAATTAATCGGGAGGATGTCTTGTGCATCACGGATTGCATCTGCCTGACTGCTGGAATATATCCATACCCGACGCAAGAAACGGGAAGCGCCATCAACCCCAGCGCNAGACCATTCCAGTTGTTGTTCTGGCGGTGCTGCAAACATCACAAACAAGCGGGCAGTATCTGCCCCATATTGATCAATTAAAGCCTGTGGATCAACGCCATTATTCTTACTCTTAGCCATCTTCTCTACACCACCAACCACTACTGGAGTGTTAGATAAGTCGCCTTTTAGCTTTGCACCTTTTGGACGACCTTTTTCATCTAGGTCTAATTCAACATCCAAAGGATTAAGCCAAGTTTTTTTACCAGAAGCATCTTCAGTGTAGTAAGTCTCATTTAGAACCATACCTTGAGTCAGCAAATTCTGAAATGGCTCATCAAAGTGNATNAAATTCAGATCACGCATGACCTTNGTCCAGAAGCGTGCATAGAGTAAATGNAAGATCGCATGTTCAATGCCGCCAATGTATTGATCCATTGGCATCCAGTATTCGTTACGCTCATCGACCATTGTTTTAGCATCGGTTCCGGTATAACGCATGAAATACCAAGATGAATCTACGAATGTATCCATTGTGTCAGTCTCGCGACGAGCAGGTTTACCGCACTTTGGACACTTCACATTTAAAAAATCTGCCCGCTTGTTTAAAGGATTGCCACTGCCATCCGGCACGCAGTCTTCCGGCAGCACCACTGGTAAATCCGATTCGGGTACAGGTACAGCACCGCAGCCTGGATTAACATCATCGCCACAATGAATGATTGGAATCGGGGTGCCCCAATAGCGTTGACGAGAAATACCCCAGTCACGTAAACGATAAGTGGTCTTCATTTCACCAACACCCAATTGCTCAAGCTCTTTGGCTACGGCACTCACGGCCTCTTGATGAGATAGACCGTCAAACTGATCGCTATTGAAACAAATCACTCCTTCTTTTTGCGCGTACCAATCTTCCCAGCGAGTGGCATTAAACATCGGTGATTCACCCTTAAGGGCAATGACTTGCTTGATGGGTAACTCATATTTAAGCGCAAATGCAAAGTCACGCTCATCATGTGCGGGAACACCCATTACAGCGCCATCACCATAAGACATCAAGACATAGTTACCAACCCATACTGGAATTGGCTCATGGGTTAAGGGATGCGTTACATATAAACCGGTAAACATACCTTCTTTTTCTTGAGTAGCTAAGTCCGCTTCAATCACACTACCGGTTTTGCATTTCTCAATGAATGCAGCAAGTACCGGATTATTTTCTGCCGCTTTTGTTGCTAATGGATGTTCTGCAGCAACTGCGCAGAAAGTAACACCCATGATGGTGTCAGCACGGGTAGTGAAAACATATAAAAGGCCGTCTTGGATAAAGTTGCCATGTGCGTCAGCAATGTCATGTTTAAAAGCAAAACGTACTCCACGGCTTTTGCCAATCCAATTCTGCTGCATCGTTTTAACCCGCTCAGGCCAACCTAAACTATCTAAGCCTGAGAGCAGTTGCTCTGCATAAGCTGTGATGTTGAAGTAGTACCCAGGGATCTCCCGTTTTTCGACCAAAGCACCAGAACGCCATCCACGACCATCAATGACTTGTTCATTTGCCAGAACCGTTTGATCAATTGGATCCCAATTTACTACTTGAGTTTTACGATACGCAATTCCCTTTTCTAACATCTTTAAGAAAAGCCATTGGTTCCAGCGGTAGTAATCTGGACTGCAGGTTGCCACTTCACGTGACCAGTCAATTGCTAAACCCATCGCAGTCATTTGCTTCTTCATATAAGCAATGTTGTCGTAAGTCCATTTAGCTGGAGGTACTTTATTCTGAATCGCTGCATTCTCAGCAGGCATACCAAAAGCATCCCAACCCATCGGCATCAACACGTTATAGCCCTGCATGCGCAGTTGACGAGCCATCACATCGTTAATTGTGTAATTGCGTACATGCCCCATATGCAACTTGCCGGAGGGATAAGGCAACATCGAGCATGCGTAATATTTTGGTTTTTGCTTACCAGCAACATCTACAGCGTTTTCAACCACTTGATAGACTTGCGCACTTTCCCAATCAGCTTGCGCTGCCGCTTCAATACTGCGGTAGTCGTAATCCTTGCTCATTTAAGACAACTCTTTTCTTTTATTTTTATTGATTGGTTGATTAGCGTATTACTACTTATTTTCGCAAACCCAAAACATCTTGCATGTCATATAAACCGGAGTTTTGACTTTGCAAAAAACGAGCAGCACGCAATGCACCTTGTGCATAAGATTGTCGGCTAGAGGATTTGTGACTAATCTCAATTCGTTCCCCATCACCCGCAAACAAAACAGTGTGGTCGCCAACAATATCGCCGCCGCGAATCGTTGCGAAACCAATAGATCCCTCTTTGCGCTCACCGGTATGACCTTCGCGTGCGTATACAGCAAGGTCATCCAACTTTTCACCTAGAGCACCCGCTATGACTTCGCCCATCTTCAGGGCAGTGCCTGAAGGAGCGTCAACTTTGTGACGATGATGCGCTTCAATAATCTCAATGTCGTAACCTTGATTGAGCATCTTGGCAGCAATCTCCAACAACTTGAATGTGGCATTTACCCCCACACTCATATTAGGAGCAAATACGATTGCCAATTTTTCTGATGCTTTCTTAAGACTAGCAATTTGCTCAGCACTTAAACCGGTAGTGCCAATAATCATTTTGGTAGCGGTTTTTTCAGCTACAGCCAAATGCGCCATCGTCCCTTCGGGTCTCGTGAAGTCAATTAAGAATTCTGCATTTGCAAGTACTTGAGCAACGTCAGCAGAAATCAACACTCCTGTCTTTTTACCCAAAAACGCACCAGCATCTTCGCCAAGTTGTGGGCAGGAAGCATGTTCGAGCGCCCCCACCAATTGGGCCTCAGGGGAATTAAGTACAGCCTCAATCAGCATCTTCCCCATGCGACCAGTTGCTCCAGCAATTGCAATATTCATCATTTGTTCGTCACTTCTTATCAAAGGTATCTAAAGTCATTTACTTTAGGATCAATACAAAATAGTTTTACTGTTTAGTTTCTGTAGCTGCAGGAACATTCATAGCTCCAGGCCCTAAGGTCTCAGGCTGTGCAACAGGGTCTGTTTTCGACCCCCCAAAAAAGTCCCAGAATGAATTGCTGGTTGAAGCTGGAACAGCAGGCACAGCTGCGCCAGCTGGCAAATTATCTGTTCGACTTGGAACCAACACTTCTGGCTGCTGCAATGGTGGGGTGACTGGCGGCTTATTTGTGCCAGTGAGTATTTGCCAAAATGAGCGCTTAGTTTTGGCATAGTTATCTATCTCTGCCACTAATTCAATTTCAGTTGGCAGTGCATCACCCTCAAATTTAACCACTTTATCGCCGTCATAAAATATGGTGACATGACGTTCTTTGCCAATAGTTTGTCCAGCACGCTTAAATTCAAAAATGTAATCCCAGCGATTGGCATGGAAATAGCTTGCCAATAAAGGTGTGCCTAAAATTTGACGAACTTGCTCACGGCTCTGCCCCACTTGCAATTTGGCATATTGCTCACTTGATATGAAGTTTCCTTGAATAGTATCTGGGACATAGGGTCTAAAAATTTTATTTGCCCACGCGCGTTGCGTATCGTCGACAGCAGAGGTACATCCACTCAGACCCAGACAACCAAGTAGGGCNGCCANTAAAAATCCAACTCGAGCTCTGGAAACCCCCCTAGAAANNGGGTTCAAAAAACGACTAAAAAGTTCAAGGCAATTTTGCATGGCTGGCCGTATCATTAAGACATTGATTTTAGCTCCCAAAGCCATGAATACGACCCAAAACCCTACTCCTGCAGATTTGCGTGATATCGGCCTGAAAGCTACTGGGCCGCGCATGAAAATTCTGGATTTTTTTCATCAAAATGGGGGCACCCACTTTAGCGCCGAAGACGTCTTTATGGCTTTAGCCAAAGATGATCAGGAAATTGGGCTCGCTACGGTTTACCGTGTCCTCACCCAATTTGAGCAAGCCGGGCTTCTATTGAGAAGCCACTTTGAGTCGAGCAAGGGTGACAGTAGGGCCATTTATGAGTTAAACGAAGGTCAGCATCATGACCACCTGGTTTGTCTAGATTGCGGTCATGTGGAAGAGTTTGTTGATGAAGCCATTGAAAAAAGGCAACGAGATATTGCTAAAAACCTCGGATTTAAGCTTCAAGAGCACTCTTTAGCGATGTATGGCCACTGCCAGAAGAAAAACTGCCGAAATAAACAGAAATAAGTACGTTTAAGAGCTTTAAAGAAAAAAGACCTCAAATTGAGGTCTTTTTTATTAAATTTAAATCCTAAAGATTAAAATATAAGCGCTTTTAACTACTTTTATTGCCTGTTATTGACTTTTAATTACTTCACAGCCATTAATGCTTCGGCAGCATTCAGCATTTGCACTGAATATCCCCACTCGTTGTCATACCAAGCCAATACTTTGACCAGCTTACCGTCAGCAGAAACCCGGGTTTGAGAGGCGTCATAAATACTTGGGCGAGGATCGTGTTAAAGTCGATTGATACGAGTGGCAAGGTATTGAAACCCAAAATACCTTTGAGCTCACCCTCACTAGCAGCCTTCAGAATTGAATTCACTTCATCGACGCTAGTGGCACGGCTCGCTGCAAAAGTTAAATCCACTACAGAAACATTGATTACCGGTACACGCATTGCAAAACCATCAAAACGCCCTGCCAAAGCTGGCAACACTAAACCCACTGCTTTTGCAGCGCCAGTCTTCGTCGGGATCATGCTGGTAACCGCCGAACGCGCGCGGCGCATATCCTTGTGATACACATCTGTTAGAACCTGGTCGTTAGTAAAAGCATGAATCGTTGTCATCAAGCCGGACTCAATGCCAATTTTTTCCAATAATGGCTTCACCAGGGGTGCTAAGCAGTTAGTAGTACAACTGGCGTTAGATACAACTACATCGCCCGGTTTTAATACATTTTGATTAACGCCATATACGATCGTGGCATCAACATCTTTTTCACCNGGGGCTGAAATTAATACCTTCTGCGCGCCCTGCTGTATATGCACCATCGCTTTTTCTTTGGAGGTAAATTTTCCTGAGCACTCCAAAACTAAATCTACCCCCAACTCGCCCCATGGAGTCTCCAGTGGATTACGGGTAGAGAACATCTTGATGCGATCACCATTCACCACCATGCAATCGCCATCAACCTTGACCTCAGCAGGGAAGCGGCCATGAGCAGAGTCGTATTGGGTNAGATGGGCATTAATATCGATATCCCCCATGGCATTAATCGCCACAATCTTCATATCCCGTCTTGGTTTGCCGTTTAGCTGATCTTCATATAAGGCACGCAATACCATGCGACCGATACGTCCATAACCATTAATTGCGACACGAATTGTCATTTATTTTCCCTTGCTAATATTGAACTTATTTCTTGGCAATACATTGCTTTACGGTTTTCGCAATTTGATCGGCTGTTAAACCAAAGTATTCATAAAGTTGTGGTGCAGGCGCTGACTCACCGAATGTATCCACACCATGTACCGCCGCACAACCGTACTTCCACCAGAAATCACTCACACCTGCTTCAACCGCGATGCGCGGAATATTAGCTGGCAATACCTTTGCCTTGTATGCCGAATCTTGCTGATCAAAAACAGTGGTCGATGGCATCGAAACCACCCGAATTCCCAAGCCGTCTTTTTCCAACTGCTGCGCCGTTTGCAATGCGAGAGCAATTTCCGAGCCGGTCGCAATAATGACTGCATCCAGCTTTCCCGATTTGGGGTCACGCAAGACGTAAGCACCGCGGGCAATATCTTTGATTTGCTGATTGGTGCGTGTAACAAACGGGCAATTCTGACGACTAAAGATGAGGGCGCTTGGGCCATTCTTACGCTCTATAGCCGCTCCCCAGGCCACAGCACTCTCAGTAGTATCGCAAGGACGCCAAACCATCAGGTTCGGGATCAGACGCAAACTAGCCACATGCTCAACAGCTTGATGGGTTGGGCCATCTTCACCAAGACCAATAGAGTCATGGGTAAAAACAAAGATGCTACGCAACTTCATCAATGCCGCCATCCGCAAAGCATTGCGGCTGTAGTCTGAGAAGGTTAAGAAGGTGCCACCAAATGGAATGTAGCCGCCATGCAGAGCAATCCCATTCATGATGGCGCTCATACCAAACTCACGCACACCATAATTAATGTGGTTGCCCCATTGATTACCGCGCACTGGTTTACAGCTTGACCAATTGGTTAAGTTAGATCCTGTTAAGTCAGCAGAGCCGCCCATAAATTCTGGCAAAGCAGGCGCTAATGCTTCGATTGCATTTTGACTGGCTTTACGCGTAGCGATTGTCTCGGCCTTAGATTGGCAGGTTTTTAAGTACGCATCTAGAGTGGTTGAAAAATCTTTTGATAAATCCCCTTGCATGCGTCGTTGCAATTCAGAGGCGAGCTCTGGATATTTGTTTTTATATTTCTGGAATTCTTTATTCCATTCGTGCTCAGCGGCTTGACCTCGCTTTTTAAAATCCCAGGCGGTATAAATATCTTTCGGAATTTCAAATGGTGCATAAGGCCAGTTCAAAGCAACGCGGGTTTCGGCAATTTCAGCAGCACCTAAAGGCGAACCATGCACCTTATCGCTGCCGGCCATATTGGGCGAGCCTTTGCCAATGGCAGTCTTGCAGCAAATCAATGTTGGCTTAGCACTCTTTTTGGCCTTAGCGATGGCAACTGATACAGCCTCAGCATTGTGGCCATCTACATCACGAATCACATTCCAGTTATAAGCCTCAAAGCGCTTCGGCGTATCTTCGTTAAACCATGAAATCACTTTGCCATCAATTGAGATGCCGTTGTCATCCCAGAACGCAATCAACTTATTTAGCTTTAAAGTACCAGCTAATGAACAGACTTCATGACTGATACCCTCCATCAAACAACCATCACCTAGAAAAGCATAGGTGTAGTGATCAACAATGTTGTGACCCGGACGATTAAATTCTTCTGCGAGTAATTTCTCCGCAAGTGCCATACCTACCGCATTGGAAATTCCTTGACCCAATGGACCGGTAGTAGTTTCCACACCAGGCGTAATTCCATACTCAGGATGGCCAGGGGTTTTGCTATGCAATTGACGGAATTTTTTTAATTCCTCAATGGGCAAGTCATAACCAGATAGATGCAAGAGTGAATACAGCAACATCGAGCCATGACCATTGGATAAAACAAAACGATCCCGATTTATCCAATGAGGATCGCTAGGGTTATGCTTTAGGTGATCACCCCAAAGTGCAACGGCAATATCTGCCATTCCCATCGGCATTCCCGGATGACCAGAGTTGGCCTGTTGAACCGCATCCATGGATAAATGACGAATGGCATCGGCCATGCGAATTTGAAGATTTGACATCGTAAATTTGGTCTCAAGAAAAAATAAATCGGCTACATTTCAGTAATGCCTCAATTTTATCTTCCCAGCCCATGGGAATCCCAAAAGCCAACTTCCCTCACCCCTGAGGCAGCCCACCACCTACGCGTGCGTCGCATCCAGATCGGGGAATCTTTCCTGGTATTTGACGGAAAAGGCCAGGTAGCCCAGGCAAAACTTCTCTCATTCAGCGGAAAAATAGGTCAGGTCGAACTCAATGACATCCGCCTAGACACCCATCGTGAGACCTCTTATGCCATTACTTTGGCCCAAGGCTTAGCTGGTGGTGACAAAATGGATTGGATTTGGGGATCGTTGAGAAAGCGGTTGAAACCGGCGCCCAAATCATCGTGCCCATGCAATGTGAACGTTCCATCTTGAAACTCACCCGTACAAGTGATCAAGACCGCGCTCAAAAGCGCCTGGCGCATTGGGAAGGAATTATCCAAGCGGCGTGTGAACAATGTGATCGAACCGTATTTGCCACCCTTGAACCCATTCAAACTTTTGAGTCCTACCTCAAGGCGAGCTCTAAGCCAGCTTTAAAACTTCTCCTGAGCCCAGATGCCTCAAAAACGATGTATTCCGTTTTAGCAGAGAGCGACCCTCAAGATATTGTTTTGATGATTGGGCCTGAAGGGGGTCACTCACCCGAAGAGGAGGCTTTAGCAGAAGCTGCGGGCTATCAAATTGTTTCCCTAGGTGAGCGTGTGCTCAGAACTGAAACAGCCGGCCTCGTTGCCATTACGACTGTACACAGTATTTGGAACCCTGAAATGCAAAATCGCCTCAAGTAGAGGCGATTTCAGGGGCTTCTAGGCTTAACTATCAAGCAAAAGAATAGAAGACACGATAAGGAGTGCGGCGCTCAGCCCAAAAATCGACTGCGTCACGGAAAACATCTAACAAGGTTTCGCGCGCTTCTTTGTCAAACTTCTGAGTGCAAGGTAAGCCCTCAAGAACCACAACAAATCCGGGTTGCGGACCAGTCTTATCAATGGTCGTCGTCAAAGCATCTAACAAAGGATCGAAATTCTTTGCCTGTTGTTTTGTGAATGAGTAAGCAATCGCAATACACTCTAAAACTTCGCCTTTGGTCATCGCATTTGCGCAGTTTGCATAAATAAAATGTTGACCCAGCTCAGTAGCCGCTTCCTGTAAATCTGGAGTGCGGAAAGCGCGAATCGATTGCACGATGTTCGTGCGCACACTGCGCAACATTGCCGGCGGTCCGGCGTCACGAACGGCCAAAGCGGCACGCCAAGAAGCTGTCACTTTTTTCCCCGAAACTTGATTTGCTGCATAGGTTTGTAAACGAGATAAGCCGCCCTGAGCATAAATATTGGCAGCAGATGATTCGGTTTCTAGTCGGTCATTGCTATCCCAACTTTCAGCACGGCTATGTTCTTCGAAGCTTGCTGTACTGTTGTTTTCAGAGCGATTATTCATGATGTGTGCTAGGTTACCCTTAACACGCCATCAAATCAAGCCCAAATACAGTGCATTTTATATAAACCATTGATTTATATAAGAATAATAAATGTAAGCTATCGCTAACTTACATTGATGAAAAGGAGCTTAAGAGATCCCTCTCGCATCACTAGCTGCCTCAACCACCGCCAAAGTAGTCACATTCACGATCCGGCGCACAGTTGCCGCTGGAGTCAGGATATGGATTGGCTTGGCCACGCCTAACAAGAGTGGNCCGATTGCAATTCCGTTACCTGCTGCAGTTTTTAACAGGTTATAAGAAATGTTAGCCGCATCAATATTGGGCAGCACCAACAAGTTTGCATCACCTTTTAATGGGGATGAAGTGACTGCACCGGCACGAATGCTTCCATCCAAAGCGCTATCACCATGCATTTCACCATCCACTTCTAAGCTTGGATCAGCTTTTTGTATTAATGCCAACACTTCGCGCATTTTGATCGCAGAAGGGGCATTGCTTGAACCAAAATTAGAGTGCGAGAGGAGCGCTACTTTTGGCACCAACCCCAACTTACGCATTTCTTTAGCGGCCATCAAAGTCAATTCGGCTAACTCGCAGGCACTTGGATCAATATTAATGTGGGTATCCACCAAAAACACTTGGCGGCCTGGAAGAATGAGTCCTGACATGGCGCCATACACATTGGCACCAGCTTCATGACCAACAACTTCATCAACGTACTTCAAATGTGTCGCTGAATTACCAACAGTTCCACAAATCATGCCATCGGCCATGCCTTTATTGATCATGATTGCTCCAATCAAGCTATTGCGACGGCGCATCTCCAATTTAGCAAAAGATTCTGTAACACCCTTACGCTCAGTCAGACCTAAATAGGTTTGCCAAAAATCACGGAAGCGGGGGTCATTCTCTGGATTCACGATCTCAAAATCGTCCCCAGCCTTCATGCGCAAGCCAAACTTGTCTATCCGATGCTCAATCACAGCCGGGCGACCGATTAGGATTGGAGTAGCTAGGTGCTCATCAATAATAATTTGTACGGCGCGCAATACGCGCTCATCTTCACCTTCGGCAAAGACGATACGCTTTTGATTTGCTGGTACACGCTTAGCAATGCTAAACAGCGGCTTCATCAAAGTACCAGAGTGGTACACAAATTGCTGTAACTGATTGCGATAAGCTTCGAAATCTTTAATGGGGCGTGTAGCAACACCATCATCCATTGCTGCTTTAGCAACTGCAGGGGCAATGACTGTAATTAGACGCGGATCAAATGGTTTTGGAATTAAATACTCTGGGCCAAATGATAAATTCTCGATGCCATAAACGGAGGTCACTACTTCGCTTTGCTCAGCTTGTGCCAATTCCGCCACCGCCTTCACAGCCGCCACTTCCATGCCACGAGTAATCGTTGTAGCGCCCACATCCAAAGCACCACGGAAGATAAAGGGGAAGCACAATACATTGTTTACTTGATTAGGGTAATCAGTGCGACCTGTTGCCATTACCGCATCTGGACGAACTGCTTTGACTTCTTCAGGCAAGATTTCTGGGGTTGGATTTGCCAATGCATAGACCAATGGCATAGGGGCCATTTTCTTGACCATGTCTTGCTTTAGAACACCACCAGCAGATAGGCCCAAGAAAATGTCAGCGCCTTCAATCGCTTGATCTAAAGTACGCAGTTCNGTTTCTTGACAGAATGGCTCCTTCTCGGGATCCATCAACTCTTTACGACCTTTATAAGCGACACCTGCTAAATCCGTCACCCAAATATTTTTACGGGGGATACCAAGTTCAACCAGTAAGTCCAAGCATGCCAAAGCCGCAGCGCCAGCACCAGAGGTAACCAACTTCACATTCCCCACATCCTTACCGACCACCTTCAAACCATTCAGAATCGCTGCTGCAACCACAATGGCAGTGCCGTGTTGGTCATCATGGAAGACTGGAATCTTCATGCGTGCCTGTAACTTACGCTCGACTACAAAGCAGTCTGGTGCCTTAATGTCTTCTAAATTAATACCACCAAAAGTGGGTTCCAGTGCTGCAATAATTTCGACCAATTTCTCAGGGTCGTTTTCGTTTATTTCAATATCGAATACATCAATGCCGGCGAATTTTTTAAAGAGAACAGCCTTCCCTTCCATCACTGGTTTACTTGCCAATGGCCCAATATTTCCCAAACCTAAAACGGCTGTGCCGTTTGTAATCACACCAACCAAATTTCCACGTGCGGTGTACTTGAATGCATTGGCCGGATCCTTAACAATCTCTTCACAAGGTGCTGCAACACCAGGAGTGTATGCAAGTGCTAAATCGCGTTGATTCGTTAGTTGTTTGGTGGGGGCAATCTCAATCTTGCCCGGAGTTGGAAACTCGTGATATTGAAGTGCGGCCTCTCTTAGGGCTGCAATTTGTTGGTCTTTACTATTTTCTTTGCTCATCAGCGAACTCTTTGGTATGGCCTATTGAAGACTCTAATTCTATTCCTCTCAAGCACTGGCTTCCTAAGAGCCATAAAATGGGGCATGCTTTCTGAATCCAGCCCCCTCGGTGAATTTGATTTAATCCAGCGTTTTTTTAAAACGGGGGCTCTGGCTATGCGCTCCAATAGCGATCACACCATCNCTTTAGGGATTGGCGATGATTGCGCCCTTCTCAAGCCAATTTCAGGGGAAGAAATTGCCATTACTAGCGATATGCTGGTTGAGGGTAGGCACTTTTTCTCCAATGCCAATCCAGCACTCTTGGGCCGCAAAGCCCTAGCAGTCAACCTCTCAGACCTTGCGGCAATGGGGGCGAGGCCATTGGGATTCACCTTGGCTATTGCTTTAGCGCAGCCTGATCCGATATGGCTTGAGGCCTTTTTCAAAGGGTCTTTTTGCAATGGCAAATGCATTTTCATGCCCATTGATTGGGGGCGATACGACTGCAGGACCACTTACCATTTCCATCACTGCATTTGGCAGCATTCCAACTGGAAAAGCCATTCGTAGATCAGGGGCTAAACCTGGGGAAGATATCTGGGTTTCGGGAACAACGGGTGATGCGAGACTTACTCTTGCTGCACTGCGTCATGAAATTGCTATTTCTGAAGCAGACCTAAGACATATTGAACATCGTATGCACGACCCAATACCAAGGGTTGATCTAGGATACAGACTGCGAAATATTGCGAGTGCTGCACTAGATGTTTCGGATGGTCTGTTGGGTGATCTTCAGCATCTCTTGAATCAATCCCAAGTCAGTGCAGAAATATTTTTGGAGCGCATTCCAAAATCTTCCATCCTCAAAAAACAAGCTGAGGATATTCAAAATCAATTTGCAGCTTGTGGTGGAGATGATTATGAAATTTGCTTTACCGCTNCAGTTGCACAACGTCATGTCATTGAAGCCATTAGCAAGGATTTGAATTTACCGATCACACGCATTGGTCAAACTATAGAGATGAACAATTCTCAAGCAACGGTGCGCTTGTTCAAAACTGACGGTAGCCTCATTGGTGATACTGAAGCCGCAACCTATCTCAAATCTTTTGACCACTTTGCTTCATGAATCACTTTAATCAATCAGAACAAGCAAAACCCACTTTTCAGTGGGTTAGACAAACTGCCAGTCGTACCATCGCCTTTGGGTTTGGCAGTGGCCTAAGCCCCCTAGCGCCAGGTACCGTTGGCACTCTCTGGGCTTGGGCAACTTTTCTGATAGGTGAGTATTTTTTAAGCACCGAAGACTTTGTGTGGATCATCGGTGGCGGTATCGTCTTGGGATGCTGGATCTGCGGCCATGTGAGTGAAGAATTGGGTAAGAAAGATTTTGGTGGCATTGTGTGGGATGAAATCATTGCCTTTTGGCTAGTACTTCTCTTGATCATGCCTGTCAATATTTGGATGCAAGGAATTGCTTTCGGTCTCTTTCGCTTTTTTGATGCCGTTAAGCCTGGCCCGATTGGATTCATTGATCGCCACTTTAAAAATCTTGAAGAAGATAATCAAGCGCCCTCAAGCATCTTTCAAATTGTCTGGCGTGGCTTTGGGATAATGGTCGATGACCTTGCGGCAGCATTTTTCACTTTACTAGTAATGGCTTTAATACAAATCTTCATACCATCATGAATTTAGCTGATCTGACTCAGGAGATTGCCAAGCGCCTCATTTCTAAGGGCTGGACAATCGCACTTGCTGAATCTTGCACGGGTGGGCTTGTTTGTGCTGCTTTGACTGAATTGCCGGGGTCGAGTGATTGGTTTGAGCGTGGCTATATCACCTATAGTAATCAAGCTAAATCGGAGTGTTTAGGAGTCTCAGTGGAACTGATAGAGTCCTTCGGGGCAGTGAGTGAGCCAGTGGCAAAAGCAATGGCCACAGGTGCTCAATGCAATGCAGGCGCAAATGTAGGTGCTTCCATTACAGGCATTGCTGGGCCAACAGGCGGATCTCCAGACAAACCAGTTGGAACCGTTTGTTTTGGCTGGACCATACCTACTGNCGNAGGTGAGTTCGTCACCCTTACCAAAACCAAACTATTTAGCGGGGATAGGCAAGCCGTGCGCCAACAGGCGACTGAATACGTCTTGGCTGAGTTGCTAACACTACTGAGTGCACACTAGCGCTCAGTATTTGAACTCACTTCATCCAGCCTTTGTGATAGAAGTAAAACAAAGGAATGATGGCTGAAACAATCATTACACCAATTGCCATTGGATAACCCCAACTGAGATCCAATTCAGGCATGTATTTATAGTTCATACCCCAAATACTTGCCAACAAGGTAGGCGGCATTAAGGCAACCGATACCACCGAGAAGATCTTGATAATCTTAGATTGGTTCAAGTTAATGAAACCGACTGTCGCATCCATTAAGAAGTTAATCTTATCGAACAAGAAAGCTGTGTGGTTTTCTAAAGAATCGATATCACGCAAAATTTGGCGCGCCTCTTCCTGTTGCTCGTCAGATAACAATTTGCTACGCATCAAGAAAGATAAGGCTCTGCGGGTATCCATCACATTTCGACGAATACGTCCGTTGGTATCCTCTTCTTTTGCAATTGTCTCGAGAACTTGCTCTGCATCAGCGTCATTAATATCATCCTGCAGCACCCGTTTTCCAGCGAGCTCAAGATTTTCATACACTTCTTCTAATGCATCAGCAGAGTACTCCGCATCAGTGGAATATAAATCGAGAAGTACATCTTTTGCATTGCTTACTGAGCCAGGACGCAAACGGGCACGCAAGCGAACCAAGCGGAACACTGGTAAATCTTCATCATGAATCGAAAAGAGCACTTGCTTAGTAAGAACAAACGCGACTCGTACGTTACGCGAAGTCTCTTCTTCATCCAATAAGAAATCGGTCCGAATATGGAGATGGCCATCATCCGCCTCAAAATAGCGCGCAGAGGCCTCTAAGTCACCCAAGTCATCCAACTCAGGCAAAAGCACGCCAAATGCCTCTTTAATCCAAATAAGCTCTTCTTCTTCTGGATCAACGACATCAATCCAGATAGGATTGGCATATTGCAACAATTCATTGCGATCTTCGACTTGCTCTTGAGAGAGGCGGCCATTTTGTAGGACGAACAAGTTGATCATGGTGAACTCCTAAGGAATGTGCGCTAGTTTATCCTATAGAACATGACAGTTTCACTAAAATAAGCCAAACCCAATGAACCCAAGCTCAAATACCTTTACCCAGCAACTCCAGTCTGCATGGGCTTCTCAAGGCAGCATGTTGTGCGTTGGCTTTGACCCTGATCCTAAGCGCTTACCCCCAGCTCTACAAGGGAAACCTGAGGGGATCTTTGAGTTCTGCCGTGAAATCGCTGATGCCACTGCAGATTTGGTTTGTTCATTCAAACCCCAATTTGCTTACTTCGCCTCTCAAAGGGCTGAGGCTCAATTAGAAAAGCTAATCAAGCATCTGAAAGATCGGTACCCACATATCCCTGTTATTTTGGACTCTAAGCGGGGTGATATTGGTAGCACTGCCGACCACTATGCCCTAGAGGCTTTTGAGCGTTACGGTGCTGATGCCGTCACCGTAAACCCATACATGGGCTTTGACACGATTGAACCCTACTTAAAGCATCCTGGTAAAGGCGTCATCGTTCTTTGCCGTACCTCTAATCCGGGCGGTTCAGATTTGCAATTTCTGNATGTTGGCCCCAAGGGAGAGCCACTGTATTTACATATCGCCCAACTAGCAGCACGGCAGTGGAATAGCTCCGGCCAGATTGGGCTAGTGGTTGGCGCTACCTTCCCAGAAGAAATTGCAAAGGTTCGTGCAATCGTCGGCAATATGCCTTTACTGATCCCCGGTATTGGTGCTCAAGGCGGTGATATTGAGGCCACTGTGAAAGCGGGTAGTATCGCAGACGCCCCTGGCACAGGAATGATCATTAACTCCTCGAGAGCGATCTTATACGCTAGCTCTGGCAATGATTTTGCACAGGCGGCACGATTGGTGGCGCAAAGTACTCGTGATGCCCTCAGGGCTGCTGCTTAGGACTACTACTTAGGGCTCTTAGGATAAGGAGCCAAAGCAACTCGATCCATATTTTCTAAGATGAAATCTTGGCGGGTTGGAAAGTGAATATTCGCCTTACGGCAATATTGCGGCTTATCAAAACACTTGGGGGCTGGTAAAGCGGANGCAAGGGCGGCAGCTTGCTCTCGATTTAATAAAGCGGGAGTGCTTGCGTAGTAATAATGTGAAGCTGCCCCTACTCCAAAAATGCCTTCGCCCCATTCCACTGAGTTGAGATAAATCTCAAAGAGTCTTTGCTTCGAAAGCGTTACCTCCAAAAGCCCTGTAATGATGAGCTCCTGGCCTTTACGTAAATAGTTTTGTTCTGAAGAAAGAAATAAATTCTTAGCCAATTGTTGAGTAATCGTTGACCCCCCACGTAAGGCTGTTTTTGGTTTGCTCCCAGACTGGGTCTTTTGTTGATTCTTTTCCCAAGCCTTTTGCATATCCTCCACCCGCACACCCTTGTGCTGGAAGAAGATGTCGTCTTCGCTCACCAAAACGGCACGTTTGAGATTATTTGAAATCTTGCTATAGGAGACCCATTCTGAATAAACAGGACAAGACCAGTGCCAGCTGCATAAACGCCAACGTTCCGCCCTCTGAAATGCCGTGCTTGATGGATCTAAAGTAGTCCATAAAGCGATCTGAATCGCAAAGAAAGCCTGCATTGCCAGAAAACCACAAAGCAAACATTTGACTACGTAAATAAGCCAACGCATCGTAAAGGTTAGCTACGTAACTCGGCTAATATTGCACGCGGGTCTATGACTGCAGCCAACTCTGATCCCCGCCATAACAAAAATGCATCGGCCGCTTGCTCTACCAACATGCCAAGTCCATCACTCACTCGCGCGCCTCTTTGCAAGGCTTGCTGCATGAGGGGCGTTGTTTTCCCATACACCATGTCATAGGCAAATGAACTGGGCACGAAGATATTACTCACTGCTTTTGCAGCTAACGGGGAGGCGTCTTGAAGACCAGCTGCAGTAGCATTAATAACTAGATCAAAAGGATGGGGTGTTGCAGCTGAATCCTCAAGATCAGCTAAGGTGCGCGATTCTAGGGCAACCTCTTGAGAGGCTGCTAAATCGGCATACAGGCTTACCAGCTCATCTGCCTTTGCGCTAGAGCGATTGGCAATCACTAAACATTTCGGAGATTGCTCCAGTAATGGACCAATCACACCGCGCGCAGCCCCACCAGCACCCAAGAGCAATATTCTCGACTCATGCAGAGCAATGCCTTGCGCCAATAAATCACGGACTAATCCAGCGCCATCTGTGTTGTCGCCATAGATCTTGCCGTCTTTAATCCAAAGTGTATTCACCGCCCCAGCCAATTGAGCGCGGGGTGTTAATACATCAGCAAAGAGCTGTGCATCTAGCTTGAATGGGACTGTGACATTCATACCTTTACCACCAGCAGCAAAAAATGTCTTCGCAGTCTGGGCAAAAGAATGCAAATCAGGTTGTAAACGGCCATAGTACATTTTTTGCTTTGCCTGTTTCGCAAAACCTTGCTGAATTGAAGGGGACTTGCTATGAGAAATCGGATTACCTGCAACCGCATACACATCCACACCAGCGTAAAGACTGGGATCGGTATGAAGATCAGTAGAATTAAGCGAGCTCATGATGACTACAGAATAAGCGAATTCGTGAAGTTGATTTCAAAAATATTATTGCTTTAGCTCAAGGCGGTCAGCACCATCCCGGGTGAACTCAAAAGTAGAAATCCAATCGAGCACATCAATTTGGTTGCGCATCTCGGAAGGAAATGGGCCAAATGGAGCTGAAGCACGCACGATTGCCAGCGCTTGTCGATCTAACTCGGGATTACCGGAGCTACGACCAATGGAGAGGCCATCTTGACCCTGCGCATTACTCGTAATTCGACCTTGAGCATCTACACTCACCACGATGACTAAGCTGCCATATAAGGGGCGGCCATTGGCTCGAGGGAAAAAAGCGCTTCCATAAGCTTCAATCTTTTGGCGCATAGCATCGTAATAATGTGCAAAGCTCACTGCTTTTGCATTGGTACCCGTTAATATCTTGCGGCGCGGCTCACGGCCATTAGCCTGCAAACGCTTTGCTAACTCCGCCTCTAAAGAATTGAGTTGAGGGGCAATTTTTTGCTCTTCCCCACTTTTGCGTCCACCTGCGCGAGCTCGCTGCTCATCAAGTTTGGCTAACATTTGTTTCTGTTGCTTCTCTAAGACTTCAAGGCGTGCTTCTGCCCCCAACCTTGCGCGGTGCAAAGCAGTAGCATCTTGGTCCTCTGTATTGCCGCCACCCTGCAAATCAGCTTGAGCCAATTTATTTGCTTGCTTAGGAGGTAATTTGTTGGTGGCGTTCACTAGCACCACGCTTAAAGGCGTATTGAGGCGACGACTTTGTATTTCACCAAATCCCCAACGAATAGAGAGAAAAAGAGCATGAATGAAAAGTGAAGCACAAAGCGCCAACCAAAAAGGATGGCGACGCCAAGCTCTTTGAAGATAGGGAATGGCTTTGCCTAATTTCTCAGACGGGACCAATTCATTTGACTTCATCTGCGCTGTCATTTTCTTCGGCGCCCTGCGAAGGTATCAAACTATCTTCGACAGTATTTTGAGGAGGCTCAAGCTTCGCTTCAATTTCAAGCACCCTAACTGCAGCACTCAATTGCAATAAATCAATATCAGCAACCACTACTTCAGCCCGCGTCATGCGTGGCTGGCTGGCCAGTTCCGGAATGGGCAGATGCAAGGGAATCAATTCCAGTCTAGACATACCTTCTTTTAGATGGCGCACATACACATTCTTAGATTCTCCATCTTGAGAAATCCATTGTAAGCACCAGTATTTCTCCAATCTGTCTTGGTATTCCCCATAAGTCTGATAACAAGATTCAAAGTCAGCAGCAATGCCCATCAGAGTGGCATCGCGCGGCGGAAATGGCGCGACCATCTTGGCTGTAACCCCATGTTTGGCCAAAGCAATGAGTTGCCACTGATTCACTAAATCAGAATAGCGTCGTAGCGGAGAAGTACACCAAGCGTAGTAATCCAAACCGAGGCCCTCATGAGGCCCTGGGGTGGTTTGCATCCGTGTGCGCAAAGGACCCCAACCCTTCTGAGTTCTAAACAGACCGGGTAGGCCATGATCAGCCAACAGTTGACCGGAAGCGCTATTACAAAAAATCATCCACTCCGCAACAATCGTATCGAGAATAGAGCCCCGTTGACGCGGCACGATCTCCACACGCACGGATCCATCTAGATCTTGTATCTGAAAATGAAAATCTCTTGCAAGGGCATTCGGGTCAATTAACCCCAGTTGCTCGGCACGAAGCCCATTTGCAATCCGCTTTTCTTGTCGACCAGCATGAAGATATTTAGCGGCTTTCCATAAAACTCCTAGCTCTTTGCGATAGGGATAGCTAGCGGCCTCATCAGCCAAACTTTCATCACTAACCNGATGCTCAATATCCTCCAGTCGTAGATTGGCCGCTATTGGCACCATCTCGGCTCGCATCAGCAAGGAATCTCGATCCAGCACCCCTTCAGCATCAATCTCCACATANATTGAAAGTGCGGGGCGAGAAGCGCCCGCATCTAAGGAGAACAGTTCAATNACGGAATCTGGCAACATCGTAATTTTGTCGCCCGGAAAATACACTGTAGACATGCGGCTACGCGCTACCTGATCCAAAGGATCATCTTTGCTAATTGCCAAGCCAGGTGCTGCAATATGAATACCGATCCGATGACCACCACCAGCTAAATCAGTAACCGATAAAGCATCATCAATCTCTGTAGTACCAGAGTCATCGATAGAAAAGGCTTGCACTTCAGCTATTGGAAGCTCTGCAATCGCAGCAGCATATGCAGTTGGATCAACTCCAAGGCCTTCATTGTGGGCAGCTCCGCTAGGGAAGTGAGACTTTAAAAACAGACCTTGGTGATAGGCCAATGGCGAGTCAATCGCACCACAACGAATCATTAGTTGAGCTGGGGATTCCCCTGTCTCAGTGCAGGCAGCGATCAAAGCCTTGTACGCAGAAGTATTTTTATCTGGGGAAAACAATAGCTGTTTAGCAGATGACTTGAGGGCCTCTGGACAAGCGCCCATGACTAACTCTTTTTGCCAAACAGTCTGTTGCTCTATTTCTTTTTGTTTACGCTCTAGTGCAGCTAACCCCGCCTGCAACTGTTCCAGGGGTGCTCGTTGAAAGCGGCCACGGCCCTTGCGGCGAAAAAATACCGGAGCACCTTGTAAAGCAATTGCCAAGGAAACCTGCTGTGGAATGGTGGCCTGCGCGCCAAAATATTCCAGGGACACATCAACCAAACCAAACTCTTCATCTGGTGCGCAGTCCCAAAGCAACTGAAGATCAATCTCTTTCGACAAGGTGTTGGCCTCATCCATTACGGCTTGGGCCTCTGGTTTTTCAAAGCGCAACCAAACTTCCTTAGCTTTTAGTTTGATTTTCTTGCCAGAGAGACTAGTTGCTTGCCATGACTCCGTATCGCCTGAACCAGATGCAGACTGCACTGTAGCGATTTTGATATCGCCGCCCTCTTCGTATAAAAGGTTCATGCTCAGAGGGAGATCCCGCCGCTAGCCTCTAAAGCGACTCCATTGACATAGCTAGCCTCATCGCTAGCCAGAAATAAATAGACATTAGCCATTTCCTCAGGGGTGCCTAGACGTCCAAGCCAACTGCGCCTTTCGATATCCTGCAAAATATTTTCTGGCATGGCTTTTACCATCTCGGTCGCAATAAATCCTGGACAAACGGCATTGACACGAATGCCTTTTGACCCGAGCTCGCGCGCCCAAGTTTTTGTAAAGCCAATAACGCCAAACTTCGTAGCTGAGTAATTAGTTTGACCAAAATTACCGTATATCCCAACCACGCTGGATGCGTTAACGATGGCGCCCGATCCTGCTTTTAGCATATGAGGAACTATCAACTGTGTGCAGTTGAAGACCCCTTTTAGATTGACATCGATCACGCTATCAAACTGCGCCTCAGTCATGTTTACTAAACGCGCATCCTGAGTGATCCCAGCGTTATTAATTAAGATATCAATGCGACCATGTTTTTGCATTACTTCATCTACTACTGCCTGAATGCTCGCACGATCAGTCACATTCATTGCATACGCTTCCGCATTCGGAACCTGTGCAGCAGCGCCTTTTACAGCCTCTAAATTGATATCGGCAACGATCACTTTTGCACCCTCTTGCCCAAAACGCTGAGCCGTAGCAAAACCGATTCCCTTGGCAGCTCCTGTAATGATTGCCACTTTGTCTTTTAGTCTGTTGCCCATTTTTTTACCCTCTATTTACGTCTATTAGACCGCAATGGCCTGTAATATTTTTTGATGCACCCCACCAAATCCGCCATTACTCATCACTAGGATGTGATCACCAGGCTTTGCCTCGTTTGCGACAGCCTTGACTAAAGTCTCCAGATCATCAAAAGCTTGCGCCTTAGCTTGCTCTGGGGTATTGAGTGGTGATAACACCTCCTCTAAATCCCAGCCTAAAGATTCTTTACCAGCATTGGCACCATAAGCGAATACCTTATCAGCCGCTTGCAGGCTTAACGGTAATTGGGCTTTCATTACCCCAAGCTTCATCGTATTCGATCGGGGTTCCAAGACAGCCAAAATTCGGGCACTGCCCACGCGACGACGCAAACCATCTACCGTAGTAGTGATAGCAGTTGGGTGGTGCGCAAAGTCGTCATACACCGTGATGTTATTTGCAACGCCAATCGTTTCTAAGCGACGTTTTACATTTTTAAATTCAGCCAAGGCCAGCGCTGAATCTGTAGGAGAAATACCAATGTGATTGGCTGAAGCAATGGCAGCCAAGGCATTGAGTTGATTATGGCGTCCCATCACCCCAGAATCTCCAGCCCACTTCACACTAGCCACCGCTTTACCAGACTTGTTGACAATGAAGCCATCCCCTTCTTGAGAAATCAAAGACCACTCATTGGTAAGGTCGTGCCCAAAACGCTCAACCGGTGCCCAAGCACCTCGTGTAACTACCCGCTCTAAAGCAGGCTCCTCAGCATTCACAACTAACAAGCCATCGCCAGGTACGGTCCGAACTAAATGATGAAACTGAGTTTCAATTGCTGCGAGATCCGCAAAAATATCGGCATGATCAAATTCCAAATTGTTGAGCAATGCAGTGCGTGGTCTGTAGTGAACAAACTTACTGCGCTTATCAAAAAACGCCGTATCGTATTCATCTGCTTCAATCACAAAATACTGACTCTCACCTAAGCGTGCAGATACGGTGAAATTCAGAGGCACACCGCCAATCAAATAACCTGGTTTGTAACCATTAAATTCTAGAATCCATGTGAGCATGGCCGATGTAGTGGTCTTACCATGTGTGCCAGCTACTGCTAAGACGTGTCTGCCGTATAAAACCTGTTCGCCCAACCACTGCGGTCCAGAGATATAAGGAAGACCTTGATTCAGAATGGCCTCCATCAATGGATTGCCCCGAGAAACCACNTTGCCGATAACAAATAAATCAGGCATCGTCTCAAACTGCAATAATTGATCTGGCGAAAATCCCTCAATCAGTTCGATGCCTTGAGCCTCAAGCTGAGTACTCATTGGTGGATAGACGTTAGCGTCGCAACCAGTAACACGATGTCCGGCTTGCCGAGCGATTGCGGCTATGCCGCCCATGAAAGTACCGCAAATGCCCAAGATATGTATATGCATCTGCGAATTTTAGCGAAGGAGTTGCAATGAACCGAAGACAATGGCTCATCATCGTCGTAATTAGTCTGCTCGCATTGCTCGGGGGCGCCCTGACTTCGCAGTGGATTTCCAAAACTGGTCTCGCAAATGATCCCTCCATAAAAGCCTTTTTTGCCAATTCCTGGCAATCGCCAGATGGAAAACCTGTGAATTCGACTGAATGGCAGGGAAAAGTCTTAGTTGTGAACTTTTGGGCCTCCTGGTGCCCTCCTTGTGTAGAAGAAATGCCCACCTTAGACCTTCTTCAGCAGGAATTTCTGCAGCAAAATGTCCTATTTGTCGGCATTGGCATTGATTCACCTTCTAATATTCGTGAATTTCTGAAAAGCACCCCTGTTTCCTATCCAATTGTGATTGGTGGTCTGGAGGGTAGTAATCTCTCCAAACAAATGGGAAATAGTCAAGGCGCCCTCCCTTACACAGTGATTATTAACACCAAAGGCAAGGCTATCTACACCAAATTGGGAAAGATAAGCGAAGAAGAGCTCAGAAAAGCAATTAAATCTGCCTTTTAAGATATTTTGATGAATTTTAGAGGGAAATCCTTTGATCCATTTTGCTTAAATTTTAGGCATTTAAGCACATCTTTTTTAATAACTACCTTTAAATTTCTAGAAAAATCCACTTTTTCATTTGTTTTTTAATCTGTTAGTCCCGCTGGGAATGTATACTTCCCCTCATAGCAAGTGAAGCAAATGAGTGATTCAGGTAAGTAACAGCCCAATTAAGCAATTAACACCTAACTGCCTCTAAAAATAGGGATCTATGTCGAAAAAAGCTTCAATTCTCGTAATTCAAGGTCCAAACCTTAATCTATTGGGAAGCCGTGAACCTGAGGTTTATGGAAAAACCACCCTCGAAGACATTCATCGAAAACTAGAAGGTCTGGCTAAAGCCCAATCAGTAGATTTGAGCACTTATCAAAGTAATCATGAAGGCGAACTCATTGATCGCATTCAAAAAGCAAAACAAGATGGGGTTGATTTCATCATCATCAATCCAGGGGCTTTTACCCACACCAGCGTTGCGCTACGTGATGTCTTGGCTGGAGTGGCAATCCCATTCGTGGAAATCCATCTGTCTAACATTCATCAGCGAGAAGAATTCCGCAAACATTCCTATTTATCTGACATTGCTACAGGTGTGATTTGTGGTCTCGGAGCAATTGGATATGAATTGGCATTGCAAGCAGCTATTGCCCGTTTACAAAAATCAGCTTAATTAAAGAATTACAAGAGAGGAAGTACTCGTATGGATTTGAGAAAACTAAAAACCTTGATCGACCTAGTCTCTGAGTCAGGCATTTCTGAATTAGAGGTTAACGAAGGTGAAGACCGCGTGCGCATTGTTAATGCCGGATCTTCAGCGCCATCTGGTCAAGTGGTTTATGCAAATCATCCAGCGCCAGTGATGCAAGCACCCACAGCCAATTCAGCGCCCGCTGCTACACCAGTGAATGAGGCGCCTGTTGTCGACACCGGTTTTGTTGCCCGCTCTCCAATGGTAGGGACTTTCTATCGCGCTCCAAATCCAGAATCTCCGAATTTCGTAAGCATTGGTGACACTGTCAAAGTAGGCCAAACTCTTTGCATTATTGAAGCCATGAAGTTGCTNAACGAGATTGAATCAGAGTTTGCCGGAGTCGTAAAAGAGATTCTTTGCGAAAACGGTCAAGGTGTTGAATTTGATCAGCCACTTTTCATCATTGCTTAATTCATTAAGCCCTCTAATCCATTTTTACCTAACTTAGAGCCGACATGTTCGATAAGATTCTGATCGCCAATCGGGGAGAAATTGCTCTCCGTATCCAACGCGCATGCCGCGAGTTGGGAATTAAAACTGTAGTGGTCTATTCCACCGCAGATAAAGAAGCGAAGTATGTAAAGCTTGCTGATGAGGCTGTATGTATAGGACCCGCCCCATCGCCATTAAGCTATCTCAATATGCCAGCCATTATTTCGGCAGCCGAAGTAACCGATGCTGAAGCAATTCACCCTGGTTACGGATTTCTTTCTGAAAATGCCGACTTTGCTGAGCGCGTTGAAAAATCAGGATTTGCCTTCATCGGCCCGACCGCAGCATCGATTCGCCTGATGGGCGACAAAGTCTCTGCGAAGCGCGCCATGATTAAAGCGGGNGTACCTTGCGTACCTGGTTCGGAAGGCGCATTACCTGATAATCCAAAAGAAATTATTGCTACCGCTAAAAAAGTGGGTTATCCAGTCATCATCAAAGCCGCTGGNGGTGGTGGTGGACGTGGTATGCGTGTGGTGCATACAGAAGCAGCACTCATTAATGCGGTCAATATGACTCGTGAAGAGGCAGGACGTGCGTTTGGTAACCCAGAAGTCTATATGGAGAAGTTTTTAGAAAAACCTCGCCACGTCGAAATCCAAATTTTGGCTGATACCCATGGCAGTGCAATTTGGTTGGGCGAGCGTGACTGCTCAATGCAACGTCGTCATCAAAAAGTAATTGAAGAAGCACCAGCACCGGGCATTGATCGTCGCTTGATTGCCAAGATTGGTGAGAGATGTGCTGAAGCCTGCCGTAAGATTGGGTACCGCGGTGCAGGAACCTTTGAATTCCTTTATGAGAACAATGAATTCTTCTTTATCGAGATGAATACCCGTGTTCAGGTTGAGCATCCAGTAACTGAAATGATTACTGGCGTTGACATTGTTCAAGAGCAAATTCGGATTGCTGCAGGCCTTAAATTAGCCTATCGCCAAAAAGACATCGTTTTCCGTGGTCATGCAATTGAATGTCGCTTAAATGCGGAAGATCCGTTCAAATTCACCCCAAGCCCAGGCAAAATTGGCTCGTTCCATATGCCAGGTGGCCCTGGAATTCGGGTCGATTCACATGCCTATAGCGGNTATGTTGTTCCTTCAAACTATGATTCGATGATTGGCAAACTGATCTCTTACGGCAATACTCGCGAACAAGCGATCCGCCGCATGCAAATTGCACTCTCAGAGATGGTCATTGATGGCATTACCACTAACGTACCTTTGCACCGTGAACTCATGCTGGACCCGAANTTCATGGAAGGTGGCACTAGCATTCATTACCTAGAGCATCGCCTAGAAGAGCAAGCTGCAAGTCGCGGAAAACCTTAATTCATGCGAGTGCCTTATGTCTTATCGTGAGCTTGTATTCACGGTAGTTGCTGAAACTGCAGAACCCTTAGGCGATGCCCTATTAGAATTAGGCGCCCTCTCCGTCACCGTAGAAGATGATGCTGCTGGTGGATACGATGAAAATCCACTTTACGGAGAGCCTGGTTTATCTCCAGAAGTTCAAGCCTGGGATAGATCCACTGTTACCGCCCTCTTCAATCCAGATATAGACGCCTCGGGTAGCGCAGAATTTATTCCAGAGTTGCTGGTCTCCTTAAAAGAGGCTGGCTTTAACTTATCAGCGCCTCAAGAAAAAATTGTTGAAGAACAAGATTGGGTGAGGCTTACCCAAAGTCAGTTTGCCCCCATTCAGATTGGAAAACGCATTTGGGTGGTTCCGTCCTGGCATGAAGCGCCAAGCGATCCAAATGCAATTTGTTTAGCAGTTGATCCAGGCTTGGCTTTTGGTACCGGCAGCCATCCCACCACCCACTTATGTTTACTTTGGCTTGAAGAACAGTCGGAACTCAAAAATCAAAGCCTTCTGGACTATGGATGTGGTTCGGGCATCTTAGCGATTGCAGCCGCAAAATTGGGATGTAAGCCAGTGATTGGTACCGATATCGATCCACAAGCGATGGTGGCAGCGCGCAGCAATGCAGAAATCAATCACACCGAGATTCGATTCGTTCTACCTAACGACGATGCGCCAGAACTTGCCGCGAAAACCAAATACGACATAGTGATGGCCAATATTCTGGCAAACCCACTGCAAGTACTTGCTCCCGCATTGGTTAATAAGATGCGCTCTGGCGGTCAAATTGTTCTATCTGGAGTACTCGCCCGCCAAGCCGAGGAAGTAATTGCGACCTATAGCCAATGGTTAACGCTTTCTGTATGGAAAGAGAGTGAAGGTTGGGTTTGTTTGCATGGAACCCTAGTCAAAGAGAGTCAGGGTACAAAAGAAACGNGTTTTGCTGCACCTGTTCAAAAAAAAAGAATTCAGTTAGCGCTACTCAGCTGTTTTTTAGTATTACTGCTCGTGTTTGGAGAGCACCTCTCCAGGAATACACTTCTGCCATTACTTGCACCCCGCGTTGATGGCACATCTAATGCTTTTGCAGTCACTGCATTTACTATTTTGCAGCGTGTTGATACAAAATTATGTAGTGCACTAGGATGCATTAATCGCCCTGTGAGCGATTTTGCAGCTTGGAAAATAACTTCAGCCACCTTATCTCCTGAAAACGCGCGAGAGGGCCTTAAAAGCGCTGTAAATCAATCCATACTGCAAGTTGAAATACAAAATCGTGTTGCGATCGCTGTTTTGGCACCCAATTTAGAAATTTCTCTTACTGATGCAGAGGAATCTGAAATCAAATCCATTCAATTGACTCCAAAAGAATGGTTACCAATCGCTTGGCAAGATGCTCATTCCGATTTTTTACGCNATGGCATTGCTGCAGGTGAACAAATTCAAACTGAACTCCCTCTTTTATTGCCACCAAATGCTGCTGGTTATCGAGTGAGGGCGTTTTATCCCTAAATGCATCACTAAATTCGCTTTTTCTTTATTCTTATTCCCATTCACCTTTATCCGTTTTCACCATTTTCAGAAAGTAATTTATGGCTAGCTTGATCTGTGGCTCTATCGCCTACGACACCATCATGAACTTTGAAGGCAAATTTGCCGATCAAATCTTGCCTGAACAGATCCACATTCTGAATGTCGCCTTTTTAGTCCCCACCATGCGCCGAGAATTCGGTGGATGCGCGGGCAATATTGCTTACAACCTGAGTCTTTTAGGTGGCGACCCCATCATCATGGCAACGGTTGGTGGTGATGCTGCCCCTTACCTAAATCGCCTAAAGGATCTCAATATCGATGCCAGCCACATTCGTCAAATCAATGAGGCGTTTACTGCGCAAGCCATGATCACCACTGATCAAGCCAATAATCAAATTACTGCGTTTCATCCTGGCGCAATGGGTGACTCACACTTGAATCAAGTTTCTGCTGTAGTGGCAGAACGCAGCAAAAATACCAAGGGTCCAGCGAAGTTAGGCATCGTGGCACCAGATGGGCGCCAAGGAATGTGGGAGCACTGTCATCAATTAGCCGATGCGAACATTCCCTTTATCTTCGATCCAGGTCAAGGCTTGCCGATGTTTAATGGTCCTGAGCTCCTTGAATTGGTTGATATCGCTAGTTATTTGGCTGTCAACGACTATGAAGGAGAAATGCTCTCCCAAAGAACAGGGCTTAGCCTGGCAACAGTAGCTGAGCGTGTAAAGTCGCTGATTGTTACCAAAGGTGCTGAAGGTGCAGATATTTACTCAGAGGGTAAGTGCATTGCTATACCACCAGTTCCGGCAGCAAAAGTCGTTGACCCAACTGGATGTGGCGATGCTTTCCGTGGTGGATTGCTTTTTGGATTAGAGAGCGATATGGATTGGGAAACTACCGGCCGCTTAGCGAGTTTGATGGGCTCAATCAAAATTACCCACCAAGGACCACAAAATCATCAAATAAGCAAAGATGAGATAGCAGTTCAATTCAAATCTGCGTTTGGCTATAGTTTTTAGTCAATTCCGCTCGCTTTGGGCTTTTGCCCAAACCAACATCGAAGAGTGACAAATAAAAAAGGGGTCTCGTGAGAGACCCCTTCGAGTAACACCCGTCCGTTAAGGACGTGTGCCAGTTGGGAAGGGCCAAGCAGCGGCAGATGTTGCTAGCGCAGCTTTCTTAGCCGCGGGCTTTTTTACAGCAGAGCCCGCTTTCTTCGCAGCAGGCTTACTTACTTTTTTTTTGCTACGCGTTTTTTTGCAGCTGGACGCTTTTTAGCAGCAGGCTTCTTAGCGGCAGCTTTTTTAGCAGCTGGACGCTTTTTAGCAGCTGGACGCTTCTTAGCAGCTTTTTTAGCGGCTGGCTTTTTAGCGGCAGCTTTTTTAGCAGCTGGACGCTTCTTAGCAGCAGGACGCTTTTTAGCAGCTGGACGCTTCTTAGCAGCAGGCTTCTTTTTAGCTACTTTTTTAGCAGCTGGTTTCTTAGCGGCTACTTTTTTCTTAGCAGCTGGTTTCTTTGCAGCAGGTTTTTTCTTGGCGATTGCCATAGTATTGCTCCTTCACGTGAGGATTAGTACAAACTACATTAAGAAGACCCGACCATTCATTTCCAACTGATTTTGCAACCATTTGGATTTGACGAGCGAGCCATTCATCGGCGCGCGGCTTGATGCTAGGTGCTGCACGCTAATGAATCCTGGAAAAAAAGCCGTGGTCCCGAAGGACAACGGCTTCTTAAATGTGCTGGAAAAAATAGAGAGAATAGCCCAGGCACCCTTGAGCAAGGGTTTTCGGATTTGAGTCTGGTTTTGCTGACTTCTAAAACTATCCAACCGTCTAATCTCCTATTTAGCCAGTTGTGCGCTTTACTGCAGTCTTACTACTCCCAACTCAGCGCACCACCGGTTTGATACTCAATAACGCGTGTCTCAAAAAAGTTTCGTTCTTTTTTCAGATCAATCATTTCTGACATCCATGGAAATGGATTCTCTTCATTTGGGAACATCGCGTCAAGTCCTATTTGCAAACATCTGCGATTACAGATGTATCTTAGGTACCCTTTGAACATCGGAGCGTTCAATCCGAGCACTCCTCGAGGCATCGTATCTTCGGCATAACGGTACTCTAATTCGACCGCTTTTTCGAAGATCGATTTGATCTCGTCTTTGAACGCGGAAGTCCATAACTGCGGGTTCTCCAGCTTGATTTGGTTAATTAAATCGATACCAAAATTGCAGTGCATTGACTCGTCGCGAAGGATGTATTGATACTGCTCAGCGGCGCCCGTCATTTTGTTTTGACGACCCATTGCAAGTATTTGCGTAAAACCAACATAAAAGAATAATCCTTCCATTACGCAGGCAAAAACAATGAGCGAACGCAGTAATGTTTGATCCGTTTCTAATGTGCCAGTCTTGAAATTTGGATTGGTCAACACGTCAATATACGGAATTAAGAACTCATCTTTAGCGCGAATTGAATCAATCTCGTGATACGCATTGAAGATTTCGCTCTGGTCTAAACCCAAAGATTCCACAATATATTGATAGGCATGAGTATGAATCGCCTCCTCAAAAGCCTGACGCAATAGGTATTGGCGGCATTCTGGGGCGGTAATGTGGCGGTAAGTACCCAGAACAATATTGTTTGCAGCCAAAGAATCCGCTGTAGTGAAGAAACCGAGATTACGCTTAATAATCCGGCGTTCATCTTCCGTTAAACCATTTGGATCTTTCCAAAGCGCGATATCGCGATTCATATTGATCTCTTGTGGCATCCAATGGTTTGCACAACCAGCTAAATATTTTTCCCAAGCCCACTTATATTTAAATGGAACCAGTTGATTAACGTCTGTCTTGGCATTAATCACGCGCTTATCAGCAGCATTCACGCGATGTGCAACACCACCTGACAGTGACGCAGCCTCTAATGCTGCAGGTGCAGCAACTTGGGGNGCCATTGCAACTTGGTCTGGCTGTGGACGTTGTGGCTCCGCTGCTACCGGTTGCGGTGCAAGCCCAGCTTTCGCTAACGCTGGAGCAACTTCCTCTTCCCAATTCAACATAACTTTCTCCTAATTCTTCTATTTCAAATCAGNAAGCAAATGGCTTACTGACATGCTTCACATTCTTCAAATCCAGCATCACCTGGACGCATTGTGCAAACTGGGCCATCTGCCTCTTGAGCTGCCGCTGCATCTGTTCCATTGACACCGCCACCACTGGAAACTGAATTCAACTGACCACTAGCAACTGTTGATTTCTCAACGTGCGTTGCAGCCATGGTGCGGAGGTAATAAGTTGTCTTTAAGCCGCGTAACCACGCCAACTTATAGGTGTCATCTAATTTCTTGCCAGAGGCACCACCCATGTAGATATTCAGTGACTGCGCTTGGTCAATCCACTTCTGACGACGTGAAGCGGCCTCAACTAACCAACTTGGCTCAACTTCAAATGCAGTTGCATACAAATCGCGTAAATCTTGTGGAATACGATCGATTTTGGATAAAGTGCCATCAAAGTACTTCAAGTCGGCAATCATGACTTCATCCCAGAGGCCGCGATCCTTCAGATCACGCACCAAGTACTCGTTTACTACTGTGAACTCACCAGAAAGGTTGGATTTCACAAACAAGTTCTGGAATGTAGGCTCGATACAAGCAGATACACCAATAATGTTAGAAATCGTTGCAGTTGGCGCAATGGCGACGCAATTGGAGTTGCGCATACCGTGTTGCTTAATGCGCGCCCGCAAACCATCCCAATTCATGGTGGAAGAGCTATCTACCTCAAGATAACCACCGCGCTCTTGCGCTAGCAAAGCAACCGAATCCTGTGGCAGGATGCCGCGATCCCACAATGAACCCTTATAGGTGCTGTACACGCCACGCTCTTCAGCCAATTCGTTAGACGCTTGATAAGCGTAGTAACACACTGCTTCCATGGAAGAATCNGCAAACTTCACAGCCTCATCACTTGCATAAGGAATCCGTTGCATATGCAAGCAATCCTGGAAGCCCATGATGCCCATACCNACTGGGCGGTGCTTCAAGTTTGAATTACGCGCCTTCGCTACTGCGTAGTAATTAATATCAATCACGTTATCCAACATGCGCATTGCAGTGCGAATGGTTTTTTGGAGCTTCTCGTGATCCAAAATCATCTTGCCTGAAGCATCGGTAGTCATGTGAGCAGTTAAGTTCACAGAACCCAAGTTACACCCAAGTTACAAACGGCAATTTCGCTCTCGTTGGTATTGAGGGTGATCTCAGTACATAAGTTAGATGAGTGAACAACGCCAATATGCTGCTGTGGGCTACGAATGTTGCAAGGATCTTTGAAAGTAATCCATGG
>Ga0007802_100007_pt1 | contig 33767 bp, 34 predicted proteins | sample CryBogmetaGMA4M_FD_54978 | JGI IMG/M metagenome (GOLD analysis project Ga0007802, IMG submission 54978) | Freshwater microbial communities from Crystal Bog, Wisconsin, USA - MA4M | ecosystem: Environmental > Aquatic > Freshwater > Lake | place: Crystal Bog, Wisconsin, USA | collected 2009-07-06 | reverse complement strand
AATAGAGCAGATTGAAAATGGCGAAAGCAGTTCTTATTACGGTGCACAAGTCAAAGTGACTGCAGCGAAAAAAGTGGCAGGATTATTAAAACTAAAAGAAGAAGAGGCATTTGATTTTGGTGGGCTTTTTCCCAATCCAAAAACTGCCGCAGAAATACCAGCTGAACAAGTTGGGGAAAAAGTGGCGGAGACAAAAAAACCTGACTTGCAGCCTAAGCTAGCAAAACGGATCAATACCCAAAAGTTTGCTGTTAATCGTGGGTTTAATAAAGAAAAGACTCCAAGTAGTTCAAGTAAAAAATTATTTCTCTTATTAAGTGTTGCTGCTGCGGGAGTATTTGCAGTGATTAATTTGCGACCCTTATTTTTTCCTGAGCCCGTCAAAGAGGAGGTTGTAGTGGTAGAAGAGGTTATGGTCGAAGCAGTGCCACCCAATACACCGAGTACCCCAGAAAACGCGCAAGATATCAAGCCTGGTTCGCCAGTGGCAATTGCTGGGTCTATGCCATCAGTAGTGGTAAGTGCCTCCCAGACGCCCTCTACTGAATGCCCTAGCGCTGATTTGTCGGTTGCAAGCTATAAGTCTGAAGCCCCTAAAAAGGCGGGCGACATGGTTTACGTTCAATCAAAGACAACCCAGACTGTTTGCGTAATTGATGCGACTGGAAAAACCCAAAATAAAACCTTAGAACCTGGGGTGGGTGTAAATATTTACGGTAAACCCCCCTTTAAGATCTTAACGTCAGGCTTAAATCAGGTGGATTTGTATTTCCAGGGCACTAAGGTGCGCACCGGTAATGCTGGCGGGAAAACAATTATTTTGGAGGCAACTGAGCTCAGTCAGTCTGTGCCTGCAACAGATTCTCAGCGCAACTGAGAATCTGTATTAGTTCAAGCAGTAATCAAACTGCAGATTCGTTTGTTTCGCCGGTGCGAATACGAATGACTTGCTCAACTGCAGTGACGAAAATTTTCCCGTCACCAATTTTTCCAGTGCGAGCTGCTTTAGTAATGGCTTCGATAGCAGCCTCAACGCGGTCACCAGGTACCACGGCTTCTACTTTTACCTTGGGCAGGAAGTCAACTACATACTCTGCACCACGATACAGTTCTGTGTGTCCCTTTTGGCGGCCAAAACCTTTTACTTCAGTAACGGTTAAGCCAGTAACGCCCACTTCAGCCAATGCTTCACGCACTTCATCGAGCTTGAACGGTTTAATAATTGATGTAATTAATTTCATATGTTCTCCCTAATGCAGTAATCATACCTAGAACTCGAGCTTACCTGCAAAATAGCCCTAAATTGGCAGTTTTAGGCTCTAAATTGTGAAGTAATGGGGTAGCGCCAGTCGCGGCCAAAAGCACGGGTAGTCACGCGAACTCCTGGAGGCGCTTGGCGGCGCTTATATTCATTTAGCTTGATGAGGCGGGTGACCTTTTCAACGCTCTCCGGATTAAAGCCGGCAGCAATGATTTCTGCGATGGACTGGTTTTGCTCCATATACCGCTCCACAATTCCGTCCAAAACTTCATAAGAAGGCAGGCTATCTTGGTCAGTTTGATCAGGGCGCAATTCCGCTGATGGGGCGCGGGTTAGGATGCGTTCTGGAATAACTGGGCTAATGCTATTGCGATACGCGCATAAGCGATAAACCAAAGTCTTAGCGATATCTTTAATCACGGCAAATCCACCGGCCATGTCGCCATAGAGCGTGCAATAACCCACCGCCATCTCACTCTTATTACCTGTGGTTAAAACTAAACGACCGGTTTTATTTGATAGAGCCATTAGTAGGGTGCCACGGACCCGAGCCTGAATATTCTCTTCGGTAGCGTCGGTCTTTAGACCCTTAAATTGCTCCGCCAATGATTCTTCTAAAGCATCTACCGGACCACTGATGGGGATCTCGTCGTATTGAACGCCTAAATTTTGGGCCATTTCACAAGCATCTATCCAGGAGATGTCAGCGGTATAGCGCGAAGCCATCATTACGGTACGCACTTTGTCAGGACCTAAAGCATCCACTGCAATTGCCAATACCAAAGCGGAATCCACTCCACCGGATAGACCAATAATGACGCCTGGAAAGCGATTCTTGTTCACGTAGTCACGCACCCCCAGAACCAGCGCCTGATAGGCTTGTGCTTCAACGCTTTGGGGTGGAGTGATGGGACCTGTTTCTAGATCGCCTGACGAACGAATTTCTACGAAACCTAAGTCAGCGATAAATTGAGGCATAGCCATGACGACTTCGCCCTGAGAATTGAGAGCAAAAGATCCGCCATCGAATACCAATTCATCTTGGCCACCAACAGCATTGACATAGACCAAGGGCATATTGGTTTGCGCGATATGTCCCCGCAGTACTTCTATGCGCAGTGCTTCTTTCTTTAAGTGATAAGGCGATGCATTCGGTACGAGCAATACTTGCGCACCAGCAGCATGTGCTTGTTTAGCTGGACCAGCATGCCAGGCATCTTCACAGAGAATTAAACCGTAGCGAATACCTTCGCATGCAAAAACACAGGCTTGATTGCCGGGAACGAAGTAGCGTACTTCATCAAACACTTCATGATTGGGCAATTCTTGTTTGGCATAGCCTGCAATTACTTTGCCATTTTGCAAAACAGATGCAAAGTTTTGCAGACCAACGGGGGTCTTTTTGGGGTGACCTACAACCACTGTCAGGTCTGGATACTGCGCCAATTCTTTCGTTAAGAGATCGAGCTGCTGCTGCGTTGCTTCAATGAAAGCAGGGCGCAGTAAGAGATCTTCGGGGGGGTATCCAGTGAGCGAAAGCTCAGGAGTGACTACCAGTTTGGCGCCTTGTTTAAAGGCGTCTAAAGCGGCTTTGTGAATCAGTTGCGCATTGCCAGCCAGATCGCCCAGTAATGGGTTCATTTGGGCTAAGGCAATTTTCTGCGCACTCACTCCGACTCACAAAGCCTTTGCTGATTACTGATGTTCTTTGTTGTAACGCTCGATGCCTGCCAAAATTTCTTGATGGGCATCGGCAACACCACCCCAACCACTGACTTTTACCCACTTGCCTGGCTCGAGATCTTTGTAATGCTCGAAGAAGTGTTGAATTTGATTCAAACGGAGTGGGTTGATATCTTCTGGTTTTTGCCAATGCGTGTAGATCGGCAAAATTTTGTCTTCAGGAACGGCTAATAATTTGGCGTCTTGTCCAGCTTCGTCTTCCATCTTCAGTAGGCCAATTGCACGGCAGCTTACTACAACGCCTGGGATGAGTGGAAATGGGGTGATTACGAGAACGTCAACCGGGTCACCATCACCAGCGATTGTTTTATTAATGTAGCCATAGTTACATGGATAGTGCATTGCAGTACCCATGAAACGGTCAACGAAAATTGCGCCACTTTCCTTATCCACTTCATACTTGATTGGATCAGCGTTCATTGGGATTTCAATAATGACGTTGAAGCTCTCAGGGATCTTTTTGCCTGGCTTGACGTTGTCGAGACTCATAAATACTCCGAATAGTGATTAGTAAATACCCTGATTCCACCAAAGGGTCGCAGGGGTGATTCTGTTACATACTGATGTAGCTTAAAGATCGTAGTTTAAAGCTTTCCAAAACTGGGTCGNCCTAAGCACTAGATATATAAAANATTAAAGATCAACTTTAGGGAGTTCAAGCATGAGTAATGTCACTTTAGGCTTGTATTTTGCCTTGGCATGCGGTGTCCTGGCCGTAATTTACGGTTTTGTGATGCGCAGCTGGATTTTGAAGCAGAGTACAGGTAATGCCAAAATGCAAGAGATTGCAGAGGCGATTCAGCAGGGCGCCGCAGCGTATTTGTCGCGCCAATACAAAACAATCGCTGTGGTCGGGGTAGTTCTGACTATTCTGATGGCGCTCTTCTTAGACTTCGCTACTGCTATCGGCTTTGTAGTTGGTGCGGTTTTATCTGGAGCATGCGGCTTTATTGGCATGAACGTATCGGTGCGTGCCAACGTTCGAACNGCTGAAGCNGCTACCAAGGGAATGAATGAAGCCCTGAATGTCGCATTTAAGGGTGGTGCCATTACCGGAATGTTGGTAGTTGGCCTTGGCCTTTTGGGGGTTGGTCTTTTCTTCATGTTCCTCGTCTCCATTGGCTCAGGTCAAGATCTCTCCGCTGTATTGCATCCATTGATTGGTTTGGCATTCGGCTCCTCATTAATTTCCATCTTTGCCCGTCTTGGCGGCGGTATCTTTACTAAAGGTGCTGACGTTGGCGCTGACTTAGTCGGCAAAGTAGAAGCCGGAATTCCGGAAGATGATCCCCGTAATCCTGCAGTGATTGCAGATAACGTTGGTGATAACGTCGGTGATTGCGCAGGTATGGCAGCTGACTTATTTGAAACTTATGCAGTAACTCTCATTGCAACAATGGTGCTGGGATCATTAATAATTTCAAGCGCACCAGTGGCTGCAATTGTTTACCCATTGGTCTTAGGCGGTGTCTCTATTATTGCTTCTATCATTGGGTGCTCATTTGTTAAAGCAACGCCTGGGATGAAGAATGTGATGCCTGCTTTGTATAAGGGCTTGATCATTGCTGGCGGTTTATCTTTGATTGCCTTCTATTTTGTAACTAACTTCATCATGCCTGATGATGCGCTCGGTATTCCTGGCAGTCAGTGGCGCTTGTTTGGATCAACAATAGTGGGTCTACTGTTGACTGCAGGTTTGGTTTGGATCACTGAGTACTACACCGGTACACAATTCAAGCCAGTGCAACATATTGCAGAAGCCTCTACTAAAGGTCATGGCACCAACATCATTGCTGGCTTAGGTATTTCCATGAAGTCCACTGCTTATCCTGTGCTGTTTGTATGCGCCGCGATTTACGCAGCATATTGGTTAGCAGGCTTGTATGGTATTGCGATTGCAGCAACGGCCATGTTGTCCATGGCCGGTATTGTGGTTGCGCTAGATGCTTATGGCCCTATCACTGATAATGCGGGTGGTATTGCAGAGATGGCCGGTTTGCCACAAGCAGTTCGCGATATTACTGATCCATTGGATGCGGTTGGTAACACCACTAAAGCAGTTACTAAGGGTTATGCCATTGGATCTGCTGGTTTAGCATCACTCGTGCTCTTTGCTGACTACACCCATGCGCTAGAAGGCATTGGTCAACAAGTCTCTTTCGATTTGTCTAACCATATGGTGATTATTGGCCTCTTTATTGGCGGCATGATTCCTTACTTGTTTGGTGCGATGGCAATGGAAGCAGTTGGTCGTTGTGCTGGTGCGGTAGTTGAAGAGGTACGTCGTCAGTTCCGCGATATTCCTGGAATCATGGAAGGCACTGCAAAGCCTGAGTACGGCAAAGCAGTGGACATGCTCACCTCTGCTGCAATTAAAGAGATGATTGTCCCTTCACTATTGCCAGTAGTTGCGCCGATTGTTGTTGGTCTTGTATTGGGACCTGCTGCGTTGGGCGGTTTGTTGATGGGTACCATCGTGACTGGCTTATTTGTAGCGATCTCAATGTGTACAGGTGGTGGCGCTTGGGATAATGCCAAGAAATATATCGAAGAGGGTAATTTCGGTGGTAAAGGTTCTGATGCACATAAAGCTGCAGTGACTGGTGATACCGTAGGCGATCCCTACAAAGATACTGCCGGCCCTGCAGTAAACCCACTCATCAAAATCATCAACATTGTGGCGCTACTCATCGTGCCACTGTTACCGATGGTAAGTCGTTAAGAAACAGTAATCAAAGCAACAAACAAAAACGCCTAGCATTGCTAGGCGTTTTGCATTACCAAATCTTTTAAAGCTTAATCCAAAGTTTCTAAATAACGCTGGGCATCCAATGCAGCCATACAGCCCGTACCAGCACTAGTAATGGCTTGGCGATAGATGTGATCTTGCACATCGCCTGCTGCAAACACGCCAGGGATATTGGTGGCAGTAGCATTACCTTCTAGACCGGAGTGGGTCTTGATGTAGCCATTATTCATATCGAGCTGACCAACGAAGAGCTCCGTATTTGGCTTATGACCGATGGCAATGAAAGCGCCTGTAACAGCAATGTCTTCTGTACTGCCATCTTGTTTCTTGATGCGCACACCGGTAACACCTTTTTCATCACCAAGNACTTCTTCGAGTGTGGAGTTAAGTTTNAGCTCTACTTTGCCTTCAGCAACTTTAGCCATTAACCGATCATTCAAAATGGGCTCTGCGCGGAATTTATCGCGACGGTGAATGACGGTGACTTTTTTCGCGATGCCGGTAAGGTAGAGCGCCTCTTCCACTGCAGTGTTACCACCACCAACTACACAGACATCTTGATTGCGGTAGAAAAAACCATCGCACGTTGCACAACCAGAAACGCCGCGACCCATAAATGCTTCTTCACTTGGTAGGCCAATGTATTGAGCAGAAGCCCCAGTAGAAATAATCAGTGCATCGCAGGTATAGGTTCCAGAGTCGCCTACCAGACGAATGGGTTTCTCAGTAAGGGCTGCAGTATGAATATGGTCAAAAATGATCTCCGTATTGAAGCGTTCCGCATGCTTTAAAAAGCGCTCCATGAGCTCGGGTCCTTGGACGCCATCTGCGTCAGCAGGCCAGTTTTCGACGTCTGTAGTGGTCATTAATTGACCGCCCTGAGCCAAGCCAGTAATGAGGGTNGGGTTTAAATTGGCTCTGGCGGCATAGACGGCAGCGGTATAGCCAGCAGGGCCAGAACCGAGGATAAGAACTTTGGAGTGTTTTGGGGTATTTGTAGTCATCCCCAAATTATAGATTTGCTTGTTTACAATCAGCAGAACATGGCGAGAACTGTATACCCGAAGTCCCCAATGACCCAGCCACCGGAAAACGGTAGTCCGGGCCGGATGCCTCGCCTGCTACTTGAGGCTCGGTGGTTTATCTCTTTAGGCCTCTGTCTCGGTTTATTTGCTATTTTGCTGACCTATTCCAAGGCAGATCCAGCTTGGTCCCATGCCAGTTTTGAGACCCCCAGGAACCTAGGTGGTCGTTTTGGTGCTTATTTAGCGGATTTAATGCTCTATATCTTCGGACTCTCTGCCTTTTGGTGGGTGGTTCTATTTGGGCGCCGTGTGCTCAATGGTTGGCGGGAACTTTGGAGTATTCCGCTTCCTCCAGACCCTGATGCTAAGCCGGACTCGCTCTTAGTGCGCTGGTTGGGCTTTGGGCTGACTTTAATCTGCAGCATGGGTCTTGAGTCTATTCGGATGCATTCATTGTCCTGGGAGCTCCCTAGACCTCCTGGTGGCATTTTGGGGGAGTTGATCGGCGATCCCCTCCAGATGTCCTTGGGTTTTACTGGCGCGACGCTCATTCTTCTATTTGGTCTCTGTGCTGGCTTGTCTTTGTTCCTGCACTTTTCATGGTTGGATGTTGCTGAGAAAGTAGGGCGTTTTTTAGAAGTGTCCTATCANCGCATTCGTGAGCGGCGCGATAGCGAAGAAGATCGNAAGCTAGGCGAAGCTGCTGCTGAAGAGCGTGAAGANTTTGTNGAAGAATTCCGCGGACGTGTGGAAGTTGCAGCCCCCGTACAAATTGTGCGTGCACCAGCAGAAATTCCAAAGAGTGCACGTGTCGAGCGTGAGAAACAACAACCATTGTTCGTGGATATCCCCGATTCAGAATTACCACCACTGGCATTATTGGATCCAGTACCAGAAGTAAAAGAAACCATTTCTGCTGATGTATTGGAATTCACATCCCGTTTAATTGAACGCAAGCTCGCAGAATTCAATGTGCAGGTAACAGTGATTGCTGCTTACCCTGGCCCTGTTGTTACCCGCTACGAGATTGATCCAGCTGTGGGTGTGAAGGGTAGTCAAATCGTTAATCTCTCACGTGACCTTGCTCGTGCGCTCGGTGTAGTCAGCATGCGTGTAGTAGAAACTATTCCTGGCAAGACCTGTATGGCTCTGGAATTGCCAAACCCAAGCCGTCAGTCGGTATACCTCTCCGAGATTCTGACTTCGCAGGTCTACAACGATAACCATTCATTGCTGACTTTGGCTTTAGGCAAAGACATCTCTGGTAGCCCAATGGTGGCAGACTTGGCGAAGATGCCACACTGCTTAGTGGCAGGCACCACTGGCGCTGGTAAATCAGTCGGTATTAATGCCATGATTCTTTCACTGCTTTTCAAAGCTAAGCCCGATGAAGTAAGACTCATCATGATTGATCCGAAAATGCTCGAGATGGCAATGTACGACAAGATCCCTCATTTGTTGTGTCCTGTAGTAACGGATATGAAGCANGCTTANAACGCGCTTAATTGGGCGGTAAATGAGATGGAGCGCCGTTACAAGCTNATGAGTAAGTTTGGTGTACGAAACTTAGCTGGCTTTAATAAGAAAATTTTAGAAGCAGAAGAAAAAGGTGAGAAGCTCACTAATCCATTTAGCTTGACTCCCGATGATCCTGAGCCAATCTACAAAGCGCCNGTAATCGTGATCGTGATCGATGAGTTGGCTGACTTGATGATGGTGTCAGGTAAAAAGATCGAAGAACTCATTGCGCGTATTGCACAAAAAGCGCGTGCTGCTGGCATCCATTTAGTTTTAGCAACCCAACGTCCAAGCGTAGACGTAATCACGGGTTTGATTAAAGCAAACGTGCCAACCCGCATCTCATATCAAGTGAGTAGTAAGATCGACAGCCGCACGATTCTGGATCAACAAGGCGCAGAAGCGCTACTNGGAATGGGTGACATGCTGTATATGGCNCCAGGNACCGGTTTACCAGTTCGTGTTCACGGCGCCTTTGTGTCGGATGATGAAGTGCATCGTGTGGTCGAATGGCTTAAAGAGAAGGGTGAGGCCAATTACATTGATGGCGTCCTCGAAGGTGTAGATGAATCGAATGGCGATGCCTTAACCGGCGAGAGTGGTGGTGAAGCAGATCCACTATATGATCAGGCGGTTGCGATTGTTCTAGAAAACAAGCGTCCATCGATCTCTTTGGTGCAACGTCATTTGCGGATTGGTTATAACCGCGCTGCACGCTTACTTGAAGATATGGAAAAAGCGGGACTGGTATCCAAAATGGGTAACGGTGGTAATCGCGAGATTCTGCATCGCCCCTCAGAGTAAGGCTTTATTTTGCAAAGATTCTTATTAGCATTTGCGATTCAATTTACAGTTCTGATTTCCGCAGTATTTTCAATCAGCGNATTTGCTGCGGATAGCGAAAGCGGNGCAGAGCAGCTTCGCCAATTTGTGCGGAACTCTAAGACTGCAGAAGGTGATTTTGTGCAACAACAGTTGCGTGCACCCAAAGCAAATGAGTCCCAAGAGAAGGGTTTGAAGGTAGTGCGCCAGACTCAGGGCCATTTCGTATTTCAACGTCCTGGCCGCTTTATTTGGGATACGCAAAAACCTTACGAACAAAAGCTGATTGCAGATGGCAAGCAACTGATATTGTGGGACAAGGATTTAAATCAAGCCACTTTTCGTCCTGCGGGACAGGCTTTATCAGCATCTCCAGCAGCAATTTTATTTGGCGAGGCTTCCTTGGATCAGAGTTTTGATCTAGTTGAAGGTGAAGAACGTTTGGGCATGAAGTGGGTTGCCTTATCTCCCAAGAAGAATCCCAATGCCACGAATGGCAATGACATTCCATATACCAAGATTTCCGTAGGTATGGTCAATGGCTTGCCTAAAGCTTTAGAGTTGATTGACGGGCTCGGCAGTGTGGTACTTGTTACCTTGGATAGAATCCAATTAAACGTCAATTTGCCGCCAAATCGCTTTACTTTCACGCCACCTGCCGGCGCTGAAGTCTTACGCTTAAACTAGAGCCTCATTAGTACCCATAACCTCATTCCGCATAGAGCATTAGATGATTGATCCGCAATTACTTCGTAAAGATATCGCTGCAGTTCAAGCGCGCTTAGCTACTCGTAAATTTCAACTTGATGTTGAGAAATTCAATAACTTGGAGTCAGAGCGCAAATCTTTACAAACTCGCACTGAAGAATTGCAAGCTAAGCGCAATCAATTGGCAAAAGCCATTGGCATGAAAAAAGGTAAGGGCGAAGATGCTTCTGCTGAAATGGCCGAGGCAAGTCAGATTAATATTGACATGGAATCTGGCTCAGCAAGATTGGTAATTCTTCAAGCAGAGATATCCGATTTCTTAATGGGAATTCCCAATCTTCCTGATGAGTCTGTGCCTACTGGTAAAGATGAGACTGAGAACCAAGAAGTCAAGCGTTGGGGTGAAGAGCCAGTCTTTGATTTTGAGATTAAAGATCACGTTGATCTCGGCGGACCATTGGGTTTAGATTTTGAAGTGGCAGCCAAGATTAGTGGCTCGCGATTTGTAGTACTCAAAGGACCGATTGCTCGATTGCATCGGGCATTAGCGCAATTCATGATTGATACTCACGCAACAAATCATGGTTATCAAGAGGTCTATACGCCTTATATGGTGAATGCTGCATCTATGCGTGGCACTGGTCAATTACCTAAATTTGAAGAAGATCTCTTTAAAGTGCCTCGTCAGATGGGTGGGGAGGATGGAAATGGGGAAGCCAAAACTGAAAATTTTTACCTGATTCCAACTGCTGAAGTTCCGGTAACTAATCTAGTGCGTGATGAGATTGTCAATGCTGATAATCTGCCTTTGAAATTCGTGGCGCATACCCCATGCTTTCGTTCTGAAGCGGGTAGCTATGGGCGAGATGTACGAGGCATGATTCGCCAGCATCAGTTTGACAAAGTGGAGTTAGTACAAATTACAAAGCCAGAACACTCTATGCAAGCCCTTGAGGAACTAACAGGTCATGCGGAAAGAATTTTGGAATTGCTCGAGCTGCCTTACAGAAAAGTATTGCTCTGTACTGGTGACATGGGATTCGGTAGCACCAAGACCTACGACTTAGAGGTTTGGGTACCATCGCAAAAGGCATATCGCGAAATCAGCTCTTGCTCGAGTATGGGTGACTTTCAAGCAAGACGAATGCAGGCTAGATTCAAAGCAGGGCAAGGGAAGCCAGAATTGGTGCACACCCTAAATGGTTCTGGTTTGGCAGTAGGTAGGGCATTAGTTGCCTTAATCGAAAACAAGCAACAAGTTGACGGCAGTATTGCTATTCCGAAGGCATTGCAATCCTATTTAGGTGGTTTAGAAGTGCTTAAGCCTCTTTAAAACGCATTCCCCTTTCTGAATTTAAATACGATTGCTTGATTGTGGGGGTACTGTTACAGGCGTTGACTTATTGAAGGGACACGCTTGTAGACATTTTTTTAGGCCATCAGCACAGCTCTGATTTTGTTGGTCCTGGAAAAAGAAGGTGAAATTACTTAAACAGTTAGATTGGTCGGCACGACACTGTTGATTACAGACAGCACCATCTGCAAAGGTACTGTAGTCAGGAATGTTAGTGCTACACCCTATAAGTAAGGTGGTATTCAATATTAAAAGAATGATGAGTTTATTCATATCTAATGAGCTTATTAATCATCGTTTATGATATGTCAAGACTAGGACTTACTAGAAAATAAAATTCATTAGGCCCGCTTGTATAAGCAAGAAGACTAAGGCAATCAGTGTTAACAGCAGTCTTTGAGTAATAAATCAGGTTCGGAGAGGTGGCAGAGTGGTCGAATGTACCTGACTCGAAATCAGGCGTACTGTCAAAGGTACCGAGGGTTCGAATCCCTCCCTCTCCGCCATGAATTAAGCTGAAATAATGGTTTCTCTAGAAACCAATCGCTGCAATGAACTTCACTACCCAGTTATCACTATTGAGGTTAGTCCCTTTGCCAACGCCAAAATTGATAGTTGACTTTTCAATCTTGCTATCTATCACCAGGTAGGCTGTATTGAAGCGTTGCGACACAGGAAATACATTAGTCGTGTTGCTCATCTCGCTGTAATACTCGGCGCCAATAGACGTATTTGGACTTGTGGAATAAGCTATTTTTCCTGTGGGGGCAAAGGCCACCCCACCACTTCGGTTAAGTCCAAAATCGACTGCAGGATTAATAGTGAAACGCCACTTAGCAAGTTGCAGGGCGAGGATAGGGGTCATTTCAAAGACGAATTGGTTTTGACGTCCGATATCCTGGAGATAAACGATTTCATTTTTAATGCCGTAGTGCCAAATTCCTTCCTCATCATGCGCTGGAACAAACATCTGCCCTATCTTGCCACCGTTGAAATAGCTTACGCCGTTGTATTTACTGAAGAAGGCATTGACAGCAATTTCGTTGCCCTGGGCAATACCGTAGGCATATTCAAGCCTAGTCTGAAATACATTAGACCCAATTCCCTGGGCTGCACTAGGCTGATATAGATTGGTTTCAATTTCAAAACTAGACTCGTGGAGATCGGCAATGAGTTCGTCATGAATTTTGATTTCGAATGGAGTGGCCTGCAGGGTACTGCTAATAGTAGTGAGGAATATAAAGCCCCAATGAAGAATATGATGGATGCGAATGAGTCGGGGCATGGGGTGACTATAAAGCTTTTGATATGCGTTAAATAGACGATTGATGCCATTATTGTGCATCTCGGTTACTATTTAATTTATGAAAAATAACATAAACCTAGCATTGTTAACAGTCACAGTATTCACTGGATTGATGACTCTCGCTTGCTCAACCCCTCAAAGCGAATTCGGGGTTTATCTGCAATCTGATGGGGCTATCGGAGTACATGCGCCTAAGAATGCAAAAGAAGATGAGGCACAAGCTGCTGCTCTGGCAGAGTGCAAGAAATCAGGAAAGCAAACTGTCAGGATTCTGGAAAGTCGGAAAACGGTCAATGACCGTTTTCCTTTGACTTATATCTATTCCTGTAGATAAGGCTGTTATTAGCTAAGTAGCCACTTCTTAATCGCTTTATTGACACACATTGCATCTAAAGCAAGACCAAAAAACTCAGAACCATTGGTTACCATGCTTTCGATGGCTTCAACTTTTCCTAACTTAATGCCACGTAGGTAGGTTGCTGCACGATAGCGTAAGAAATGCTCAGTTTCGCCTTCTTCGTTTTCAGTAGAGCAAAGTTCTAAGCTGCCATAACGGGTTTCTGGGTTGATATTGAGTATCGCCAAGCCTAAGGCACCAATTAACTTTTCCGGAACGGGGATTGGTACATAGGAATAGAGAGAGATCAACATTTCTATCTCGTCTACCTCAATGATGTGGTCAATATCCAGAACATCTTTTTCGGTTAACTCAGTTTCGCCAGAATCACCACCACCAAATGTAGATTCAAACTGCAGCATTGCAGTGTTGCTACCTTTAGAGATCTCGATCATGTCAGGGTAGCCAAGTAAACCTTTCCACCAATACATCAATGAGAAAGTGCAAGGCTTCACTTCAACTAAACCTTTATTGGTCGATTTAGCAAAATACAGACCATGAAATTCATCATCTTGCTCTAAACCATATTGGTCTACTTTAGGCGACTTAGATGAAGCCTTTTTAGTTGCTACTTTCTTAACTACTTTCTTTGCAACCGGTTTTTTGGCAGCAGGCTTTTTAGCTACTACCTTTTTAACAGTGGATTTTTTTGCAGGTGCCTTCTTGGCAACTACTTTTTTCACTACCTTTTTGGCTGTCTTTTTAATTGCTACTTTCTTGGCAGCAACTTTCTTGACGGCTTTCTTTGCAGGGGCTTTTTTTACCACCTTAGTAGCTACTTTCTTTTTTGCTGGGGACTTCTTTGTAGCCATGGTTTATTACCCTTCTTTTCGGTTTTATTGTGTTTAATACACTTGTTGATATTACTTCAATTTCTGTAAGTAAATAACCAGTGTTATATGGGGTTTCTCCTGCTATTTGCAAGGGTAAGGGATAAATATAAATATTTACTGAATTCATTGTCCTAAGGCAGGAGCATTGATAAACTCAAAAGGTAGTTTTATACAAATCTAACGTGAAGAGAATCTATGTTCCCCGAATATCGTGAATTAATTACTCAGCTGAAAACTTCAGATCGTCACTTTTCTCATTTATTCGATAAGCACAATCATTTGGATCAGAAAATTCAAAGAATGGAGGCTTTTACTGAACCTGCCACTCCAGAGGAAATTGAAACCTTGAAGAAGGAAAAATTGCTGCTGAAGGACCAGATTTACGCAGTATTGAAAAAGGCGAGCACCTAAGTCAGTACGTTTAAGCTTTCTTCAGGAAGCAGGCTTTAAGCAACATATTGCCTGCTTCTGTTTTACAGTCCACNTCATGGTCGCCTGAGACCAAGCGAATTCCTTTAATCTTGGTGCCCACCTTTAACGTGGTTGAGGAGCCTTTCACTTTAAGGTCCTTAATCAGGGTTACTGTGTCACCATCAGCTAATAGATTGCCATTGGCATCTTTCACAATCAGGCCAACTTCTGTTTCTTCGGCTGCTGTAGCCATGGGCCATTCGTGGCCACATTGGGCGCAGACATAGTTATCTGCATCAGGGTAAGTCATATCTTCCTGACAGGCAGGGCATTGAGGTAGCTTATCTGTGCTCATGCCATGTATTTTAGTCTAAGCCTGACCGCCTTCTTTGCTCCGATATAGAATGAATACATCATGAGTAAACCCTTGAAAATCTTCCTCATCGTTCTGATCTCTATAGTGGGTATAGGGAGTCTCATTTCTTGGTATGCCGTTTCTTCGATTAATACTGTGGCATTAACAAAGTTTTTGAGCTCTTCTGTGAAAGAGGCTAGTGGGCGGGATTTAACCATTTCCGGCCCCGTAAGCCTGACTTTCTTTCCTTCAATTGGATTAAAGGCTGAGCAAGTAAGCTTAAGTAATGCTGATTGGGCAAGCGACCCCCAGATGCTTAGCTTAAAACAGGTTGAGCTTGATATTAAGTTATTACCTCTTTTTGCAAAGCGCGTTGAAATTGGCAGCATTAGTGTTCATGGGCTGNTACTTCATTTGCAGTCCAATAAAGCGGGGCAGGATAACTGGGATTTAAGTTCGCCAGTTATCGTGCCAAGTAGNCCAAAAGAATCCGTTAATGTAAAAAATACCAACACTACAAATGCTGCCACCTCAACTACACAGGCTACATCTGATGAAAGTAATTTTGTAGCCATTACATCGATTCATATTTCTGATGCGCGCATCAGTTACCAGGATGCTAGTAATTCTGTGAAACTGATTACAGTTCCTCAATTTGCATTAGAAGGTGGTGGGAGTAAAACAACTGTCTTATTGGATCTTCAATACGCAAATTACAAATTAGGCTTGAAGGGCAAGACTAGCGCATTGCGTCAGGCCATCATCGACTGGGATCAATCTCCGGTNAACATGAAGCTTGACTTCAACCTCTCCTTAAACGGCAAATCCATNGATATTGAGGGGCAGATTAATAAAAGCCCACAGAAGTTACCGCAATTTGACATCAAAATGAGCTCTAAATCGTTTGATTTGATCCCTTTGGTGGCNGCTACCGCTGCCTCCGGCTCTGNCAATGCCAAAGCACCAGTTGCCCCTAAAACTTCGCAGGGCAAGTATTTCTTTAGCGACCAACCCCTACCGTTCGACTTGATCCCNGAGGCTAGCGGGAAAGTAAGCATCAATATTGCTGAGTTAAATATTCCAGATCAAGCCCCATGGAAAAACTTACAAGCCGGCGTGCTTTTTAAGGGCGATATGCTTGAGGTAAATGGTGTGAGCTTTGATCTTGGTAAAGGTCAGGCCCAAGCTCAGGGTGTAATTTCTCAAATCAATAGCGCAAGCCCTCTGGTCAGCATGAAGGGTATAGCCAAAGGATTTACTCTAGAGCAAATTTATGTCGGCACTGATTCAAATGCAAAAGTGAGCGGTGGTAATACTCAGATTGCATTTAACTTATCNGGGAAAGGCAAAAGCTTGCATCAGTTGGCTGCTTCTTCTAACGGTGCTCTGCAGATCTCCATCAACAATGCCAATCTCGATTCAAAATTGCTCAATAAAGGCGGAGATTTTGTCATCACTCTTTTGGATACCATCAACCCCACGCGTAAAAAAACCAATACTACGATTCTGGAATGTGCTGTAGCGTATTTACCGGTTACCAATGGGATGATTTCTTTAAAGAACTCCGTTGGGGTGGAGACCGATCGATTAGATATTGCTTTATCGGGCAGTGTGAACCTCAATACTGAAGCAATTAATATAAAAATCGATCCTCAAGAGAAGTCTGGCCTTACAACGGGATTTGATTTAGGCGGCTTAGTGCAGTTGGTGGGAACTCTCCAAAACCCTCAAGTAGGAGTGAATAAAGAGGGTGTTGTTAGCAGTGCAGTCTCTATTGGACTTGGGTTTTTAACTGGGGGTGTCAGTATTGCTGCCGAGAATGCAAAATCACTCACAAGCAAGAGGCAGTCCTGTGCTACGGCACTGCACTCCTGGTCGAGTATTTATCCCGGATCGAATTAATCCAGAAGTTTTATTAAAAAACCAAGCCGCTGATAAAGAGGCTGAATAAGGAAATAAAGATACTGGCAAATAATGCAGTCCAGAAGCTAGAGATCGAAAATCCACTGACTACTGCAGATACCAGCATTAGCACCAAAGCATTGACCACTAGTAAAAATAGACCCATGGTCAGAACTGTTAGCGGCAGCGTAAAGAGTATTAACAGTGGTTTAACAATGGCATTCGCAAAGCCTAAGACTAGAGCGGCAATCAGAAGTGAGCCGCCATCTGCAAAGCGTAAGCCGCTAAAAATATAGCTAGCCACCCAAAGAGATAAAGAAGTTAAGCCCCACTGGATTAGAAATAGCGTTAAGTTACCCATGGTTATCTTTCTATAAAAGTTGTAGAAAATGACACGTGCAGCACAATCTTATCAGTGGTTTAGTAGTGAGGTGGAATTTCATCTTTGAGGCCACCACCACCAGATCCTGGGCTACTAGCTTGCTCTTTAATGTCCTTTAGCTCCCGATAGAGAAACTCGATTTGTTGCTGTTGCTTATAGACGATCTCATTCAGTTTTTCGATCAGGTCNTCGGTAAAGCTCAGCTGGATTTCTAGGTTGGTGATTCTGTCTTCAGTCATATTTTGATCTCTTTTAGGAGGAAATGAGTACAAAGCGCCCATCTTCCATTTCCGCCTTTGGTCTAATCCAAAAGTCATTTGACTGCATGGATTCGTAAACATAAGCAGGTTCGAGAGTGGCTTCAATATTGGCTAGCAACAGCACTTTATAAAAACCCCCCGTTTTGATGTGTTTCAATTTGCTACCTGGTTTAAATAGGCCATCGTCAGGATCAGCCATTTTCTGCTTCATCATGTCAATAATGTACTTTCTCAGTATGATCTTGTGATGGCAAATCCCATCCCGTACTCCATTCTAGATATATCTCCGATTCCGCAAGGATTTACTGCAGGGGATGCCTTGCGTAATTCTTTGGATGTGGCTAGGCACGCTGAGAAGTGGGGTTATACGCGCTACTGGGTGGCCGAGCACCACAATATGACCGGTAATGCTAGCTCAGCAACAGCAGTACTGATAGCCTACTTAGCAGGGGGAACCTCCCGAATTCGAGTAGGCTCGGGAGGGGTAATGCTCCCAAATCATGCCCCCTTGGTGATTGCAGAGCAATTTGGCACTCTTGAGACCTTATACCCCGGTCGAATTGACTTGGGTTTAGGGAGGGCGCCTGGTACCGATCAAATGACCGCCAGAGCTTTACGTCGAGATCTCCTGGGAAGTGAAGATCGCTTTCCGCAGGATGTTCGAGAATTGCAGCATTACTTTGGACCCATTTCTGAGGGGCAGGCNGTAAAAGCAATACCGGGGGCAAATACGGAAGTACCTATTTGGATTTTAGGATCGAGCCTCTATGGCGCTCAACTCGCTGCCCATTTTGGNTTGCCTTATGCCTTTGCTTCCCACTTTGCGCCGGAGCAATTATTGGAGGCGATGAAGATCTATCGTGAACTTTTTAAACCCTCCGATACATTAGATAAGCCATATTCAGCATTTGTCATGAATGTAGTGGCTGCGGATAGCGATGAAGAAGCGCAACATCTATACACCACATTACAGCAGAACGTTGTTCGGATGAGACGTAACACACGGGGCCAATTGCCACCGCCAATTGCTGATCTTGATGAATTCTGTGAGCCTCATGAAAAAGCTGCCGCTGCTCATACCTTGCAAGTTTCCGTGGTGGGTTCACTAGAAACTATTCGAAAGGGGATGCGTCAATGGCTAGAGGTAACTGGTGCAAGTGAAATGATTTTCACTGGGCAAATATTTGATCATCAGGCCCGTCTGAAATCTTTTGAAATAGCTGCGCAAGCTGCTCAGAGTCTTTAAGATTTCTCTTTCTGCTGCTTAGACTGTGTAGTCGGCGGTAATCTGGATTCCTTCATTGGCCGCTCTATTAGCTAGCTTTAATATTTCATTATCTTTGCTAATGAGAGTACACGGCTTTGCGGTATAGGCCAGATCTAGAAAGACTTGATCATCGGCATCTTGGCATTGCCAGGGCGCAGATAAGAGGTTTTGATCCTCCAATACTCTTGCAAGTAAGCGCCACTTCACAAGAATTTGTTCTTGAGCGTCTGTATCCAGAGAAAACAGGGGGCGAGAAATTACGTCAGCGAATTCTTCGAGCGTTTTTGGGCTAGCAATGGCATCAATTTGTCGACTAAGCAAAGCCTCTTTTAGATGAATTGCTCTGAAGTCATTAAAGACAAATAGATCTAGCAAAACATTGGTATCAAAGACAACAGATTTCATTTTGAAAATGAATTACGCTTGATTACTACGCCACACTTCAGGGGTTATTGTCACTTGCCCTTGATCAGAGGAGACGTAAGCTTCACCATCTTGAACATTGACATGGAGCACCATACTGCGTTCAACCAGTTTATTGAGTTCTGCTGCCTGATCTGCTGGAATTGAAATCACCTGTAAGTTACGAGCACGCGTGAGTTTATTGGCAATACCATCCCACCAAATTTTGCTAGTGTGACCACCATAGCAATACACAACCACCTGATCAGATCTACCGCAGGCTTTAAGGATGCGACGTTCGTCAGGTTGCCCTATTTCTATCCATAACTTGATGGCATCCGTGAGATCCTTGATCCAAAGATCAGGCTCATCGGTATCACTCAGGCCTTTGGTGAAGACCAAATCTTCATTTGCTTGTAGGGCAAAAGCGATGATTCTGATCATCATTCGCTCTTCAGTTTCTGAAGGGTGTTTAGCAATAGTGAGGGAATGGCTGCCGTAATAGTGGCGGTCGGAATCTGCGACGTGAAGGTCGGCTTTGTGGATAGTTGCGCGTAGAGCCATGCCGCATTATCGCCTGTATCCCCCTCGGCATATGACTAGACAGTCCTTAGCCAGTATTATTTGACCTGAGGNGCTCCCTTGAAGAGAGGGGTAAGCCTCAAATTACTGTGTATCGTAGAGTCCCATGATCCGTATCACCGAACTGCGTTTGCCTATNGACCATGCTCCAGAAGCTCTGGAGGGGGCGATTTTGAAGCGCCTCAATATTCCTGCTAAAGACTTACTCCGATTTGAGATCTTCAAGCGCAGTTACGATGCCAGAAAAAATGCGACACTGTCATTCATCTACACAGTAGATCTTTCTGCTAAGAATGAAGAGAGTCTGCTAAAGCAATTTGATGGTGATATTCATATCAGACTATCGCCGGATACGAGTTACCATTTTGTAGCTAAAGCACCCGAGTCCATTGCAAACGGTAAAGCCTTGCGCCCTGTGGTGATTGGTTTTGGTCCTTGTGGAATATTTGCAGCGCTCGTTTTGGCGCAAATGGGCTTTAAACCTATCGTCCTTGAGCGTGGCAAAAAAGTTCGTGAACGCACACAAGACACCTGGGGTTTATGGCGCAAAAATATTCTTAACCCAGAATCGAATGTGCAATTTGGTGAGGGCGGGGCCGGCACCTTTTCGGATGGCAAGTTATATAGCCAAATTAAAGATCCTAAGTTCTACGGTCGCAAAGTCATTCAGGAGTTTGTTAAAGCTGGCGCACCGGCAGAAATTGTTTATGTTGCCAAGCCTCATATTGGAACCTTCCGTCTAGTAGGTGTGGTGGAAAAGATCCGGCAAGAGATTATTGATCTCGGTGGTGAAATTCGTTTTTCCCAGAAAGTGATTGGCTTTGATATTCATGATGAGCAAATTACTGGCGTCAAGATTGAAGGCTACGATGATCTACCCGCAAGTCATGTAGTTCTTGCTCTGGGACATAGTGCCCGGGATACCTTTGAGGCTTTGTATGCTGCTGGAGTATTTATGGAGGCGAAGCCTTTCTCGGTGGGGTTTCGTATTGAACACCCCCAGTCGCTTATTGATCGAGCGCGACTTGGTCCGCACGCAGGTAATGAGCTGATTGGTGCCGCGGATTACAAATTGGTTCACCATGCCAAGAATGGCCGTTCTGTATATAGTTTTTGCATGTGCCCAGGAGGTACGGTTGTAGCTGCTGCATCAGAACCCAACCGCGTTGTTACTAACGGTATGAGTCAGTATTCTCGCAATGAACGAAATGCGAATGCAGGCATTGTGGTGGGCATTACTCCAGAGGATTACCCAGGCGGTCCGCTTGCTGGCATCGAATTTCAGCGCGCCATTGAATCCAAAGCCTTTGAGCTTGGTGGTGGTACTTATGAAGCTCCAGGCCAGTTAGTTGGCGACTTTTTAAAAGGGAAGCCTTCAACCCAATTTGGCAGTGTTCAACCCTCTTACAAACCAGGGGTGCACTTAACGGATTTGGCGGAGAGTTTGCCTGCCTTTGCAATCGAAGCCATTCGTGAGGCCTTACCAGCCTTTGAAAAGCAAATTAAAGGGTTTTCAATGAATGACGCCGTTTTAACTGGCGTTGAAACTAGAACTTCCTCACCTTTACGCATCACGAGAGGGGTTAACTTTCAGAGTTTGAACATTAAGGGCCTATATCCTGCCGGCGAAGGTGCTGGCTATGCAGGTGGAATCTTGTCGGCTGGTGTTGATGGGATTAAAGTAGCAGAAGCGCTTGCCTTAGATTGCCTCTCTCAATACCCTTGATACTGATTGACGAACCATTTATGAACTCTGTAGTAACTCCTGGTCCAGCAGAAGAAAAAGAAGTTTTATTTCATCCTGAATTACTGAAAAAGTTCGATATCAATGGACCGAGATATACCTCTTATCCAAGTGCCGACCGTTTTGTGACTGAGTTTTCAGAAGCCGACTACTTAGGGGCATTAAAACGGGTTGCCAAAGTAAATGAGCCCTTATCCCTTTATTTCCATCTACCGTTTTGCCCCAATATTTGTTATTACTGCGGATGTAACAAGATCATTACTAAAGATCATGGCCGCAGTGCAAAGTACATCAAGTATCTGGCGAAAGAAATGGCAATGGTGAGCTCAGCTATGGGGGCACAGAAAAAGATCCCGATCACTCAGTTACATTGGGGTGGTGGTACGCCAACATTTCTTTCTCATGAAGAGATGATCGAGTTAATGCAGTACACAAGGGAGCATTTTGAGTTACTTCCCGGAGGTGAATACTCCATCGAGATCGATCCGCGGCGAGTAACCGAGAAAGATATTGCGCTCTTGGCAGAATTGGGATTTAACCGCATTAGCCTTGGGGTCCAAGATTTCAATCTTGCCGTACAAGAGGCGGTTCATCGTGTGCAGACTATTGAAGAGACTCAAGCTGTGATGGACTGGTCAAGAAAATATGGTTTTAAATCCAGAAGCGTCGATTTAATTTATGGTTTACCTAAGCAAACGCCTGAGACCTTCAAAGAAACGGTTGATACGGTCTTGGCCATGAATCCAGATCGTCTTTCTGTGTATAACTATGCGCATTTGCCGCATATCTTTAAACCTCAACGTCGTATATCAGAGGCTGAACTGCCGCCTGCAGCTGATAAGCTAGACATCCTCTCCAATACCATTGCGCGCTTAGGTGAGGCTGGTTATGTTTTCATTGGAATGGATCATTTTGCAAAGCCAGATGATGAATTGGCAATTGCACAAAAAGAAGGAAAGCTACATCGTAATTTCCAAGGCTATTCAACTCAAGCGGAATGTGATCTCTTGGCATTTGGAATTTCCTCCATTGGCAAAGTGGACGATTGCTACTCTCAAAATGTACGTACCTTGGATGAGTATTACGCAGCTCTAGATCAAGGGCATTTACCAGTACTCAGAGGTTTACAACTAAATCCAGATGATTTATTGCGTCGTGAATTAATTGGTGAGTTGATGTGTCAATTTGCCCTCAATACCGAATCATTTGCAAATGCACATCACATTGATTTTTCTAGCTATTTCAAAGTGGAGCTAGAAGAGCTCAAAGGCCTTGAGGATGCAGGCTTACTGGAATGGCAGGGCACCAGTATGCAGGTTCCAATCAAGGGCAGACTACTGGCAAGACGGGTAGCGATGACCTTCGATAGGCATCTTAGAGAGTCACAGGCTAAAGGAACCTATTCCAAGGTGTTGTAGGTAATTTTTAAGACAAAGATTTGGGTAAATCCGAATCCATTTGATCTGCATCAAGTAAATAACAAAACACTGTTGCTTTTTAGCAAATTTAAAAATCACAGCCTGATTTAATTTGATTTGCATCAAATTCCTTCCCACTTATCAATTCGAAAATGAACTCATCAAATTGATAACNAAGAGGAAATCATCATGCGTATTAAAACTCTCGTGGCAGCAATGGCTGCAGTAGCATCGCTAGCACCAATCGCCGCACAGGCACAAGCTGCAGCGGAAAATCCATGGATGATTCGTGTGCGCGCCGTGGATTTGTTGTTTCAGAATGGGCAATCTGGTGGTAATGGATCAGTTCAGGCTTTAAATATTAAGGCGCAGAATCAATGGATTCCTGAAGTGGATGTTTCTTATTTCTTTACTAAAAATATCGCTGCAGAGTTAGTTTTAACATATCCACAGCAAGTAAATATTACTGCTGGATCAGGCAATACCAACGTCGGTAAGATTACTGCTTTACCACCNTCCTTATTGGCACAGTATCACTTTACAGATTTAGGTGCATTCAAACCATACGTAGGTCTCGGTGTGAACTACACAATTTTCGGTAATCGCCAAAATTTCCCAGCACTTGGAAATTCTGTAACGGTTAATCAATCTAGCATTGGTGTAGTTGGACAAATCGGTATGGACTATATGTTTGATAAAAACTGGGGTATGAACGTTGACTTGAAATACGCAACTATGAGCACTGAGGTTAAGACTGTTTCAGGCGGTACTAATTTAGGTACATTAACCTTGAATCCATGGATGCCAGCTGTAGGTGTGACATACAAGTTCTAAGAATTCAGTTCTTAGTGCTTGAGATAGGGCCCCTAAGGGGCTCTATTTTTTTGTCTGCAATTTATTGCACTAAGTGGTTGAGTAGTGCCTCAAACTTGATTTCATCGAAATGTAAATTATCAAAGCGCTGTATTGCTATGTGTTCTGGTGGCTGCACTCTGCGCTTGAGGTACTGATCCCAGTGCGCGAGCTTGTATTCATCTCTGGGATCGGCACGCATTTCCATTCGATGTTTTGCTTCATTCGCTTCTAGATCAATCCAGGCGATTTTGATGCTAGATGCATTTGGAACTCCAAGCTCTTCTGGGTTAAACATCCTGCCACTTTGGATCTCGCTAGAGAATGGGCCTACAAGAATGACATTCACCCCAAGTTGAAGATTTTCTTTTGCTAGGGCAATGAGGCCTGAATATTCCCAATCCCGGAGGTTTTCAAGATAGTAGGGNCTGTCGCGATCATTGGGATTATTGGTGGTGAGCTCCATTACATGGGCGCTATAGGCTCCATAAACCGTATCTTTGTCCAGAAAGAAAAAATCTTCCCCTGTTTTTTCAACAATGCGCGGTAAGGCCTTTTTTGCTAAGGTGGATTTACCAGTGCCTGCATGACCTGCAAAGAGGATGAGGCGAGGGTTAGCGGTACTGAGTTTGCAGGTCATTTATCTCTTAATTTGGACTGATTGCTTTAGTAAATTCTACTGCGCAACACCATGTTTATTAGAAATATCAGGAGATTGGGTGAAGTAGCGATAATGTCGCCATGGCTTTAATCGTACTCACTGATGCAAAACTGGCTTTCGGCCACGTTGACCTCCTCGCAAACACGGCTTTTTCACTCGAATCGGGTGAGCGTGTTGGCTTAATTGGCCGTAATGGCACTGGCAAATCTTCTTTATTGAAGATATTGGCTGGCATTGAAAAACTGGATGACGGACTCCTGCAGTATCAACAGGGCTTGCGTATTGCCTATGTTCCTCAGGAACCTATTTTTGACGCTGAAGAAACGATATTTGAAGCAGTCTCAAAGGGTGTGGCGCAGGCTAAGGCTTTGCGTGAAGAGTATGAGGCTCTAAGTGTGGGCGATTGGGATGATGCCTCGCATCATCGTTTGGATGAAGTGCAATCTCAGTTAGAAGCCCTCAGTGGCTGGAACTGGGAGCAGCGGGTTTACGAGACATTAGATCGCCTGCATTTAGAGGCGGATCTTAAAATCAGTACACTCTCGGGCGGAACCAAAAAACGTGTAGCACTTGCCCGCGCTTTAGTGGAAATGCCAGATGTTTTATTGCTCGATGAGCCAACCAACCACTTGGACTTAGATTCAATCGCTTGGTTAGAAGAGCTTTTAAAGGAATACCAAGGATCAGTCATTCTGGTGACNCATGATCGTGCCTTTTTAGATAATGTTTGTACCCAAATCGTGGAGTTGGATCGCGGGATCTTACGTAGCTATCCCGGTAACTTCACACAATACGAAGTATTAAAAGAACAAGAACTGAACTCCGAGTCATTGGCNAATGCAAGGGCTGATAAATTATTGGCTCAAGAGGAGGTATGGATACGTAAAGGGGTTGAAGCGCGTCGTACTCGAAGCGTAGCGCGTATTGCACGTCTAGAGACATTGCGCAATAGCCGTGCTGAGCGCAGGGATGCGATGGGTCAAGTGAAATTGGCTGTTTCTGCGGGAGATCGTAGCGGTAAGATCGTTGCTGATCTACAAAATGTCAGTAAATCTTACGATCGACCTATTGTTACTGACTTCACTGCAACGATTTTGCGTGGCGATAAAGTCGGCCTGCTTGGACCGAATGGGGCTGGTAAAACGACTTTGCTCAAACTGATTCTTGGCACCATTGCTCCTGATTCTGGAACAGCAACGATGGGTACCCGCATTGAAGTAGCGTACTTTGATCAAATGCGTGAAGGCTTGGATCTCAATGCTTCTCTTGAGGATTACATTAGCCCTGGTAGTGAGTGGATTGAAATTAATGGCAACAAAAAACACGTCAAGAGCTATTTGAGTGATTTCTTATTTTCCCCAGAGCGCACCAATTCTCCAGTGAGCACTTTATCTGGAGGTGANCGCAATCGTTTACTGCTNGCTCGTTTATTTGCNAGGCCTGCCAATGTATTGGTATTGGATGAGCCAACCAATGACTTGGATATTGATACCCTAGACTTGCTTGAGCAGTTGCTACAAGACTATAAAGGGACTGTCTTCCTAGTCAGTCATGATCGTTACTTCTTAGATAACGTAGTTACTAGCATCATTGCGCATGAGGGTGAAGGATTCTGGCGAGAGTATGAAGGTGGCTATGAGGATTGGAAAATTCAAAAAGCACGATCTGACAAGATTCGCGCTAGCAACTCTGCTACTAAGTCTGTCAATAAATCAGAGCTGAAGATTGAAGCTAAGGCAGAGCCTAAAGTGGAGGCACAGGTTGTGGCTAAGCCGGCAAGCAAGAGTGGCGTACAAAAGCTCAATGGCAAAGAGCGTCAAGAGCTAGAGACTTTGCCTTTGCAAATCGAGGGGCTGGAGACTGAGCAGACGGACATTGGGATTGCGATGAGCAATCCAGAACTCTATAAAAATGAACCTGAGTTGGCAGCTAGCATGCAGGCGCGTTTAACGGAGATTACACTGCAGTTAGATCAAAACTTGCAACGCTGGGAGCAGCTCTTAAGCCGCTCCGAGTCATAGTAATCCCAAATTAAGCTAAATCTGGCGGTTCAAAAGGGCTCGCAGCTGCGTAATCTCCTCTAGGAGTTCCAGTGCTAAAGCAACGCCCGGAACATTGAGCTCTAGATCGTGCGTGAGATGAGCTGCAGTTTTAGCTCTTCTGAGTGAGTCACCACTAAAGCGCCAATCTTCAGGGGATGCACCAGTAGGGCTGAGTACGCCTTCGGTAACCCAAGACATGATGAGTTCTTGTGGCGTACATGAGGCATGGGAGAGTTCCACAATAGTCATGTGCACTTCATTTTCTACAACACTACCTTCAATCCAGGTGATATTCGTTTGGGCCATAGGATCATCCCTTCAAATGAGATCTAGGGTTGAAATCAAAAGCCTTCTCAAAATGTTGATAGGCTTCTTTTTGTGCGTCGCTTGTTGCAGGAGGTAAAGCAATGGTTGGAACTACATATAAATCGCCAGGCTCTGCGCTCGGAATACCTTTACCTTTGAGGCGCATCTTGCGGCCTGCAACGGTTCCCGCGGGAATCTTTAACTCCAATGTTGAACCTGCTGGAGTGGGGACGTTGACGGTGGTACCTAATGCAGCTTCCCACGGTGCCAACGGAATATCGATGAAGACATCTTTGCCATCAACGCGATAGATGGGGTTTGGATGAAAATCAATTTCTAAATAGAGATCACCTGCAGGTCCTTCGCCTACGCCAGGGCCACCTTGGCCTGAGAGACGGAGATTTTGTCCTGCTTTAATGCCCTTTGGAATACTGACGTCTAATTTCCGTTCTTGTGTGCTGACGTGTCCGCTAGCGTCACGCGTTGGCATATGTAAGGCGATAGTACGTTTAGCGCCGTTATACGCATCCGCAATATCAATCAAAATTTTAGCGTGATGATCTTGGCCTTTGAAGTTCATTCCTTGATGTTGTTGTCCGCCACGACCCCCTTGACGATGTCTGCCTCTACCAAAAAGGGATTCAAAGAATTCACTCTGGTCACCTTCGAAACCACCGCCATAGCCTGGGTTGTCACCACCAAAGCCACCATCAGAATATTCAAAACCTTCATTCCAATTTGGTGGAGGAGTGAACTCTTGACCATTTTTCCAGTTAGCACCAAAGCGATCGTAGGCTGCGCGTTTTTCAGTATCTTTCAAAACGGCATAAGCTTCACCAAGTTGCTTGAACTGTTCTTCTGCACCAGCTTCTTTGTTGACGTCTGGATGATATTTGCGGGCCAACTTGCGGTAGGCCGCCTTAATTTCTGCCTCGGCAGCGGAGCGTGGTACACCGAGCGTTTCGTAGTAATCCTGAAATTTCATGAGCCTGATTCAATCCTGATTAAGCTAATGATGAATTCTACATTCCTCTTAGCTCATCACCCCGATTTGCCATGGAACAAACTCATAATCGCCCAACCCAAGCAGCTCGCTTTTAGAGGGCTCTCCTGAAGCGGTGCGCAGGAAAAGCGCAAATATTTGCTGCCCCATCTCTTGAACGGATACGGTGCCATCCAAGATTTCCCCGCAATTAATATCCATATCCTCAGTAAGTCTCTGATACATAGGGGTATTCGTAGCCAGTTTGATGCAGGGGGCCGGNTTCGAGCCAAACATGGATCCTCTNCCGGTAGTAAAGGCAATGAGGTTGGCACCACCGGCAATTTGTCCGGTAGCTGAGACTGGATCAAACCCTGGGGTATCCATAAAGACAAAGCCTTTTGTAGTGACAGGCTCAGCGTATTTATACACTTCCATTAGGGGCCCAGTACCCCCCTTCATGGAGGAGCCCAATGATTTTTCAAAGATGTTGGCCAAACCACCAATCTGGTTTCCGGGACTAACCTGACCATTAATCTGTACATCTCGCCCAACCGAATATTCGTCTTTCCACCAACGTATCCTGGAAATCAACTTCTCACCGATGGCTTTACTTGCGGCACGCCGAGTGAGGGTATGTTCAACACCATAGATCTCTGGTGTTTCAGAGAGGATGCCTGTTCCACCATGGCGAGCCAATATATCAATAGCCGCCCCTAGAGCTGGATTTGCAGTGATGGATGAGAATCCATCCGAGCCACCGCATTGCAAGCCTACACATAGATGGCTAGCCGAGACAGTTTCCCGCTTGGCTTTGTTTGCTTCTGTAAGCAGCGCCTTGACCGCTTCTATTCCTGCTTCAATCGTTTTGCGAGTCCCGCCAGTCTCTTGCATGATGAAGGTGTGCAAATTATTACCGGCAGTTAAGTCTTCCTGCTCCATCAGGCCTTTAAGTTGATTACGTTCACAGCCTAAGCCAACAATCAGTGCGGCAGCAAGGTTAGGGTGACGAGCATAGCCAGCCATGGTGCGGCGCAGGAGTTCCATAGGTTCGCCACTCATTTCCATGCCGCAACCAATATCGTGACTAAATGCCACAACACCATCGACGTTTGGAAAATCTTTCAAACGTTCTGGTGTAAACCAATCTGCAATTTTGTTTACTACCGTTGCTGAGCAATTAACAGTCGATAGGATGCCAATAAAGTTACGCGTACCCACTTTGCCATTCGGCCTTACATAACCCTGAAATGTGGCGCGCTCTGACTCGGGAAGCATTTGAATAGGCTTGAACTCGCTGGCATACGCGTAGTCACGATCAAATTCACGGAACTCCGTGTTGTGACTGTGAACCATCGTGCCCGCTTCAATATCCGTGTTGGCAAAACCCACCGTCACGTTGTACTTCAGAATCGGCTCACCTTTGAGAATCTTCTTTGCAGCAATTTTGTAGCCAGCAGGAACTTGACTGCGGCTCGTGAAATTCTCACTTGGCACTTCGGCGCCAATGCCAATATCAATGCGGGCTACGACAATGTTGTCACTGGGATGTAAGCGAATAATCGGGCCGATTAAGCGCTTTTCGGAGATTTCAATCATGGTGAATAGCGATCCTCAAATAGAAATGGGTAAATCTTCGACAGATAATTAGGAATGTGAGGAATGGCTCAACTCAAAAAGCAGGACTTCAGCATCACTACCGTGACTGAAGTTAAGCTGTGATTCATTCTCTATGAGTAAAGCATCGCCACTAGTCAGATGTTGGCCATTGACCTCAAGTAATCCACGAATGAGGTGAACGTAAGCTTTACGCTTAGGGTCCAACTCTACTTGCGCCGATTGAGAGTGATCAAAGAGACCAGCATAGACTTTGGCATCGGCAAATAATTTTACAGAACCATCTGCACCGTCTGGCGATGCCACCAAACGTAGCTTGCCTTGCTTCTCGATCAAAGGAATGGTTGTCTGTTCATAGCCCGGGGGAATCTCAAGGACATTTGGCTCAATCCAAATTTGTAGAAAGTGGGTTGTTTGGTCTTGGGCGTGATTAAATTCACTATGGGTTACACCAGATCCTGCACTCATGCGTTGCACATCACCAGGCGGGATNCCTTTGACGTTACCGATGCTATCTTGATGGGCTAATTCGCCAGAGAGGACGTAGCTAATAATTTCCATATTGCGATGCCCATGCTTACCAAACCCCATTCCAGCAGCAATACGATCTTCATTAATCACTCTTAAGTTCCCCCAGCCCATAAATTGGGGGTCGTGGTAACCAGCAAAGGAGAAAGAATGAAAGCTTTTTAGCCAACCATGGTCGGCATAGCCTCTATCTTGGGATTTTCTAATTTGGATCATGCGGATTGATAGGCTTTACGTCACATTTCAACCGTAGCGTCTTCGTGAAGCGCTAGGGAATATTTATTCGTTATCGCCGGACCTACTAGGGAATTTCCAAGAGGCATAGCGTACAACTGCATTGGCGAGAGCCAAAATTAAAATAGTTAAACCCATGAACAGAATCGCCAAATCTGCTTCATGCTTAGTATTAACTAAATCAATAATGAGACGGGTGACTGCGGTAATGGCCACATAAATCAGAAAGCGCACTGGCATGTGATTGGTTTTGAAATAAATACCAACCATGGCGCCAATTTCTAAATAGATAAAAAGCAATAGTAAATCTTCAATCGAGGCTGAGCCTTTATGAGCCATTCCTAGAAAGGCAACTGCTGCAGACCAAACTGTTGCAGCGCCGATACCAAATAGAGCAATCCGATGAAACAAGGAAACAAATAAGTTCCCGATGGGAACTGTCCACTTTTCAATGGCATCTTCCAATTTAGAAGCATCCTTTGGGGAGGAAGGGGTCATATTCATCAAGTCTCCAATTTTTATATTCTCTTTGGCTCAGTATATTTCCCATTTGGAGCTAGATAAACAAAAAAGAGGCCCACAAGCCCCTTTTTTTCGTAAGTGTTGATCCGGGTCAACCCAAACTATCGGCCCAGATATTGTGGGCCCAGCCCCATGCATATACCCCTTCAAGAGTGGATGGTGCTGGAGAGAGACCACCAGAGCCAGGAACCGGTTTAAAGGTCTTTTCGGCAGCGTTGTACTGGTGAACGCTAGCGACGTGCACTACTTCGCGGTCATTTACAAAGCTATAGCAAGTATTTGTCAGTACAGGAGCTGGGTTTACTTCCCAACCACTGAGCTCTGCAACAATTGCCGCCGCAGCTACTTTAGCGTGTTGATTGGCCATGTGGCCGGATTTTGGCATTGCTGGAGCAACCTGTATTGAATCGCCTAATACATGGATATCTTTTTGAGCGGTGGATTCAAAGTTCAGGTAATTCACATTGACCCAGCGACCATTGGAATTTGCTAGACCTGTTTTGACGGCAATTTCACCAGCACTCATCGCAGGCAATAGATTTAATACATCTGCTTTGATATCGTCTTGCACCTCAAATTTAATCGTCTTTGTTTTGGCGTCAACTGCAGTCACATTGTATTTTGGTAAATACTCAACGATTCCAGGATATTGCTCAGCCCATACTTTTTTGAACAACGCACCTTTTGAAGTAACGTCTTGGTTGGCATCCAAGATCAACACCTTGGATTTAGGTTTGTTGTGTTTTAAGTAATTGGCCACTTGGCAAGCGCGTTCATAAGGGCCAGGAGGGCAGCGATAAGGCGCTTCCGGTACGCTAATAGCAAACGTCCCGCCGTCACGCATTGCGGCTAATTGTTTATGGAGAGCAACAGTCTCAGAACCTGCTTTCCAGGCTTGCAAAGTAACACCAGCTTGATTTGCTTGAGCTAAGCCTTCAATGCTATTCATCATCAAGGTAACGCCNGGAGAAACAATTGCNTTGTCATAGTGCAATGTTTTCCCTGATGCCAGCTTGACTGTTTTTTTGTCTGCATCAATACTGGCAACGCTGTCTTGGATAATTTTGATGCCATGACGTTTGCTGAGGTTGTCGTAAGGAGTGGTGAGCTCAGCAAGAGTGCGAGAACCACCGACTACCAAATTGGAGAGTGGGCAGGATACAAAAGAAGCATTAGGCTCAATGAGCGTTACCTTCGCAGTATTGTTTGAGAATAAGCGCAGATATTTAGCGGCTGTTGCGCCGCCATATCCACCGCCTATCACGAGGATTTCTGCTTTTTGTAAATTAGCGCGCGCTTGACCAGAAAAACCAGCGAGTAAACCAAGTGCAGCTGCGCTTTGGCTAATAAAATGTCGACGATCCATGATGGGCTTCCTTATTATTTCTTGCCAAGTTGATTGGCGATAGTTTCGAGTTGCTCGTCAGAGTAGCCTTTAGCTAGCTGCGGCATGATAGTGCCTTCACGCGCACCAGATTTAAATGCTTTGAGTTGAGTTAGCATTTGCTCGCTAGTAAGGTTGTTGATCAAAGGCATTCCGCCTTCAACTACCCCTTTGCCATCTGTGCCGTGGCAATTAGCGCAAGTTGCTGCTAAGCCACGTTTATATAAATCACTTGCATCGGCATTTTGTGCCAGAGCAGCACTACTCCATGGGCTTAGGCCAAGGTAAATCGATACTAAGATTGCGGGTTTTAAAAACTGTGCTCGCATGTGGTCTATCTCCATTCAGATTCATTCTGGGTAATCAGTTACGTTTTGATCTTATTAGCATCTTAATCAAGAAGTGCTCAAAAACTGCAATTTGCCTCAGATTCATTTTTCATAAGCTCATTCGAAAATGTCTATGAATTCAGTTTTCTCCAACCTTCTTGTAAGCCCTATAAACTAGAGGCATGCGAGGCTCATTTTCTTATCGTTCGGCACTCTTAATCCTTTTTTTAGGTGTATTTACCTATCTTTATGGCTTAGATAGCCGCTTTGCACCTAAAAATGGGGATGAGTATCCCTATATGCATATCGTTCGTATGACGGCTGAGGCAGGAAATTGGTTACCACTACAGTCTGAAATGGATGGCATTAAAAATACGAAACCCCCCCTTATTTTTTGGCAGGGTATTGCTAGTAGCCATTGGGGAAGTGAATGGTCTCTGCTTAATTTACGCTGGCCTAGTATTTTGTATACCGGCCTCACAGCATTTTTCTTATTTTTAGCAGTGCGCCGATTTAGTGGAAAAACTCAAACCGGTCTTTTGGCAGGACTGGTTTGGCTGTCTTTCTTCGCGACTTATCGTTATGGGCGTCCGTTTTTAACTGACCCACCAGAAGTATTTTGGCTTAGCTTGCCATTTCTCGCTCTCCTGTATTGGGGTAAGTGCGCTTTTGAATCCAAATTCTTTTTCCCTGTATTAGCAGGTATTTGTTTTGGACTGGCATTATTTGCTAAATCTTTTGCGTATATTGTTCCAGCCTCATTTGCATTAGGCCTCTATTACTGGCGTTGGCGTCAGTGGAGTATTCCCAAAGTGCTGCTGCAAGATCTCTATAAAGTATTTCTGGCTGCTGTCCTAGCCATTGGGGTATTTGCTTTATGGTTTGCATTGGATCCCTATCCAGAAGCGGTGTGGAGGGAATTTGTTCTGGGTGAAAATGCTGGAAAATTTGCGGCACGGAATTCAAATTACGTATTGGATTTGATACGGGGCGGCGATAGCATTTGGTTGCTGCTCTTAACGACATTGGCTAATGCGGGCCTATTTACCTTTGTATTGATATCCACCTTATTACAGTGTTGGCGTGAGCGTCGCTTCTTGGATATAGAGGAAAGCCTGCTCTTATTGCTGGTTGTAGCATTCTTCATTGTGTTTAGTTTTCCTAGTCAGCGCTCTGGTCGTTATTTATTGCCTGTGATGCCAGCATTCGCGGCATTGATTGCCTTACATTGGGATCGTTTGCCTTTATGGGGTTTTCGGATCGCCTTGCTTTTACAACTCTTAGTGCTTTCTGTATTGCTTTGGATTGCTGCAAATTTACAGCTCTCAGGCTTTATGGGGATGCCGCCTCATGGACCTATTCTTACTGTCATTGGATAGCGATGGCTGCTAGCATCGCTATTGTCCTAGTGGGCTTATTTAAGCGTACTCAAACGAAGACTCTGGCTTTGGCAGCCTGTTTTCTGACCTATTGCGCATTAACGAGTAGCCTTGCTCCGCTAGAGGGTCAGCTAGGGCGCTATTCAGAGGCAAGTATTGCTCAGTTGCAGGGAAAAGATGTATGGATACCCTGTGACTATCGGGCAAAGGATGAAGAGTATCGCTTGTTGTTACCGGGCGCCAAGCTTCATGGTTATTTAGCTAAAGACGCTAGCGATGTTTCTGGTCTAACTAGCACTTACCCTTTAGTGGCAGTACATACACCGCTTGGATCGGCTCCTGCTTTATGTGACTCTTGTCAGATAGTAGGGCAGAGAATCGAAATGAGGGCTCGCCACTCCAATGAAGAAATCCAAGAAATGCTAAGAGGTCAAATTGGTAAGCAGTTATTCGTTCACGAGTATCTGATTGCTACTCCCGTAACTAACCCAG
>Ga0007802_100003_pt1 | contig 40174 bp, 35 predicted proteins | sample CryBogmetaGMA4M_FD_54978 | JGI IMG/M metagenome (GOLD analysis project Ga0007802, IMG submission 54978) | Freshwater microbial communities from Crystal Bog, Wisconsin, USA - MA4M | ecosystem: Environmental > Aquatic > Freshwater > Lake | place: Crystal Bog, Wisconsin, USA | collected 2009-07-06 | reverse complement strand
TTGATCAACTCTGGTTGACGGGCAGCGCCCTCAATGAACTTACCACCCATTAGGCCAATGCCCAAACAGGCTCCCAATGCGCCGAGGCCGATGATGAGGCCAATACCGATAGCGGTTAGTCCTTGAATGTTGGCTAAGAATGCTTGCATGTTTACTCCTAAGTATTGAAGGTGAGGTTAAAAATAAAAAAGTTAATGGTGACTGTGGGCTTGCCCAATGTAAACCAAGGTCAACATCATGAAAATAAATGCTTGTAACAAAATAACTAAGATGTGGAAGATTGCCCAAGCGGAGCCAGCAATGACGTTGCCGACGAAGCCAAGCATGTACAAATCTAAGTTAAAGGTCCACATACTTCCCAAAAGGGCGATGAGCAAAAAGAGCAGTTCGCCTGCGTACATATTGCCGAAAAGTCGCATTCCCAAAGAAACGCCTTTAGCAATGTATTCGATGATGTTCAAAATCAGATTGAAAGGCGCCAAGTACCACTTTGCGCCAAAGGGTGCCGAAACCAGCTCATGCATAAAGCCCCCAAGACCCTTCACTTTGAAGCTATAGAAGAACACTAATAGGAGAACTGAAAATGATAAGCCGAAAGTGGCGTTCAAATCGGTAGTGGGAACTATCTTGTGATGCGGAACATGAACTCCGAAACTACCAATAAATTGGTTTACGCCAAAGATCCAATCTACCGGTACCAAGTCCAAGGTATTTAAAAGAATAATCCAGCAAAAAACGAATAGGGCCAGCGGGGCAATAAAGCTTCGATCGCCATGAACAATGCTTTTCGTTTGGTTATCAACCATCTCTACCAGCATCTCAATTAAGCATTGAAAGCGGCCAGGAACTCCAGGGGATGCTCTACGTGCGGCAATAACCAACAGAAAAACCGTGATCAACCCCATTAAAGAGGTCCAAAAGATGGTGTCTAAATTAATGATGCTGAAATCAATAACCGAGGTTTGTGGCCCACCAATGTTATTGAGGTTTTGTAAGTGCTCAGCAATATAAGCAGTCGGTGTAAGCGGTTCGCTAGCCACATGATGGGCTGCTTCTGCTGCTGCGTTGACTTCGCTAGACATCTCTAAACTTGTCCTTATCTATATTTACCGCCTGTTACTTCCAAAACCACACCAGCAAATAACACTTGAGCGTAGCTAAATAAGTGACAAGCAATGGAATCCATTTCAAATCAGGTTGCTTTAGGGCAAAGCCAATAAATAAGAGGATAGTTGCTAGGATTTTTAAAAATTCACCAGAAACCACTGCCGCTAGATATCCGCCAGGGCTTGATTTGACATTCTTTTTCGCGGCCTCTAAGCGCACCAAAAACAACGCAGAGGGCAAAAACCCAATCAAACCACCCACTAAAGCCGAGTAAGTATAAACGACTCTTTCCGACGATTCAGAAAAAAAGTAACAAAAACCAGCAATGATCAGGGTAAGCACCACCTGACTAGCAATAATTCGCCAGCCATTGATTGAGCTAAAGCTTTTTGGCTTTGTCTGCCGTAACGTATCCATCTCAGCCTTGCTGAGCGCCTTAAATGAGTCGTCATCTTGATCGCCCCAGTCAACCGCTTTGATGGGGTGCTCTTTATTCAAAACCAATACCCAACTTATTTAATAAGGAATCCAATTCATCAAACTGACTAAAACGGATTCTCAGTTCACCGCCGTTGCCTTTGAGCTTAAATTCGGCACTTAAACCAATCAAATCGGCAATTTCTTGGGTTAAACGGCGCATATCTGGATCCCGACTTGGCGCACCAGCACCTGCCTTAATTTTGGACCTTTTATCCCCAATCTGGCCGCCAGCAATTGCCAGGGCAGTTGACATTCTCTCTGCCTCTCGAACAGATAGCCCTTGAGCAGCAATTCTTTGGGCAAGAGCTACCTGGCTGGCACCTGGTAATGGCAATAGGGCGCGGGCATGGCCCATATCAATATCCCCAGCAAGGAGCATTGCCTGAACCGGCTTTGCGAGCTGAGCTAAGCGCAATAAATTAGTAATGGCGCTGCGAGACTTTCCAACGGCTTTTGCTGCCTGCTCATGAGTAAAGCCAAACTCTTCAATCAACCTTGCAAGACCTTGTGATTCTTCGAGAGGATTTAAATCCTCACGCTGCATATTCTCCACCAAAGCCATTGCAGCAGCGGCTTGATCATCCGCCCCAGAAACCAAAACAGGAACCTCTGTGAGACCAGCAATCATGGCTGCACGAAAGCGTCGCTCACCTGCAATGATTTCATATTTACCTGCGCCAACCAAACGCACTAACAAGGGCTGCATCACACCCTGCTCGCGAATGCTTTCTGCCAATTCTTGTAAAGCGCCCGCTTCCATCTTTTGGCGTGGTTGGTATTTGCCAGCTTGAAGCGCATTTAGTGGCAAACGATTTATTTCAGAGGAGGCATTTTCATTCTGCGCTTTCTCTCCGAGCAGGGCCTCTAATCCTCTGCCTAAACCTTTTTTCTTAATCGCAACCATCTTTTTTATTCTTCCAAAAAATTACATTTGTTTAATGCGTTCAACCATCTCAGCGCCAAACTCTAAATACGCCTTTGCGCCACGTGATGACTTATCAAAAGCTACGCCAGGAAGCCCATAAGATGGGGCTTCCGCTAGACGTACATTACGCGGAATAATAGTCTTAAATACCTTGTCGCCGAAATGCTCAAGCAGTTGATCAGACACCTGTTGCTGCAAGGTCATGCGTGAATCAAACATCACTCGTAGCAAGCCGATAATGACAAGGTCAGGATTTAAATTGGCATGCACTTGTTTGATCGTGTTCACCAAATCAGACAAACCTTCTAAAGCAAAATATTCACACTGCATTGGAACGATGACGCCATTTGCTGCGCACAATCCGTTTAGGGTTAATAAAGACAAGGCGGGAGGGCAGTCAATCAAAATGAAGTCGTAGTCATTTGCAACCTGTGCAAGCGCTTCTTTTAGCCGTGACTCACGTGAATCTAAATCTACTAATTCAATCTCTGCGCCTGCTAAGTCGCGATTTGCTGGCAACACGTCATACCCAGAACTCTCACAACGTTGCGCACAGTCTTTTATAGAAGCCAGTCCGATCAATACTTGGTAAACGCTAGTCTTTAATTGCGCCTTTTCAACACCCGAACCCATCGTTGCATTGCCTTGTGGATCTAAGTCCACAAGCAAAACGCGCTGCTGTAGTCCTGCTAAGCCAGCGGCCAAATTAACAGCCGTAGTTGTCTTACCAACCCCGCCCTTTTGATTTGCAATACAAAATATTTTTGCCATAGCTGCTTTAGAATTTTTCTGAAGGGGAAAGGATAGATTTTCTCATGGGGGTTAAGACTAAAAGCCGTCTCTCCACTGCTAAATTGGGAATATGTAGGGGTTCATCGGCCAATAATCGCCAATCATCCATGCAAACCGCTTGCATCTCTTCGTCTGCCCGCTTCGCTTTCATTGCAAAAACAAGGCCATCTGGCTTCAAAAGGGGCAAAGAAAGCTCTAAAAAGCGCGCAAGGCTAGTAAAGGCGCGAGAAATTACCGCATCAAATTGACCTGATTGTTGCGTTGCAACATATTCAACCCGCTCGCTCAAAACTGCAATATTTTTTAATTTCAACTTTCCGCGCACATGCTGTAAAAAAGCGGTCTTTTTTCTAACTGCCTCAATTAAGGTTAAGTGCCATCCCGACTGCACAATGGCAATAGGGATAGCAGGCAAACCACCGCCTGATCCTAGGTCAGCAATTTTAGGATTGGGGCCCTTTAGAAATTGTCTTAAAATTGGTAAAACTGCAATAGAATCAATAAGATGCAATCGAATAGAATCCTTCTCGCCCTCAATAGCCGTTAGATTGTGAACCTGGTTCCAACGGCTCATTTCTTGCAAAAAGAGCTCTAGATCAGCAATATTGGTTTCACTTAAATTTAAGCCAAAATTCTGAATACCCAAAGCAAGCAAGCTCTCACTCATGAAGTTTCCTGGGTGCGCCCTAAACCTTTTTTAAGATGCACCAAAAGCAAAGAAAGGGCNGCTGGGGTAACACCAGAAATCCTGCCAGCCTGGCCCAGCGTGGCAGGCTTATGTAAGTTGAGCTTTTGTTGCACTTCTTTAGATAANCCCACTACTTGCGTGTAATCTAACACCTCTGGTAGAGGGAAGGTTTCGTTATGCTCTTGACGTGCAATTTCAGCTGCCTGGCGCTCAATATATCCCTGATATTTCACGGAAATCTCAACCTGGTCACTAATTTGAGATGCTAGACCAATGTCATCATCCAAACTATCTGGGGCCCACAAGCCTTCGCCAAGGCTGGTAATTGCCTCATAGGTAACGCCTGGACGCCTTAAAAGCTCAGTCAAACTACATTCATGGGAGAGGTCTTGACCCAGTAATTGAGAAACTAGGGCGGCTGTCTCATGCTTTGGCCCAATCCAAATATCCTGCAAACGAGATGTTTCACGTGAAACAGCCTCTTGTTTTCTGCAAAATACTTCCCAACGATGGTCATCTACTAGTCCTAAATCACGACCAATTGCCGTTAAACGCATGTCGGCATTGTCTTCCCGCAAACTTAGACGATATTCTGCGCGGCTGGTAAACATACGATAGGGCTCTTGAACGCCACGGGTGATAAGGTCATCAACCAAGACACCAANATAAGACTCGCTACGCTTAGGCAGCCAAGGCGCCTTGCCTTTAGAGGCTAAACCGGCATTAATGCCAGCCAACATCCCTTGGGCAGCAGCCTCTTCATAACCAGTAGTACCATTAATTTGCCCGGCAAAGTAGAGTCCACNGATCACTTTTGTCTCTAGACTGTGCCGCAATTGGCGTGGATCAAAGAAGTCATACTCAATNGCATAGCCAGGGCGAACGATAACGGCAGCTTCCAGGCCACGAATACTGCGCACTAAGTCCCACTGAACGTCAAAGGGAAGGCTGGTAGAGATTCCATTGGGATAAAACTCGTTTGTAGTTAAGCCTTCAGGCTCCAAAAAGATCTGATGGCTATTTCTAGAGGCGAAACGATGAATTTTGTCTTCAATGGAAGGGCAATACCGCGGACCAACCCCTTCAATCACGCCCGTATACATTGGCGAACGATCTAAGCCGCCACGAATAATGTCATGGGTTTGCTCATTTGTATGTGAAATCCAACAAGGAACCTGCCTTGGATGTTGTTCTGGGCGCCCTAAATAGGAAAAAACGGGCACTGGATCAAGGTCGCCGGGCTGCTCTAGCATGACTGAAAAATCAATCGTGCGGCCATCAATACGGGGTGGGGTACCCGTTTTTAATCTACCCTGGGGAAGTTTTAGCTCTTTTAATCGGGCAGATAGGGATACGGCTGCCGGATCACCAGCTCGCCCCCCAGCGTAATTATTTAAGCCAACATGAATCTTTCCATCCAAAAAGGTTCCTGCTGTTAACACTACCTTTTTGGCCATGAATTCCAAACCCATTTGGGTAACCACACCCTGAATTTCATCACCCTTAACCAAAAGATCATCAACTGCAGCCTGGAAAAGGCTTAAATTAGGCTGGTTTTCTAGGCGGCGTCTAATGGCGGCTTTATATAAAACCCGATCTCCTTGAGCACGGGTAGCACGAACAGCTGGTCCCTTACTTGAATTGAGAATCCGGAACTGGATTCCTGCCTCATCCGTTGCGGCAGCCATAGCGCCACCCATGGCATCAATCTCTTTAACCAAATGGCCTTTGCCAATACCACCAATGGAAGGATTGCAGCTCATAGCGCCTAAATTTTCAATGCTATGAGTAATTAATAGGGTGTCACAACCCATGCGTGCCGAGGCGAGGGCAGCTTCAGTCCCGGCATGACCGCCGCCGACTATGATGACATCGAAACTTTTGGAATAACGCATGATTTGCCTCTGATAGGGCGATGATCATAGCATTTTGTTTGTTTCACGTGAAACAAAAAATCACAAAAACCAGGAAGGTTAAAGGATGGCCTCCCAAGTGGCTGATTTAATTCAGGAAATAGGCATTCCAAGCAGACTTAAGAATTAGCGCCGTCACGATAACCAAGAAAGCCTTTCTAACAAAGGTGCTGCCATGTTTAATTGCTAATCGGCTGCCAAATTGACTGCCCGCAATATTGGCAATCATCATGGCAAAACCCAGTGGCCAATTGATTTGTCCTAGACTAGCCAGCATCAAGATTGCCGCCAAATTAGTAGCGACATTAACTAGCTTAGTTGCAGCCGAGGCATGTAAAAAATCGAAGCCAAAGAAGCGCACGAAACCAAACAATAAAAAGCTACCAGTACCGGGGCCAAAGAAACCATCATAAAAACCAATGGTTAAACCAAGGACAACCCCTTTGACTTGTTGATAGCGCCCAACTGCTTTGGGTGCATGCGCTTCTCCAAGCGATGGTTGAAACCAGGTATACAACAACAAAAATAGCAATACGAATGGCAGGGCCTTACGCAATGGCTCCGCGGGAAAATTGCTAACTGCATTTGCGCCAATCAAAGAGCCAATAAAGCCAGCAACAATTGCTGGCCCTACAACAGCCCACGGCAAAGAAACATGACGTAAATATCTACGGGCAGCATTTAAAGTTCCCCCAACTGCAGATACTTTGTTGGTAGCAAGCAATGTNGCTGGGGGCGCATCAGGATAGGCAGCAAATAAAGCAGGCACCTGAATCAGGCCACCGCCGCCCGCTACTGCATCAACCAGGCCGGCGAAAAACGCCATCGCTAAAAGCAAGGGCCAAATGTAAATTGAAAAGTCGATGAGTGTCTCTTTTAATTAAATGAGTGCAGCGAAGGCGCCACACTAAAACCAAATAATAAAAGGAAATTAATTTTTGTTTTTGAAGTGTGCCGTAATTTCACCAACAACGCCACGACGGAATGCTAAAACGCAAATAACAAATATAAAGCCTGTTGCGATCGTGCTCCAAGAGCCAATGTTTGCCAAATAGTTCTGGAGGCCAACCACAATACCCGCACCGACCACAGGACCAAGAATGGTTCCCATGCCACCAAGCAATGTCATTAACACCACTTCACCCGACATATGCCAATGAATATCGGTCAAGGTTGCCAACTGGAATACCAAGGTCTTCATTGATCCAGCTAAGCCAGAAAGGGCAGCGGAAATGACAAATGACATGAGCTTGAAACGATCAACGTTATAACCAAGCGAAATTGCGCGTGGCTCATTTTCCCGAATTGCTTTGAGAACCTGGCCGAATGGCGAATGAACCGCGCGCATGATGATTGCAAATCCCAATAAGAAAACAGCCAATACAAAGTAATACATTGCAACGTCATTTTTCAAGTCAATAAGACCAAACAACATTCCGCGGGGGACTCCCTGAATTCCATCCTCGCCACCAGTGAACGGAAGTTGAACTGCCAAGAAATAAACCATTTGCGAAAGGGCTAAAGTGACCATCGCAAAATAAATGCCTTGGCGACGAATCGCAAGCGAGCCAATTAAAAAACCAAGGGCGCCCGAACCAACTACACCCAAAACAATTCCCAACTCAGGGGAAAAGCCAGCCTCTTTGCATAAATACGCGGTGATATAGGCNGCAGTACCAAAAAATGCTGCATGCCCGAAGGACAATAATCCGGTAAAACCAAGCAACAAGTTAAAAGCGCAGGCAAAAAGCGCGAAACACAAAACCTTCATTGCAAACACTAAGTAGATGAAGTTTTGGAATGGCAATAACAAAGCAATGAGGATCAAGATCCCATACAGCAGTTTGACTTTTGAGTTCATGATTATTTTTCCCGTCCAAACAGTCCAGCAGGACGAATCAACAGAACAATTGCCATAATCACAAAAATTACAACACCCGAAGCCTCTGGGTAGAAGACTTTAGTGAGGCCCTCGACGAGGCCGAGACCTAAGCCAGTCAGAATGGCGCCCATGATTGAGCCCATGCCACCAATTACCACCACTGCGAACACAACAATAATGAGGTTGGAGCCCATTAGTGGGTTCACCTGGAAAATGGGGGCGGCCAACACGCCAGCGAATCCAGCAAGACCAACGCCATAAGCATAAGCCAAAGAAATCATTAAAGGCACGTTGATNCCAAACGCTTGAAGCANTTTGGGGTTTTCAGTCCCTGCGCGCAGATACGCGCCCAACTTGGTTCTTTCGATTACATACCAAGTAGAAAAACAAACCGTTAATGAAATGATCACCACCCAAACACGGTACTTTGGCAAGATGATGCCAAGGGACTCCAAGGGAATCGCGCCTTGTAACAATTCTGGGGCTGGATAGCTCTCACCAGAAATTCCATACCAATGGCGGAACATGCCCTCAATAATTAAAGCCAAACCGAAAGTCAGCAGCAAGCCATACAAATGGTCAAGGTGATAAAGACGGCGCAGCATCGTGCGCTCCAAAATTAAGCCAAACCCTGCCATTACCAGGGGCACAACAATTAAAGCAAACCAGTAATTAATGGATAGCTCAGGGAAGCCAAGCCACTGACTAATTTGAGTCAGCCCAATCCAAGCAACAAAAGCACCCATGGTGTATTGAGCACCATGTGCAAAATTAATGATATTGAGAAGGCCAAAAATAATGGCCAATCCCAAACTCAATATGGCGTAGAACGAGCCATTAATAAGCCCCACCAAGAGCTGGGCTACCAGCCCTTGAGGGGTAATTCCGAGAAGTTCGAACATGCTAGTTAAGGATCAATTACTTGTTAGTAACCAACTTGCATCGCGACAATGAAAGTGGTTGAGTTGCTTCAGCAGCAGGAATCACTGCACGAACGTTGTAATAATCCCATGGGCTTGTTGACTCAGAAGGTTTTTTTACCTCAAGCAGGTACATGTCATGCTCAAACTTACCATCTGCACGTATCTTGCCTTTGAAAAGGCCATCATCAATGTTGGTGGACTTCAGAGCCTTCATTACCGCCTGTGTATCAACAGTTCCAGCCTTTTGTACCGCATTTAAGTAGGCAAGAACTGAAGAGTAAACGCCTGCCTGAACGCTGGTAGGCATGCGCTTATGTTGCAAAATGAAGCGCTTAGAAAATGCGCGGGTTTTATCGTCTTTATCCCAGTAGAAGCCTTCTGTTAAATACATGCCTTGTGCAGCAGGCAAGCCTAAAGAATGCACGTCAGAAATAAACATGAGGAGCGGAACAACGGTTTGCTTNTTATTAATTCCAAACTCAGAAGCCTGCTTCACACTATTAATAGTGTCTTGACCAGCATTTGCAAGGGCAACTACGTCTGCACCACTAGCTTGGGCCTTTAAGAGATAGGAAGAAAAATCGCTATTAGGAAAAGGGTGTTTGCTTGTACCTAAAACTTTGCCGCCGTTAGCCGTAACCACATTGGTTGAGTCTTTTTCTAAGGCCGCTCCAAATGCATAGTCGGCAGTGATAAAGTACCAATTCTTTTTGCCCTGCTTTACTACGGCCTTAGCTGTGCCATTGGAAAGTGCATAGGTGTCATAAGTCCAGTGCACGTTATTAGCGGTGCATTTTTCATTGGTGATTGGCAATGAGGCTGCGCCAGAGACCAAAGTAATTTTGTTCTTTTGTTCGGCCACTTCCATTACAGCCAAAGCAACGTTGGTAGAAACCAGCTCAACAATCACATCAACACCATCTTTGTCGTACCACTCGCGCGCTTTGTTTGCAGCAATATCAGCCTTATTTTGATGATCGGCACTAACAAGCTCAATCTTTTTGCCAATAACAGTGCCGTCTTTAGAAAAATCGGCGATTGCCATTTTTGCTGCGATAACTGCTCCAGGACCAGCCAAATCAGAATAGGTTGAAGAAAGGTCGGTCAATACACCAATCTTGACAACGCCACCGCTCGCTTTAGGTCCGCTTTGTGCAAAAACTGGATTTGAACCAAACATGGTCGCCGCAACCAGACATGCGGTAATTTGCTTTAACTTCATTTCTATCTCCTATCGAAAACTACTAAACACCAAGATACTCATTTAATAAGGATGCTTTTTCAGCAAGTTCATTTTGCTGCACTACCTCAACAACGTTTCCGTGCTCAACTACATAATGACGATCAGCTAAAGGGGCGGCAAAGCGGAAGTTTTGCTCAACCAACACAATGGTGAAACCCTTGTTCCGCAAACTAGTAACTACTTCGCCAAGCTTTTGCACAATGACTGGGGCCAAGCCCTCGGTAATTTCATCGAGCAGTAGCAATTTAGCGCCNGTTCTTAAAATTCGAGCCATTGCCAACATCTGTTGCTCACCGCCAGACAACCTAGTTCCTGGGCTGTTCCGTCTTTCATAAAGGTTGGGGAACATTTCATAAATCTCATCCAAACCCATACCGCCAGGGGCAATCTCTGGCAACAATAGGAGATTCTCTTCGGTGCTTAGGCTTGCAAATATCCCTCTTTCTTCTGGACAAAACCCAACGCCCAGACGAGCAATTCTGTAGGTGGGCATGGTGATGGTCTGGTGACCATAAATCTCCACCGAACCCGTTCTCTTGCTTGTTAGTCCTAAAATCGTTTTGAGGATTGTGCTACGGCCAGCGCCATTTCTACCGAGTAAGGTAACCACCTCGCCATCGCGCACAGCAAAATTCACGCCATGAAGAATGTGCGATTCGCCATACCAAGACTCTAGGTTTTTAACTTCCAAAGCGATGGTGCTCATAAGTTATCACCACCATGGCTGCCCATATACGCCTCAACCACTAATGGGTTATTTGAGACCTCGCTATAAGAACCTTCAGCTAAAACTGACCCACGCTGTAATACCGTTATGCGGTCGGCAATAGAAGACACAACCTTCATATTGTGCTCAACCATTAGGATCGTGCGCCCCTTGGCTACGCGATCAATCAATTCGGTGACGCGCTCTACATCCTCATGCCCCATGCCCTGTGTGGGCTCATCCAAGAGCATTAGCTCTGGCTCCATAGCCAAGGTGGTAGCGATTTCAAGCGCCCTTTTGCGCCCGTAGGCCAAATTAAGGGTATCTTCATTAGCAAAGCCTTCCAGCCCCACTTCATGCAAAAGCTCCATAGCGCGTTCATTGAGTACATTAAGGGAGTCTCCTGATTTCCAAAAATGGAACTCGGTCCCCAATCCTCGCTGCAGTGCAACACGAACATTTTCCAAAACAGTTAAGTGAGGAAAAACCGCTGATATCTGAAAAGAGCGAATTACCCCCCGGCGAGCAATTTGCGCTGGGGCTTCATTAGTGATATCTAAACCATTAAATAAGATTTGCCCACTACTGGGCACCAAGAANTTGGTCAGCAAATTAAAGCAAGTGGTTTTGCCCGCGCCATTTGGNCCGATCAAGGCATGAATGGTGCCCCTAGTGACATCTAGGTTCACGTCAGTAACGGCGGAAAACCCCTTAAAGGATTTTCCTAGTCCAATTGTTTTTAGTATTGTTTCTTGCAATCTCTAACCCTCTACCCCCTACTTGGGAGCAAGAATATGAGGATACCTCAAGATAGCCTTGCTATATATAGCGATAACCCTAAACAAAATAAAGGGGGGCCGAAAGTTCTAAGAGATTTTTTTGAATTGATGAATTGCGGTTTGAGCAAGGTCGTCTAGAACATCCATTGGCATCCGCTGCGCCCCCTGGACAATCATCAAAGCATAAGGTTTTGCAAGGGCTGAAGCTTCAGGGCACAAGCGCAACTCCTCGCCCTCTGCGGGTGATTGGCTGCGCCAATAATTAATTGCTGCTTCAAGCTCTTGAATAGTTACGTACAGCATTGGGGATTGTGGGTTTATTTGCTCTTCGGGGCTAGCATACTGCCGCGACATTTTTTGGCGCCACAACGACACTCATAATCTTTTTTCATTTGTTTTGTTACGCGTCCCTCAACATCAAGGGAGTAGTCGTAAAACAATTCTTCACCAACCTCTAGTGAACGCTTCGCATAAATGTAGACGCGAGGCTTCCCATCAAAACTATCTTCGCGAGTTTCACAACTTGGTTTGCATGAGTGATTAATCCAGCGGGCTGCATTTCCACCATGTTTAGCATCAATGACTCGACCGTCATCCAAAGAAAAGTAAAAGGTGTGATTCGGGTCTTTTTTATCGTGGGGATGGCGCTTTTCAGCCAACTTCCAACTAATACGCTCCCCTTTGTATTCAATAATTACTTGGCCTTTTTTAATTGGCTTTGCAGCAAAGACGCCCTTGCCGTGGATTGGAGAGGATTTAACAACAATAGCTGACCGGTCCACTTTGGGTGGTTTTAGTTTTTTTGATGGCATAAATTAAACGTCTAGGTTGCGGGCAATAAGCGCGTTCTTTTCAATAAACGCGCGACGGGGTTCAACCTCGTCACCCATTAGGGTGGTGAACACCTGGTCTGCGGCAATTGCATCTTCAATTCTTACTTGTAATAGTGTTCTAGAATTTGCGTCCATGGTTGTTTCCCATAACTGAGATGGGTTCATCTCACCCAGACCTTTATATCGTTGGCGGCTTAAGACACGCTCAGCCTCTGACAACAACCATGAGAATGCTGCCCTAAAGTCATTAATGGTTTGCTCTTTGGGATTNTTGTCTGGGTCTCCACGCCGCACTTTTGAACCAGGCAAGACTTTGCCCGATAAAACAGCAGCGGCATTGGCTAAGCTTTGATAGTCATCGCCATGGACAAAATCTGAATTAATGGCAGACAACTTAAGGTTTCCATGAATACGACGGGATAGCAACAATCTAAAGCGCTCGGTGCGATCTTCTTTTTGCACAATAATTTCGGGTGGCAGGGCCAGGGGGTTTAATGAGTCAGCTAATGCTTTTCTCAATCGATCGGCGGACTCATTTGCAGATGCTTCGGTATCTAGATTGAGCTGCGTTCCAGAGGCAATTGATCGCAATGCGTCTTCATCAATAGTGCGTGACAAGCGGTCAACAATTGACTGAATCACTTGGTAGTGCTTTGCAAGCTCGTTCAGAGCTGCGCCCTCAACAACCTCTCCTGAGGGGGTTTGTAAAGATGCGGTTTCTAATGCAATTTTTANCAATAATTGATTGAGCTCTGCATCATCCTTAATGTATTGCTCATTCTTTCCAAATTTCACTTTATATAGAGGTGGTTGGGCAATATAAATATGGCCACGCTCAATTAATTCAGGCATCTGTCTATAAAAGAAGGTGAGTAAGAGTGTGCGGATATGGCTGCCGTCAACGTCCGCGTCGGTCATAATAATGATGCGATGGTAACGAAGTTTGTCTGCTTTATCCTCTAGACCAATGCCGGTACCAAGAACAGTGATTAAAGTGACCACCTCTTGGCTTGCCAGCATTTTGTCAAAGCGCGCCTTCTCAACGTTCAGAATTTTTCCCTTGAGAGGAAGAATTGCTTGGAAGCGTCGATCGCGACCCTGTTTGGCAGAGCCGCCCGCAGAGTCACCCTCGACAATAAACAGTTCTGATTTAGTTGGATCTTTTTCTTGGCAATCAGCCAATTTTCCAGGAAGGCCCAAGCCATCTAAAACTCCTTTACGGCGCGTCATATCGCGCGCTTTACGTGCTGCCTCACGGGCACGCGCAGCGTCTACAATTTTTCCGCAAAGAATCTTGGCGTCGGCTGGGCGCTCTTGAAGATAAGCACTTAGTGCCTCAGCAACAATTTCCTCAACCGGCCCACGAACTTCACTAGAAACCAGTTTATCTTTGGTTTGGCTAGAAAACTTTGGCTCTGGCACNTTTACTGAGAGCACGCAGGCTAAACCTTCGCGCATATCTTCACCAGAAATTTCGACCTTAGCCCTCTTGGCCACCTCATTCTCATCAATATATTTATTGATAACCCGCGTCATTGCTGCGCGTAAACCAGTTAGGTGGGTGCCACCATCTCGNTGAGGAATATTGTTAGTAAAACAGAGTACTTGCTCGCTAAAACTATCATTCCATTGCATTGATACTTCGGCGGTAATGTTCCCACCTAGGTCTGATGGGCGCATACCCTCAGCATAAAAAATATTAGGGTGTAAAACGTTTTTGTTTTGATTGATGTATTCAACAAAACCTTTAACACCNCCCGAGAAAGCAAAATCTTCCTCTTGACCTGTGCGTTGATCAATTAATTTAATATGAACGCCGTTATTCAAGAAAGAAAGTTCTCGAATCCGTTTTACTAGAATTTCATAATGGAAATCAACGTTTCCAAAAATGGTTTCGTCTGCTAAGAAGTGAACCTCGGTTCCCGAGAGCTCCGTATCGCCAGTAACGGTAATTGGAGAAGTGGCTACACCATTCTCATCTTGAATATTGCGGTTTTGAATAACCCCGCGTGCAAACTCCATGTAATGGGTTTTTCCATCACGACGAATGGTTAGTTTTAACCATTTTGATAAAGCATTTACACAGCTAACACCTACGCCATGCAAACCACCTGAGACTTTGTAACTATTTTGATCAAACTTACCGCCCGCGTGCAGCTCGGTCATTACGATTTCAGCTGCGCTTCTTTTTGGCTTGTGTTTGTCGTCATACTTAATGCCGGTTGGCACGCCGCGCCCATTATCAACAATTGAAATGGAGTTGTCTGTTTGAATAACAACGGTAATTTCTGAACAGTAGCCTGCTAACGCTTCATCAATTGAGTTATCTAAAACCTCAAAAACAAGGTGGTGTAAGCCGGTTCCATCAGAGGTATCTCCAATGTACATACCTGGGCGTTTACGAACAGCTTCAAGACCCTCTAAGATTTGAATCGATGATGCGCCGTACTGCTCTACTACTTTTTTTTCTTCAGTCATTTTTTTCTAAGTTAAATACGCATTGGCATCACAACATACTTGAAATTCTCTGAGCCAGGCAGAGTAATCACAGCGCTACTATTTGCATCACCCAAACTAATTTGGATTTTTTCATTTTTTAAATTAGATAAAACATCAAGTAGATAACTTACGTTAAAACCAATTTCAACCGCATCACCACTATATTCAGTCTCAATTTCTTCTTGAGCCTCTTCTTGTTCAGCATTGGTTGATTGAACAGTAATACGATCGGGCGATAAAGAAAAACGAACGCCTTTAAATTTATCTGTGGTTAAGATGGCAGCTCGTTGCAGTGCGGCTTGTAACACCTCGCGGCCGACCACCAGTGAATTTTTATGCCCCTTTGGTATTACCCTTTGAAAATCAGGGAACTTACCCTCAACCAGTTTTGAAATTAACTCAATATCGCCAAATGTAAATTTCACTTGGTTTGCAGTAAGGCTAATTTCAAGCAACTCTTCTGAGTCTTCTAGTAAATGTTGGCACTCCAAAATAGTTTTACGAGGAATAATAATTTCCTGTCTTTGTCCAGACCCAGATGGTGGCTCCGTTAACTCAACCTGGGAATAAGCAAGGCGATGACCATCGGTAGCAACAGCCACAACTTCTTTACCCTCAACAACCAACAACATTCCATTTAAGTAATAACGAATATCTTGTTGAGCCATGGAGAAGTGAACTTGACTAATCAGTTGACGAAAACTTTTTTGCGACATTTTCCAGGCCGCAGTGACTTCACCAACACTTTGCATTACGGGAAACTCTGTAGCCGATAGGGTTTGCAAAGAGAAGCGGCTCTTTCCACTTTGAACAACCATTCGGTTGTCTTTTAAATTTAATGAAACCGGTCCTTCTGGAAGTGCCCTCAAAATATCTAATAATTTTCTGGCAGCAACTGTAGTGGTGACATCCTCAGTACCAACGCCAAAATTAGCATTCGTTGTAATTTGAATTTCAATATCTGTGGAAATAAAAGAAATCTTCTCGCCAACTTTTTTAAATAATAGATTTGCCAAAATTGGGAGTGTATGTCTACGTTCAACAATCCCACTAACAACCTGAAGTGGTTTTAGTAAGTTATCGCGAGAAGTGTTAACGAGTTGCATTGCTTTTAAATCCTTGTATATATCTTAGTAGTAATAGTAATAAGGCTTCTTATTTCAGTGGATAAGTCAAAAAACCCATATAAATCAACACATTAAACCTTAAAAAACCTGTGGAAAACTGCTGTATAAATGCTGCATAAAAAGGGGACAACTTTTTTTCAACACCCTATTTTTGCATGAAGCGGAACTTTTCCACAATTTATCCACATACAATCCCCAAACTTATCCCTAGGGTTATTCACAACCTTATCCACAAGCAAAACCTAAGCTTTTAAGGTTTGCTCAATAACATGGATCTCGTGGTTCAACTGCCCATCGTGCGCCCGCTCTTCAGCAACCTTACGAACAGCATGTAGAACGGTGGTGTGGTCACGACCACCAAACAACTCCCCAATCTCTGGAAGGCTCTTTTGGGTTAATTCTTTAGCCATAAACATGGCAATTTGACGTGGACGGGCAATATTTGCAGGCCGCCTCTTGGAATACATATCTGCCACCTTAATACTGTAGAAATCAGCAACTGCTTTTTGGATGTTTTCTACCGAAATCTGGCGATTTTGTATTGAAAGTAGGTCTTTAAGGGCTGTTTTAGCAACATCAATCGTGACTTCGCGCCCATGAAAACGCACAAAAGCCAAGATTTTCCTTAGAGCGCCCTCAAGCTCACGAACGTTTGAGCGCAGGTGTTTGGCCACAAAGAACGCCACATCTTCACTCATTGGGATGCCCTCACTAATCGCCTTTTTCATCAAAATNGCAACACGCATTTCTAACTCTGGGGGTTCAATTGCCACAGTTAAACCAGAGTCAAAGCGAGAGATTAAGCGGTCATCAATCCCAGCCATCTCTTTGGGGTAGGTGTCACTGGTGATGATGACTTGCGCCTTGTTGCTTAATAAAGCCTCAAATGCATAAAAAAACTCTTCTTGGGTGCGAGATTTACCACTAAAAAATTGAATATCATCAATTAACAAAAGATCAAGTGAGTGGTAATAGCGTTTAAAGCGGTCAAAGGCCTTTTGTTGGTACGCGCGTACAACATCCGATACATATTGCTCGGCGTGGATATAACGAATCCTTGCGTTCGGCTTTTCTTTTAAAAGGTGGTTACCTATTGCGTGAATGAGGTGGGTTTTTCCGAGCCCAACCCCACCATACAAGAACATTGGGTTATATGAGCTGCCAGGGTTGTGGGCCACCTGAATTGAGGCGGCTCTTGCTAGTTGATTTGCTTTACCGGTAACAAAAGTATCAAACGTCAGGTTTGGGTTTAATTTTGAGTGGTCTTCAATCTCAAAAGCACTTTCCTCTAGGGAGGCGCTTGCTTCCTGGGTGGTGCTGATTTGAGGGGCGATGTTCTGCACTTCGAAGGTAGATGGGGTTGGAACTAGGGGGGCTCCCGCATCTACAGCAAGAACAAAACTGACATTAATAGGGAGGCCAAAGTACGCAGAAGCCAACTCCTGAAAGCGGTCTGCAAAAGTCTTTTTTATCCAATCAAGTTTGAATCGGTTGGGAGCACCAATAGTAAGTGAGTGATCACTCTCTTCAAAAGACACGAAGGTCAATGGCTGTATCCAAGTTTTAAACTGTTGGGGAGACAGCTCGCGGGATAGGACGCCAATAGCGTCATCCCAAAAACCCAAGGGGCTAATCGTGTTCAAGGCGGGGGGATTGTGTAAGTTGCTCATATTTTTGGAGGATCCATTGTAGCCAGACACTAAAGTTATCCACAAGTCAGAAAATCGTGGAAAAGCTGTGGATAACTTGTGCACAAAGAAAAAATCCTCAATAAAATTAATGATTTAGATAAAAATCAAATAAAAATAGAGAAAAACACCTATATATTCGTCAAGATAGATTGACCTTTTGCTCTGCAACAAGGAAAATACTTGGTTTTCCCGGGATCTATCATGAAAAGAACATACCAACCCTCAGTAACACGTCGTAAACGTACCCACGGTTTCCGTATTCGTATGAAAACCAAAAGCGGGCGCGCTGTATTAAATGCACGTCGCGCAAAAGGTCGCAAGCGTTTGGCCGTTTAATTTAGCCATTGAACAGCGCAAGGATTTCCGAATTACTAAAAGTACGCCCCAAGACAAGTTTGTATTGGGGTATATATGCTGCATCCCCTCAAGAGGGTGTTAGCCCAGACTTGGGTGTAGCGGTAGCGAAGAAATTAGCAAAAAGAGCGGTTGATCGCAATCGTCTAAAAAGGATGATCCGCGAATTATTTTGGACGGCACAAGCCACAACATTGAATAAAGATGTGGTGGTTAAGCTTAAAAAACCAATTGGTCGCGAAACCCGTGGCAGACTTAGAAAAAAAGAAAAAGATCTTCTGCGTTCTCAAATATCAGGGCTTATTTAAGGTGCGCGTTTTAAATAATGGCGCAATTAAGTTGGTGAAAATTTACCAGCTGGTTTTGAGTCCTTATATGGGTATGCACTGCAAATATGTACCCAGTTGCTCACAATATGCTTGCGACTGTTTTAATCATTATGGTTTTATCAAAAGCTTCGGCCTGATGGTCTGGCGGATTCTACGCTGCAACCCATGGTCACGAGGCGGTTATGATCCTGCGGTAAAACAAATATCTCATTAATACTTAAGTGAATGCAAATGGACTTTAAAAAAACAATTCTTTGGGCTGTATTCTCGATGTCGGGTCTCATGCTCTACAACAATTGGCAGGTTCATGAAGGTAAGCCATCTTTATTTGGCGGCGCCCCCGTAAGCGCCCCCGTCGCGACCGATAAAGCGGCGGCTGGCAATAAGGTAGATGTGCCGACTCAAATATCTGGAGCCCCAGCAATCGCTGCTGCACCAACAGTAAGCCCTGCCGCAATCGAAACCACTGAAAAATTTGTGCTGCAAAATGATGTATTGGTACTGGAAATTAGCGCTAATGGTGCCAATGTTATTGATGCAAAACTATTAAAAGCCTTAACTGCTGAAAACAAGCCTGTCGAGCTGTTCCAGTACACCCCAACTCATAAATACTTTGCGCGCTCTGGCTTGATTGCTTTAAACAATAATGATTTGCCAAACCATACCAGTGCCTTTAAGTTAGTTCAGTCAGGTAAAGATGGGTCGGGAAGACCATTTATGACGCTGATTAGCGAGCGCGGTGGAGTCAAGCTAGAAAAAACCTTCATCCTTAACCCGGGAAGTTATGTGGTGGATGTAGGTCATCGCGTTACTCAGTCGGGCTCAAATCCCACTCCTTTGGTGCTATATACAGAGATCGTCCGGGATGCTACTCAAGAACAAAAAATTGGTCCCTTCGACGGCGCATTCTCTGCCAGCACCTTTACAGGCCCTGCGGCATATACCGATAAAGAGAAATTTAATAAGCTTGAATTTACAGCAATTGATAAAAATAAAATTACCATTCCGACTCAAGTAGCCGCAGGTGATCCAGCTTGGATTGCAATGGTGCAGCACTACTTTGCTAGCGCTTGGATTCCGNGCGACAAGTTTGCGCGCGATATTTATGCTGGACGAATTGATAATGGCTTGTACCGCATTGGGATGCAAACACCGCTTGGTGTAGTTGCCCAGGGAAGTACTGTTGTAGAAAAAGCTCGCCTTTTTGTTGGTCCACAAGAAGAAAAAGTTTTAGAAACGATTGCCCCGGGCTTTGAGTTGCTGAAAGACTATGGCTACCTAACTATTTTGGCAAAACCCATTTTCTGGTTATTGGAAAAAATCCATGGCTATGTTGGCAACTGGGGTTGGGCCATCATTCTTCTGACCATTTTGATTAAGTTGGTGTTCTTCCCACTCTCAGCCGCAAGTTATAAATCGATGGCCCGCATGAAAGAAGTTCAGCCGCGCTTAATGACCATGAAAGAGCAGTACAAGGGCGAGCCCCAAAAGCTCAATCAAGCAATGATGGAGATGTATCGCAAAGAGAAGATCAACCCATTGGGTGGATGTTTGCCGGTAGTAATTCAGATCCCCGTGTTTATTTCTTTGTATTGGGTACTACTGTCCTCCGTTGAGATGCGCGGCGCACCATGGATTTTGTGGATTCATGACCTTTCAGTTCCAGACCCTTACTACATCTTGCCGGTCATCATGGCTGTTTCGATGTTTGTCCAAACCAAACTCAACCCAACGCCTCCAGACCCAATTCAGGCTAAAGTAATGATGTACATGCCTATCGTCTTTTCGATCATGTTCTTCTTCTTCCCGGCAGGTTTGGTTTTGTATTGGGTGGTTAATAACTTGTTGTCGATTGCACAGCAATGGCAGATCAACCAAATGTTTGGAAAAAAACACGCCAAGTAATTTTTTAATGGCATAACTACAAAAGAGTGAACAGCATGATGACTAGAAAGCTGCCCATCATTGCTGTTGCTACGGCCCCTGGTAAGGCGGGTGTGGGTGTAGTACGCATCAGCGGCAACAATTTAGAGGCCATTACCAGGACCCTCTTTCAAAAAACATTAAAACCAAGACAGGCCAATTTATTGACCTTGCGCGATTCTGGTGGTCAAACTATTGATCAGTTAATTGCCATTTATTTTTCTGCTCCCGCCTCATTTACTGGTGAAGATGTTTTAGAGCTGCAGTGTCATGGGGGCCCCCAACTTCTTGAATTGGTGATGAAGCGTTGTCTAGAGTTGGGCAAAGACATAGGGCTAGTCATTGCCGAGCCAGGCGAATTTACCCTACGTGCTTATCTCAACAATAAAATCGATCTAGCGCAAGCAGAGGCGATAGCCGATTTAATTGATGCACAGAGTGAAGCCGCAGTGCGTGGCGCAGCCCGCTCTTTACAGGGTGAATTTTCAGATGACATTAATGAGTTGATTGAAGAGATTACTCAATTGCGTATCTTGGTCGAATCGACCTTGGACTTTCCCGAAGAGGAAATTGAGTTTCTAGAAAATGCCCAGGCACGCGTACGTTTGGAGGCGGTGAAGACAAAACTTCAATCTTTGCTTGCAGGCGCAAAACAGGGAAAAATTTTGCGCGATGGGATCCAGTTAGTTTTGGCGGGCGCCCCTAATGTAGGCAAAAGCTCGCTTCTGAATAGGCTGGCTGGTGAAGAGGTGTCAATTGTTACCCCCATCGCTGGCACCACGCGAGATCGGGTGAAAGAAAGCATCACCATCGAAGGCGTGCCGATGCATCTTATTGATACAGCCGGCTTGCGAGATACAAACGATGTGGTGGAATCAAAAGGAATTGAAAGATCTTGGGATGCCATACGCCTAGCAGATTTGGTGATTTTTATGGCCGACATTGATTCGAGTGACACCGACAGCAGATTAAAGGACAAAATCCTGGCAGAATTGCCGCCCAAATGCCCAGTTGTGCATGTGATGAATAAATCTGACTTATTGCCTGTAAATACATTATTAATGCCAGAGGGGGCAATTCTGATTTCCGCCAAAACGGGTGATGGAATCCCCGCCCTTAAGCGAAAAATTTTGGAGATGGTGGGTTGGAGTGGCCCTCAGGAAGGGGCAATTGTCGCCCGTAGGAGGCATTTAGACTGCCTAGAACGGGCTTCTGAACATATTGTAAAATCTGAACAATTCGCAGCAAATGGCAACAATTCACTGGAATTATTTGCTGAAGAGCTGTCTTTAGCTCAAAATCACCTCGGACAAATTACCGGAAAGCTACTTCCAGACGACCTTTTGGGGAAAATCTTTAGCCAATTCTGTATTGGGAAGTAAAGGGTTTGTTCTGTGTTGTGTCAACACTATAAATATGACCGAAATGTTAAAATCATGGGATTAAAAAATTAAAAATTCATCTTCATAGGGAAATACATGACCACCGACACTATTGATGTAAATGCACCAGCATACGTAAAAAACACTCGCTTAATTGAATGGGTAGCAGAAGTTGCGGCCCTGACAAAACCGGATGCCATTCGTTGGTGTGATGGTTCCCAGGCGGAGTATGACGACCTCTGCGAGTTGTTGGTAAGAGCGGGCGTATTTAAGCGCCTGAACCCAGCAAAGCGAAAAAATTCTTTTTTAGCCCTTTCCGATCCTGACGATGTTGCTCGTGTAGAAGATCGCACCTACATTTGTTCGGCTAAGCAAGAAGATGCTGGCCCAACCAATAACTGGGTAGAGCCAAGCGAAATGCGCGCCACTCTTCAGCCTTTGTTTGACGGCTCTATGCGCGGTAGAACAATGTATGTGGTACCTTTTTCTATGGGCCCGATTGGATCGCCAATTGCACATATTGGTGTTGAGCTCTCCGATAGCCCGTATGTTGCAATCAACATGCGCCTGATGACTCGCATGGGCAAAGCGGTGATTGATCAGTTGGGTAAAGACGGCGAGTTCGTGCCTTGCATTCACACCGTAGGTAAGCCTTTAAGCCCTGGCGAAAAAGATATGGCTTGGCCAAATAACAAAACGAAATACATTGTTCACTATCCAGAAACTCGTGAGATTTGGTCGTTTGGCTCTGGCTACGGCGGCAACGCCCTATTAGGTAAGAAATGTTTTGCGTTGCGCATTGCCTCCAATATGGGTCGCGAACAAGGATGGCTTGCTGAGCACATGTTGATCTTGGGCGTAACTTCGCCTGAGGGTAAAAAATATCATGTGGCTGCGGCGTTCCCATCTGCTTGCGGGAAAACCAATTTCTCCATGATGATTCCCCCGGCCGGATTTGATGGCTGGAAAGTAACCACGATTGGGGACGATATTGCCTGGATCAAGCCACGCAAAGACCCGGTTACTGGAAAAACCCGTTTATTTGCCATCAATCCTGAATCTGGATATTTTGGTGTTGCACCCGGTACAAATCGTTTAACAAATCCAAATTGCATCGACTCGCTAAACCAAGACGTTATTTTCACCAACGTTGGTTTAACAGATGATGGTGATGTGTGGTGGGAAGGTCTAACTGAAACTCCCCCAGCGCATTTGATTGATTGGCAAGGAAAAGACTGGACTCCGGCAGATGGTGCTGCAGGACGTAAGGCCGCACATGCCAATTCACGCTTTACGATGGCCGCTACAAATAACCCAGCTGTTGACCCCAAGTGGGATGATCCAGAAGGCGTTCCAATTGATGCATTTTTGTTCGGCGGACGTCGTTCAACCACCGTGCCTTTGGTTAGTGAGGCGCGTGATTGGATTGAGGGTGTTTATATGGCTGCAACTATGGGCTCTGAGACAACCGCTGCAATTACAGGTCAGGTTGGCGTAGTTCGTCGCGACCCGTTTGCAATGATTGCATTTGCTGGCTACAACATGAGCGATTACTTCCAGCATTGGCTGAACATCGGCAAAAAACTGGAAGCAGACGGCGCTGTATTGCCTAAGATTTACTGCGTGAACTGGTTCCGTAAAGACGATAGCGGCAAATTTGTTTGGCCCGGGTATGGCGAAAATATGCGCGTACTTTCTTGGATTTTGGGCCGTGTTGACGGAACTGCAAAAGGCGTAGAAACTGTATTTGGTATCTCACCTGAGCATAATGATTTGAATTGGCAAGGCCTAGATTTCTCAGTAGAAAAATTTGACAAGGTGATTACAGCCGGGGTCGATGACTGGAAAAACGAACTGAAACTGCACACAGAATTGTTCGAACATCTTGGTGACCGTTTGCCAAAAGAATTATTAGAAATGCGCGCAAAAATCGAAAAGCGTTTGAACGCTTAAGCTGCACCAAGCGTTTTACCTAGATTCGTTTAATGACCAAACCCCAGCACCATGAAATAGTGGTGATTGGGGCCGGTATTTGCGGCGCAACTATTGCCAATGAGGTGCTAGAACGCGGCAAGTCTGTATGTATTGTCGACTCCGCCCCATCCCCCGCTACAGCTTGCTCAAGCCACGCTTATGCAATTGCTCATCCCCATATTGGAAAAGGCTCCCCCCGCTTATTGCGCCTTACCCGCATTGCATTTTTGCTGGCTGAGGCTAGATGGGGGGTTGATTGGAAACGTCACGGCATTTTTCAGCCCACCAAAAAAGAGAAGACTTTTAATCAATTAGAAGTGGCTGAGCATTTACGTTCATTAGATCTTGAGAAGATATTGCAATAGCCATGGAGGCCCAAGAGGCAGAAAACGTTTGCGGCATCAGGCAAAGTGGCGTTTGGCTTCCAAGAGGGGCCTCACTAAATTTATTTGAGGCCAGCAACAAGTTATTGAAAGCGCATGAGGGATTAACTTGCCTTTGGAATGCTCGCATTGCTAGCTTAGAAGAATCTCATGGTAAGTGGAATTTATTGAATGAAGCCAAGGAGACCATTCTTACTGCAGACAAAGTGGTGGTGGCAATCGCCATGGAAAGCAAGGCGCTCATGAGTACTCTTGGCATCCGCTTACCATTGAAACCCGTACGTGGACAGCTTAGTATTTTCTCGATTAAGCCAAATACTGCTTGGGTAAATAAGTTACCAAAAGTGGGCATTTCCGGTGATGGCTACTGTCTCCCCGCGGAGCAGCTTGAAGACGGTAGCTACCGCTGGATGGTGGGCTCCAGTTTTGATGAGGGCGAAGATGATTTGGGCTCAAGAGATAGCAGTGATGCATTTAATCGCGAGCAGGCTCAAGGCCTGGTCGACTTTTCTGAGGGCGACCCACGAGACTTATTAAAAGCAGGTGATTTTGTTGGCGTGCGTTGCGTGGCAGGCGACCGCTTACCAATCATTGGTAAGCTTGTGCAGCGCCCAGGAATTTTCTTGGCAACCGCTTTAGGCTCAAGAGGAATTTTGTGGTCCGCTCTAGCGGCTAAGCTGATTACCGCTCAGCTACTAGAGGATGACTTTGCTTTGCTTGCCCGCTTTGGCTTTGCTGCAGACTTAGTTGCTGCGCTGGCTCCAGCCCGCTTCTTCGCTGGAGCCTTGGCCGCACCTTCGGCTTTAGGGGCCTTGGCTTCAAATTCAAAGCCAATTTTTCCATCAGCACCCAAGGCTAGATAGGCTTTAAAGCCACGCCCAGTACGGTTCGATTTGAAATTCGTGAAGAGATCAGTTTTACCTTCTTTGAGCAATTTTTGCACTTGCTCAGGTGAAATCTCTTGTTGCAAAACCACTTTACCGGTTTTGAAATCACAAGTTTTGCTTGGGCCGGTATTGTTCTCGCAGACGTAACGCATGCCATCTTCATACACTGCGCCAGAACATTTTGGGCAAACCCCTAAGGCTAGGCGACCCGTGAAATCGACGGCTTCAGTTTCTTCTTCTTGAGCATTGCCAAAGTCAAATTCAAGTTTGAAACCCGCGTTTGGATAGTCGGCATCATCTTCAGGAATTTCACTTAACTTAATAATTGCCGCAAACGGGCGGCCCATTTTGCTACGGAAGCCCTGGAGAGGCCCGATCGTTTTCTCGCGCAATAACTCTTCTACTTCAGGGTATTCAAATGCNCGCCCACCTGGAGTTTTGCTGATCGTAAAGCCGCATTTTTCACAAGCAAAGCGACGATAGTTTTCTTTGACCGGACCCTTACAGTGTGGGCATGGCGTGGTCATTGTTGCGTAATCACCCGGAATGGTATCGCTGTCGTACTCTTTGGCACGCTTAACAATGCGCTGAGTCATCTGTGCAATTTCTTGCATGAAGGTATCGCGATTCATCTTGCCCTGCTCAATTAAAGAGAGCTTGTTTTCCCAGTTACCAGTTAAGTCAGGACGGGTTAATTCTTCAACGTCTAAGCCACGCAATAAGGTCATCAGCTGAAACGCTTTTGCAGTTGGAATCAGTTCGCGCGCCTCTCGAACCATGTATTTTTCAGCCAACAAGCCTTCAATAATTGCTGCACGCGTAGCAGGTGTACCGAGACCCTTTTCTGCCATGGCTTCGCGCATATCATCGTCATCAACCCATTTGCCAGCACTTTCCATTGCCGAGAGCAAGGTGGCTTCTGTGTAGCGTGCTGGCGGCTTGGTTTTTAATGGCACAGCAAGGACGGATTCAGTTTGGACTGTCTCGCCCTCTTGCACTGGCACTAACTCGTCATCAGCCTGGTTTGATTTGCCATAAACAGTCAGCCAACCAGGGTTCACAAGCACACGCCCTTCCGTTTTGAAATGGTGTCCAGATGCTTCAGTAATGCGAGTGGTGACGCGGAATTCAGCAGCAGGATAAAACACTGCTAAGAAACGGCGTACCACCAAATCGTACAGCTTTGCTTCAGGCTCACTTAGGCTCTTAGGCGTTTCTAGTGTTGGAATGATTGCAAAGTGATCTGAGATTTTAGAGTTATCAAAAATTCGTTTATTGGGTTTAATCCAACCATAACCCGCCTTGGCTTTAGGATCCTTTGGATCACCCTTGAGAATTTGTTTTGCAAAGGATCGATAGTCTTGCGAATGTTCGGCAATCGTTTCCATCGTTTGTTTAACTGTTTCCAAATAGTCCTCGGGAAGTGCTTTCGCATCCGTTCGGGGATAAGTCAAAACCTTATGCCGTTCATAGAGCGCTTGTGCAAGCCCTAAGGTATTTTTTGCAGAAAAGCCAAATCGTGCATTTGCTTCGCGTTGTAGGCTAGTTAAGTCAAATAACTGGGGCGCAAGCTGGGTAGCAGGCTTTGCTTCTTCTGTAACGGTTGCCTTCTTTCCACGACAGGCTGCCACAATGCTTTGTGCAGCAGCTTCGCTCCAGAGGCGATTTTCGCGCGCATCTGGCTCGGTTACATCCTTCTTAAATTTTGGATCAAACCAGCGACCTTCATAGATTCCAGCGGATGCAATAAATTCCGCTTTGACTTCCCAATAATCTTTAGAGACAAACTTCCGAATCAGTTCTTCGCGCTCAACCACGATAGAAAGAGTTGGCGTTTGCACGCGGCCTACTGTTGTTAGAAAAAACCCACCACTTTTGCTGTTAAACGCAGTCATTGCGCGCGTGCCATTAATGCCAACTAACCAGTCGGCTTCAGAGCGGCACCGGGCAGCATCGGCAAGCGGTTGCATTTCAACATCGGTGCGCAAGTTTGCGAAACCATCACGAATTGCCGCTGGAGTCATCGACTGCAACCATAAGCGCTGAATCGTTTGCGAAGCTTTTGCATGTTGTGCGATTAAACGGAAAATGAGTTCACCTTCTCGTCCCGCGTCACAGGCATTAATTAAAGAGTTAATGTCTTTGCGCTTAATCAGTTTTTGTAGAACCTTTAGTCGGGACTCTGTTTTTATAATTGGGCGCAAATCAAAATATGGAGGAACTACAGGGAGGTTAGCAAACGACCATTTACCTCGTTTGACCTCAAACTCTTCTGGAGCGGCTATTTCTAAAAGGTGGCCAACAGCTGAAGAAATGACAAAGTGATCGTTTTCAAAATAGTCTTCATGCTTAGTAAAGCCCCCTAGCGCCTTGGCGATATCGTTGGCAACGGAGGGCTTCTCTGCAATGATGAGCGCCTTGGGGTTGTCCACAGAAGATGTCTTGGAACTGCTTTTAGTAGATGCTTTAGCCACGCGTTTGCCTAATTTGAGCCTGAAATGCTGTTTTTAATAGAGGAAAAGGATGATCAATTTAAACCAAATCAGGGTCTGGTCTATTGCTCACCCCTTTTTTATTATTAACCGATAAATTAAGAAAAGTCCAAAAAGCCCTGTTTTTTGACATTGAAGAGCAATTTTGCCAGGCAATATTTTATTAAAAACCCCCATTTAAGGTCTTTTAAACGGGGTTTATATTAAAAAATGAGCTCTTCTAAGATATCTTTTGGGTTTCTTACCAGTTTTGCGCCTTGTTGGATTAGTAGGTGGCAACCTGCAGAAAGGGGGTTGTGGATCGACCCAGGCACTGCAAAAATCTCCCTCCCTAATTCCGCAGAAAGCCGGGCAGTAATTAAAGACCCCGACCTTTCCGCTGCTTCAACGACCACCACGCCAAGCGAGAGGGCAGAAATAATTCGGTTTCTTCTGGGAAAGTGGCTTGATTTTGGCCCTTCACCAAGCGGTAGTTCAGAGATCAAAAGCCCTTGTTGCCGAATGCATTTGGCAAGTCCCAGNTGTTCTTTGGGGTAAATCACATCTACACCAGCCCCACAGATGGCCATGGTGAAGTGTTTAGGACCCAGATTCAGGGTAGCTTGATGTGCTGCACCATCAACCCCCCGTGCGAGCCCTGAGACGACTAATAAGCCTGCCTGTGAGAGTCCTTGCGCAAAGAAAGCTGCGTTTTTTAGACCTTCAGCACTGGCTTTACGGGCGCCAACAATCGCGATCATGGGCATTTGGAGTAAATCAATATCCCCATCTATATAGAGTTGGTTGGGTGGGTCATGCAAATCATTTAGGCGCGAAGGGTATTTTTTGTCACCACGCTCTAGCCGGGTGATGCTGCTCGTTGTTAGAAAAGTAGGCATCAAAAGATTGTGATCTTTGGGGGAATAAGAACAATCGGGACAGACTGATTGCTCTGTTGGATAATTCCTATATGGCTTTGTTATCCGTCCTTTGTTATCCAGACCCGCGTCTGCACAAGATTGCCAAACCCGTGGCACAGGTAGACGCACGTATTAAAAAAATAGTCGGCGATATGGCTGACACTATGTATGAGGCGCCTGGCGTTGGATTAGCTGCGACCCAAGTGGATATTCATGAGCGCATTGTGGTGATTGATGTGTCTGATGAGCAAAATGAATTGATGGTTTTTATTAACCCTGAAATTACTTGGGCAAGCCCTGAGAAAAAATCTTGGCGGGAAGGATGCCTTTCAGTTCCTGAGTTTTACGATGAGGTTGAGAGGCCGGCTGAAATTCGAATNAAGGCCTTGGATATTGAGGGTAAGGAATTTGAGCTGGAGGCCGACGGTATTTTGGCGGTTTGCTTGCAACACGAATTAGATCACTTGCAGGGCAAAGTGTTTGTTGAGTATTTATCTTTGCTCAAAAGAACGCGTATCTCACAAAAACTGAAGAAGCGCACCAAAGAGTTAGAAGGTGAGCGCTAAGCGCCTCTAATGAAAATTGTTTTTGCTGGAACTCCTGAGTTTGCTGCGCAAGCAATGCGTGCAATAGATGAGGCAGGGCACGAAATTGTCTTGGCTCTGACTCAACCCGATCGGCGTGCAGGCAGAGGCATGCATCTCCACGCTAGCCCTGTTAAAGAGTTTGCTTTAGAAAAAAATATTCCAGTGCTGCAGCCCGAAACGTTAAAGCGCAATAGCGCTGACCCACTAAAGCAAGCGCAGGCACAAGAGGCTTACCAGAAATTATCCGCAATCGAATTCGATGCCATGGTAGTGGTGGCATACGGTCTTATCTTGCCACAAGAAATTTTAGATATTGCTCAGCGCCCTGGTAGGTTCGGTAGTTTTAATATTCATGCTTCTTTATTGCCACGTTGGCGTGGTGCTGCCCCAATTCAGCGTGCCATTGAGGCCGGTGATAAAAACACAGGCATTTGCATAATGCAAATGGATGCTGGCTTAGATACGGGCGACATAGTCCTTATAAAAACGCTTCCAATAACGCCAGATGAAACAAGCGCTACTTTGCACGATCGATTGCGCACATTGGGCGCTAAGTCAATTGTTGAAGCACTCCAACTTGTAGCTGAGGACCGTTCCACTCGAGTGCGGCAAGAAAGCGCTGGAATTACCTATGCTGAAAAAATCTTAAAGAGTGAGGCTGAAATTGATTGGAATTTAAGTGCCGCACAAATTGATAATCGAATTCGTGCTTTCAACCCCTTTCCTGGTGCCACCAGTAATATCGAGAGCGAACCAATGAAGTTATGGGATTCTCGCATTCCTTCGGTAGGCTCATGTAGCGAGACTGGGCAGCCTGGTGAGGTATTGGGGTTTAGTAATGACAGTGCTTATATTCAGTGTGGCGCCGGAGTAGTAGAAGTTTTAGAGATGCAAAAGCCCGGCGGAAAAAAAATGCCTGCAAAGCTGTGCCTGCAGTCTCTCGGATCCCAAGAAAAACCGTTCCGCTTTCATGCAAAGGAGTAGACATGTTTAATTTTGCAAAGACTGCTGTTTTGATGGCGGCCATTACTGCGCTGTTTGTGGTTGTGGGCGGTATGCTGGGCGGAGAGCAGGGCATGATCATGGCCTTGTTAATGGCTGTTGGCATGAACTTTTTTAGCTATTGGTTTTCTGACACGATGGTTCTCAAGATGACCAATGCCCAGCAAGTTGATGAGCGGTCTGCCCCACAGTTTTATGCACTGGTCAAGGAGCTTTCACAAAAGGCAGGTTTGCCTATGCCGAAAGTATTCTTGATTGATGAGGATTCTCCCAATGCTTTTGCAACCGGGCGCAATCCAGACAATGCTTCTGTAGCTGCAACCACGGGAATTTTAAAAATTCTTTCTAATCGCGAATTGCGCGGCGTGATGGCTCATGAGTTAGCCCACGTGCAACATCGTGATATTTTGATTTCAACTGTTGCCGCAACTATGGCCGGAGCAATTTCTGCATTAGCCAATTTCGCTATGTTTTTTGGTGGGCGCAATTCTGAAGGCAGACCAAGCAATCCGCTTGCGGGTTTATTGGTAGCTATTCTTGCGCCGATTGCTGCTAGCCTAATTCAAATGAGTATTTCACGCGCAAGGGAATATGAGGCTGATCGTGGTGGCGCTGAAATCAGCTTAGATCCAGAGGCTTTGGCCCATGCCTTGGAAAAGATTCATAACCATGCTCAGGGAATTCCATTTCAAGCAGTAGAACAACATCCTGAGACAGCGCAAATGATGATTCTGAATCCTCTGGGTGCGGGCGGTCTTGCACAACTATTCTCCACTCACCCTCCAACCGAGGAGCGGGTGGCACGCCTCATGGCCATGGCAAAAAACGGGGAATACCCCGGAGCAAATTAGTTTGACTGATAAAAAAACGTCGCAAAGCCTTCCACTTTCTGAAGCTATCTGNATCTCTGCGCAAGCAATTGGTGAGGTGATGAGTGGGAGATCGCTTACTGAAGTTTTAGACCAGCTCGATGCACATGAGCGGCCGATTGTGCAAAGCCTGAGCTTTGATGCTTTGCGTAAATGGGTTCGATCACATGAACTCATTAAGCAATTTATTCCAAAGACTCCACCGCCAGAGGTAGATCATTTACTGAGCGTTGCCATTGCTTTGTTTTTGCAAGAAGCTTCAGAGGGTAAAGGCTATGCCGCACATACCATAGTGGATCAAGCTGTGAAAGCTTGCGGTGAATACGACCCAACTATGTATGCCAAAGGTTTGGTGAATGCGGTCTTACGCAAAGTCAGCCTTACGGTCCAGCCACCACCAGGTGAAAATTCATATCCACCTGACCCAATACCGATGTTTGTTCCAGCGTGGTGGCGCGCGAATTTGAAGCGAAATTATTCCAAGACTTGGCAATCGATTCTGTTTGCACAGGCAAAACGAGCCCCATTAATTTTGCGAGTAAATCAAAAGCAATATTCACGAGAGCAATATCAGGCCCTATTAAGCGAAGCGGGAATTGCATCAAATCCTGTCGAAGAGCTTGCAGGTATGAAGCTCCCATCGGCTTTGCTGCTATCCGATCCAGTTCCCGTTTCTGAATTGCCCGGGTTTTATAGTGGCGCTGTTTCTGTTCAGGATGCGGGCGCTCAAATGGCTGCCATTCTTTTGAACCCCCAACCAGGCGAGAGAATCTTGGACGCGTGTTCTGCGCCAGGTGGAAAGGCCGCCCATCTATTAGAGCTTGCCGAGTGTGAGATGGTGGCTTTAGAGCTCGATGGTGAACGTATTGGAAAAATCAGCGGCAATCTAGACCGATTGCGCTTGAACTCCGACAAAGTGCGCGTGTTGAGAGGCGATGCCTCAAAGGGCTCCTGGTGGGATGGCGTACTCTTTGACAAAATATTGTTGGATGCACCCTGTTCCGCATCGGGCATTGTGGCTAGGCATCCTGACATTCCCTTTTTAAGACGCGAGGCCGATATCAAGTCTTTGCAGCAAAAACAGCTAGGCATTCTAGAGCAGGCATGGAAAATGCTAAAGCCAGAGGGGCTGTTGCTTTACGTTACCTGCTCTGTTTTTCCTGAGGAGGGGGAGGATCAGGCAGTCCGGTTTGCTGCAGAGCATGGCAATGCGTTACGATTAAGCGCCCCAGGGCAGATTCTGCCAAGTGAAGTGAGCGATGGTTTTTACTATGCCTTGTTTAAGAAAAATGGGCCATGAGCCAAAGAATTAAACAATTCATCTTTTTATGCTTGATGGTTTTGTGTGTTTTTGCGACGCCGGCAAGTGCAGAGGGAATCAAAATCAAATCCTTTGAGTTGGAGAGGGTTGATAACGACTGGCTATTGAATGCAAGCTTCCAAATTGAGCTTTCCCCAGGGCTTGAAGATGCTGTACAAAAAGGGGTGGTGTTGTACTTTCAGACCGAATTTGATTTAACACGCTCTAGGTGGTATTGGTTTGATGAAAAACCTGCGGTTGCCCAAAGACAAACTCGCTTGTCGTACCAACCCCTTACCCAACAATATCGAATTGCTTCGGATGGTTTTACATTCTCAGCAAAGACGATCTCCGAGGCCTTACAAGCNGTTGGATCTATTGGTGGTTGGCGCGTAATTGATAACAATCAACTGGATTCAAACAAGCTCTATACCGCCGGCTTTCGGATGACTTTAGATTTAAGCAAACTACCCAAGCCTTTTCAGGTAAACGCCTTAAACAACCGCGACTGGAACGTTTCAAGTGATTGGATCCGCTTCCCCTTGCAGCCTAATGGTCCAAACCTGATTAAACGATGAATGTACCAATAGATCCTCTTAAGGCCTCGATCTTTACGTCAAAGGTCTGGCAAAAAAAAGTAATCCCCATTGCCATTGGCGCTATTGGCATATTTGCTTTGCTGTTATTGGCGCTGCTTTTTATTGCATCATCTAACACAGAGTTTTTTGAAAATTACTTTATTTGGCTTTATGCGGCCAATATAGTTATTGGGATCTGTCTTGCTTTAGTCATCTTATCTTTGATCGTCGTGATTGGAGTTCGATGGTATCGGGGCCACTTTGGTACCCGCCTAATTGCAAAATTGGCAATGATTTTTGCTTTAGTTGGAATTGTTCCCGGTTTAATTTTGTATGGCGTCTCTCTGCAGTTTGTTTCCCGCAGTATTGAAACTTGGTTTGATGTAAAGGTAGAGTCTGCCCTGAACTCCGGCCTAGAGTTGGGTCGTGTTACCTTGCGAGTTGCTCAAGAAGAGATTTTGGCCGAGGGCAATTTCATCGCTGATCAGATTGTGCAGGCTCCACCAGGAGCAAGTACTGAGCAGGTTGCTACTATGGTTATGAAGGTCCGCAATCAATTTGGCATTCAGGAGGTCAGCCTCTTTAATATGCAGCGCAATTTGATCTTAACTAGCGAGGTAAGACCTAAAAAATACTTGCCTGCGCCCAGTGCCGATGTGATTTCAGAGGCATTTAAAAAGAAGGGTGTTGCCTTTTTAGATCAAATCGAAATGGAAGGGGGGGAGCGCGGCTATCGAGTAAGGGCAGTTGTTCCGATCGTGCGGAAAAAACTCTTACAAAGCAAATTAGAGTCTGGCAAAGTGGTGGATGATCAATTTTTTTTACAATTAGTGCGCTATATTCCCGCGCCATTAGCTAAGAATATTTATGCGGTTGAGACTGCCTATACCGAATATCAAGAGAAGTCATTGGGACGTAGTGGTTTGCGCAAGATGTTTGTTGGGACACTAACGCTCACGTTATTTTTTGCGGTATTTGTGGCAATTACTTTGGCTCTCATGTTGGGCCGCCAATTGGCTCGCCCACTTTTGATGTTGTTAAAGGGGACGCAGGCGGTCGCAGAGGGCGACTTGTCTCCGAAGCCCGAGCTAGATACCGGGGATGAGCTGGGAATGCTGACTCGCCAATTCAATGTCATGACGAGGCAGCTGGCCGATACTCGTAGTTCTTTACAAGAATCAAAAGCGTTTTTAGAAAAGGTACTTGGTAGCCTAACTGCAGGCGTTTGTATTTTTGATAAAAACTACAATGTGGTCTCTAGTAACGCTGGCGCCGACCGAATTTTTGGCCAAGACCTTACTTACCTAGATGGAAAGCCTTTAAGTACTAGCCCGGTTCTTGTTGAGTTTGAAGAGGCGATTAAAGGTGGCTTTGCGACTATGAAGCTTACAGTGGCGGGGGGAGAGAGTAAGCCCCTTGGACAGCTTAGCCATCAAAATATTCCCGTTTGGCAAAAACAAATTCAATTGCACACTACGAATGAGTATGAGAATGAGTTAGGCGTTACCTTGTTTGTGCGAGGTACTGAACTCACCGCAGATCTGCGCATGGTGGTGTTCGACGACATTACAGACGTGGTTAGCGCTCAAAGATCCATTGCTTGGAGCGAAGTGGCTAGACGCCTTGCCCATGAAATTAAAAATCCTCTTACACCTATTCAGTTATCCGCCGAACGCTTGCAACACAAGCTTGCAGGTAAGCTCAGTGCAGAGCAAGAAGAGATGATTAATCGCAGTACTGAAACGATTATTGGTCAGGTGCAAGCGATGAAGGAGATGGTCAATGACTTTAGAGACTTTGCCAAAACACCCACACCTCAATTAAGGCCCGTTTCTATCAATGCACTCACGACTGAAATTTTAGGTCTATATGAGGGTAGTCCGCTGCGCACTCAGCTTGATTTGCAGTGCCCAGATATTATGGGGGACCCTACCCAGTTAAGACAGGTTATCCATAATTTGCTTCAAAATGCACAAGACGCTACTCTAGAGGGTAACCATCCCGGCGAACCGGTTGAGGTAAAAACAGAGTTAGTGCCCTATGGTGAGCACCATGGCATAGTCCAAAATGCAGTGCGCTTAACAATAAGCGATTGTGGAGTTGGATTTCCAGCTAAGATATTGGCAAGAGCATTTGAACCATATGTAACAACAAAGAGTAAAGGCACGGGATTGGGTCTGGCGGTCGTGAAAAAAATTATTGATGACCACTCTGCCAAAATTGAAATACGAAATCGTATGCAGGGAGAAGAAGTGATCGGTGCGCAGGTATCAATATTGTTTATGAATCTAGCAAAAGAGGCGGCCTAAATATGGCTAGTATTTTGGTTGTTGATGACGAGATGGGCATTCGTGAGCTTCTCAATGAGATTCTGACGGATGAGGGTCATACAGTCTATGCCGCAGAAAGTGCCATCCAAGCTCGCACCATTCGTGAACAAATGCGCCCTGACCTTGTTCTATTGGATATCTGGATGCCAGACACCGATGGCATTACGTTGCTAAAAGAATGGTCCAAGACAGGACAGCTCACAATGCCAGTGGTAATGATGTCAGGTCACGCCACGATTGATACGGCAGTAGAGGCTACCCGCATTGGTGCTTTGAATTTCTTAGAGAAACCGATTGCCTTACAAAAGCTTCTAAAGACAGTTAGCAAAGCCCTGGAGAGCTCCCCTAAATATGTTGAGCCCGAAGAAGAGCGGGCTGTACAGTCCAGCGCAACTGCCGCTGCTGCAAAGTCACATTCTAATGAGGCGGCCGTCACCCCTGTTGTTGAGGGAGAATTCATCAGCGGAATTGCAAAAACCTATTTTGATCTGCCGCTAAGAGAGGCAAGAGATCTTTTTGAAAAAGCCTACTTCGAGCATCAAATGCAAATCATGGGTGGCAGTATGACCAAGATTTCAGACTATACAGGCTTAGAAAGAACCCATTTATATCGCAAGCTCAAAGCCCTGGGAATTGATACTTCTCGCAACAAGGGTGAGCAGTAAGATCTAAAGTGAATCGATTGCCATTAGCGGTCGGCATTGATTCTTTGCGCTAGCATTTGTTGAAAGCATCGATGCATCGGCATTGCGACAGATAATAGTCTCACACTATATGCCCATCATTTTCGGAATGACTCCCAATGGAAATTAAGGTCAACTTTCTCGATAAGCTACGTCTTGAAGCCAAGTTTGATGACTTCACGGTGATTGCCGACCAGCCTATTCGATATAAGGGTGATGGCTCAGCGCCAGGCCCCTTCGACTACTTCCTGGCTTCTTCAGCCTTGTGTGCAGCTTATTTTGTGAAGTTGTACTGCGACACTCGCAATATTCCTACCGAAAATATTCGCCTCTCACAAAATAATATTGTTAATCCTGAAAACCGATATCAACAGATTTTCAAGATTCAGGTGGAATTGCCAGAGGATATCTCGGCCAATGATCGCCAGGGCATCTTGCGCTCTATAGAACGCTGTACGGTTAAAAAAGTAGTGCAAGCTGGGCCAGAGTTTGTCATTGAAGAAGTAAAGAACTTGGATGAAGATGCGCAGACTTTATTGACCTTGAGCCCGGTATCTGAGGCTGGCACCTATATTGTAGGCAAGGATCTGCCGCTGGAGCAAACGATTGCCAATATGTCTAGGGTATTAGCAAACCTGGGTATCAAGATTGAAATTGCCTCATGGCGCAACCTGATTCCTAATGTCTGGTCCTTACATATCCGTGATGCCCATTCGCCAATGTGTTTTACCAATGGCAAAGGATCAACAAAGGAAAGCGCCTTGGCATCGGCCTTGGGTGAGTATATCGAGCGATTGAGTAACAACCATTTCTACGCTGGTGCATTTTGGGGTGAAGAAATGGCAAGTAAAACATTTGTACATTACCCGAACGAGCAATGGTTTATGCCGGGCAGTAAGGACGCACTGCCAACTGAAATTTTGGATGAGTATTGCCTGAAAATATTTAATCCTGATGGAGATTTACGTAGCTCGCATTTAATTGATACTAATTCTGGCAATGTAGAGCGCGGTATTTGTTCGTTGCCTTATGTGCGCCAGTCAGATGGNGAGACTNTTTATTTTCCATCGAATTTGATTGAAAACCTATATGTCAGNAATGGCATGAGTGCCGGCAATACATTGGCCGAAGCGCAGGTGCAATGTCTGTCGGAGATTTTTGAGCGGGCAGTCAAACGTGAAATTCTAGAAGGGGAGATCGCCTTGCCGGATGTTCCTCAGGAAGTGCTCGCAAAATATCCTCACATTCTGGCTGGTATTCGGGGCTTAGAAGAACAAGGTTTTCCAGTATTGGTAAAGGATGCTTCACTCGGTGGGATCTTTCCAGTGATGTGCGTTACTTTGATGAACCCGCGAACGGGCGGGGTATTTGCCTCCTTCGGCGCACACCCAAGCCTAGAGGTTGCACTGGAGCGCAGCTTGACCGAGTTACTACAGGGGCGCAGTTTAGAAGGCTTAAACGATTTGCCCCCACCAACTTTTGCAAGTGAGGCGGTAACGGAGCCCAATAACTTTGTTGAACACTTTATTGATTCGAGTGGCATTGTGTCATGGCGTTTTTTCAGNGCNAAATCGAATTACGATTTTGTTGAGTGGGACTTCTCTGGTCATGGTGAAAAATCCAATACTGAAGAGGCGGNAACCCTATTCGGTATTCTCGAAGCGATGGGCAAAGAAGCTTATGTGGCGGAATACGACCATTTNGGTGCGACTGCTTGCCGAATTTTGGTGCCTGGTTACTCTGAGGTTTATCCGATAGAAGATTTGATTTGGGATAACACGAATAAAGCTTTGTTATTCCGTGAAGATATTTTGAATCTGCATTGTCTAGACGATGCAAGTCTAAGTGGGCTACTTGAGCGCTTAGAGAATAANGAGTTAGATGAGTACGGCGATATCGCCACACTGATTGGTATTGAGTTTGACGAGAATACGCCATGGGGCCAGCTAACCGTTCTGGAGTTAAAGCTACTCATTCATCTTGCGATAAAGCAATATGATCAGGCACATGAGCTGGTAGGAGCTTTTCTTCAATATAACGACAACACTATCGAGCGCAAATTGTTCTATCAAGCCTTAAATGCCGTATTAGATATTCTGCTGGATGACGATCTGAAAATCGATGATTACATAGTCAATTTGCGTCGGATGTTTGGTGATAAGAGAATGGATGCTGTAATGGGATCTCTGGATGGTAGTGTGCGATTCCATGGATTGACCCCAACCAGCATGAAGCTGGAGGGGCTTGAGCGGCACCACCGCTTGATTGACAGTTACCGAAAGCTACATACGGCCCGAGGCAAAATAGCAGCTAGAGGCACTTAGAGGCGAGAGCCGTCATACAGTTATCAGCCCCTAGCTGCCATAACACCCCAAAAATGAATAGGCTTAACTGCTAACTTTAAGGAGGATTCTTATGCGTTAGTATTTGCATAGGAAAGTTCAAGGAAGCAATTTTCATGTTTTTAAAAAAATTACACCCCAAAGATGCGCATATTGCCGCATCAGCAATTGTCGGAGCCTGCAGATTAGGGGGGTGGACGCACGAACTACAGCCACAGCTATTGCATGTGCTTTTTAAAAACCTTTTAGACTTTGAGTGCGACTTTAATACTTTTCCGGGGTCTAGTATGGAAGCTGTAGGGATTGTATTTAAAGATCATGAAAGTCGAAGTGAAGTTATTGATTTGATGTTAATGGTAGAAGCGTTGTGCGCTGAAATTCCCGAAGCGGTAGCTAGCTCAGTTTCTGCCTATGCAAGTTATCTCGGAGTTGCTAATGAGAGAATTCATATGCTGAGAGATTTGGCTAAGCACTCCATTGCAAAAGCACAAGAGGATTTTTATCGAAATAATTATTTTTCAGATAAGGATTTAGCGATTGAAAATTTTCATGCGCTAGTCAAAAGCTATGGCCTGCCTGCTTATGTCGTGGGCGTAAAAGATGATCCCAAAGAGATATTGCGTTGGGAGGCTTTAGCCAATCTGCCAGAGGAAAGTCTTGGGAAAGGCCTTTGGAACTTTTATAAAAAAAGAGGTTTTGCCTTTCCTGGAACGGTTGGCGGAGTCAATTCTGCTGTTGCGCATCATGATTGGATTCATATATTGGCGGATTATGACTCCGATGGTATTGGTGAGATTGAAGTTGCCGCATTTTCAACAATGGCTACTAATTCAGATTCTCCCGTGATGAATTTTCTAGGGGTGAGTATTTTTCAAGGAGGGCTCTTAAAGTCACTTGTCACTAGCGCCAACCCGCATTTAGGCCATGATTTAGAGGTTAGTAATGGCATGGAGCGAGTGGTAAATGCGCTGCAGAGAGGTCGTGAGTGCAGCGTAGATCTGATTGAGGGTATGAATTTTTTCGAATATGCCGACCATTCTTTAGATGCGCTAAGACTCAAATGGAATATTGTTCCAAAAGCCTCAGAATTTTCAGCTTGAAAGGGTGCAGAAATTTGCCATAATTAGTGATAATAAGCATAAGAATGAGACTTACAATAACTCGCAAGCGCCAATAATAAGGTGCTATATATTTAAATGCCGTTTTAGCCTAACTAATGATTTCTAGGAGATAAAAATGAAATTGATTAATTGCTTATTGCTATGTGCTGCACTATTGCCTGTGACTGCCTTTTCTCAAAGCGCTACCCCGAAAATTGTATCCATATCCACTCTAGATGCTAATAACGATCAGATCATTAGCAAGGCTGAAGCGCTTAAAGCGGGCATGCCAGATGCAGTTTTCAAAAAAATTGATCAAGATAATAGCGGCCAAATTACTAAGGCTGAATTGGATGCTTACAGATCTCAAAATAACTCGATCAGCGCCATAGATACTGACAAAGATGGAAAGATTAGCAAAGCTGAAGCAATGAAAATGGGTATGTCAGCTCAAGAATTTAGAATATTAGATAAAGACAATAGCGGATACATCACACAATCAGAGTGGGATACTGGAAACTGGATTATTTGGTAAGCGATATATTCAATAAAGGCAATACGGTGGCGGAGCTTTCTTCTTCTAAGGTATTGCAATAGATTAAATGAGGGGCTTGGTTATGAATCTAGTAAAAATCTTACTCGCATTGACATGTTTATTTTCAGCAGTGAGCTTTGCTCAAACTGCAACAACTTCACCAAAGCCTTCATTTAAAGAAATAGATAAAAATGGCGATGGCAAGATAACTGCAGCTGAAGCTAAAGCAGCCGGTATTTCTGATGCAGACTTCAAAAAAGCAGATAAAAATGGCGACGGAAGCTTAACTACAGATGAGTATCTGAATGTTCGATAAATGAAATAATAGCCACGGCAATTAGCAAATTGGCTCTATTGAACCCAAGCGTAACTTCATGAAAGTAACAATTAAAGCTATTAATTAATGATGTCCAATCTGCCCGTAGCAAATGTGGCAACACCATACCCACATCGAGCGAGGACCCTAGAGGGGAGGAGATCAAGTAGTTATGGGATAGTGGGGTGCAGTCGAGGCCGGATTTCAACAGCGGACCATAATTGGCAGCTTAGAAAACACTTTCATTTATAATTCCCAGTCTTGGCCTGGTAGCTCAGTCGGTAGAGCAGAGGATTGAAAAAATCCTGTGCGACGGCAAAC
>Ga0007802_100002_pt1 | contig 66826 bp, 79 predicted proteins | sample CryBogmetaGMA4M_FD_54978 | JGI IMG/M metagenome (GOLD analysis project Ga0007802, IMG submission 54978) | Freshwater microbial communities from Crystal Bog, Wisconsin, USA - MA4M | ecosystem: Environmental > Aquatic > Freshwater > Lake | place: Crystal Bog, Wisconsin, USA | collected 2009-07-06 | reverse complement strand
CTTATGTTGAGCCTGCGACCTTCTTATTTTGGCGTTTTGCAGGGGTTTTAGCGGCCATGGCTGCGCTGAGTTTGATCTGGCGTATTACCTGGCCAAGTCGGNCCCAAATGAAGCACATCGCAGTTGCGGGACTGTTGATGCAGTTCGGTTATTTGCTTGGGGTTTGGTGGGCAGTTCGACTGGGGATGACTGCAGGCTTGGTCGCCATCATTGTTGGTCTTCAGCCCATTGTGACNGCGTGGTTCGCCGCCTGGATTTCAGAGAAGGTCACACCACGTCAGTGGATTGGTTTGGCCTTCGGATTTGCGGGCGTTGCCTTAGTAGTCATGGAGAAGATTAGTTTTGCGCACATTCCGTTCGTGAGCTACGTCCTTGCCTTCATTGCATTGCTGTCAATTACTTTTGGTACTTTGTATCAGAAAAAATATTGCCCTGTATTTGATCTGCGAGCTGGCTCGTCGATTCAGTTTGGAGTCTCTGCCGTCCTGTGCTTTTTCTGTATGTATTTCTTTGAAACGGGTGAGATGGTTTGGAATGTACCTGTTGTAGGTGCTTTGTTGTGGGCAATCTTTCCTTTATCGATTGGCTCTATCAGTCTGTTATTTATGATGATTCGGAAAGGGGCTGCCACTAAAGTCACGAGTTTGCTTTATTTAACTCCGCCTACCACCGCACTCATGGCTTGGTTCTTATTTGGAGAGCCATTTACTGTTCTGATGGCAGCTGGCCTTGGGTTGACAATGACAGGGGTAGTTTTAGTCAATGCGCGCCAAAGTAATACTGTGGCAACAATTGCAGAGTAGGGTTGGTCTAGTAGAGTGAATTCATCAGGGTAGGACAAATAAATCGGTCCCGATCTGGGAAACTAATTATCATTCTGTATGTTGAAAGTTTTGGAAGGTATTTTGGAATGCGTTTGAATCGTTTTTGGCTCTTTGTCNTCACTTTGCTATTTGCGTATAGTGCTTTTATCAATGCGCCAGCAGTCGCCGCCAGCAAAGATAAAGAAAAACAAGCCAAGACCACTAAGATAGTCGTTGTTAAAACCGCTAGCAAATCCGCCAAAAAACCGAAGACCGTTCGCGTTACAGTCACGCGACCATCTGAACCCGTTGTTCCCACTCGGCCATCGCTTGCAACTGCGTTAGGTTTGCGCGGACAGCATGATGAACTCAGTCTTAAATCCAGCGTGGTCATGGTAGTGAACCAAGATACTAAAGAAGTGTATTTTGAAAAGAATCCTTCTGTTAGTCTGCCAATCGCATCTATTACTAAATTAATGACCGCGATGGTGGTCTTAGATTCCAAACTTCCTTTGGATGACACCATCGTGATTAATGCGGATGATGTCCATATTTATGCTAAATCTCGCTTAGCAGGTGGTACCGTATTAACGCGTGAAGAGGCTTTATTGCTGGCCCTCATGTCCTCAGAGAACCGTGCTGCATATACCTTAGGTAGAAATTATCCCGGTGGCATTCCAGCTTTTGTGGATGCCATGAATCGCAAGGCGAAAGAATTGGGCATGGACCATTCTCATTTTGCTGATCCAACAGGTCTTCTAAGTGAAAACGTTGCTACTGCAGAAGATCTCACGCGGATGCTCAATGCTGCATATCAATACAAAATGATTCGTGAGTTTTCCACTTGGCCAGACTTGACCATGGTAATTGCCAAGCGCCCCCAAAAGTTTTTAAATACCAATCGCTTAGTTCGTTCAGGCGATATGAATATCGGATTGCAAAAGACTGGATTTATTAATGCTGCAGGTAAGTGCTTAGTGATGCAAGCCAGGGTGAATAACACGCCCTTACTATTGGTATTCTTGGACTCAGTTGGAACTCAATCACGCTTTGCTGATGCAGTGCGTGTGCGTGACTGGTATGAACGCATGCCTTCTGGTACACAGCCCATTCGTCGCTTAATGTAGCCAATGCCTGACTAGGCTGATATGCCTGGCTCAGGTAATTTGGGTTTGTAGCCCATCCCTTTAGAGATTTGCAGAGCGGTATCTTGCAAGGCTTTTAGCCAATCTGCCTGCATACGGTCTGTCGGGGAGCTAAGCGATAAGCCGGCAACCAATTTGCCAGTGTCATCCAAGATTGCAGCAGCTAAACAGCTGACGCCAAGTTCAAGCTCTTCATCGTCACGCGCATTGCCATCCTTGCGAACCTGATTCAGAGCGGTTTCTAATTTAGCTAAGTCAGTAATACTGTTGCGGGTGTGTCCTGACAATCCTGTACGGGTTACATAAGCACGCACTTGGCCTGGGTCATCACTCGATAAAAATAATTTACCAACTGATGTGAGGTGTAATGGCGCGCGACCACCAATAGCGCGGACTACCTGCATGCCAGAGCGTTCACTATACGCACGATCAATGTAGACAATTTCATCGCCTTGACGAACGGATAGGTTGACGGTTTCACCAGTCAGTTTATGCAGGGTACGCATTGGCGCTTGTGCCGCCTCGCGCACTGAGAGTCGAGCCTTCACTAAGTTACCCAGTTCTAATAGCTTTAAGCCAAGGCGGTAGGTACCACCATCACCACGCTCAACGAGTCGACAGGCGACCATGTCATTCAAAATGCGGTGGGCTGTAGAAGGGTGCAGACCGGTTTGCTCAGCTAAATTCTTGAGGCTACTGGACTCTTCTTGCTCGGCCAGCGCGTCGAGTAAGTTCATCATGCGCTCAACTACCTGGATGGCTGTTTTACCAACTTCTCCAGAGTTTTTAGCGTTTTTGATGGGTTTGCTCGTATTCATAGGGCTTATTGTAGCGATTTCATATGCGATTGCATATTATGAAATGAGATTTTATAGAGCCCTGAGCGAAAAAGCCCAGTTTTAGCGCCATTCAATCCCTATGAATGTCGTAAGGCTTTGGCACACTCATTCACGAGATCAGGGCCTTTATAAATAAGGCCGGTATAGAGCTGAACCAGGCTGGCACCAGCCATGATTTTTTCCCTAGCGTCCGCTCCCGATAGGATGCCGCCAACACCAATGATTGGCAGGGTGTTTCCTAATCTTGCTTTGAGGGTTTTAATTACTTGATTAGAGGCTGCTCGAACGGGAGCTCCGGATAAACCGCCGGCCTCTTGCCCATGCTCCATACCCTGAACAGCATCGCGCGCAATGGTTGTATTGGTGGCGATGATCGCATCAATTCCAAACTCGATTAAGAGATCGGCAATTAAATCGATGTCAGCCGTATCTAAGTCAGGAGCAATTTTTAAGAACATCGGTTTACGAACACCGTAGCGATCGCTTAATCGTTTTCTAGCTTCATCCAAGTCGCTCAATAGTGAGCGGAGCATTTCTTCGCCTTGTAAAGCACGAAGATGTTGAGTGTTCGGTGAAGAGATGTTTACCGTAATATAAGAGGCAATCTCATAAACCGCTTCCATCCCCCGGATGTAATCGCTTGCCGCATCTTCAATCGGCGTGCTGGCATTCTTACCAATGTTCATGCCTAAGACGCCACCTTTTTGCCAAAAGCGCGAACGACGCACCCGCGCTACACAGGCATCCACTCCATCATTATTAAATCCCATACGATTGATGATTGCTTGAGCTTCTGCCAGGCGAAACATCCGCGGTTTGGCATTGCCAGCTTGCGGAAGGGGGGTAACAGTACCGATTTCTAAAAAACCAAATCCCAGTGCTGCGAGGGCATCAATATGCTTTCCATCTTTATCAAGGCCAGCAGCTAAGCCCACTGGATTAGGAAAGGTGATACCACAAAGCGTATGTGGATCAGCAATGGGTTTAGTAATAAAGCGTTCTAGTAAACCCCAGCGTTGCGCACGATCTAAATTACTGAGCGTGAGGTTATGGGCTTGTTCGGGGTCTAGGCAAAAGAGCCAGGGGCGTAAAAGAGAATAACGATCGATCATGGGTAGATATTATGACCCAGACAATGGCTGCCAGTGGTCATCGACCAAACCCTCCATTGGTTGATACTTCGCTTTATAGGACATTTTCTTGCTCTCTTGAATGTAGTAACCAAGATAGAGATATGGTAGGCCAAGTTCTTTCGCTTGTTCTATCTGCCAGAGAATGCTGTAGCTACCATAGCTTGCAGCATGTTCCGAGGTATCAAAGAAGGTATATACCGAAGAAATTCCCTGCTCTAGGATATCTATCATGCTGACCATGCGTAGGCGACCAGGGTGAGGGTCATGAAGTCCATCCCGAAACTCCACAATTCGAGAGTTCACACGGCTTTGTAATAAGAATTGCATGTACTGATCTTGATCATCATTATCCATTTCGCCACCAGCATGTCTTTCATTTTGGTAGCGTTGATATAGTTGGTAATGCTCTTCTTGATAGCCCAAGTTCAACACACTTGCTTCTAAACCAGCATGTTTTTTCCACGCACGGCGCTGACTACGAGAGGCGATAAATTGGTTCACCAAGATTCGAGTGGCAATACAGGCCCTACATTCATCACAATAGGGGCGATAGGTGTAGAGGCCACTTCTACGAAAACCCGCATTTAAGAGTTCGCTATAAATATCTGCGTGAATGAGGTGTGATGGCGTGGCTACTTGTGAGCGCGCCACTCTGTTGGGAAGATAACTGCAAGGATAGGGCGCGGTTGCATAGAACTGCAATGCGGTCAGAGGAAGTTCTTTTAGCTGTGTCATAGCCAGTGCGTCAAGATAACTTTGTCAAATATCCAAGATTTCTTAATCTTAGTTTGATTTAAGGATATTTGCAGTTGTTCTAAAAATTCTTGTCTAGGTATAGGCGCAGCCCCCAAGGAGCGAAGATGCTCAGTTTCTTGCTGACAATCAATCAAGGAGATCTGATTTTGGATAGACCAGGCACTGAGTGCTGCCAAGGCAATTTTGGAGGCGCCGGGCTTTCGACTAAACATGGACTCCCCAAAAACCATGTTTCCAAACGCGACGCAATAAAGACCGCCAATGATTTGGCCGTTCTCGGTAAGGGCAATACTATGGGCATGACCTTGTTCGTGAAGGGTTGTGTAGGCATCCATGATTTCATGGGTTATCCAGGTGCCATCTTGATCTTTGCGTTTACTAGTAGCACATGCTCGAACGATAGAGCTAAAGTCTTGATCTACCAGAATTTGGGATTGGGCATCTTGGCAAAAATGACGAATACTTTTTTGTAGTGAGTCGCTGCATTTAAATTCACCTGGCTTTAACACCATGCGTGGGTCTGGTGACCACCACAAGATAGGTTGATTATCTGAGTACCAAGGAAAAATACCTAGTTGATAGGCGCTAGCGAGTTGGCCAGGATATATTTGTTCGCTTACAGCAATGAGACCAGGCACGCTGGGATCAGGATCGGCATCAATAAGGGGGTTTGGAAAGGAGTCATGAGGTCCTAACCAAGAGATCTGACTCATGGATGGCTCGCTAAATTCTCTCGGAAGGTAGGACATCTCGGCTGCGGACATGAAATTCTTTTCCAGACTCTAAAAGCCCGGCAGCCCGGTCTGCAAAAAACCATTCTAAGGTTTGCTTGACCGTAGGGAAGGCTAACTCATCCCAAGGAATTTCGTGCTCATAAAATAAGGCAACTTCAAGACTTTCCTCACCAGCAGAAAAATCAGGCGAGTGCATCGTTGCTAAATAAAAAAGATGTACTTGCTCAGCATGAGGAACATTTAACAAGGAATAGAGTGGACCAATCTCCACTTGAGCGCCCGCTTCTTCAAGTGTTTCTCTAGCAGCACCACGACTAGTGCTTTCACCTAACTCCATAAAGCCAGCGGGGAGAGTCCAATAGCCATGACGAGGCACAATCGCTCGACGACACAGCAAAATTTGTTTGTCGTAAACCGGAATGCTGCCCACCACGTTACGGGGATTTTGATAATGAATGCTACCGCAGGCTTCGCAAACATGACGCTCTCGGGAGTCGTCTGCCGGAATCTTGATTGTCAATACGGAGGCGCAGTTTGGACAATACTTCATACTGACTTTCTAAAAATGGGCTTTGATTGCGCCACGTAGGGCATTACTAAGAATAATCTCTTCTGCCATGGCAACCTCATTAATAGTCAGGTTGGCTTCGCGGGCATTCATCTTGGGGTCAGCCAGCAGAGCTGCACGCATGACTCCCGGCAGTAGGCCCGCAGTTACAGGTGGGGTAAGCCACTCTAAGCTGCCTTCAGGTTTAACAAAAATGCTGGTTCTACCACCTTCNGTAACAAAGCCTTGCTCATTGGTAAATAGGGCGTCAAAGCCACNTAGCTTCACCGCTGCCTGCCACGCACGATCATAAAGGCTCCGATGACTAATCTTGTGCCGCAATAAAGCATCCCCAGAAAACATACCGACATCTTCTGAAAGAATTTCTTTTGCCCAAAAGAGTTTGACAGGCTCGGTTAGCGGTTCAAGTACCCCAGTGTTTACAGAAAACGTTCCGTTTGGAGCGAGATCCAGTCTTAATCTAAACAGTAAATTCGCATCGAGTGAGGTACAGGCATTGCCAATCATCGCTTTGGCTGTCGATGGATCAAAAGCAATTCCTAAGGCAAGGGCAGATGCTTGCATACGTTCTAGATGTGCAGCAAGTCGTTGGGGTTTCGCATGCTGAATGGCAATCGTCTCAAAAATACCTGTAGTGCTAGGTAAATTCATTAAAAAGGCTGATTTGATATGACATTCACGCCACTCTTGTTGAACATCGGAATCAATCGTGATACCCGCACCCACTCCCAAGGTAAAGCTGGAGGCATGCGACTGAACATTCTCTTGGATTTCCACGGTACGAATCGGAACACTGAAAGCAAAATCCCCATTGGGATCGAGCCACCCTAGGGCGCCACAGTAATAACCCCGTTCTTCAGTTTCGAGCTCCTGAATAATTTCCATACTGCGTTTCTTAGGGGCGCCGGTAATTGAGCCGCAGGGAAATACGGCATTGAGAATATCGAATAAGGAGGTGTTAGGCTTAGCCTGACCTTGCACGGTTGAAGTCATTTGCAAAACATCACCATGTCTTGCAACTTCAAATAAATGAGGAACTATCACGGTGCCGGGCAAAGAGACCCGACTCAAATCATTGCGCAAGAGATCAACAATCATGACATTCTCTGCTTGATTTTTTGGATCCTTTGATAGGTCAGTAGCAGCTTCCAATAGGGCGCTAGCAGTACCTTTCATTGGCATTGCCTTTAAGGTGTCACCCTCGCGAGCAATAAAGAGCTCTGGAGATTGGGAGAGTAAATAAGTATTCCCATCTTCAATATAGGCGCCAAACCTACCTGGTTGACGATCACGTAAACGGCTATATAAAGCTAGAGGAGAGCCGTATGTTTTTCCCTTGAGGCGATAGGTGTGATTGATTTGATAGCTATCCCCACTGCGAATGTATTCCTGAATCGCTGCAATATCGGTAGAAAATTGCGCTTCATCTATGGACTCAACAATATCGAGTACACCAGCCAGCCTGTGATTTTCTGCAAGCCCCTCTAGGCGAGCAGAAATCATCGCATCCACCTCTGGTTTAGAAAGCTTACTAAAGTTTTTGAATGACCATGCCTCTACCAGTGGGTGAGTCAGAGAGTTATCCAGCTGGTGAGGCAGTTTATGAATGGCTCTACCAAGTTCATAAGCGAAGGCTGCAACTACCCATTCACCTCGACCAAGTGCATTGGAGATTTCTTCTAAACAGCTTTGGGTGGAGAGAAGATCAAGGGCATTATCTCCACTGGGAGAGACTCGCCAGTAGTGAAGGGGGTTTTCATAAAGGCGACTTGAAGGTTTAGCCGTCGTACTTTGCGCGTCGTCGAGCAAAATCATCGCGGCTAACCTAATTAGATGGGGGATTGTCAGATTACTTTAAGAGGGTGGCAGATTCGATTGTCACTGTCTTGCTGGGTACGTCACCCATTCTGCCCATCCGTGGCACGGATGCAACCATCGTAGGCACTTTGCGGATCGCATCAATCGTTTGTGTCCCAGAAATCACTTTCCCAAAAACGGTATAGCCATTACCCATCGCATTGGGATAGTCCAAGGCTTGGTTATCTTTGACGTTAATAAAAAATTGCGAGGTAGCTGAATCAGGATCAGAGGTACGAGCCATAGCAATTGTGTAAGTATTGTTTTTCAAACCATTAGTAGCTTCAGAAACAACTGGACCATCTGTTGGCTTTTGCGATAAATCAGGAGTAAAACCACCCCCTTGAATCATGAAGCCATCAATGACGCGATGNAAGATAGTGCCGTTATAAAAACCACTTTTCACATAGTTCAGAAAGTTTGCAGTGGTTTTTGGAGCTTTTTCTGCATCAAGTTCGACCACAAAATTACCCATCGTCGTTTTAAACTCCACCTTGGGGCCCGCTATTGCTGCTTGACTAGCAAAGCAAGAGGCAATCAGAACGAGGCTGGCTAGTAGCTTGCGCATAAAAACTCCTTGAATGAAATAAATGAATACAGTTGATTGTATTGCGCAATCCCAGTAGGGATGGGATAGATTGTATTTTCTTGGCTAAGCCAAGAATAGATACAACTGCAGTATCAATTTCGACCGCAGTTGTATCGTTTGCCCACTTTATTTTGCTGGAGCTGCAGTTACTTCAATAGCGATTGCTTCAGTAAAGGTAGCGTCAACTTGATCGCCCACTTTGATCTTCTGGAGTAATGCTGGATCTTTTACTTTCAGTTCTACAGTGCGGTTTGGCCCTTTTAATGTGACCATTTGATTCTTTTGATCAACACTCATTACATTTGCTGTGAGGCTGACTTTTCTCTCAATTGCACCTGCTGGTTTGCTACCAGGTGCAGCGCGTACTGACTCTTCGGAGACGATTGGCTGACCTAACTTGCCACCATTCACTGACTTATGAAGATCTAAGGCTATTGCCTGTACATAAGTAAGAGTAACTAAATCACCCACTTTAATTTGGTCAAAATTTCTTGCTTGTGGCCCGAGTGTAAGTGCCACTTCTTTACCTTGTTGTCCAACTACTACCACGCTACGAGTCTGCTTATCAATCGACTTTACTTTGCCTTGAATTTGAACAGCATCAGCAACTGCAACTTCGCCTGGACCTTTAGCAACGATTTCTGCAGCCTTAGGGGCGCTTTGAGCAGCAGCTAACAAAGGCATTGCCAAAATAGCAGCAGCGATAGGAAGAATGATTTTTTTCATGATGCTCCTTGATGGGTAAATAAATAGAAACAAAAAGGGATACAACTTAGCTAACAAACGAAACTTATCATAACTATATCTTATGTATGCGGGATCAATTTTGGGTAAAAAAGCCAAGTTAGTCTAGTCCATTGGGCACATTCCCAGCATATGCATAAGAGGCCTCCGCAAACATCCCCGGACGAGCGAGGTAATCAAGCGCCCAGTCTATCGTGTCTATCCCCCAAAAAGAGTGCCCATTTAATATTAAGGCAGGAACCCCAAAAGCACCATCCGCTTTAGCTTGATTGGTATTGGCGACTAAGGCTGCTTTAATTTCAGGAGTTTCAGGTTTTGGCGTTTCTGCAGGCAAGCCCAGATAGGTGCAAAACTCCGACCAAGAAAGGTTAGGATCTTTGCCCTCTAACCAGACGTAATCAAAGGCGCGCTCTACCATTGCCCAGTCGGCATTCTGCTCCAAGAGAAGCCGCTGCGGTGCTGTCGTCAGAAATGGATGATGCTCAGGAAAGCGGAAGGGGATACCTAATTTTTCTGCTTGCCAAACACAGAATTGATACGTATGCGGCCGCTTAACCGCAATCTCACCGGGACCCCTATTGTCTGTTGCTCTAAATAGGCCGCCCAACAAAATCGGTACGGGCTTGATATCTAATTTGTTTTCAAGACGTTGCCGTTGCTTGATATACAAGTAGGCAAATGGAGAAATAATGTCGTAGTACAAAGTAGCCGAAGTTTTTAAGCTCATCTCGAACGCATTCCCTATTTCTTTTTGGATTCTTCGTCTAGCTTACGCAAGAAAGCCATCTTTTCTTTGATTTGACCTTCAAGTCCACGCTCCACTGGCTCATACCAATGGGGATCCTTCATCCCTTCGGGTAAATAGGTTTCCCCTGCAGCATAGCCATGAGGCTCGTCATGTGCATAACGATATTCTTTACCATGACCAAGCTCTTTCATCAACTTGGTAGGCGCATTGCGTAAGTGATTAGGTACAGGTTTAGATTGATCTTGAGCAACATAAGCGCGGGCTGCATTAAATGCGTTATAGCTAGCGTTACTTTTGGAGGCTACTGCCAAATACACTACGGCTTGACCCAAGGCTAACTCGCCCTCTGGAGATCCTAGCCTTTCGAAAGTTTGTGCAGCGTCGTTAGCCAGTTGCATTGCACGCGGATCAGCGAGCCCAATATCTTCCCAGGCCATGCGAATAATGCGACGTGCCAGGTATCGAGGATCAGCCCCGCCATCAAGCATGCGGCAAAACCAATAAAGTGCTGCATCCGGATTGGAGCCCCGTACAGATTTATGTAGCGCAGAAATCTGATCATAAAAATGATCACCACCTTTATCGAAGCGACGCGCTTGTACAGTAAGGGCATTTTCAACAAAGTGTTGATCCACCATCTGAACCGGAGAGTTTGGTGTTAGTACGGCATTGCGGATTTGCTCTACCAGGTTCAATAGACGCCGTGCATCACCATCCGCATTGGATATCAGGGTGTCAATAGCGGTATCTGAAATTGCACATCGGGCAGGGCATGTTGATGCGCTCGTTCAAATAGTTGTTTCAGTTCTGCAGCCTCCAGAGACTTGAGAACATAGACCTGTGCACGAGAGAGTAAAGCGGAGTTCACTTCAAAAGAGGGGTTCTCAGTCGTCGCACCAATGAAGGTAAATAAACCTGACTCCACATGAGGCAGAAGGGCATCTTGCTGACTTTTATTAAAGCGATGAATCTCATCAACAAATAAAATTGTTTGCTTGCCATATTGAGCCATGCTTTGTTGGGCTAACTCGATCGATTCACGAATTTCTTTTACACCTGCCAATACTGCAGAGATAGCAATGAACTCGCGATCAAATGCTTTTGCAGAAAGACGTGCAAGTGTAGTTTTACCAACACCAGGTGGCCCCCATAGAATCATGGAGTGCGGTTTGCCTGAAGCAAATGCCAGATTAAGCGGTTTGCCTGCAGCTAATAAATGGGTTTGCCCGATTACCTCTTCGATTGTTTTTGGGCGTAAAGCTTCCGCTAAGGGCGGAGGAGGCGTGCTATCGAAGAGACCGCTCATTGAATCATCATGCTTGAATGTAAAGAATGACTACAGCAGCCCAACTGAGACAGGCGGCAGCGATATAAGTTAAGCGATTACGAATAGTCATAAAAGCAGTGCGGGCGGCATCGCTTGAAAAATAATATTGATAGGTATTTTGATCAATATTGCGCTGAATGATTAGGGTAGATGCCAAAATCAAAAGACCCACCGGAATATAAATATGGAGTGCTAACCACGCAACCAATGCAGGGATAACACCCCAGATCCAAGCATTACGGTCAATCCAACGATCACCACTCGGTGCTTTTCCTAGGGTATGTAAGCTGGCTCCCCAATGAATCGCCCCCAAAAAAGCGGTAATTACTGCTCCATAACCTGCCAGTGATTCTGCACTTAAATAATTGAGCGGCGTGGGTGCAAGTTGCACCATGAATGCAAGCCCCACAAAAGGAATCAGACCAGCGTATGCCAGTTTACGAACTAGAGGTGGAATAGGATTCACGAGGGCTTTTTAATGGGTTGAGAGTTTAAGGGTAAAAGAGAGCTGTTTACTTATCGTAGGTGTAGACGCCACGACCGGTTTTACGACCAAGGTATCCAGCTGCAACCATTTCACGAAGGAGTGGGCAAGGACGGTACTTAGAGTCACTGAAGTTTTCAAAATACACCTCCATTACCGCTAAGCAAGTATCTAAGCCAATTAAGTCTGCCAAAGCTAGAGGACCAATGGGTTGATTGCAACCCAACTTCATGCCAGCATCGATGTCTTCAGGGCTAGCAAGTCCTTCAGATAAAACAAAGAAGGCCTCATTAATCATTGGCAACAAAATCCGATTAACTACAAAGCCTGGCGAATTCTTAACAGTGATGGGCTCTTTGCCAACGCGCTTAGCCATTTCAATAATGGCTGAATGGGTTGCATCACTCGTTTGCAAGCCACGAATCACTTCNACCANGGCCATGAGGGGTGGGGGGTTAAAAAAGTGCATACCGATAAAGCGCGCTGGATTGGAATCTAAAGCGGCTAATTTAGTGATGGATAAAGAAGAGGTGTTGGTTGCAATGATGGTGTCTTTACTAACAATCTCATCTATTTGTTTCAATATCTTTTCTTTGATTGCTTGATTTTCAGTAGCGGCTTCAATCACTAAACCCAGACCTTTAAAATCTGCATAAGAGGTACTGCCTTTAACGCGCTTGAGTGCGGCATCTTTTGCTTCTGCAGTTAAGGTTTCTTTTTTAACGAGACGATCCAAACTCTTGCTGATTTGATCCAAGCCACGTTGTACAGCAGCTTCATTGATATCAACCATGACGACATCTAGACCGGCAACAGCGCAAACCTGCGCAATACCATTACCCATAGTGCCCGCTCCGATTACACCAACTGATTGAATCTTCATTTCATTTCCTTTTTTGATACTGAGTTGAACCAAATAACTGCTCTCTAGCCTTGTCATCATGCAAGGGTTTNCGTAATGCTGTTAATACTTCGCAACCACGCTTCACTGCTGGGCGTTCACCAACTATTGCAAACCAACGTTTGAAATAGGGATAGTCATCCAAATTGATGCCCTGATTTTTCCAGTTCCGCGTCCAAGGATAAATGGCGATATCTGCTATGGAATACGTTTTGCCGGCAATATAAGGATTATCTTTCAGTTGACTGTCCAAGACCCCGTATAGCCGTTTTGCTTCATTGGTATAGCGATTGATGGCGTATTCAATTTTCTCAGGCGCATAGAGTCGAAAGTGGTGGTTTTGCCCAAGCATAGGGCCTAATCCACCCATTTGAAACATGAGCCATTGCAAAACCTTATATTTAGCGCGGATAGTTTTTGGTAAAAACTTCCCAGTTTTGCCTGCTAAGTACAGCAAGATGGCTCCAGACTCAAAAAGATGAATTGGCTTGCCATCTGGTCCATTGGGATCGGTAATGGCAGGAATCTTATTATTGGGGCTGATTTCTAAAAACTCTGAAGCGAACTGATCGCCTGCACCAATATCAATCGGGTGGGCACTCCAATCACGGTCCAATCGATAGCCGCATTCCTCCAGCATGATGTGTACTTTGTGGCCATTGGGTGTTGGCCAGCTATAAACATCGATCACATTCGATTTATTCATGGTTATCTATTTCTCTATAAAGATTGCAAACGTTGCAAAGCGTTTGACAGGGTTTGTTCTTGCTTAGCAAAGCAAAAACGAATCACACCAGATTCTGTTGCTTGGTCATAAAAAGCGGAAACGGGAATTGCGGCTACACCAACCTGAGTAGTGAGCCACTTACAAAAATCGGCTTCATTGAACTTGGCTTGGGGAATATTGAGTGCGGAATAATCCACGCACTGAAAATACGTTCCTGGACTTGGCAATAATGTAAAGCCTGTATGAGATAGGCCGGCTCGAAAAAAGTCCCGTTTCGCTTGGTAAAAAGCAGGCAGGTTTAAATAATGTGAGGCATCCGTAAGATAAGAAGCTAAGCCATACTGCATGGGCGTATTGACGGTAAAGACGTTGAACTGGTGAACCTTGCGGAACTCTTTGCTGAGTGCAGGTGGGGCTGCAACGTAACCCACCTTCCAGCCGGTGACATGATAGGTTTTACCAAAACTAGAGATGAGAAAACTTCTCGCCGCTAAAAGGGGATGAGAGGCTACGCTGTAATGACTAGCGCCATCGTAGACCATATGCTCATAGACTTCATCGCTCAAGATGAGGGCTGAAGTATCTTTAACTAAGTCTGCCAATCGATCAAGATCAGTTCTTTTCCAAACCATTCCAGTTGGATTATGTGGGGTATTGATAATGATCAAGCGTGTTTTGGAATGGATTGCATTGGCTAATGCTTCCCAAGGGATTTCATAAGAAGCAACCTGGCCTTGCTCATNACGAATCACTTCCAGAGAAACAGNGATNGTTTTTCCGCCAGCCAATTCAATTGAGGGACGATAACTATCGTATGCAGGCTCAATAATGACCACTTCATCACCCGGCCTAACACATGCCAGAATGGCCGTCAGAATTCCTTGGGTACCACCAGCGGTGATGGTGATTTCAGAATCGGGATCATATTGATGGCCATATAAGCCCTTGATCTTTTGCGCAATACCATCACGCAGTTCTTTAATCCCTAACATTGGGGGATATTGATTGTGATCAGCCAGCATCGCGTCATTGACGTTAGCGATTAATTTGCGATCGCACGGAAAGTCAGGGAAGCCTTGTCCCAAGTTAATCGCTTGATGCTCAGTTGCCAGTGCAGACATCACAGTAAATACCGTTGTACCTACATTAGGAAGGCGACTCGGAAATGAGGGAGTGGTATCTGATGGATTCATGGAAAGACGGTTATGGGGCAGCTATTGCCCTTTTAGGGCAGACAAATCTGGTAGTCGCTAGAATGGTAAAAATACATATACAAATTGTGCCATGCTGATCGTACTTTCGCCCGCTAAATCCTTGGATTACAAGACCCCTGTTCAGGTCAAGACACCGACATTGCCTGAATTCGTCTCGGAATCAGCTAAGTTGATTGCAGATCTTAAAAAGTTATCCCCCCAGGACGTAGCTAAGTTAATGGGTTTATCCGATCAACTGGCTGCTTTGAATGTGGGTCGTTACCGTGACTGGTCCAAAAAATTTACCGCAGAAAACAGCAAACCGGCGATCTATGCTTTCGATGGTGATGTCTATGATGGTTTTGATGTTAAAACCCTGAATGCCAAGGATGTCGCTTTTGCTCAAGATCACATCAGGATATTGTCAGGTCTGTATGGCGCCCTAAAACCTTTGGACTTGATGCAAGCCTACCGCTTGGAGATGGGTACTACCTTCAAGAATGCGCGAGGAAAAGACTTATATGCTTTTTGGGGTAGCAGAGTAACCGATTCCTTGAAAAAGGTGCTAGAGAAGCAGAAGAAACCCGTGTTGTTGAACCTGGCTTCCGAGGAGTATTTTAAGGTGTTGCAAGCGAAAGAATTAGACTGCCCCGTGATTGCCCCGGTGTTTCAGGATGCCAAGGATGGCAAATACAAAATCATTTCTTTTTATGCAAAGCGTGCACGCGGTCTAATGGCGCGCTATGTGGTTGAAAACCGCATTACCGACCCTGCAGATTTAAAAGGGTTTAATTTGGACGGCTATCGATATTTTGCTGCAGAATCAAAGTTAGAGAAGCCCATATTTAGACGGGCGGAGAGAAAATAATGGCTGTACACCGCACTAAATCTTCACAACGCAGCTCCCCTGAAGTTGAAAAACTGGTTGCAGATGCGATTTCTTTGGCTGCTTCTGGCAGCCAAATAGAGGATCGTTTTTGGGAGGAGCGTCTGAATGTCCGATTAATGCGTTTACTAAAAAGCCAGAATCAAAATGTGATTGATGCGGCATTAGATCAAACCTTTCGCATCAACACTGTCGCCTTTGAGGTTCTCGCTGACTCCGCTGAAACCTTGGCTGAGTCACTTCAGTTGGAACATGAGGGGCAGGATTGGGATGTGTTGCTATTGGCCATGCCGATTGTTGCGCATACCCGCTATCAAATTCCTTCTGGTCCGTTGCCCACTAATATGATTGAGGCAACCGCACAGGCCTTAAATAGCGCTGTTGCTGCGCCCGATACCCGTTTGGCAATTGTGCCTTGGCTTTACAGTATTGATCAGATGCCCCATTCGCATTGTCAAACGCGGGTCCTCACCGAGGCCTTAGCAACAGCTGCTATCTCTGCTGCAGATGTGAAATTAGAACTCCGGGATATGTCCGAGACGATTGCNGTTTTAGCGGATCCGCGATTTATCATTGCTGCATTAAGCGCACCAAGTGGATCACCCATCTTTCGTTGGCAGGCTGAAGCTCCGGCACGACAAGAGCGTGGGGTAAGTTTGATTGGTTGGCAAAACGCAATGCATGATCCGATTGCTTCCATGTTGCCGGGTTGCGAGTTTGAACTTTTACTACCCGAGGCTTATTTCACGAATTGCCGCTTGGCTGATAAACATGTGCGTCCTTTAAGCATTCGTGCAGCAGTCAATTATCTTGAAAGCACTTTAGGCATTCTCCCAGCAGGCTTATCTTGCGTGGTCGGTGCATTTGGCGAAGAGCAGGCCGATGAGTACCGTATTTCGTTTAGCGCTAAGGGTTCTGCTGAGGTGATGTATGGCGTGATCTGGCCTTTATATGATCGTGAAAGTGTGGCAAGCGATGCGCTCAATGATTTATCGGATGATGAAAGCCCGATCAAAAAGATATGTGATGCTTTGCATGATGCCGGTGTGGAAGATGTCTTCCGCCATGCCATGTTGTTTGATCCAGAGTTATGCGATGACTGTGGGGCGCCATTATTTCCGGATCGTTCAGGCGAGGCAACACATGCGGAAATGCCCGATGATGCACCTACCCAACAGCCTTTATTCCATTAGGAAANGTAGTGGTGCTGTANAAAGAAAAAAGCCGAGAAATTCTCGGCTTTTTTACTGACAGCAATCAGAAATTAATTCGCAACAAATGGTTCTGTACCAGCAAACAAATGAGGCATCTTGCCCGCTTTCATTTCTGGCGTTTGGCAGAAATCAGCAAGTCGTACGCCAGCTTTGATATTAAACAACATTGCTTTATTGCCCAACACAACCAGGTCATGGCCACTGTTCATGTTTTTGTAACGCAGGCTACCTGGCAAAGATGTTTGACGATCCAAGTCATAAGTCTGGGCATCCCAAGTTAAGCGAACTTTCTCGGTACTGCCAGTACTAGAGGTTTTGAACTGCTTGCTTTCGCTACAGCTCCATGTAACAACTTCTTCAGCAGCGCTTGCACTTGTAGTGACGAATAGGCCTGCTAGTGCAGCGCTGATGATGAGAAGGTTTTTCTTCATTGGAAATTTTCCTTAGGAGAGTAAGTGCTTAACGCCTGCTTGCTCTTCGAGCAACTCGTTAAGGGTGTGAGTCATACGCTCACGGGAGAATTCGTCGATCTCTAAACCTTCGATCATCTTGTACTCACCGTTTTCGCAGACTACTGGGAAGCCGTAAATGACTTCGGCTGGAATATCGTATTCGCCTTTAGAAGGAATGCCCATGGTCACCCATTTGCCATTGGTACCCAGCACCCAATCATGGATGTGGTCAATGGCTGCATTCGCTGCAGAGGCTGCNGATGAAAGGCCGCGTGCTTCAATGATGGCCGCACCNCGTTTACCAACAGTAGGAATGAACACATCTTTATTCCAAGCTGCGTCATTGATCGCGTCCTTAACAGATTTCCCATCGATGCTTGCAAAGCGATAGTCAGGGTACATCGTTGGGCTGTGGTTACCCCAAACGACGAGCTTCTCAATATCAGCAACAGGTTTGTTTAATTTGTTAGCTANTTGGGAGAGNGCGCGGTTGTGATCCAGGCGCAACATTGCTGTGAAGTTCTTCGCAGGAATATCTGGNGCTGATTTCATGGCGATGTAGGCGTTGGTGTTTGCTGGGTTACCAACAACCAACACTTTGACAGTCTTCTTAGCAACAGCATTCAATGCTTTGCCTTGTGCTGTGAAAATTTGCGCATTCGCGGAGAGCAAATCTTTACGCTCCATGCCGGGACCGCGTGGACGTGCGCCAACTAAAAGAGCAACGTCGATATCTTTGAATGCAGTCATTGGATCGGAATGCGCAGACATACCAGCCAAGAGTGGGAATGCGCAGTCTTCCAATTCCATCATGACGCCAGCTAAGGCTTTTTGTGCTTTCTCATCGGGAATCTCAAGNAATTGGAGAATTACGGGCTGATCTTTGCCCAAAAGGTCGCCATTGGCGATGCGGAACAGAAGGGAATATCCGATTTGACCGGCTGCACCGGTTACAGCGACACGCATTGGGGCTTTTGCCATTACTAATAACTCCGAGGAAGGTTAATNAATGAAAACTTTTCTATTATCCATTCAAGTGTAGGGACTTTAGCTTTACACTGTCAATGATGTCTTATATAAGACTAGAATTACCCTGAATTTTATCCAATTGATAGCGTCATGGAGTTAATTTGTCAGATTTAACCATGCCAGTAGCCTCATTTAGCCCTCTGTACGAACAGATTAAGGCGATGATTTTGGCCAGCCTTCAAGCCTCTGAATGGCTTCCTGGGGATGCTATTCCCAGCGAAATGGAGCTTGCGGCTCGCTACGCAGTAAGCCAGGGTACGGTTCGCAAGGCAATAGATGAGTTAGCCGCGCAAAATTTATTGGTGAGGCGCCAGGGTAAAGGTACTTTTGTGGCTACCCACCAGGAAGACGACTGGCAATATCGGTTTTTACGGCTCGCTCCGGATTCAGGTGAAAAATTTCACCTGATAAGCCAGTTTTTAACATGCGTAAAGACTAAAGCAAGCCCCTATGTTGCGAACTTGCTTAAATTAAAGGCAGGTGATTCGGTAATTCATATTGATCGCGTACAGAGCTTTGCAGGCAAACCCATTGTTTTTGAAGAGATTTGGTTGTCTGGCGGACGATTTAAGGGCTTGGATCTCGATGCGCTAACTGCGTGGCATGGCCCGGTTTATGCCTTGTATGAAAGTCAATACTTCACCCACATGGTGCGTGCCGAAGAAAAAATCAAGGCCATAGCTGCCAACCAAGTGTTGGCTAAGCATTTGAACTTAGAGGTGGGTGCACCATTACTCTCAGTAGAGAGGGTTGCGTATACCTACGGGAATAAACCAGTAGAAATTCGACACGCAAGGTACGACACTTCTGATCAGCATTACGAGAACAAATTGAACTGAGCTTATCCGTTAAAACCCCTATTTAACCCCTTTAAACGCTAAAAAATCCCCACTGACTCTAAGGTTTCCAATAGAATATGTTGCAACACAACAAAACCACATTAAACCTCCCTTTGAATATAGAGATTGCCCATGGTTGATGCACAGCAAGACATAAAAAAAGATAGACCGGTTTACCGCAATATTGGTCTAGCCCAGTTAATTAAATACCGCCTCCCTTGGGCAGGTAAGGTTTCTATTCTTCATCGCATCAGCGGAGCAGTCTTATTCCTCCTNTTGCCATTTATTTTGTATCTCTTTGATCAGAGTCTTGCTTCTGAGTTGAGTTANCAAAAGTTCCAAGCCATCACGAGCAATATCTGGGTAAAGATTATTTGCCTTGGTTTGATCTGGTGTTTCTTGCACCACTTCTGTGCTGGTATCCGCTACCTCTTGCTGGATTTAGAAATCGGCGTAGATAAGACAGAAGCCAATCGTTCAGCCATTTTTGTTTTTTGCCTTGGCTTGGCTTTGACCGCAGTAGTGGGTCTCAAAATGTTCGGCTTCTATTAAGCGCTAAGCGTATCTTCATTAAGGAAATTTCATGCCTATTTATCACATTGGACCAAAGCGCTTAGTTGTAGGTGCTCATTACGGTCTCAAAGAATGGATCATCCAACGTATTACTGCAATTGTGATGGTGGTGTTTACGATTGTGTTGCTCATTGACTATTGCATTACCGGCAGTGCGACTTACGAAGGTTGGTCTGGCTTGTTTAGCAATGAGTTCATGAAGCTCTTAACATTCCTGGCTTTGTTTAGCCTTTTTTATCACGCCTGGATTGGTATGCGTGATATCTGGATGGACTACATCAAGCCAGTCAGCATTCGTTTAACACTGCAAGTGTTGACCGTTCTGTATCTCGTAGCGTGTGCGGCCTATGCCGTCCAAATTTTGTGGAAAGTGTAATTCGATGACTGCAATTCAAAAATCATTGCCACGCCGCCGTTTTGATGCGGTGATTGTTGGAGCGGGTGGCTCGGGTATGCGCGCTTCCTTGCAATTGGCTGAGGCCGGCTTGAATGTTGCTGTATTAACCAAAGTATTTCCAACCCGTTCACATACGGTTGCAGCTCAAGGTGGTATTGGCGCGTCTTTAGGCAATATGAGTGAAGACAATTGGCACTATCACTTTTACGACACGATCAAAGGTTCCGACTGGTTAGGTGACCAGGACGTCATCGAGTTCATGTGTCGTGAAGCTCCCAAAGCAGTTTACGAACTTGAGCATTTTGGTATGCCTTTTGACCGTAATCCAGATGGCACGATTTATCAGCGTCCATTTGGTGGTCATACTGCAAACTACGGCGAGAAACCGGTGCAACGCGCTTGCGCTGCAGCTGACCGCACTGGCCATGCCATGTTACACACGCTGTATCAACGTAACGTCCGCGCAAAAACCAATTTCTTTGTTGAGTGGTTGGCGCTAGATTTGATTCGTGATGACGAGGGTGATGTGGTTGGTGTTACCGCCCTTGAAATGGAAACCGGTCAGGTTTATATCCTTGAAGCCAAGGTAGTGCTCTTGGCAACGGGCGGTGCAGGCCGTATTTGGGATGCATCTACTAACGCGTTTATCAATACCGGTGACGGTATGGGCCTTGCAGCGCGCGCAGGCATTCCATTGGAAGATATGGAGTTCTGGCAGTTCCACCCAACTGGCGTAGCTGGTGCGGGTGTGCTGTTGACAGAAGGCTGTCGCGGTGAGGGCGGTATCTTGCGTAATAAAGATGGTGAGCGTTTCATGGAACGCTATGCGCCAACCTATAAAGATTTAGCGCCACGGGATTTCGTATCCCGCTGTATGGATCAAGAAATTAAAGAAGGGCGCGGTTGCGGTCCTAACGGTGACTATGTAGTACTCGATTTGACGCACATTGGCGCCGAGACGATCATGAAGCGTTTGCCTTCGGTATATGAGATTGGTATTAACTTTGCTAACGTTGACGTGACCAAAGAGCCAATCCCCGTAGTGCCAACGATTCACTATCAGATGGGTGGTATTCCTACTAACATCAATGGTCAAGTCGTTGTGCCTGCCAACGGCATTCACAATGAAATCGTTAATGGACTGTATGCAATTGGTGAATGCTCATGTGTTTCTGTGCATGGCGCTAATCGCTTAGGCACCAACTCATTGCTTGATCTCTTGGTATTTGGTCGCGCAGCTGGTAACCATATTGCTGGTTTGAACCTAAAGAATCGTGAGTTNAANAAATTACCTGTGAATGCTGGTGAGCAAACTTTGGCACGCATTGCGGCGCTGGATAACTCTACCTCTGGTGAGTATGCGCAAGATGTAGCCAATGACATTCGTAAGTGCATGCAGAAATACGCTGGCGTATTCCGCAACCAAGAGCTGATGGATGAAGGTGTTCGTCAAATGGCAAAGTTAACCGAGCGTGCTAAGCACTTATGGGTTAAAGATAAATCGGAGATTTTCAATACTGCCCGCATTGAAGCTTTGGAAGTAGCCAACTTGGTTGAGACTGCTAACGCAACCATGATCTCTGCAGCTGCTCGCAAAGAAAGTCGCGGTGCACACTCACATGATGATCATCAAGAGCGCGATGATGACAATTGGATGAAGCATACCCTTTGGTATAGCGAAGGCAATAGGTTAACTTACAAGCCAGTTGTGTTGAAGCCCTTGACAGTTGAGTCCTTCCCTCCTAAAGAACGTACTTTCTAAGCGAAGAGAAATAGAACATGAGTGATATCCGTATATTTGAAATTTACCGCTACGATCCAGATGTCGATGCTGCACCCCGCATGGAGCGTTATGAGCTTGAACTGACAGGTGAGCGCATGTTGTTAGACGCTTTGATTTCCTTGAAGAAACAAGACGAAACTATTTCTTATCGTCGTTCATGCCGTGAAGGTGTTTGCGGTTCAGACGCAATGAACATCAACGGTAAAAACGGTTTGGCTTGTTTGACTAATATGTTGACTTTGCCTAAGGTCATCACATTGCGCCCATTACCTGGTTTGCCAGTAGTGCGCGATTTGATTGTGGACATGACTTTGTTCTTTAAGCAATATCTGTCTATCAAGCCTTATTTAGTAAACGACAATCCACCTCCTGAAAAGGAGCGTCTCCAGAGTCCTGAAGAGCGTGAAGAGTTAAATGGTTTGTATGAGTGCATCTTGTGTGCATCATGCTCAACATCATGCCCATCCTTCTGGTGGAACCCAGATAAGTTTGTTGGCCCGGCTGGTTTGCTACAGGCATATCGCTTTATTGCTGATAGCCGCGACGAAGAAACCAATCTCCGTTTGGATAATTTAGAAGATCCATACCGTTTATTCCGTTGCCATACGATCATGAATTGCGTAGATGTATGTCCTAAGCACCTGAACCCAACGAAGGCGATTGGCAAGATCAAGGAGCTGATGGTTCGCAGGGCAGTATGACCCTCGGAAATGCAGAGTTATATCGTTTAAAGAGTGATGCTCGTAGGGGCTTACTAGAGAATGATTTAATTCTGCGACGTTTCTTTGAGCACTATGGCGCTCAGTTAAGCGCAGAAGAGGGAAAAGTATTAAGCCAGTTACTGGCCTTAGAAGACAACGATTTAATGGATCTCTTGATCGGTCGTAAAGATTCTGTGGCAGTCCTGGAGAAAGAGTTGCAAACTGACTCTTTTAAAGCGGTATTACATAAGCTGAGAGAGAAGTAATTCAGCCTTTTGATGCAATAGTAGTGAAAGCATGTGCTCGAATAGTGTATTAATCTTAATTTTGAATGACTAAGGATTAGAAATGATTGAATCGGACATCAAAGCAAAACTCTCGTTTTCGGATGGAACACCAGATATTGATCTGCCAATTTACAAAGGGACAGTAGGTCCTGACGTAATCGATATTCGTAAGCTCTATGGTCAGACTGGTAAGTTCACTTACGATTCCGGCTTTCTTTCTACTGCTTCATGCAATAGCAAAATTACTTACATTGATGGCGATAAAGGTGAATTGCTCTATCGCGGCTATCCCATTGAAGATTTAGCGAATAACTGTGATTTCTTGGAAGTTTGCTTTCTCTTGATCAACGGTGATTTGCCTAACGCTACTGAGAAAAAAGATTTTGAAAATATGGTCATGCACCACACAATGGTCCATGAGCAAATGCAGTTCTTCTTGCGTGGCTTCCGCCGTGATGCACATCCAATGTCAGTATTGACGGGTTTGGTTGGCGCAATGGCTGCGTTCTACCATGATGAGATTGACTATAGTGAGCCACATGCTCGTGAAGTAGCGCAAATTCGTTTGATTGCGAAGATGCCAACTTTAGTTGCGATGGCTTATAAGTATTCCGTAGGGCAGCCCTTTATCTATCCCGATAACTCTTTGTCTTACACCGCAAACTTTATGCGCATGATGTTTGCAACCCCATGTGAAGAATACAAAGTAAACCCTGTATTGGTTCGTGCTTTGGATCGTATCTTTACCTTGCATGCAGACCATGAGCAAAATGCTTCTACCTCAACTGTTCGCTTATGCGGTTCTTCTGGCACAAACCCATTTGCTGCTATCTCTGCTGGTATTGCTTGCCTTTGGGGNCCAGCTCACGGNGGTGCAAATGAAGCTTGCTTGCAGATGTTGAATGAAATTCAAGCAAACGGTGGGGTTGATAAGATTCATGAATTCATTGCTCAAGTAAAAGACAAGAACTCTAGCGTTCGCTTGATGGGCTTTGGCCACCGTGTTTACAAAAACTTCGACCCACGCGCAAAATTGATGCGTGAGACTTGCTATGAAGTATTGAGCGAACTCGGTCTACAAGATGATCCATTGTTCAAATTGGCAATGACTCTGGAGAAGATTGCTTTGGAAGATGAGTATTTTGTTAGCCGTAAACTCTATCCAAACGTTGATTTCTACTCTGGTATCGTTCAACGGGCTCTCGGTATTCCAACAGAAATGTTCACCTGTATTTTTGCTTTGGCAAGAACTGTAGGCTGGATTGCTCAGTGGGAAGAAATGATTACAGATCCTGAGTACAAGATTGGACGTCCACGTCAGTTGTATGTTGGTGAAACAACGCGTAAAGTTCCAAATATCTCAGTTCGTAAATAAGGCTTCAAAGGTCACTCATGTCTCGTACGCTTTATGACAAATTGTGGGATGACCACGTTGTTTACTCTGAAGAGGATGGCACAGCCACGATCTATATTGACCGTCAGTTGCTACATGAGGTAACCAGTCCTCAAGCATTTGAAGGTTTAAATTTGGCTGGTCGTCCCGTTTGGCGCATCTCCGCCAATTTAGCGGTCTCTGATCACAACGTTCCAACGACAGATCGTTCTGAAGGTATTACAGATCCGATCTCTAAGTTGCAAGTAGATACCTTGGATCAAAACTGTGATGCATTCGGTATTACCCATTACAAAATGAACGATACCCGCCAGGGGATTGTTCACGTCATTGGCCCAGAGCAGGGCGCAACATTGCCTGGCATGACAGTAGTGTGCGGAGACTCCCATACCAGTACTCATGGGGCATTCGGAGCTTTAGCCTTCGGCATTGGCACATCCGAAGTTGAGCATGTATTGGCAACTCAAACCTTGCTCATGAAAAAGAGCAAAAATATGTTGGTACGAGTCGATGGCCGTTTGCAACCAGGCTCTACCGCTAAAGATATTGTCCTCGCAGTGATTGGCAAGATCGGCACTGCTGGTGGGACGGGTTACACCATTGAATTTGCAGGTGAAGCGATTCGTAATCTTTCAATGGAAGGTCGCATGACGCTTTGCAATATGGCAATTGAAGCTGGCGCTAGAGCTGGCCTTGTTGCTGTTGATGAAACCACGATTGAATATCTTCAAGGACGTCCCTATGCACCTCAGGGCCCTGCAATGTTGCAAGCCATGCAGTATTGGAGAACCTTGCGTTCAGATGCTGATGCAAAATTTGATGCAGTAGTGGAATTGCGTGCAGAGGAGATTGCTCCTCAAGTGACTTGGGGTACTTCTCCAGAAATGGTGCTCGCTATTAGTGAACGCGTACCTGATCCCGAAAAAGAGCGTGATCCAAATAAACGTTCTGCCATGGAGCGTGCCTTGGAGTACATGAATCTGATTCCAAATACACCGTTAAGCAGCATCTCTGTAGACAAAGTATTTATTGGCTCTTGTACTAATAGCCGTATTGAAGATATTCGAGCAGCCGCTAAGGTGGTTGATCGCCTTGGTAAGAAGGTTGCCGCTAATGTGAAGTTAGCCTTAGTAGTTCCTGGTTCTGGTTTGGTAAAAGCCCAAGCGGAACGTGAAGGCTTGGATCGTATCTTCAAGGCCGCAGGCTTTGAATGGCGTGAGCCTGGTTGCTCAATGTGTTTAGCCATGAATGCGGATCGCTTAGAGCCGGGTGAGCGTTGTGCTTCCACGTCGAATCGCAATTTTGAAGGTCGCCAAGGTAACGGCGGTAGAACCCATTTAGTTAGCCCAGCAATGGCTGCAGCAGCTGCAATCGAAGGTCATTTTGTTGATGTTCGTAAAATTTCTTAAAGGCATCTCAATCATGAAATTTTCTCCAATCTCTTTAATTGCCAGATTAACTATCGTTGGTATTGCAGGCTTAGTCATCTCAGCATGCAGTAGCACTATGGAAGGTATGGGCAAAGATTTGCAGAATATGGGCAATTCAATGGGGGGCACTAGCTCAAGCCAACAAAATAATCAGTCTCAAACTAAGGGTAAGGATGTTGTCGTTACTCCTGTGAAGTAATCAATCAAAGTTAAAGCTCGAATCATGGATAAATTTACGGTATACAAAGGTTTAGTTGCTCCGCTTAATCGCGAGAACGTGGATACCGATGCCATCATTCCAAAACAGTTTCTGAAGTCCATTAAAAAGACGGGCTTTGGCCAAAACCTGTTTGATGAATGGCGCTACTTGGATCATGGCGAGCCAGGCCAAGATTGCACTAATCGCCCCATTAATCCAGATTTTGTTCTCAATCAAGCTCGCTATAAAGGCGCAGGAATTCTTCTGGCGCGTAAAAACTTTGGTTGCGGAAGCTCCCGTGAACATGCGCCTTGGGCTTTGGATCAATTTGGTTTTAGAGCGGTCATTGCCCCTAGTTTTGCCGATATTTTCTACAACAATTGCTTTAAAAATGGCCTTCTNCCCATCGTGCTCTCAGAGCAGCAGGTAGATCACCTTTTTAATGAAACCATGGCATTTAATGGCTTTGAGCTCACTATTGACCTTGAACGTCAGGAAGTGATTGCACCGGATAACAAGACCTATAGCTTCGAAGTAGCCCCATTTAGAAAGTACTGTCTCCTTAATGGCTTGGACGATATTGGCTTAACCCTGCAACATGCAGATAAAATCAAGGCTTATGAAGCTGAGCGCATTCTGAAGATGCCTTGGCTTGCGACACAATTGCCGTAATTTTGCAGAGTTAAAGGTCTTTCATGAAAATTGCAGTTCTCCCGGGCGATGGCATCGGTCCGGAAATCGTTGCTCAAGCCGTTCGAGTATTAAACGCACTCGGTCCCAAGTTTGATCTAGAGGAAGCTCCAGTCGGTGGCGCTGCCTACGATATCTCAGGTCATCCATTACCGCCAGCCACTCTTGAGTTGGCCAAAAAAGCCGATGCTATTTTGTTTGGTGCAGTAGGGGATTGGAAGTACGACACCCTCGCACGCGAACTGCGTCCAGAGCAGGCGATCTTAGGATTGCGTAAACACCTGGAGTTATTTGCCAATTTCAGGCCAGCCATTTGTTATCCAGAACTCACCGCTGCATCTAGTCTCAAGCCAGAAATTATTGGTGGCTTAGATATTTTGATTGTTCGNGAACTNAATGGNGATATTTATTTTGGACAGCCACGNGGAATACGTACTTCTGAATTACCTTTATTTAAGGGTGCGCGCGAAGGTTTTGACACCATGCACTACAGCGAGCCTGAAGTAGAGCGCATTGGCCGTGTTGCATTTGAAGCAGCGCGTAAGCGTAGCAAAAAAGTATGCAGTGTTGATAAGGCAAATGTTTTGGAAACCTCACAGCTTTGGCGTGAGGTGATGATTCGGATTGCCAAAGAGTATCCGGATGTAGAGTTATCCCATATGTATGTAGATAATGCGGCGATGCAGTTGGTTAAAGCCCCTAAAGCATTTGATGTGGTGGTTACTGGCAATCTTTTTGGCGATATTCTGTCTGATGAGGCGGCAATGCTCACGGGCTCTATCGGTATGCTGCCTTCAGCCTCCCTAGATAAGAACAACAAAGGCTTATATGAGCCAAGCCATGGTTCTGCCCCGGATATCGCTGGCAAAGGCATTGCTAATCCATTGGCGACTATTTTGTCGGCAGCAATGATGTTNCGTTATTCCTTAGGAATGCCTGCAGAAGCGGAGCGCATTGAAAAGGCTGTGCAAAAAGTATTAGCGCAAGGCTTGCGTACTGCAGACATTTATACAGAAGGTACTCAAAAGGTAAGCACTGTCCAAATGGGTGATGCAGTTGTTGCGGCATTGGCATAAATAAGAAGCACTATAAATATATTCACTAGATAGTTGATCATCATGGCAAATACAAAAACACCATTGGTAGGTTTAGTTGGTTGGCGCGGTATGGTTGGTAGCGTTCTGATGGAAAGAATGCTCGCTGAAAAAGATTTCGATTTGATTGAGCCAGTATTTTTTAGTACCAGCCAAGCTGGTGGCGAAGTGCCATTGCTGAATGGTCAAAAAGTGAGCAAAAGCGAAAGCACGCTGCAAGATGCCAATGACATTNAAGCCTTGTCTCTCTGCGACATCATTCTGACCTGCCAGGGTGGCGACTACACCAATGAGATTTTCCCAAAGCTGCGTGCTGCAGGCTGGAATGGTCATTGGATCGACGCTGCTAGTGCCTTACGCATGAAGGATGATGCAGTGTTGGTTTTGGATCCCGTGAATCGTCCGGTGATCGACAAAGCTTTGGCTGCGGGTGGCAAGAATTGGATTGGTAGTAACTGTACCGTTAGCTTAATGATGATGGCAATGGGTGGTTTAGTGAAGGCAGATATGGTCGAGTGGATCAGTGCCATGACTTATCAAGCGGCATCCGGAGCGGGCGCACAAAATATGCGTGAGTTACTACTGCAGATGGGCGCATTGCGCGACAGCGTTGCTACCGAATTAGCAGATCCTTCATCATGGATTTTGGACATCGATCGCAAAATTACCGAAACTTTGCGTTCACCTGATTTTCCGAAAAAGAATTTCCGTAATACCCCCTTAGCTGGAAGCTTGATTCCCTGGATCGACGTACCGGTGGAGAATGGTCAAACTAAAGAAGAGTGGAAGGGTGGCGCTGAGTTCAACAAGATCTTAGGTCGTCCCGCATTCCGTACACCAGGCAGTATTCCAATTGATGGTTTGTGCGTNCGTGTCGGTGCAATGCGTTGCCACTCACAGGGCTTGACTGTGAAATTGAAGAAAGATATCCCCCTTGAGGAAATCGAAGCTATTTTGGCCAACGACAACCAGTGGGTCAAAGTGGTTCCGAATGACCGTGAATCTACNGAGCGTGATTTATCACCTGCAGCTGTCAGTGGAACATTAAGTGTTCCGATTGGACGTTTACATAAATTAGCAATGGGTCCAGAGTATCTTGGGGCTTTTACGGTTGGNGACCAATTGTTATGGGGCGCTGCAGAACCATTGCGCCGTATGCTAAGAATCTTGCTCGAAAAATAATGTTACAAACCTGCCAACGCCGCTTTGTAAAAGCGCTTTGCTTTATTTGGCTTAGTTGGTCATGTGCGGCTTGGGCGGTGACTTTAGGTTCACCACAGCTTCAATCGAGGGCTGGGGAACCACTCCGCGTAGAAATTCCGATTCGGATTGCAGCTGATGAAACGGCTACTTTAGATAGTCTGAAGGCAACAACGCCGAATAAAGCAGCCTATGAGCGTCTTGGAATTTCTCAAAAGATTCTAGAACTCAATCCACAGGTGATGGTGTATCGCAATCGCCAAGAGAAGTTAATGGTCCTGGTGGAGACAGTCAATTCAGTTCCAATCACAGATGATCCCTTTGTCGATGTTTTAGTTAATCTGACCTGGGCAAGCGGAAGCCTAACCAAAACCTACACCTTACTCTTGGGCGATGTTCAAAAAGTACTGGTGAAGCCTGGTCAAACGCTCTCCGAAATCGCTGCATTGATGGCTCCGCAATTAGAGGGTGCTACTTTAGATCAAACCATGATGGCTTTATACAAAGCCAACCCAGATGCATTCGCTAGCGGCAGTATTAATCGCTTAGCTGCAGGAGCTGAATTAAGCAAGCCAAGCCAAGCGCTTCTCCGCTCCATTAGTCCTGCAGAGGCAAACCAATTTGTTGCTGATGCAAATACAGAGTGGCGTGCAGAGCAGGTGGATAAGGGTTCTGCTGCAGGAACGTCTAAACCTGGCGATACCAAGGCTGGAGCCTCAGCTCCCAAGGATCGCCTGAAGATTGGCTCAAGCGCAGAAGGTAATGAGCAAGAGCGCCGCTATACCGAAGAGCTCGTTGCCCAAGAAAAACAATTAGAGCAGGCTAAAACACGCGTTGCTGAGTTAGAAAAAAACATTGCAGATCTTCAAAGCCTGTTAGATAAATCCAAAGATAAAAAAGCAGCTGAAAATAACTTTGGACTTGGTGGTTTTGCTCCCGCTGTTTTGGCCATCGGTTTAATCGCATTCACTGGTCTATTGCTGTGGGCATTTGCGCGTAATGCAAGACGCTCTGAAGGGGCTAATTTCCAGGCGACAAGAACCCATGCTCCACAGACTTCAGAAAAATCTGTGCCTGGGGCTCACTTCGAAATGCCTGAGCGCACTAAAGCGTTATTTGCTGGGATTGATCTAGATCTCTCGAAGCCAATCAATGAAATTTCACCGGTAACGCCAATAGCAGCTTCAAATCCATTGGCCGATACCTTACGCGTCAAGCTCAATCTGGCGCGTGCCTATATCACGATAGAAGATTTTTCTGCTGCGATGAAGTCTTTAGAAGAAGTATTGCGTGTGAGTAATTCAGTGGATCCTGCAATTACGATTGAAGCACAAGGTTTATTAGCAGAGCTTTCGCATCGCAATGCCTAAGGCCCAGAGTGTGAACCGATGCGCATAGCACTCGGCCTGCAATATGACGGCAGTCCCTATTCTGGGTGGCAAACTCAGGTAAATCAAAATTCAGTTCAAGACGAATTAGAGAAAGCCATTTCTGCCTTTGTAGGCGAGGAATCATGTAAGGATTTTCCGATTCGCAGCATTACTGCCGGCAGAACAGATACTGGGGTACATGCTTTAGGTCAAGTGGTGCACTTTGATACCAATGTTGAACGCGAAGTATTTTCCTGGGTCAGAGGCATCAACTCTTTTCTACCCAGCTCTATCGTAGTCAATTGGGCAAAACAAGTGCCTGCTGAATTTAGTGCGCGCTTTTCTGCATTTGAGCGCACTTATATTTATGCCTTACATGCAGGCCCCTGTCGGGCGCCGATGGTAAATGCTAGGGCAGGTTACTTATTGCTTCCACCAAATAAATGGCTAGACGTAGAGGGGATGAAACAAGCGGCTCGGTGTCTTATTGGTGAGCATGATTTCAGTTCATTTAGATCTTCTGAGTGTCAGAGTAAGACACCAGTCAAAACGCTGCACTCAATTGAAATCATTTCGGAAGAGCCCTGGCTCTATTTTTCTATTCGGGGAAATGCTTTTTTACATCACATGATCCGTAATCTCGTTGGTTGCTTTCTCCAAATTGGACAAGCTAGGCAAAAGCCAGAGTGGATGGCAGAGGTCTTAGAAGCCAAAAATAGACAAATAGCTGCACCAACATTTATGCCTGATGGTCTGTACTTGGCTAAGATTGCTTACCCAGACGAGTTCGGTATTCCAGACCCCTGGCTGAAAAACTCTTGGCTGCCAACCCAAATCATTGCTTCATAAGGCTTTATTATTCATTTATGGGCTTACTGACATACTCACCTGGACGAACTAGAGTCAAAATCTGCGGGTTAAGGACNTCTGCAGATATTGATGCAGCTGTTGCAGCNGGCGTGGATGCTGTGGGTTTTGTGTTTTATCCCCCCAGTGTTCGGGCGGTAAGTCCCAATGTCGCTGCCCAGCTAATTTCCAGGCTTCCTGCTGGGATAGATGCTGTTGGTTTGGTGGTCAACCCCACGAATGCCGAGTTTGCAGCCATTAAAAATGCTGCTCCCATCACCTTATGGCAATTTCATGGGGATGAGTCCCCAGAGCGCTGTATTGAGCTCGCCGATGGAATGCCTTGGATGAAAGCCGCCCGGGTGGGGCAGGACTTCGCTTTTGGTAAATTTTCCCTACAATATAGGCAAGCAAATGCTTTTCTGCTGGATGCCCTCGTCGAGGGTTATGGTGGCGGAGGCGTTCCTTTTGATTGGCAGGGGATTCCACAGACATGGGTAAGCGAAAACGCGCCTCGGGTCGTTTTGAGTGGTGGATTGAACACGCACAACGTGGGCGAGGCCATTNCACGCCTGCATCCTTGCGCGGTTGACGTCTCTAGTGGCGTAGAAAGCAGCAGGGGTGTTAAAGATCCTGCGCTCATGGCTGAATTTGTAAAAGCAGTGCGCGCGGTAGATGAGAAATCATCATCCCAATAATTTGCTGTAAATAAATCAAAAGAGGTAGCTATGTACGACAAGCCAGATGCACGAGGACACTTCGGTCCTTACGGCGGTGTGTTTGTTTCTGAGACATTAATGTATGCATTAGATCAACTCAAAGAGACTTATGCTAAATATCAACACGATCCCGAGTTTATCGAAGAGTTTCATTACGAGCTAAAACACTTTGTCGGTAGACCATCGCCGGTTTATCACGCGAAACGTTGGAGCGAAATGCTGGGTGGTGCACAGATTTATCTTAAGCGTGAAGACTTAAACCACACTGGTGCTCATAAAATTAATAATGTGATTGGTCAGGCAATGCTGGCTAAGCGCATGGGTAAGCCGCGCATTATTGCGGAGACTGGAGCAGGGCAGCATGGCGTAGCTACTGCCACTATTTGTGCNCGCTTTGGCTTAGATTGCACTGTCTATCAGGGTTCAGTCGACGTTGCTCGCCAAGCCCAAAACGTATTCCGCATGAAGCTGTTGGGTGCCAAAGTGGTGCCCGTTGAGTCAGGGACCAAAACATTAAAAGATGCACTCAATGAAGCCATGCGCGATTGGGTAACTAACGTAGACAATACTTTCTACATCATTGGCACTGTCGCTGGACCACACCCTTATCCGATGATGGTGCGCGATTTCCAGAGTGTCATTGGTGAAGAGTGCAAAGTACAAATGCCTGAAATGACCGGTCGTCAACCTGACTATGTTCTCGCTTGCGTTGGTGGGGGTTCTAATGCTATGGGCATTTTTTATCCTTACATTGATTTTGCCGAAGTCAAACTCATTGGTGTCGAAGCTGCAGGTCATGGCCTGGGTAGNGGTTTACATTCTGCCGCCCTGTGTGTGGGTAAGCCTGGGGTATTGCATGGCAATCGCACTTATTTATTGCAAGATGAGAATGGTCAGATTTCTGAAACGCATTCTGTATCGGCTGGTATGGACTATCCCGGAGTTGGCCCTGAGCATGCATGGTTAAAAGACTCCGGTCGTGCCGACTATGTTGCTATTACTGATGAGGAAGCTTTGCAAGCATTCCATGATTGCTGTCGCATCGAGGGCATTATTCCTGCGCTTGAGTCTGCTCATGCCATTGCTTATGCCTGTAAGCTCGCCAAGACTTTGCCGAAAGACAAAACCATCTTGGTAAACCTTTCTGGTCGTGGCGATAAAGATATGCACACCGTCGCGCAAGCTACCGGATCTGAAGGTTAAGAAATAGTTATGTCGAAAATTACAGCACTCTTTAAAGAGTTAAAAGCCTCAGGTAAAAAAGGACTCATTCCTTTTATTACTGCAGGCGATCCTGATCCAAAGTTAACTGTTGAGTTGATGCATGCATTAGTACGGGGTGGCTCCAGTGTGATTGAGTTAGGTGTACCTTTTTCAGATCCCATGGCTGACGGTCCTGTCATTCAAAGATCTTCTGAACGTGCCTTAACCCACGGAGTGACATTGCATAGTTGCTTGGAAATGGTAAAAGAGTTTCGAAAAAAAGATGTCAACACGCCAGTGGTCTTGATGGGTTATGCAAATCCTGTTGAACAAATGGGGGCAGAACGTTTTGCAACCGAAGCAAAAGCTGCTGGCGTTGACGGCGTGTTGGTAGTGGATTATCCGCCGGAAGAGTGCGTTGATTTTGCTGCGCGTATGCGCGTTGCTGGCATTGACCCGATTTTCTTATTGGCTCCAACTTCATCACATGAACGNATTAAAGAGGCTGCCAAAATCGCTTCTGGCTATATCTATTATGTGTCGATGCGTGGGGTTACTGGTGCATCCCACCTGAATACCCAAGATGTGGCTAGCATCATCCCGAAAATTCGGGAAGAAACAGACATTCCGATTGCTGTAGGCTTTGGAATTAGCGATGCTGCTAGCGCTAAGGCAGTATCCGCTAGCGCCGATGCAGTGGTCATTGGCAGCCGAATTATTCGGCTTTTAGAAGAAGCGCCTCCTGGTCAGGCAGTACAATCACTGGAAACCTTCATTCGTGAGATTCGCGACGCATTGGATAGTTAAAAACTAATGAGCTGGATAGATAAATTACTCCCACCCCAAATTCAACATACTGATCCTGCAAATCGCAAATCAGTACCAGAAGGATTGTGGGTTAAGTGCCCGAGTTGTGAAACGGTTCTTTACAGCACTGATATTGAAGCCAATCTTTCAGTTTGTCCAAAATGTAGTCATCACATGCGCATTGGCGCACGTCAACGCTTGGATAAACTATTAGACCCTAAAGGGCGTTATGAAATCGGCGCGGATATTTACCCAACTGACCCACTGAAATTTAAAGATTCTAAAAAATATACCGATCGGATTAAAGAAGCCAATGACGCTTCCGGTGAATCAGAAGCCTTGATGGTCATGGGCGGAAAAATCGAAAGCATTCCAGTTGTCGCAGCGTGTTTTGAGTTTCAGTATATGGGCGGCTCAATGGGTTCTGTAGTGGGGGAGCGTTTTGCGCGGGGCGTTCAAGAAGCGATCAATAAAAAGTGCGCTTTTATTTGTGTTACCGCTACTGGTGGTGCGCGGATGCAAGAAAGCCTGCTCTCTTTATTTCAGATGGCTAAGACCAATTCCATGTTGACCTTACTATCTAAAAAAGGTTTGCCATACATCAGCGTCTTGACTGACCCCACTATGGGCGGTATCTCTGCCAGCTTTGCNTTTATGGGCGATGTTGTAATGGCTGAGCCAAAAGCNTTAATCGGTTTTGCTGGTCCGCGCGTGATTGAGCAAACCGTACGTGAAAAATTGCCGGAAGGATTCCAGCGTTCNGAGTTCCTGATGCAAAAAGGCGGAATTGACATGATTGTCGATCGTCGCCAAATGCGTGGCGAGATTGCACGTCTATTAGCGCTCTTGCAAAAACTTCCAGAGCCTGCGATTGCGGGTAGCGCAGCCGTTTAAGCGCTTGAGCACAGCACACCAAGCCCCCATTCTTTTTTCTAGCCTAGAGGCTTGGCTTAGNCACCTCGAAACTGCTCATCCCGTTGGTATTGATATGGGTCTTGAGCGTATTAATCGAGTCAAGGCAGCATTGGATCTGCATTTTGACTGCCCCGTCATTACGGTGGCTGGTACTAATGGCAAAGGCTCGACTTGCGCTTACCTTGAAAGTATTTTGCTCGCGTCTGGTTATCGGGTGGGCTGCCATACTTCGCCGCACCTACTGAAATTTAACGAGCGCGCACGGTTGAATGGTGAAGAGGTCAATGACCATCTTTTACTTGAGCACTTTGCTGCTGTTGAAAAAGCCCGTGTGAGTTTGGTTGACGCACCGACGCTCACTTATTTTGAATTCACCACCTTAGCCATCATGCACTTGTTTGCTAAATCCAATTTAGATGCAGTCGTGTTGGAAGTAGGCATGGGTGGTCGTTTGGATGCTGTCAACATTGTGGATGCGGATTGCGCAATTGTGACGAGCATCGATATTGATCACGCAGACTTCTTGGGTAGCACCCGGGAAGCGATTGGTCGCGAGAAGGCAGGTATTTTCCGCCCAGGACAGATTGCCGTCTGTGGGGATCCAGTTCCACCGCAATCATTAATCGACTATGCCGAAAAATTAGGCTGCGATCTCTGGTTGCAGGGTCGTGATTACAACTTCCAGGGAGATAAACAACAATGGGGTTGGGCTGGGCGCAAAAAACGNTTTAGTGGTCTTGGCTATCCAGCTCTCAGAGGGGCTAACCAAATTCTGAATGCTTCTGCAGTGATTGCCGCCTTGATGGCCTTACATCAGCGCTTACCNGTGAGCGCGCAGGATATTCGGAATGGCTTTGCCCTAGTTGAGTTGCCTGGCCGCTTTCAGGTGCTACCTGGGCAGCCTANGGTGGTCTTGGATGTTGCCCATAATCCCCACGCCGCAGCCACCTTAGCGCAAGGTCTGGATAAGATGGGATACCACCCTTATACCTATGCCATTTTTGGCGCTATGGCGGATAAAGACCTTGATGGTGTGATTAAACCCCTTTTAGGTATTGTGGATTTTTGGTTTTGTACTGATTTGCCAACCCCTAGGGCCGCTAGCGCCCAAGTTTTGGCCCAGAAGCTTGAGGCATTGGGTGTAAAGCCAAATAATGGCTTGGACGGGGGTATTGAATGCTTCCTAGATCCTGCTGCAGCGTATCAAAAAGCGCTGTCTAAAGCGGGTGAGGGTGATAGAATTGTGACCTTCGGATCCTTCTATACTGTTGCAGGCGTAATGATTTACCGAAACAACCAGGCCCACTGATCCATGATTCGTTTACCGAGCTTCTTTAAGCGAAAAACACAGGCTGATGACCTTGAATTAGGTTCAGTAGGGGCAAGACGCACCACTAAAAAGTCAGCTCCAAGGAGCTTCCAACGATCGGTTGAAGCAGAAGAGCTTGCCCTCACAGAAGATCCAGAACAACAAAGAGCACGTCATCGCTTAATCGGCGCTGCTGTCTTAGTTCTTTTCGCCGTTGTTGGGCTCCCCAGAATTTTGGACAATAAGCCAAAATCCGCTCCCAATGACATTGCTGTCAATATTGTTACCAGCCTGCCTATCCCGGGCACTGATGCAAAGCCTGAAGACAAAACAAAAACAGAAATCGTTGCAGAACCCGCAAAAGAACTACCTAAACCAGTAGTTGCTCCAGAGCCTAAGGTTGAAGCGAAAGCCGAAGCAAAACCAGAAGTCAAACCAGAAGCTAAGCCAGAAACAAAGCCTGTACCTACAGCAAATAAATCCGCTGGCCTTGGCTTGGCTGCTGGTGAAGAAGTGGTTGCCGCCGCCCCTAATGCAAAGCCTAAAGTCGATAACTCTGCAAAAGCTGCAAGCAGCACGGATAACGGTAATGGCAGTGGAAATAGCACTAGCGCTACAAACGGCTCCAGCAAGTATGTGATTCAGATTGGCGCGTTTGCTTCTGAAGAGCGCGCTAAAGGTTGGATTGCAAAACTCAAAGATCAAAAGATTCCAAACTACGTCTTAAATAAGACTGGTACGGATGGTGTCAAGCTCTACGTTTTGCGGGCCGGCCCATTTACAGATAAGGATGCTGCCGATTCGGCGGAAAAGAAAATTAAGGCGATGGGCTTGTCTCCAAGAGTCGTCGAGACTGGTAAGCAGTAATGGAATACTTATCCACCCTCAAGTTAACATCGGTGGATTATTTCACCCTAGTTGTGTTGTTGGTGTCTGCGCTGGTCGGCATTTCCCGGGGATTATTTAAAGAGGTACTTGCCTTAGCGTCTTGGTTTGTCGCNGCATGGGTTTCTTATCACTACAGCTACTACCTCTCTACAGAATGGCTTTCTACATTTCATTTCGATGAGCTCCTCAGCTTAGGAATTAGCTTCATCATTCTCTTTATATTGACTTTGATCATCTGCGGTTTGTTTGGCGGGGTAGTACAAAAAATTATTTTGTCTGCCGGCTTGAGTATGACGGATCGATTTTTAGGTTTAGTTTTTGGTCTAGCGCGTGGCGTATTGGTGGTAGTTATTCTCGCAACACTTGCTGCACTAACACCCATTCCACAAAGTATGGCCTGGAAAAATGCCATCACCAGACCAGCGATGGATATGGCAACCGGTTTAATTAAAGGTTGGCTGCCAGCCGACTGGGCTAAGCAATTGGGTGAAGCAATGCCCAAAGTTACACCTACCATTACTCCTAAATTAACAATAGGAATCTAGAGATATGTGCGGCGTCGTCGGAACTGTTTCCCACTCACCAGTAAATCAACTTCTCTATGACGCTTTGTTGCTCTTGCAACATCGCGGACAAGATGCAGCCGGTATGGCAACCATGAACGGTAATTCGTTCACCATGCATAAAGCAAATGGCTTAGTGCGTGACGTCTTTAGAACTCGCAATATGCGCAGCTTGGTCGGCAATGCTGGTATCGGTCAGGTTCGGTATCCAACAGCTGGATCAGCAAGCAGTGAAGAAGAGGCTCAGCCTTTTTATGTCAGCGCGCCTTATGGAATTGTTTTGGCACATAACGGTAATCTGACAAACGCACCAAGCTTGCGTGTAGAGATGGCTTACCGTGACCGCCGTCATATTAATACCAGCTCCGATACGGAAGTGTTATTAAACGTATTGGCTGATGAACTTCAAAAAGAAACCAATAGCGCCGCCTTAGATGAGGGCGCTATGTTTAATGCAGTTACTGGCGTAACGAGTCGGGTTAAAGGCTCTTATGCTGTCGTTTCTCTCATTGCTGGTTATGGTTTGCTAGCATTCCGCGACCCATTTGGTATTCGTCCTCTCTGTATCGGTCGTATTGATACTCCGCTAGGTCCTGAATGGATGGTGACATCTGAGTCAGTGGCGCTTGAGGGTTTGGGCTTTACCTTTGTACGTGATGTGAATCCAGGCGAAGCAATCTATATTGATTTAGACGGCAATTTCTATTCACGTCAGTGTGTAGCTAATGCTATTCTCACGCCTTGTATTTTCGAATATGTCTATATGGCGCGTCCAGACTCCACTATTGATGGCGTCACTGTTTATAACGTCCGCATGCGCATGGGTGACTACTTGGCAGAGAAGATTCGCAAAGAGACTAATGTAGATGAGATTGATGTGGTCATGCCGATACCGGACTCTAGTCGCCCGGCAGCCATGCAAGTGGCTAAAAAGCTAGGTGTTGATTACCGCGAAGGCTTCTTTAAGAACCGGTATATCGGTCGTACCTTTATCATGCCTGGACAAGAAGTGCGCAAGAAGTCGGTCCGTCAAAAGCTCAATGCAATGCGTATCGAGTTCAAAGATAAGACGGTGTTAATCGTGGATGACTCCATCGTACGGGGCACCACTTCATTTGAGATTGTGCAAATGGCTCGGGAATCTGGGGCGAAGAAAGTGATCTTTGCATCTGCGGCACCACCAGTGCGTTTCCCGAACGTGTATGGCATTGATATGCCTACCCGTAGTGAGTTAGTTGCTTATGGTCGTACCGATGAAGAAATCAACAAAATGATTGGCGCTGATCAATTGATCTACCAGAGCGTCGAAGACATGAAACAGGCAGTTCGAGATATCAATCCCAATATCCATCAATTTGAAGCCTCCTGCTTTGATGGTAATTACATCACTGGCGATATCACAGAATCCTATCTTGATGCCCTAGAAGCTGCTAGAAATACTTCGGAGGCAAAAGCGGATCGTCAGCGCGATTCTAGCGACTTTGCTCGCTCCCAGCTCCATCTGCATTTGGCTACTGAAGACTAAAAAGCGACAGGGATTCGTCTCTCAAGAGGCAAATCCCCAATTCGGTGTCAAAATAGCATATGACAAGTAAAACCACGCGTAAAAAACCAGATTTTTCTAAGCTGGCACTCGAGACCTTGCGGTCCGTGCCGGCACTCGTCGTACTGCTGAATACCAAGAGCATTCAGAGGCGATGTTTCTGACTTCAAGCTTCTGCTTTGATAGCGCTGAATTAGCGGCCGATGGTTTTGCGCATGCTGACCAAGGTTTTATTTATTCTCGGTTTACCAATCCTACTGTCAGCATGTTCCAAGATCGCTTGGCTGCCCTAGAGGGTGGTGAAGCATGTATCGCTACTGCCTCTGGAATGTCAGCGATTTTGACAATGGCGATGGCGCACTTGCAGGCTGGTGACCACGTGGTGTGCTCTCGTTCAGTATTTGGTGCAACGATTCAGTTGTTCACTAATATCTTGGGTCGCTTTGGAATTACTACTACCTATGTTGATTTGGCTGATACCAAGTCATGGCAGGCTGCTGTCCAAGCAAACACCAAACTCTTTTATTTAGAGACGCCATCGAATCCCTTAACTGAAATTGCGGATATCAGAGCCATCTCTAAGATTGCCAAGAAAGCCAAAGCCTTATTTGCAGTGGATAACTGCTTTTGCACACCAGCGCTCCAGAAACCATTAGCTCTTGGCGCTGATGTGGTCATTCATTCAGCGACCAAGTACTTAGATGGACAGGGCAGAATGGTAGGCGGTGCAATTGTGGGCAGCAAAGACTTCATCATGGGCAAAGTATTCCCATACGTTCGCACTGCTGGTCCAACATTGTCTGCATTTAATGCCTGGGTATTTTTGAAAGGTCTGGAGACTCTCGAGTTGCGCATGAAGCACAGAGTCAGAATGCACTCGCTTTAGCCCAGTGGCTCGAGAAGCAGCCTGGTGTTGAACGCGTTTACCATCCCGGTCTCACATCTCATCCTCAGCATGCATTGGCAAAACGCCAGCAAAAAGCAGGTGGGGCGATTGTGTCTTTCACACTGAAGGGCGGCAAGAGGTCAGCCTTCAAACTGATTAATCAAACGAAGCTTTGCTCAATTACTGCAAACTTGGGTGATACGCGCACGACCATTACNCATCCAGCGACAACAACTCACTGTCGTGTGGCTNCGGAAGTTAGAAAAGCTGCGGGCATTACTGATGGCTTGGTACGCATCGCAGTTGGTCTTGAGAACATCAACGATTTGAAGAGCGACCTCGTTGGTGGACTCAAAAAATAATCAAATTCATCAAAGTAGGCCCATGAGTTTTGCTGATGCAACCCANTTCTGGAATGAACGCTTTGATAAGGCNGAATTCATCTTTGGCAAAGAGCCCAATGAGTATCTTGTTGAACAAACCCAAAAATACTTAAAGCCGAAAGATAAAGTACTTTGTATTGCTGATGGCGAGGGACGCAACGGTGTTTGGCTAGCCAAGCAGGGTATACAAGTTATCGGCTTTGATGCATCTGATATTGCCCTTAGCAAAGCCAAGCAATTTGCTAAAGAGAATCANGTAGAAGTCNAATATTCTTTCTCAGATACNGACAGCTTTGACTGGCAAGAAAATACCTACGATGCAGTGATCGGAATTTTTATTCAGTTTGCAGATCCACACATGCGTGAGCGTATCTTTAAAAAAGTACATCAATCCCTCAAGCCAGAGGGTATTTTTATATTGCAAGGTTACACACCAAAGCAATTGGAGTACAAAACGGGTGGCCCCTCATTGATTGAACACCTCTACACCGAGGAACTGATTCGAGATCTTACAAAAGAATTTCAAATACTCGATTTGTGCTGCTATGAAAAAGAGCTCAATGAAGGTGCAAGACATGCAGGCATGTCTGCCTTGTTAGGCCTTGTTGCTAAGAAGTAAGTTATTTGTCATGAGGATGATGGAAGCATACGTGCATCACAGGGAAATACCGATTGCAACGCTTCTTCAATCCGTAACTCAGTAGTTTTCGCTATGCTCAACGAAGAACTCCTAGGCCCCACTTCTGTAAAAGGCGATTTTAAATAGTCAGTTTATCTTCACTGTTTGCAGAATAGGGAGCTTAGGCTCCCTATTTATTTTCGCCAAAAGAGAACTGAGTTGATTACCTCATGCGATATGCCAAACAAAGTCCCTTTTATATGATGTAGATCAAATTTCTGCTTTTTTGCTTCCCCATCAACTTGACTTACCGATGTATAGGGAATACTATATAAATAAATATATTATTTAAACCTTAAATGAGGCCTGTAAAGATGGATATGCAAGTAGAGCAGAGAAAGCCAGCGCCGTATATGAATCCGCTTTTAGCGGGAATTCTTCTGGGTATTGTTTTGTTGGCTACTTTTGTAATTACGGGTCATGGGTTGGGCGCAACAGGCTTCACTACTAGGCTAACTGCTTGGATGGGGATGTATGTTGCACCAGTTGCTACGAATGCAAATGACTACCTTGGCGGCATGGTTGAAGATGGCAAGCCATTAAGCGCATGGATCACGTGGCAAGTGATTGGGCTCGCTTTTGGTGCTCTTATTTCTGCTTATCTTGCTCATAGGATTCAATTCAAATTAGATGGCGCCAAGTTTTTGGGGGGCTCTAAGCGTCCCTGGACTGCATTAATAGGTGGAATTTTGGCAGGCTTTGGGGCTAGGGTTGCCGCTGGATGTACAAGTGGATTAGGTTTATCCGGAGCTGCTGTTCTGAGCTTGGCTGGATTTACCTTTCTGGGAACATTTTTTGCGGTGGGATTACTAGTCAGTCGCTTTTTGAAAGAGGAGAAATAAGATGGGAACAATTCTTTCAGGGATTTTAATAGGCGCTGCCTTTGGTTTTGTATTAGAGCGTGCTGGTTTTGGTAATCCCAACAAATTAACTGGCCAATTTCGTTTAACGGATTGGTCAGTATTTAAGGTGATGTTCACTGCCATTGTGTTTGCAGCTGTTGGCCTCATGGTTTTAGAAAAGTTAGGCCTGGTGGATGCAGGGAGTTTGTTTGTACCGCCTGCATTCTTGGGTGCTGCAGCCCTGGGTGGGGCACTTGTAGGTGCTGGCTTTGCTATTGGTGGCTATTGCCCAGGAACTTCAGTGGTGGGTCTGATGTCGGGACGTATTGATGCCGGAATTTTCCTGGTTGGCCTCCTACTAGGCACCATATTGTTTGCAGGTATTTATCCGAGTATTGAAGTACTTACTACCTTAGGTGAATTTGCAAAAGCAGACTCCCTGCCTGATGCCTTGAGTATTTCTGATCTGTACATCAATATTGGCATGGTCATTGCAGCAGTAGGCATCTTCGTATTAGGCTCTTGGATGGAGAAGAAATTCAAAGGCCCAGTTAACTCGCAGGTTTAATTTAAAAAGGAAATATATGACTAAGATATCTACAGTAGCTACATTAGCGCTTGCTTTGGCTGGTCTATCAGCAGCACCGCTTGCGCATTCCGCGGATGCCCCTAGTAATCCACCGAGTGCAGAACAAAAAAATCCATGTGGCCCTAAAAAAGAAGCAGCCAATCCATGCGGTCCTGCAAAGAAAAAAGCAGCGAACCCATGTGGTCCTTCAAACCCTTGCGGCCCCAAAAAGCGTAAAGCTGCAGAGTGATTTCGTCGATGCTCACCCAATCTAACCTCTGGTTAGCAGCTCAAGAGCTGGCAAACATTCAAATAAGGTACGCCGAATCTGGGCGCACTCTGAATGAGGCTGCTTTATGTGGCGCTAGTGAGTTTATTGAGTGGCAGCATTATCCGAATAATGATTTGGTCGATNAAACTAGTGGATATGAGTTTTATTACCATGCTCATTCGGCTGATGAAATGCCTAATGGAGAGCATGGACATTTCCATGTTATCAAGCGTGACGAAAAGAGTTTCCATCATCTGATCGGGATTTCATTAAACCAACAAGGCTTACCAGTTCGTCTGTTTACCACTAACCAGTGGGTAACTGGAGAAGATATGGCGCATGCAAAGCTAGCGATCGAGTCTCTAAAAGCCTTTCAAATGAATGTAAAAGGACGGATGGCTCCAATAAGTAAGTGGATAGGCGCCTTGATTCAACTATTTGCAGTAGAGATTGAAGCCTTGATTTTGGAAAGAGATCAAAAGATCGCGCAATTAGTGCTGAAGTTGGGTAACCGAAATCTTGCACTAAATTTAAAAGACCACCAGGTACTAACTCAGTGCAAGATTGATTTGATGGGACGCATTTCAGAGCATTTATTAGCGGTAAATTCATAGAGGAGTGGAAATGAAAAGAATTCAATGGGCTTTAGCCTTCGCACTAACCAGCTTAGTCAGTTTGGCGCAGGCGATCACATTGCCTGGTCCGGTAGTCAGTGCTGATTGGCTAGCTAATAATCTATCGGAAGTGCAGGTGATCGAGGTTAGAACGGATTTGGCTAGCTATCTCAGAAATCCAGAGTTTGATACCGATAAAAAAACAGGGAAGAAATTTTTAGTAGAAGTGGGTGGTCATATCACCAATTCCAGCTTATTGGACTTCAAGAAAGTGCGCGTTGAGCGCTTAGTGGATGGTAAAAAGATTAAGCTTCTGATTCCTGAAAAAGTGGACTTTGAGAANCTGGTTCAATCTTTGGGAATCAATTCAGATAAACCGATCGTATTAGTACCTATTGGTCAGGATATGTCTGATATTGATGAGGCATTAAGAACATACTGGTCATTCAAAGTGTATGGCGAAGATCGTGTAGCAGTATTGGATGGCGGCATTGCTGGGTGGTTGAGTGAAGGNCGTGAATATACGACCACTAANGCCCAAAAAGTTGCCGGTAATTGGTCTGCAAAAGCCTTTCGCCAAGAGTTGATTGCAAGCTCAGATGAGGTAGCGGCAGCATCTAAAGGTGGCAAGCAACAGCTATTGGATGCTCGTCAACCTGCACAATATCTGGGCCTTGCTAAGCGTCCAGATGTACAAACCTTTGGCCATATTGCAGGCTCTAAAGAGCTAGCTCCAGAGTTGTTGGCTAAGCCAATGAATGGCGCACTGTACTTTTGGCAGAAAAATACTTATGACGCATTAATGTCAGCCAATGGNTTAAATGTCAAAGGTCCAACGATTGCNTATTGCAATACTGGCCACTTGGCAGCGGGCGGCTGGTTTGTGATGTCTGAGTTGGTTGGCAATAAATCCACCAAGCTATATGACGGATCTTTATATCTTTGGACTCTTGAGGGTCGNCCATTAGTCGGTGTGCCATTAAATTAAGCAAGGTTCCTATGAATACTATTGATATCAACATTAACCTAAAAAAGATGCAGGCATCAGCCGATGACGCTTGCCGCTTAATGAAGGTGCTCTCAAACAGAGATCGCATGATGTTGTTATGTCAAATTGGCCAGGGTGAAAAATGCGTTGGTGAACTTGAGGACTGTCTTGATATTCATCAGCCAACACTTTCGCAGCAGTTAACAGTATTGCGCAATGAAGAGTTAGTAGAGACTAGAAGAGAGGGTAAACAAATTTATTACTCTCTAACTAGCAATGTAGCTGTAGCTGTAATGGATGTGTTGTATCAAAATTATTGTAGTAAATAACTAAAAGGGGTCTTAATATGAAATGCAATGTTGGTAATGTTGATCGTATGTTACGTATGGTAGTTGGCTTAATCTTGATTGGTTTGGCTGTTACCGGAACTNTAGGTGCTTGGGGATGGATTGGCNTTGTTCCGCTNGCAACAGGTTTATTTAGATTCTGTCCTGCTTACCCTTTATTGGGCATTAACACTGCTGGNNGTGATTCTTGTGGCGGCGGCGGTTGCTGCAAATAAAGCGGATATCGGAGATTAATAATGCCTAAAGAATATAAGCANATTACAAAAGACATCTCTGCATCCTTGGCGCATCTTAAAGCAGAAGCCCCAGATCTCATGAAGGGGTTTGGGGATTTGGCTGCAGCTGCCACCAAGGATGGTGTGCTTGATAAAAAGACGAAAGAGTTAATTGCTCTTGCTCTTGGTGTTGCAGCTAGATGTGATGGATGCTTGGGATTTCATACACAAGCCTTGGTTAAGCTCAAGGCTACTAAACAAGAGGTGATTGAATGCCTCGGTATGGCAGTCTATATGGGTGGTGGTCCATCCCTGATGTACGCAGCGGATGCATTAAGTGCTTTTGAGCAGGCCCAAGCATAAAAGTATTGAATACAAGTGCACAGCTATCATGTTGCGCACTATCAGTTTTCTAGTTTGAGCATTAGTTTTTTCGGGTATTGATATTTCTTTGCTACAAAGAAGAATCATNGGTAGCGCAATAACTGTGACCATTGTTTCTTTTGGAGTGCCAAAGCAATAAGTACCTAGAAATTGAAATGCATACGCAGAGATATAAATACAGGTATACCAATATCGTAGGCCATGCTGCGAATGCGTGGTTGCTAGCGTATATTTTCTAGCAAGTTGATCTGCTTCAATATCGGGGATTTGATTTACTAGAAGAATATTGGATACCATTAGTCCATAGGCCAAGCCAATAGGTATAGATTCATAAGCAATAGAATTTGCTTGAAGACTGGCAAATCCAATTACAAGCAATGACCAAGCAATTGCGATTGCCGCTTCCCCTAAAACCCCTCTAGACATCAGCTCAAGTGGTGGTGCTGAGTAGGACCAAGCAATTGCTACTCCAATTAGTCCGATGGGAATTAATTGCCAAGTGGTCTGCGAGCAGATATATATTCCGATTGCAGCGCTTACAACAATTAGTGTTAAACCCAGACCATATATCTGAGATGGTGTCAGTATCCGGTTTTGGATATAACGACTCCCACCTGTGAATGGTGTAATTCGNCTATGGTTATTTTGATCNCTGCCATTNAGGTGATCNAAATAGTCATTTAGAAGATTCGCTGCCGCATGCACTGATAAAGCAAGACCTATAGCGAGAAAGTTGATTGCCCAGGAGCCTTTAATATGGCTAGGCAAAACAAGACCAAGTAAGCAGCCTAATAAGGTGATTGATAAAAATGCTGGCCTAGCAGCCAGGAAAAGATTTGATGCCTTACTCATGCTTCGCAGGGCGTAGTACTTCAATGATCAATAAAACGTCTAGGGTCATTAATGGGTCTCAGTGGCATGATGTGAATTTGATTGCCATCCATTTCAACATGCATGAGACTGCCAACTTCCATATTCAGTCTTTTGATCTCTGATGCTGAAGCAACCCATTCAATCTTGTGGGGACTATTTTCTACTTGAAATTGAACAACAGCAATTTGACCTAGGCTACTAATTTCTGCTGCAGTAGCTGGTACGGTGAGCTCAGAAGATGATTGATGAATGCTTAATCCGGCTTGCGGTATCACCCAAGCAACCTGGGCATTAGGCGGTATCTTTCCTTTGTCAGCAACATTAAAGGTTTTTTGGCAGCCATCCCAAGTGAGATTGCCTGCGTTAAATACGCCATGAAACATATTGCTAATGCCCACTAGCTCAGCCACGCGCGAATTTCTGGGTTTTTGAAAGAGTACTTGGGGCTCAGCAGTTTGTAAACTAATCCCGTTATCAATCACGGTAATTCGATCTGCAAGTAAGTCGGCTTCTCTTAAGTCATGCGTCACCAACAGAATAGGGATGTTTAAATCTTTACGCAAGTCGGCAAGAGTTTTATAAAGACTCTGACGGGTGGGTGCATCAACGGCGGAGAATGGCTCATCTAACAATAGTATTTTTGGCTGCCTTGCTAATGCCCTTGCAAGAGCTACGCGTTGTTGTTGTCCACCAGAGAGTTGATGTGGCATTCGGTTAGCAAGGTCGGCGATTCCCATACGCTTAAGCCAATCTTGGGCAATAGCCTTACGCTGATCAATTGGAAATGCCGAGTTTTGTAGTGGAATGGCTACATTCTCAATGGCTGAAAGATGGGGAAAGAGAGCGTATTGTTGAAATAGGAATCCGCAAGAACGTTTTGCCGGGGAAAGATTCTGTTTAATTCCGGCAACATCCTCTGCTTCAAACCAAACTTCACCATCACACTCGATCTTCCCTGTATTCGCTTGGCTGAGTCCTGCAATGGTTCGCAAGGTACTAGTCTTACCACTTCCCGATGGACCTACAAGCGCATGTAATTGACCTGCCGCACACTCCAAGCTAATTTGCAATGGATTCGGTAAGGCTTGGCTGATTTTGAGCTTAAGCATTAGCCTTTACCTCCACGCTGTTGTGAGGAGGTTCTTCCAAATACACCATAGGAGAGCGCAATTGCTATTAGAGAGATTCCTAACAGCAGTAACGCAAGCGCCCCAGCACCAGAAGTATCAAAACTTTGTACCTTGTCGTAAATAGCAATCGAAACGGTTTTGGTTTCACCGGGAATGGCTCCGCCAACCATCAGGACAACGCCAAATTCCCCTAAGGTATGAGCAAAAGTAAGGACGGCAGCGCTGGTNATACCTTTCCACGCCAAAGGTAGCTCAATTAAGCNAAAGATTTGCCAATTAGTGAGTCCGCTGACTTGAGCTGCTTCTCGAATATCCGGATTAATCGACTCAAAAGCACGCTGAATTGGCTGAATAGCAAAGGGGAGATTGACGATGAGGGAGGCAATGAGGATTCCAGTGAAGGAAAAGACGAGCGGAATGCCAAAAAAGCTCTTGCCACCCAGGCCAACCAAAAGGTAATACCCCAAGACTGTCGGTGGCAAAACGAGGGGTAAAGCCAGGGCTGCCTCAACCCAGGGCTTGCTTCGATTTAGTCGTAGCAAGGCATGGGCAACCCAAACTCCAAAAGGGATGATCAGGGCTAAAGTCCATAAGGCCAGCTTTAGCGAAAGAAGGATTGCATCCATGTCCATGATTTCATTGTATCTTCTGGTGTCCTCAGGGTATTTCTCTATATAAATTTTCTTTTGATCTAGGTCAAATATGCGTTTATACGCATATATNCATATANATAGCCGCATGAAATCCAAAGTTCAAAAAGCAACGCAGAATTTATCTCCCAAACAGATGGAGAAGGTATTTTCTAAAGTAGCAGCCTATTTCAATGTTTTGTCTGAACCAGCGCGTTTGCGGATCATGTACGCAGTGTGCACTGGAGAAAAATCCGTTTCTGAAGTTGTAGAGATGTGTGGCACCAGTCAAGCGAACGTCTCTAGGCATCTGCTGGCATTGCATAAAGCGGGCATTTTGCTGAGGCGCAAAGAAGGTGTAACGGTTTATTACTCGATTGCGGATAACGCAACCGTAGAGATGTGTCAGATAGTCTGCGCAAAGATTGCTGAAGATATTCATTAAGTATTTGTAGTAATTCACTTTTTAAGTAGAGGTCAAATGACTAAGAAGCAAATTGAATTAAGTGCGCAGGATATTACTGCGGTAGAGAAGCCTGCTAATCGGGCTCGCCTGGTTAAAGCCCCAGAGCACTTTATTTCTCAAGACTTAATTACTGACATTAATTCCAATGGACTTGATGAAACTCGTCGCGGCTTTTTGCGTAAAGGATTCTTCTCCGCTTTAGGTGGCGCCGCCGCAGGTTTGTCTGCGCCAATGGCATTTGCTGCAGGTGATGGCGACCCAGCCATTTTAGAAAAGCAGGTTTGGCAAACCACATTGGGAAAGAATGTGGCCACTATGCCTTATGGAACTCCTTCCATCTATGAGGCTAACTTAATTCGTCGAGAGTCTCCTGGGTTGACTAGGGTTTCAGCTGCATCCGTAGCATTCACACCATTGCAGGGTCTATTCGGCATCATTACTCCTAATGGCTTGCATTTTGAAAGGCAACATCAGGGTTGGTACAACATAGATCCAGAGATGCATCGATTGATGGTCAATGGCTTGGTAAAGCATAACCGGGTGTTTACGATGAACGATCTCATGCGTCTGCCATCAGTATCCCGTATTTACTTTATTGAGTGCGGTGCGAATACCGGCTTGGAATGGGGTAACGTCGCTGTTCCAACAGTGCAGTACACCCATGGCATGTTGTCTTGCTGTGAATTTACTGGTGTACCACTGAAGGTATTACTTGATGAGTGCGGTGCAGATTTGAAAAAAGGCAAGTTCATGCTTGCTGAAGGTGGAGATGGTTCAGGTATGACACGAACCGTAAATTTGGATGACGTATTAAATGATGCCATTGTTGCCTGGGGTATGAATGGCGAAATGTTGCGACCAGAAAACGGTTTTCCGCTTCGCTTAGTGGTGCCAGGGGTTCAGGGAGTGAGCTGGGTGAAGTGGCTACGTCGCTTGGAAGTAGGTGACATGCCCTATGCCACTAAAGATGAAGCAGTTCATTACAACGATTTAATGCCGGATGGACTCGCACGGCAATACACCTCTATTCAAGAATGTAAGTCTGTCATTACAACGCCATCTGGAGGTCAGCAACTTCTCGATAAAGGCTTTTACAACGTCAGTGGGATGGCATGGTCTGGCCGTGGCAAGATTAAGCGCGTGGATGTTTCGTTTGATGGCGGAAACAATTGGCGCACTGCACGCCTAGAGACTCCAGTTCTTACTAAATCCATTACTCGTTTCAATATTGACTGGGTATGGGATGGCTCACCTTCGATATTGCAATCGAGAGCAGTAGATGACACTGGCTATGTGCAGCCCACAATCAAAATGTTGCGCGATGTGCGTGGTACTCGCTCTATTTATCACAACAATGCAATCCAATCTTGGAAAGTTGCTCAAATGGGGAGGTTAGCAATGTACAAGTTGGTTAAGTTTGCTACTTCCATAGCATTGCTGATAGCAGTTTTTGCAACTGTTACTGCCAATGCACAAAACGCCAGCAATCGATTTCCTGGTATTGGTAGAGATGCCACTCCTGCCGAGGTTGAGGCATGGGATATTGATGTTCGCCCCGATTTAAAGGGCTTCCAAAAGGATCTGGCTCAACCCAAGTAGGTCAGCAAGTTTGGGAGACCAAATGTGCTGTTTGCCATGGCACCTTCGGTGAATCAAATGAGATTTTTACTCCGATCATCGGCGGCACCACTGTAGATGACATTAAAACAGGAAGGGTTGCCTCTCTTACGGATAGGAAGCAGCCGCAGAGATCAACCATCATGAAGGTAGCAACGGTTTCTTCACTATGGGATTACATCTATCGTGCCATGCCTTGGAATGCGCCAAGGTCATTATCGGTTGATGACACCTATGCGGTAGTTGCGTATTTACTCAGCATGGCAGAGATAGTGCCAGACGATTATGTTCTCAGTAATACCAATATTGCGGAAGTACAAAAAAGAATGCCAAACCGAAATGGCATGACTCTAAAGCATGGATTATGGAATTCAAAGGGTAAGCCTGATGTGAATGGCAGTACCTGTATGACCAACTGCGTGGCATTTGTACAGATTGGATCAGAGCTTCCCGATTACGCCAGAAATGCCCATGGCAACATTGCAGAACAAAATCGCCAATATGGACCTTTCCGTGGTTCTGATTCCACAAAACCGCCTCTGGCTAAATTGCCAGGCGCTTCAGGCGAGGGATTGGCGCACGCCTCGGAAACCCATTCTGCTGCAAAGGGTCCCGCAGCCATGTTTAAAAATGAGAATTGTTCGGCATGTCATGCGATGAGTACTAAATTGGTGGGGCCATCTATCGCGGATATCTCTGCTAAGTACCAAGGTCAGAGTGGGGCCGTAGAGAAATTAATGNCTAAGGTAAAGAATGGTGGGTCTGGGGTTTGGGGCCCCATTCCAATGCCTCCACAAAGTCAATTATCCGAAGAAGATCGCAAGGTATTAGTGGTTTGGGTTCTCTCAGGAGGTAAATAAGGGGCGCATAAGTAATTACCAGTAGGTTTTATTGGAAAGCAGATAATATATTCACAGTAAAAGATTATTAAAGGAGTTTTTATGAATCAGCAGCGACGCAGTTTATTGAAATATTCAGCCGTATTCGGCTTGATGGCTTCTGCGGGTCTTATNAGCATAGCCCAAGCACAGGAGTGGAATAAAGCCGCTTTCGAAGGTAAGAGTCTTGACGACGTATTCAAAATCTTGGGCGCTGGTAGCCCAGACAAATCAGCCGCCGTTACATTGAACGCCCCTGATATTGCAGAAAATGGTGCGGTAGTTCCTGTTGGAATTACAACCACGCTGAAAGCAGAACAGATGGCAATCTTGGTTGAGAAAAACCCAAGTGCCTTNGCTGCTCAATTCTTTATCCCCGCTGGCACAGAACCATTTGTGACTACCCGTATCAAGATGGGTCAAACCTCTAACGTATACGCCTTGGTAAAAGCCGATGGCAAGTGGAGCATGGCGGTTAAAGAAGTCAAAGTGACTTTAGGTGGTTGCGGCGGTTAATCGCTTCAAGCTGAATAAATACCAATAACGAATTAATAGATTACAAGAGGAAAATATGGCTGATCCAATGCGCGTTAGAGCTGCTGAGAACGGTGGAATTGTGGATGTAAAAATTTTGATGAAACACGATATGGAATCTGGTCAGCGCAAAGATGCTGCTGGCAAAGTGATTCCTGCATGGTTCATCAGCANNATTAATGTCAAAGCCAATGGCAAAGATGTATTGAATGGTCAATTTGGTCCAGCAATTTCTAAGGATCCATTCTTGAACTTCAAGTACAAAGGTGCCAAGGGTGACAAGATTGTTGTGAGTTGGGTAGATAGCAAGGGTGACAAGCGCAGCGATGAAGCAACTGCTTCTTAATGCCAATCATCTTCACCGCCTCAATGGTTCTGAAAGGGTAACAAATGCAGCGTAAATACACCTTGGGCTTAGCCTCAGGATTAATGGCAACCCTGTTGTCAATTTCGNCTTCGTCTTATGCTCAAAGTGCTACTGACGATATTGCAAAGTATCGCGAGATGATTGCAGACGGAAATCCTTCAGAACTATATGAGGCTGCTGGTGAAGAGCTGTGGAAGAAACCCGCTGGCCCTAAGAACGCTACGTTAGAGAAGTGTGATTTAGGTTTGGGACCAGGTGTTGTGAAAGGTGCAGCAGCACAGTTGCCACGCTACTTTAAAGATACCAATAAGGTTCAAGACCTTGAGTCNCGTTTAATGACTTGTATGCAAAATCTCCAAGGTCGTGATCCACAAGAAATGGTCGATGCACCGTTTCAAAAGGGTCCCAAAAAAGATATGGAGGCCATTGTGGCTTACGTAGTCACCTTATCTAAGGGTGACAAGATTCAGGTGAGCACCAATCATCCTAAAGAAAAAGAAATGTATGCCCTTGGTAAGCGCGCATTCTTTTTCCAGGGNGGNCCAATGGATTTCTCCTGCGCCTCTTGCCATGGAGAAGATGGTAAGCGGATCCGCTTACAAGACTTGCCAAATATCACCACTCAAAAGGGTGCAGCTTTGGGTTGGGGTTATTGGCCAGCTTATCGTGTTTCTAGTGGACAGTTCTGGACAATGCAGCAGCGTTTAAATGACTGCTTTCGTCAGCAACGTTTCCCATTCCCGATTTATGGCTCTGATCTGACTGTGGCTTTGTCTATGTATATGGCAAAGAATGCCAATGGTGGCACAGTTGAAACCCCTGGTTTGAAGCGTTAATGGATAAGAGACAGAGAATATGAACATGAAGAACATGAAACCCCTCTTAGCCCTCAGTATTTTTGTGGTGGCCGCGTTCGTAATGCAGGGTTCTGCAAGCGCACAGCAAGCGAACGACCCTAAGTTCAATAAGATGATGAAGGATGGCTTTAGAGCTGATGGTATTGCTGGTTTGGATCGCATTGATCAAGATGCAACCCAAAAGTTCTGCTCCGACCCCGTTTTTGCTAGTAGCAAGCAGGGTGAGAAGATGCGTGGGCAGATCCAAAAAATGAATATGGATTTCATCAAGCAGCCTTCTGATGGTAAATACATCGGGGATTGGAAGAAGGGCGAGGCGATTGCACAAAGTGGTCGTGGCGCCACTTGGACTGATAAAGCCGACACCCCAATTGGTGGTGGTTGCTACAACTGTCACCAAATCGATCAGAAAGAAATTTCTTATGGAACCATTGGTCCATCCTTAACCGGCTATGGCAAATTACGTGGCTATTCTCAGGAAGTAGTCACCTATACCTGGAACCGTATTAATAACTCCAAGGCATATAACGCTTGTAGCAATATGCCTAGGTTTGCCCACTTCAAGCTGTTGAATGAACAGCAGATTCAGGATGTCATGGCTTTACTCCTTGATCCTGCCTCTCCGGTAAATCAATAAGTAAAGATACAAAATATAAAGAACAGGCCGACAGGCCTGTTTTCACAAAGGGAATGTTATGTCTTTAAGTCGTCGTGATTTTTTGCAAGCCTTGGCTATTGCATCGGCAGGTGGAATGAGTTTGCAATCCAACTTTGTGAATGCGCAAAGCACAGCACAACAGTTTTATGATTTACCAAAGTTCGGAAATGTGCACTTCTTGCATTACACAGACTGTCATGCACAACTATTACCAATTTATTTCCGTGAGCCTAATGTCAATATCGGTATTGGCACGCAAGAGGGCAAAACCCCGCACTTAGTTGGCGAATATTTCTTAAAAGCCAATGGTATTTCTGCGGGTACTCGTGATGCGCATGCATTTACCTATTTGGATTATGTCGCTGCTGCGCAAAACTACGGCAAGATGGGTGGCTTTGCACACATGGCTACCTTGATCAAGCAAATGAAAGCCACTCGCCCTGGGGCATTATTGCTTGACGGTGGTGATACTTGGCAGGGATCTGGAACAGCGCTCTGGACCAATGGTCAAGATATGGTGGATGCTGCTCTTGCTTTGGGTGTAGACGTGATGACACCGCATTGGGAGATGACTCTGGGCGAGAAGCGCGTCATGGAAATTGTCAATGGGGATTTCAAGGGCAAGGTTTCTTTCATTGCCCAAAATATTAAGACGGCTGACTTTGGCGANATGGTNTTTAACCCCTATGTCATGAAAGTTCAGAACGGCGTGCAAGTGGCCATCATTGGTCAAGCCTTCCCCTATACACCGATTGCAAATCCCCGTTACTTCACCCCAGATTGGACCTTTGGTATTCAGGAAGAGAATATGCAAAAGACCATTGATGAGGTGAGGTCAAAAGGAGCAAAGGTAGTTGTTCTCTTATCTCATAACGGCATGGATGTGGATTTGAAGATGGCATCACGCGTGCGTGGTTTAGATGCCATCTTGGGTGGTCATACTCATGATGGTGTTCCTATCCCAGTCAAGGTAAAGAATGCNGGCGGGGTAACGTTAGTAACCAATGCTGGATCTAACAGTAAGTTCTTGGGTGTATTGGATTTTGATGTGAAAGGCGGCAAACCGGTTGATTTCCGCTACAAGCTCTTCCCAATCTTCTCCAATATGATTCCTGCCGATCCAACGATGAGTAAATTGATTACGAAGATCAGAGCGCCTTACGAGACGAAGTTAAACGAGAAGCTAGCCACGACTGAAGGGCTTTTGTATCGCCGTGGTAATTTCAATGGTAGTTTCGATCAACTCATTCTGGATGGCCTCATGTCGCAGAAGAATGCGGAGATCGCTTTCTCACCAGGCTTCCGTTGGGGCACGAGTCTTTTGCCAGGACAAGCNATTACCCGTGAGAACCTCTTAGATCAAACGGCGATTACCTATCCGTACACCACAGTCACCAACATGACTGGTGAGACGATTAAAACCATCCTAGAAGATGTGGCAGACAATCTATTCAACCCTGACCCGTATTACCAACAAGGCGGNGATATGGTGCGCGTAGGTGGCATGCAGTACACCATTGACCCAGTGCAAACTGCGGGTAAACGGATTACGGATATGCGTTTAAATGGCAAAGCAATTGAAGCAAATAAGACTTATAAGGTCGCTGGCTGGGCACCAGTCAGTGAAGAGGCTAGGAATACCGGTGGTGAACCGATTTGGGATGTGATCGAGAGACACTTAAAAGACGTTAAGGTTGTGAAGGCTGTGAAACTGAATGAGCCAATCATCAAGGGCGTCAGCAATAATCCAGGCATGGCACCTATTTAATCTTCATGAAAGTCGTCACAATGAATAAACTGATCCACCTTATTTTTACCGCAATGCTAGTGTTTGGCCTGGGGTCGATTGCCAATGCCCAATCGTCAGGTTCAACTAAAGTGGTCTACCACATTGATGATGCTGAAAGCCAAGGCTTAAAAGGATTACGTAACATTCGTAATCACTTAGATACATCTCCAGAGACAACGATTATTGTCGTGACCCATGCCAATGGAGTAGATCTCCTGATGGAAGGCGCTAAGGACAAAAAGAATAATGTGGAATATGCACCGTTGGTAGGAGCTCTTAAGTCCCGCGGTGTGAAGTTTGAAGTTTGTGAGATTACTTTAAAAAATCGTAATCTCAAGAAAGACCAGTTCACTATGGATGCGGATTTCACACCATCCGGGGTAGTGCGTGTTGCTGACCTGCAATATAAAGACGGTTTTGCCTACATCAAGCCTTAACCCTGATTCAAATGTCCAGCAAATTGCTTAGTCCTTCTATGCGGCAATTGATAGGGATCCTGATGGGATCCTTTATCTTTTTTAGTGTTGCTTATGGGCAGAATGCTAAATCTGTCGACACCATTCAATTAAATCCAGTTCAGGTTGCCCCCCATACGTATTTTGTTCAAGGCTTTCCAGAAATGGGAAGTAGCGCTAATCAAAACTTCATCTCCAATGCAGGCTTTGTTGTCACTCCCAGTGGAGTAGTGGTTGTAGATGCNTTGGGATCACCCATCCTGGCAAAAAAACTCATTGCTGAGATNAAGAAAATCACCAACCAAAAAGTTGTAGCGCTCATTGTGAGCCACTACCATGCCGATCACGTTTATGGCTTGCAAGAATTCAAAAAGATAGGTGCGAAGATTTATGCGCAAGGAGAAGGCAGAAACTACCTTTCTTCAGAAACGGCAAAGCAACGCTTAATTGCCTCAAGAATCGATTTTGCTCCGTGGGTAAACGTCGATACAAAGCTAATTTCTGCTGATGTTTGGATTGATCAAAAATCCAAGCTGTCCGTTGGTGGGGTAGATTTCTTCATTAGTCGAGTAGGGCCNGCACACGCGCCTGAAGATTTAATGGTTTATGTGCCGTCAGANAAAGTACTCTTTGCTGGTGATTTGGTATTNAGAGGGCGGATACCATTTGTAGGCAATGCCGATAGCAAGGGNTGGTTAATCGCTTTGNATGAGATTGAAAAACTCAATCCCAATATTGTCATTCCGGGTCATGGTAATTATTCAGTGAAGCCTACTGAAGATATTGTCTTTACCAGAAATTACCTCAAATATCTGCGGGAGTCGATGTCTGCAGCAGCCATCAATATGGACCCATTTGAAGATGCCTACAAACAAGCGGATTGGTCGGAATATGAAGGAATGCCACTATTTAGAGCGGCTAATCGGATGAATGCCTATAACGTCTACCTGTCGATCCAGGCCGAGTAGGGCAATTTTGGCCATTGGGCCTTAAAATAGAGAATTAATGCTAAATCCTTGATTTGTAATGAAAATGATTTTTATTCGATTCATCTCTGCCACTGCCTTGAGTGCCCTGATCAGCGCTCCAGCTTTTGCTGCGCCGGATTTGGCTAACGGCAAAACGATTGATCAGCAGAAATGTTATGCCTGTCATGCCAAGAAAACGGGTTTTGGGAATGGCGACATGATTTACACGCGTAGTGATAGCAAAGTGAAATCAATCGCCAACCTAAAGAAGATGGTTGGTATCTGTAATACCGAACTTCGCTTAGATCTATTTCCAGAAGATGAAGCAGATGTGGTTGCTTATCTCAATCAACAGTTTTATAAATTCAAACCTTAATTTTTTAAATACAGTCGCTATGGATGTTGTTGATATCGCTTCATTAAGTAAGTCAGTCCTCTGGGCTACGTTTGCCATTACCTTTTTGCTTGGCGCAGTCATGCAGAAAACCGGTTTTTGTAGCATGGGTGCCGTTTCTGACGCATTTATTATGTCTAGCTGGGACCGCTTGAAGCAATGGTTCTTGGCGATTGGCATTGCTATTGTTGGATTTACCCTGATGTCTTATCTCGGGTTCATCGATCCTTTAAAAAGCTTTTATACCGGCAATAAGTTTTTGTGGCTCTCTACCATTGTTGGTAGCGTGTTGTTTGGCTTTGGTATGGTTTTATCTTCTGGATGTGGCAGTAAAACCTTGGTGCGNATCGGTGGTGGTAACTTAAAGTCCATCATTGTGTTTATGGTCTTAGGCCTAGCTGCCTATATGACGATGCGTGGTTTCTTGGGTGTTATTCGTATCAATACGCTAGATACCTTCTTTATCGCTTTCAATACTCCACAAGATTTGCCTAGTCTTCTTAGTGGTCCATTAGGTATGGCCCGCGCCAATTTGCATCTGGTCTTAGGCTTNATCATTGGTTTTGCATTTATTGCTTACGCCTTAGCTAGTAAAGCATTTTGGACTGCAGAGAACCTGATCGCTGGTATTGCGGTTGGATTGGCTATCTGTGCCGTCTGGTGGGTGTCGGGCAACCTGGGTTATGTAGCAGAAGATCCTAATACCTTGGAAGAAGTATTTTTAGTGACTAATTCTGGTCGCATGGAGAGCCTCTCTTTTGTAGCACCCTATGCATACTCACTAGATTGGCTCATGATGTATAGCGATACATCCAAAGTGCTTACAGTAGGGGTTGTTGCTGTACTCGGAATGATCTTGGGATCGGCCCTNGTTTCAGTGGTAACAAAAACGTTTCGCTGGGAATCTTTCCGGGATACTGAAGACACGGTAAATCACCTCATTGGTGCTGCCCTAATGGGCTTTGGTGGTGTCACGGCATTGGGCTGTACAGTAGGGCAGGGCTTAAGCGGTATTTCTACTTTAGCTCTTGGATCATTATTGGCCTTGCCTGGATTTATTTTTGGCGCCTATTTAGGTCTGCGCTATTTGCAATTCCGTCTTGCCCCGAATCCTTGCAGTTAATCATCAATAGATTGGATATCAAGTAATGCAAATTGACTGGTTCTCTTTTACCCCAGTACCTTCACTGCTTGGCGGAATGATTTTGGGAGTTGCAGCAGCACTTTATGTATTCCTTCATGGCCGCATATTGGGGATTAGTGGAATTGTTTCTGGCTTATTACATCCTCAGGCCGGGGANTCNGCATGGCGTCTAAGCTTGGTGTTAGGTCTTTTGTCGGCACCATTTCTGGCACTTTTGTTTTTTGGTATTTACCCTGTGATCGAAATCGACTCTGATTGGTTAGCAATCGGGATTGCTGGACTACTCGTGGGCTTTGGTGCGCAATACGGCTCTGGTTGCACGAGCGGTCACGGCATTTGTGGTTTATCACGACTCTCTCCTAGGTCACTAGTGGCTACCCTCGCTTTTATGTGCGCTGGTTTCATCACTGTCTTTGTGCTGCGACACGTCATTGGAGGCTAAGATGAAAAAACATTTTAGCCTCTTTAGTCAGTACGCAATTGGCGTCCTCTTTGGCTGGGGACTCATTATTTCTGGCATGAGTAATCCCCAAAAGATTTTAGGATTCTTGGATTTAACGGGCCTTTGGGATCCATCTTTAATGTTTGTCATGCTAGGTGCAGTGCTTGTTGGCCTTGGCGGTTTTTATGTGGTTAGCAAAAGATCTGAGGCTTTTTTTGGTGGCGCCCTCCATATTCCAACTAGACGAGATATTACTAAGCCCTTGATTATTGGTAGCCTGATATTTGGAGCTGGGTGGGGTATTGCGGGTTTTTGTCCTGGTCCAGTGCTTGTGGCGCTTGGTGCAGGTCATCTCAAGGCCTTAGTATTTGTCATTGCTATGCTGGCTGGCATGGAGATCTGTGAGCGCTTCTTTTCTGCCCATAAAAACAGGCCAACTCAGGTTTAAGTGAGCCTGCTTTAGAATCAACCCTATCGCATATTTATTTCATGTAGAGGGTTTCATGAGTCTTCCTATTACTTGCCATACCACCCAGTTCGGTACTCTTGGTCAGATCGATCATAGCCATTTGGCAGAAATTGCCAAGCAAGGCTATAAAAGCGTCATTAATAATCGCCCCGATGGCGAAGGCGGACCCGATCAACCTAGTAATGCATCTATTCAGGCGGAAGCAGAAAAACTGGGTCTCAATTACGTTTATCTACCAGTAATTCCTGGCGCCTTCACACCAGCACAGGTTCAAGAAATGGCGCGCCTCTTAAAAACGATGCCTGGACCTATCTTGGCATTCTGCCGTTCTGGGGCCCGCTCAACCAATTTATATCAACTTGCATTGCAGGTTGGTTAACTCTATTTAGTCAGATGCGTATCGCCATCCCAGAAGAGCTCAAGCTCGTTCATGAAATGATCATGCCGATTCGATGGGGTGATATGGATGCCTATGGGCATGTGAATAACACAGTCTACTTTCGGTATATGGAGCAGGCACGGGTTGATTGGATTGGTTCGCTGGGATATCAGGTTGCTCCAGAGGGTGAGTCAGTGATCATGATCAATGCCTTTTGTAATTTCTTTAAGCAACTCACTTATCCAGGCGACATTATTCTTAAAACCTTTGTTGGGACTATTGGCAGAACCAGCATGGATGTATTCCACACCATGACACTAGAGACCGAGCCAGATGTCTTAGCTGCTGAAGGTGGTACCACTCTAGTATGGGTGGATATCAACACAAATCAGTCTATGCCTTGGCCTGAGGATATATTACAAAAGGTGCGCGCGTAAACGGTATGCAGCCCAGCAATCCGCACATCTTAAAACTGGATCAATTTCTTTCTAAATTAGATGGGTTTGACCTTGTCATTGATGTGAGATCACCAGCGGAATTTGCCTTAGATCATATTCCTGACGCCGTTAATTTTCCCGTTTTGAGTAATGATGAGCGGGTCGAGATAGGAACTTTGTACAAACAGGTTTCTCCCTTTGCCGCCAAAAAACTCGGCGCAGCATTAGTCTCTCGCAATATTGCCAATCACCTTGAACATCATTTGCTCGAGATGCCGCGTGAATGGCGCCCATTGATTTATTGTTGGCGTGGTGGTGAGCGTAGTGGGGCATTTACCCACATTCTCAATCGCATCGGTTGGAAGGCCATGCAATTAGAAGGGGGCTATCAAGGCTTTCGGCGCACTGTGATTGATGGCTTGGAGCAAGAGGCGAATGATTTCTCATTCCAGGTAATCTGCGGCATGACGGGAAGTGGCAAAACTAGAGTGTTGCAAGAGATTGGTGAGTTAGGGGCTCAGATACTGGATCTAGAGGGCTTAGCAGTGCATCGTGGCTCTGTTCTAGGGAATGAGCCCAATATTGATCAGCCATCCCAAAAGGGATTTGAAACTGCCTTGTGGAATGCCTTACGCAAACTGGACCCCTCCAAGCCTGTCTTTGTAGAGTCTGAGAGTAAAAAGGTCGGAGGGCTACATGTGCCTGATACCTTGATGGAAAAAATCCGCAATGGATCCTGTGTTGAGTTGAGATCAAGCACGGCAACACGGGTGTCTTGGTTAATTCGCGAGTACCACCATTTCTTAACAGACACCGATAGTTTCAAGGGCAAGCTCGCCTTATTGACTACCCATTATGGAAAAGTCCAAATGAGTAAATGGAATGAAGCGATTGATGCAGGCAACTTTCCAGAGTTAGTTGAAGAGCTGTTAGTGAAGCACTATGACCCATCCTATCAATCGTCAATCGTGCGAAATTTCCCCCAATACAAACTTGAGAATTTTGTACAACTAGAAAGCGATAGTGATCAAGCCTTTACCAAAGCAGCTAAGGGCATTGTGGCCAAGCTAAAGACTAGCTAAACGCCTGTATACCTGTCTGCGCGCGACCTAGAATCAGTGCATGTATATCGTGCGTGCCTTCATAGGTATTGACTACTTCTAAGTTCAGCAAGTGACGTATTACGCCGTATTCATCAGAGATCCCGTTACCGCCGTGCATATCTCGCGCCATCCGTGCGATATCTAAAGACTTGCCGCAGGAGTTGCGTTTCATGATGGAGGTAATTTCTGGGGCAGCAATACCTTCATCCTTCATGCGCCCTAAGCGCAAGCAACCTTGCAAGCCAAGAGCGATTTCAGTTTGCATGTCTGCTAATTTTTTCTGAATTAATTGATTGGCAGCCAAAGGTTTATCAAACTGCTTGCGATCCATTGTGTATTGACGGGCTGCATACCAGCACCATTCAGCTGCACCAAGTGCACCCCAGGCAATACCATAGCGTGCAGAGTTCAAGCAAGTGAATGGGCCCTTGAGGCCAGTGACTTCAGGGAATTCGTTTTCAGCAGGTACAAATACCTCATCCATGACGATTTCACCAGTGATGGAAGCGCGTAAGCCCATCTTGCCACTGATCTTGGGGGCACTTAAGCCTTTCATACCCTTTTCGAGAATGAAGCCGCGGATGACGCCTTCATCATTCTTTGCCCAGACTACAAAGACATCCGCAATCGGGGAGTTTGAGATCCACATCTTGGATCCTGTTAAAGAAAATCCACCGGGAACTTTCTTCGCACGCGTAATCATGCCACCAGCGTCAGAGCCATAGTTGGGCTCAGTTAGACCAAAACAACCAATCCATTCGCCACTGGCTAATTTAGGTAAGTACTTTTGTTTTTGCGCTTCAGTACCAAATTCATTAATAGGCACCATCACCAAAGAGGATTGCACGCTCATCATGGAGCGATACCCAGAATCGACNCGTTCGATTTCACGAGCAATGAGTCCGTATGAAACATAGTTCAAATTGGCGCCACCATATTGCTCAGGGATNGTGATGCCTAACAGACCAAGCTCACCCATTTCACGAAAGATTGCTGGATCAGAAGTTTCNTTGCGGAATGCATCAAGAATGCGCGGCATCAGGCGGCCTTGAGCATATTCTGCCGCCGCATCCCGAATCATGCGTTCCTCTTCAGACAACTGTGTATCAAGAAGTAGGGGGTCTGCCCAATTAAAACTGGCTTTGCTCATTTGCTTGGTCATCCTATCGTTGGTTTAGCCTGCTTCCTGCGAATTTTCAGGAATACAGATATTCTTATTTCTATTATCCATTTTTCCAAGCTTATGGACTCACCTAGACGACACCATCGCTACTATGACCTGATTTTGACGGCTTTGTAGTGGTCTTGCTTTGCTCAAACTTTATTGGGGCGGGTAAGGCAGCGGTTGTTGACTTGCCTTATTTTGGCGTGGTGCCATTTGGCGGCGGCATATTGTTCTTCCCGATTGCCTACTTTTTTGGAGACATTCTCACTGAGGTTTATGGCTACGCCTATGATCGCCGTGCGGTCTGGGTTGGTTTCGCAGCTTTAGCCTTTGCAGCGATCATGGCGCAAATTGTGATTGCCTTGCCCGTTGCTCCTGGTGCTTACATGGAAAACTATCAACATGGCCTAGAAACGGTTTTTGGTAACTCCTGGCGCATTGCTTTGGCCTCTATGTTTTCTTTTTGGTGTGGCAGTCTCACGAATGGCTATGTACTTGCCAAAATGAAAATTTGGACAGAAGGGCGTTATTTATGGATGCGCACGATTGGCTCAACCGCAGTAGGTGAGTTGGTCGACTCCTCATTCTTTTATATGTTGGCTTTCTATGGCATCTGGTCAACCCATGAGGTAATTCAAGTTGCTATAGCTCAGTATGTCCTTAAGACTTCCTGGGAAGTTCTGGCTACTCCCCTGACGTATTGGGTCGTCAATTTCCTGAAGCGCAAGGAAAATGAGGATTATTACGACATCCATACAAATTTCACCCCATTTAGGCTCAAAGTCTGAATTAGACCTTTGCATCCTGAACCCGTTAAAATAACGGTCTTTGCCCCCAAATAGGGGGTATCTGTTGAATTGAATTTCAGAAAGCTAGAAACCATCCGTGTTGTCCGCATCTAATATCACTATGCAGTTTGGGGCGAAACCCCTGTTTGAAAACATTTCCGTCAAGTTCGGCGGCGGCAATCGTTATGGCCTCATTGGCGCAAACGGTTGCGGTAAATCCACCTTCATGAAAATTTTAGGTGGCGAGCTCGAGCCAACCAGCGGCAACGTCAGCCTAGATCCTGGTGTTCGTTTGGGTAAATTACGCCAAGATCAATTTGCTTATGAAGATATACGCGTACTAGATGTGGTGATGATGGGTCACGAAGAGATGTGGAAAGCTGCTGCAGAGCGTGATGCGATATACGCTAATCCAGATGCTACAGATGAAGATTACATGAAGGCTGCTGAGCTGGAAGGGAAGTACGCTGAGTACGGCGGCTATACCGCGGAAGCTAAAGCAGGTGAGTTGTTATTAGGTATCGGTATTCCAATTGAGCAACACAATGGCCCGATGAGTAACGTTGCGCCAGGCTGGAAGTTACGCGTATTGCTAGCGCAAGCATTGTTCTCAGATCCAGACGTCCTTCTTCTGGATGAGCCAACCAATAACTTGGATATTCACTCGATACATTGGCTCGAAGATATTCTGAATGATATTAAGAGCACCATCGTCATCATCTCCCATGATCGCCACTTTCTCAATGAAGTCTGTACGCATATGGCCGATATGGACTATGGAACTTTAAAGGTCTATCCAGGCAACTACGACTCGTATATGCTGGCATCCGTACAGGCGCGGACCCAACAACTCAGTTCAAATGTTAAAGCCAAAGAAAAAATTGCTGAATTACAGGCTTTCGTGGCCCGTTTCTCTGCGAATGCTTCTAAAGCGCGCCAAGCTACATCACGTCAACGTCAATTAGAGAAGATTGAGATTGTTGAAGTAAAGCCTTCTTCACGTCAAAACCCATTTATTCGTTTTGATACCGAGAAAAAACTGCACAACATGGCAGTAGAGTGCAATGGGTTGACTAAATCTTTTGATCGTACGATCTTTAAAAATTTCAAGCTCGGTGTTCGTGCTGGTGAAAAGATTGCCATCATTGGCCAAAATGGCGCTGGTAAAACTACTCTGCTGAATTCTATTCTTAGCAAACGTTTTGAGGGTATTGCCGTTGATAGCGGTGATGTGAAGTGGGCAGAAAATGCTAAGGTTGGTGTCATGCCTCAAGACAATACGGAGATGTTCGCTAAAGACGAATTGCTGATGGACTGGATGAATTGGTGGCGCAACAGTGGAGATGACGATCAAGTCATCCGCGGCACTTTAGGTCGTTTACTTTTCTCTGGAGATGACATTGGTAAATCTGTCAAAGTTCTATCTGGTGGCGAAAAAGGCAGAATGATTTGGGGCAAATTGATGCTACAAAAATACAATGTACTTGCAATGGATGAGCCAACCAATCACATGGATATGGAATCGATTGAAAGTTTGCAGATTGCCCTTGAGAAATTCGATGGCACCTTAATTTTCGTATCCCATGACCGTGAGTTTGTATCTTCTTTGGCCAATCGCATCTTAGAAGTGAAGATGGATGGAACGGTTGTGGATTACTCTGGTACTTACGAAGAGTATTTACGTAGCCAAGCCATTACAGGCTAAGTTAAGCCGTTTATTCTTCTTTATTGGGATAGCTACACATGGCCGCTATCGGCCTGTAGCATTCAGTAGAGCTAAGGATAGAAATCCCTTTCGGAGCTTCGTTTACAGTGCGGGCCACCAAGAAACACCAAAACCACCTTCGGGTGGTTTTTTCATTTGCGTCAATAAGCCTTTAGTCTAGTATTAAAGAATTCAACGTTCAAAATTGAGGCTAACAATGAATTTTCAATTTAATAGAAGTTTTTTAATATCGGGTCTATTGATGCTGATGTTTGGGTTATTGGCTCCCCTTTACTCACCATACGCACTTGCTCAAATCGGCCTGTTACAGGCTCACGTTATTGGCGTTGTTCAGGCCCTAGTATTTTTTGCGTTTGCCTGGATGTGGCCCCAATTAACCTTGCCCCCTTTTTCAAAGAAGATTGCCTCTATTTCTCTTTATGTATCTCTGTGGGCTAATTGGCTTGGAGCTTTTTTTGTGGGNGTCTTTGGTGCCGCTAAGGAGCAATACCAATGCCACTACAGCATTGGCTGGAGTAGGGGCTTCATACAGGTTCATTCCTCAAGCTATGGTGTTTGCTAGTGCTGGTGTAGAGACTGATACCAATACCGCCAATGGCACTTACTCTGCTACTGGTGTATCTGGATTAACCCCAATTAACTTTAATTCCAATCCAGTCAAAACAAGACCAACGGCTTCTATTGGCGCCTACTATGACATTGTTAAGAATCAACGATTAGGTATTTCGGGAATCTATCGTCAAGAGCCATTTCAAGCTGTTTCAACTACCAGCGTAATGGCTACTTATACGATTGGTTTATAACTGGACCCAATTTGATTACACAAAAGACCTGCTACAGCAGGTTTTTTTGTTGGGTAGTTGAGAGACTGTTTTGGGTCGAGAAGTGACCGATTGCAGGAATCGACTCCAAAGCCTCAAATCGGCCAATAACAGTCTTTCAGAACGCCCCTGGCAACCTTTCATTAAGCCTACAGGTAATCGAGGGCTTATAAATATATAATAGATCGGTTATGAAAGCCATCCTTCGAAGTGGCTTTTTTTGAAGCTTCTATTAATTCTTGTTACTCAAAAAATTTTGCTTCAAAAATATGAATCTCTTCCCTTATTTGTGTTCATTTATTACCTCATGATCTCCCTATCTAAAGTGCTATGTGTAGTGATGGCAGCTGCATTTGTTGCATTTAGCTCTTTCGTGATTGCCCAAGAAATTCCTGCTCGTGAAGGAACGGTCGCTGTAGAGAAATCAGGCGCCATTCCCGCCCCTAAACCGATGACTAATTCTGCAGATATTGCTAAGCAGTTAGCAAACCCTATTGCGAATATGATCTCTTTGCCCTTGCAGTATCAATCCAGTCGTGGTGTGGGTATCAATCAAAGCGGTTCAGGGCAAAGCCTTCTATTTCAACCCGTGGCACCATTTAATTTGGGTGGTGGCGATACTTTTATTCTCCGTCCAATCATTGCTGGAGTCAGAGAAGTCAGTATACAAGGCCCTACTGGACAACCTTATTCCGGTTACGGCATTTCTAGTGTGACCATAGAATCCTTTTATGCACCCAATACTAATTCTTCTTGGATTTGGGGTATTGGACCTTATGCACAATCACCTTCTGGTAATAGTGGACGTTTTGGCTCTCAACAAACTGGTGCAGGTGTGACTGCTGTAGTTCTCAATCGTGATGGCCCATGGACTTATGGTGTGCTCGGCTTCCAGTCTTGGAATGTAGGCGGAAATGCGACTTATGGCACGCAAAATAATTTATATGGTCAGCCTTTTCTTTCATACACAACTGCTAATGGATGGAATTATGCAGCCATCATGGAGGCGCAATACAACTATGATGCGCACCGCACCTCTAACCCACTATATGTTGGCGCTTCTAAGGTGTTGGTCATTGATGGCACACCAATATCCTTTGGTGCGGGTCCTATTTACTACGTGAGTAATACACCAGGCGGTCCTTCAGGCTGGGGTGCACGCGCAACTGTAACGTTAGTTATTCTCGAATAACTACAATCAACACGGGCGAAACTTAAAATGAAATACAAAATGTGTAAAAAATTAATGGCTGTATTAGTGGCGCTATGTCTTGGGACCCTATGCCACCTTTCCCATGCTGAAGCTGATCAACCTATACCTTCACCATCGGCAACTTTCACCATTGATATAAAGATTTATGCTTTTGTGACGGGCCAAACAGCAAATACCTCCACCGGTATTCTGACCTACCAAGGCAAACAATACCTATTTACTGTAAGTGGAGTTGGCCTAGGAAAAAATCAAATTGGCGCATCTCATCTTGTTGGAAGCGGGGTAGTTTATAACCTAAATAACTTGGATGACTTTGAGGGTAGTTACGATCAAATTTCTGGGGGTATTATGGTTGCAGGGCACGCTAAACTAATTAGTAATAAGAATGTAGGTATCCATTTAATAGGATCAACTAATGGGCCAGTTATTATTTCTCCCGGTGGTGTAGTTATTAAATTTTCTAAGTAAT